>Ga0209162_1003430_pt1 | contig 12804 bp, 14 predicted proteins | sample YNPNPMetaG_FD_187121 | JGI IMG/M metagenome (GOLD analysis project Ga0209162, IMG submission 187121) | Anoxygenic and chlorotrophic microbial mat microbial communities from Yellowstone National Park, USA - YNP NP MetaG (SPAdes) (version 2) ...
CCGTCCGCGTCCTGGATGCCGCCGACTTCAACGAGCAGATGGCCGCCGTGGAAGAGGCGCAGTTGTTGATGATGACGTCCAGCCTTCCCACCTACGTCTATCTGCCGACGGTTGTGCGTTGAGTAGACGGTACGAATGACTTCGCCCCGTTCGTCATCGGCCAGGAGTTGACCGTGCGCCTGCAGCCGGGAACCCACCCTCTCGTGCTGCAGGCGATCTCGTCGGCGGGGCCGATCGGCAGCGACAATATCACCGTCACCATCTTGATCGACAGCAATAGTGATGGTTGACCTGAGGGGTGTCCAGGTCGCGCCCGCCCCGCCCCGCCTTCAGGCTTGATAAGCCCACCCGTCTCGATGCCTCACAACACCTTGAACACCTTGGCCAAACTCTCGCCGTATACCGACAGCTCCCATTCGCACACCCAGCCGAACGGCGTGAGCGTCACCTGGTAGCCGGTGTTGCGCAGGCGCGTGGCCGCGCTCTGTAAGAATGCTTCGGCAAACTGCGGCGACGCGCTGGCCTCGGCCAGATGGGTGAACGAGTGCAGCACGACGCTCCTGAAGCCGCGCTTGCCCGCAATCCATTTGACGTTCTTGACGAATTTGGTCTCCAGGCCGGCCGCGTTGGCCTCGTCTTGCGGCTCGGCATGGACGAAGATCACGGCCGCATCGGCCACCCGCACCTCGCCGCCGGCGTCGGCCGCGTCCGGCAGCGTCTTCTCGAACGGCCGGAACGCGAACTGTTTGGCGAGAAACATCAAGAGTCTCATCGCTGGAACCTCATACAGGTTCTTCCTGCGTCCGCTTTGTGGTAGAATAGATGGCGGCGCTTTTGCCCGACGGTTCCGGCAGGTGGAGCCTTCGGGAAAGGGGCCGCACTCCATCGTCGAACGCCTAGAGGTGAACATATGTCGGACACGCCATCTTTCGATGTCGGCCAATTCGGAGACGTGAAACGCATTCTGGTCGTCGCCGCGCATCCCGATGACCTGGAGACCGCGTGCGGGGGCACGGTGGCGCTGTTGATCGAGCGCGGGGTCGAGGTGGCCTTGCTGTTGTGCACCGACGGCGACATCGGCACCCACGACCCCGGCTTCACGCGCGAGACCCTGGCCGCTGTGCGCCGGGAAGAAGCCCAGGCCGGGGCCCGCGTCTTGGGCCTGCAAAGCGTCTTCTTCCTGGGCCATCCCGACGGCGAACTGGTGGCCGATCTGGCCCTGCGGGCCGAGATCGCGCACATCTACCGTCGCTGGCAGCCGGACACCGTCTTCACCTTCGACCCGTTCTGGGCCGGCCAGGCGCATCCCGATCACACAGCCGCCGGCCGGGCCGCCGTAGATGCCTATATGCCGTCGAAGATGGAGCTCTATCATCCTGAACAGCTCGTGGACGGCGTCCGGGTGGCGGATGTCAAGCGCTTTTTCTTCTTCGGCGGCAGCAACCGCGAAGGGGAGATCACCATAGACATCTCGTCGGCCTGGGAAAAGAAGCTGGCCGCCACCCGTTGTCACGCCAGCCAGTTCGGCCAACGGGAAGAGGCGCTCCAATGGCTGGCCGAGTGGAACCGCGAAACCGGCAAGTGCTGCGGCCTGGAATATGCCGAGGCGTTCCATCCGATGCGGGTATGGTAAGGAGCAACAAGTCCGGGTAAATTTTCGAGGGTTATGGTCTGTATTGTACCGCCTGCGATGGAAATGCGGTAATGATTTCTTACATTTGACATGAACTCCTCGTGTTGGTATAATCGTCGTACCGCGATACATGAGGTAAAATGATGCAGGCGATAGTAACACAAGTCAGCTCCAAGTATCAAATCGTGATCCCTAAGCCGGTGCGTGAGGCGCTGCGCATTCAACCTCAGGACTCGCTGCTCTTCGTCATTGACGGCGATACGGTCACCATGCGTCTCCGCCCAGCCAGCCTCACGGCAGCGCTGCGTGGGCTACATGCTGATCTCTGGCCCGACCCCGATGACTGGCTGGAGAAGGAGCGCTCGTCATGGGAATAGACGACTTTCGGCGTCAACTGGCCGGCTTTCGTCTGGTCGCGTTGGATACCATGGTGTTTTCCTATCACCTCGCCGCCCATCCTCGCTACTTGACGCTGACTACAGAAGTGTTAGACGCAATCGAATCGGGCCAATTGGCTGGCATCACAACAACTGTCACGTTGGCTGAAATCCTGACGGTGCCGGCCAGGGCTGGCAACCGGCTGGCATTTCAGGATTACGAGCTCTATTTGACGCGCTTTCCCAACCTTCAGATCGTCCCGCTTGACATCACCTTGGCCCGCGAGGCGGCACTGGTGCGGGGCGAAACCACCCTGCGCACCCCTGACGCCATTCAAATTGCCGCTGCTCGTCTTGCCGGCGCCGATGCCATCGTTACCAATGACCACCGCTGGGCCGGCCGGATCGTCCAACCTGCGGTAGTCTTGTTGGACGATTACGCGGCATAGAACACAAAAGGCCGCAAATTGTCGGGAGCGCACGGCCGTGCGCTCCCGATGTTCGCACAGTCTTCATCATGTGCCAGGCATCTTCTCAGGCGCCCGGCATGATCGCCGCGCCTCTCAGGTTCGTCGGCGCCCCGCAGGCGATCCTCCCCATTTACGGCCGCGCCGGGCTGCCGTCGGGCAGTCGGGTTTGCGTCCAGCCCTCCACCCAGTCCTCGCACGGATACTTCGCCGCCAGCGCCTCGTTGATGTCAATGCCCAGGCCGGGCTTATCGTTGGGGTACATGTAGCCGTCCCGCACGACCGGCAGCCCGGGGAACATCTCGTACACCAGATCGTTGAACCGGCACCACTCCTGGATGCCGAAATTGGGCGCCCACAGGTCCAGGTGCAGGTTGGCCGCGTGGCCCACCGGCGAGGTGTCGCCCGGGCCGTGCCAGGCCGTGCGCACGCCGAACAGATTGGCGAACGAGGCCACATGCCGCGCCGGCGTGATCCCGCCCATCTGGCTGACGTGCATGCGGATGAAGTCAATCAGCCGATCCTTGATGAGGGGCGTCCATTCGTGAGGGCTGTTGAACAGCTCGCCCATGGCCAACGGCGTGGAGCATTGCGCCCGCATCATGCGGAAGTACTCGATGTCCTCCGGCGCCAAGGCATCTTCCAGGAAGAAGAGCCGGAACGGCTCCACATCTTTGGCGAACTGCACCGCATCGATCGGGCTGAGCCGCTCGTGGATATCGTGCAGCAGCTCCACCTCCGGGCCCACCGCGGCCCGCACGTGCTCGATCATCCGCAGCATGTTGCGCGTGTACGCGCGCGGGTCGTAGTAAGCGCCCTCGGGTGCGCCCTCCGGCTTGTGCATGATCGCCCCCTTGCCGCCGTAGCCGCCCATCTGCACGCGGATGTAGCGATAGCCCTGCGCCATGAACTTGCGGACGTTTTCCACCACCTCGACCGGATCGCGGCCGTCCGCGTGGACGTAGACGGCCGCCGCCTCCCGGCACTTGCCGCCCAGCAGGTCGTATACCGGCATCCCCGCCAGCTTCCCCTTGATGTCCCATAACGCCTGATCAATGCCCGAGATGGCGTTGTTCAGCACCGGGCCGTTGCGCCAGTAGCCGTTGACCATCGCCATCTGCCAGAACTCCTCGATGCGCGAGACGTCCCGGCCGAGCGCGAACGGCTTGAGATGCTTCTCGATGGCCGCGACCACGGCATGGAAGCGCTGGGTGAAGGTGGCGCACCCCAGGCCGTAAAGCCCCGGCTCCGAGGTGATGACCTTGACGATGACCAGCCGCTGCCCGGCCGGCTGGGTGGTGATGACACGGATGTCCTGGATGGTGATCGGTTTGGCCATATAACATGCTTCCTTTCCCTGAATGATTGATAACGATGCCGCTGGCGAACGGGAGTATCATACCCGCTTTTCGTCTAAACGCCAAGGCTCTTCAAGGGGGATAGGGCGGCTCTGTGTTGCGCGTCATCACGGACGTTGGCGGCCGCGCGGCCGTGGCCGCATGGGTCAAACACCCCATACAAAGATGGTGAAACTGCCCAATGGATTTACCCGACTCGACATGCTATTCTGTGAATGAAAGGAAGAAAGGAGGCCGCGTATGGAAGCCATGACCTTTCTGTTGGGCGTGACGTTGCGCATCATCTTGCCGTTCGGCCTGCTGTTCTGGATCAGCGCAGAGCTGCGGGCCTGGGATCAGAAACGAGGTGAGCTATGTTGAGCTTCGTGGACTTGCTTGCTGTTGCCGGCTTGTTTGCGCTGCGCATCGGCGTGCCGATCGCCGTCACTGCAGGGCTGGTCTACTTGCTCAAGCGACTGGATCGCAAGTGGGAGGCCGAGGCCAGGCTGATGCAGGAACGCGCGCGCGAAGCCGAAAAGGCGGCCGTCCAGGGGATCGCGCAAGGGGGAACGAAGGTGCGCGTGCCCGTCTCGCCGCAGCCGACCCTTCCGTGGGTGCCGCCGCCGGCCATCAGGCCGACCATCGCGCCCCCGCAACCCGGTTTGTTGGCCGCGGCCGCGCCTCAGCCGTGTTGGACCGCCAAGGGGTGCAGCGATGAGAAGCGAGCCGGCTGCGCCGCAGCGCAACACCCCGAGGTGCCTTGCTGGCAGGCGCGCTTCGATGCGGAAGGGGCCATCCCCGAACAGTGCACCGACTGCGACATCTTCCAGCGCTATCCCAAGATGTGAAGGAGTGCTTGCCTATGAAGACAATCTTTGCGCAATTGCGCGAGCACAGGAGCGGATGGCTGGCCGTGCTGGTGCCGCTCCTGATCGCCGTAGTCGTCCTGGCGTTGACCGAAACCACCCGGGCCGCGCCGTTGCTCGTACCGGCCAACAGCCCATCCGACCGACTGACCTTCCAGCCGTCGCAGCCGACATGTCAGAGCTGTCATCCGCAAGAGTACGCTGACTGGCAGAACACGGTGCACGCGAAGGCCGCGCTCGATCCCGCCTTTAAAGCCCAGTTCGACAAGAGCCACAATCAGGGCGATTGCCTGAAATGCCACACGACCGGCTTCGACAAGGAGAGCGGCAAGTTCACCTGGGAAGGGGTCACCTGTGAGGCGTGTCACGGCCCGTACAAGCCGGGCCACCCGGCCGCGGAGACGATGCAATTGCCCATGGAATCCGAGACGTGTCGCCTGTGTCATCAGGCCGCGTTCGAGGAATGGGAAAAGAGCAAGCACGCCCAGAAAAACATCGAATGCTTCGACTGCCATCAGGCCCATACGCAGGGATTGCGCACCGGCAGCGCCGAAACGTTGTGCGCCGCCTGTCACAACGACCAGCAGACCCGCTTCGCGCATTCGCTGCACGGCATCGGCGGAGTGGAATGCGGCAACTGCCACATGGCGGCCACGCAAAAGAACACGGCCGGCGCCAGTTCATCGGCCGGCGCCGAGATCGAGGCGAAGAGCCATCGGTTCATCGTGCCGGCGGATGTCTGCAATCGTTGCCATAGCAACACGATCCATCCTGCAGCCGGCGCATCCCAGTCCGGCGTCGCCCAGCCGGTGGCCCTGGCGCGGACGAGCGGCCAGGCGGCGTCGGCCGTCAGCGCGGCGCGTGAGGCCGAGCTCGAAGCGCAGGTCACGGAGCTGCAGGGCCGATTGGCCACCCTGCGCGATGCCGCGGTGGTCAGCATGGGCCTCTCCCTGGGCTTCGGCGGGTTCGTCGGCCTGCTGCTGGGCATCGTCGGCATGTCGCTGTGGCACAGGAGGCAATCGAAATGAGCGCGACGAAGAGGGACGATCGGCGCCTGTCGCGACGGCAGTTCTTGAAGCTGTCGGCGGGCACGGCCGCAGCCGCAGCGGCGGCAAGCGCCCTGGCTCGCGACGCGGCCGCCTCGACCGGCGTCAATCCGGCCGATCAGCCGGCCATGTTGATTGATATCAGCCGTTGTACCGGCTGCGGCAACTGTCAGCGCGCCTGCATCGCGGCCAATAACCTGCATCCCACCAGCGAGCAGCTCGGCCAACTGAGCGCGCAGACTTTCACGTTCATCCAGCGTTACGACTTCGAGGGAGGCAAGACCCGTTTCGTGAAGCGCCAGTGCATGCACTGCGTGGACGCCGCATGCGCGTCGGCGTGCCCGGTATCGGCGCTGTACAAGACGCCGGAAGGCCCCATCGCCTATCGGCCCGATCGGTGCCTGGGCTGCCGCTATTGTATGGTGAGCTGTCCGTTCAACATCCCGCGCTTTGAATGGGACAAGGGCGTCACGCCCGAGATCCGTAAGTGCATGTTCTGCATCGAGCGCCAGCGCGCGGGCCAGCTTCCCGCCTGCGCGGAGAACTGCCCGTCGGGCGCGCTGAAGGTGGGCCGGCGCGAGGAACTGCTCCAGGAAGCGCACGCCCGCATCAATGCCAACCCGCGTTTCTATGTGAACCATGTCTACGGCGAGCACGAGGCCGGCGGTACATCCATGCTCTATATCTCCGATGTGCCGTTCGAGTTGCTCGGCTTTCGCACCGATGTCTCGACGCGGCCGATCCCGGCCTATACCTGGGATGTCATGTCGAAACTGCCGTGGGTGGTGGGCGGCCTGGCCGTCTTCCTGACCGGCGCGTCGGCGTACACCCGGCGCCGCGGGGGCGGCCATCACGACGATACGCCGCCGTGGGAACGAGAAGGTTGAGGGCGGGGGGCTGGAAGCTGGGGGTTGAGGATTCATTTGGTAGCCAATGCGGGATCGCATACCTGGCTGGCTTTCAGTATCTAATGTTGAGGAGACAGGCCGTGTTGCAAGATATCTTGATGCTCGCTGCGTTTTTCATCCTGCGCATCGGCGTGCCCTTCCTGCTGGTCATCGGGATCGGCTATTCGCTGTTGCAACGTTTCTACGGCGTCAGGCTCGACTTTTCGCCCAGGTTCGTCACCGGCGTGGGGCTGGTGCTGGCGCTCTGGGCGCTGGCGGCCATCACGCTCATCCTGCGCTTCACGAGCGGCCTGGGCGCCGTCACCAACCTGAGCGATCGGTTCCCGCTGGGGCTGTGGATCGGCTTCGACGTGATGGCCGGCGCGATGCTGGGCGGCGGTGCATTCGTGTTGGCCGGCCTGGTCTACGTGTTCGGCATCGAGCGCTATCGGCCGATCCTGCGCTCGACCATCCTGACGGCGTTCCTGGGCTATGCGTTGCTGATCGTGGCGCTGCTGATCGATGTGGGCCGGCCGCAGAACATCCTGCTGGCGCGGCCGGTCTATTTCATCAACATCCACTCGGTGTTGTGGGAAGTGGCCATGTGCGTGCTCTGCTACACGGTCGTGCTCGCGCTGGAGTTCGCGCCGGCGCTGTTCGAGCGGCTGCGCTGGCGCCGCGCGTGGCAGATCACCCACAAGATCACGTTGCCGCTGGTGATCGTCGGCATCCTGCTCTCGACGATGCACCAGTCGTCTCTCGGTTCGCTGTGGTTGATCGCGCCGGGCAAGCTCTACGGGCTGTGGTACTCGCCGCTGCTGCCGGTCTTCTTCTGGATTTCGGCGGTGGGGGTGGGCCTGGCGATGGTGGCGGTGGAATCGAATCTCAGCTCGCGCGCGTTCAAGCGGGGGCTGGAGCAAGACCTGTTGGCGAGCCTGGCGAAGGCCAACGCCTATCTGCTGGGGTTCTATGCGGCCTTCCGCCTGGCCGATTTGGCGGTGCGCGGCCAGTTTCATCTCGCGCTGACGCCCAATCTGCCCATGTTGCTCTTTTGGGTCGAGCTCGGGCTGGGCGCCATCGTGCCGGCGATATTGTTGGCGCGGCCGCAGATCCGGGAAAATCGAAACGCGCTCTTCGCCGTCTCGGCCGTGATCGTGAGCGGCGGCATCCTCAACCGGCTGAACGTGAGCATTTTCAGCCTGTACAGTTACACCGGGCCGATCTACATCCCTTCGTGGATGGAGATCGTATTGACCGCCGCCATGTTCACCTTCGGCGGTGCGGTCTTCGCCATGTTGGCTCGCCTGCTGCCGGTCTTCCCGGCCGAGCATGGCCGGCCGCTCGCCGCGGCGCCGGCAGAAAGCTGACGGCCGCGAACGTCGCGGGGGCGGGGCCGCTCATGGCCGGCCGTACCGCCCCATGAGCTGCGCCTCGCCCAGCACGTGCCCTTGCATGGCCGCTTGAACGTCTTTGGCCGTGGCGTTGTTGCCCAGGCCGAGCGTCCTATCGAGGGCATATAGCTTGAAGAAATAGCGATGGGTGCCGCCGGGCGGACAGGGCCCGCCATAGCCGATCCGCCGCCAGCTATTCGTCCCGTGGACGCCCCCGCCCTCGAGCGACGGCCGGGCCGGAACCCCCTCCGGCAGGCCGTTGAGGGACGGCGGCAGGTCAAAGAGCACCCAATGCACCCATGTGCCGATCGGCGCGTCCGGATCGTCGCAGATCAGCGCCAGCGACCTGGTCCCGGCCGGCACCCCGCTCCAGGCGAGCGGCGGCGAGATGTCCGCGCCGTTACAGGTGTACTGCGCAGGGATCGGCCCGCCTTCGACGAATGCCGGGCTGGTCAGCGTCATCCCCGTGGCCTTGGCGCCGACCGTCGGCGTCGGGGCCGGCGCGCCGGCGCCGGCACATCCGGCAAGCAAGATCAGTCCGCCGAGCAAAGCAAGCATCCGCCACATCGCACGCCTCCTTGTAGGGCGAGCTTAAGCTCGCCCTACGCTCGCCCTACGCTCGCCCTACATTTGCCCTACGTTGCGGATCAATGACAGGTCGCCGCTGGCCGCGGCCGCGAGCACCGGCCCCATATAGTCGTCTACCATTTCGGCCGTCATCGGCACGGGCATGTTTTCGAGCTTGCTCTTGAGCTGCGGGTCCTTGGCGGCCGCCAGCGCGCGGGCGATATGCGCCGGCGTGAAACCCGGCACATCGGCCAGCCGCGTGGGGAACCCCACCGCCGCCTCGAACGCGATCATCCCCTCGGCCACCGCCAGCCCCAGATCGCGGCCCGCCAGCCGATCCAGGTCGGCCCGGATGTAGCCCGCATCCCGATAGATGCGGCCGATCAACCGCAACGGCGCCTCGACGGCCGGCGCGAAGAAGACGGTCCAATACGGGTTGAGCATCCCGCACGCCCGGCCGTGCGAGAGCACATCCACCAGCGAGAAGCTGGTCAGGTGCGCACCGTTGGTGCCGCCGATCATGATCGCGTAGCCGCCCAGGTCGGTGGCCAGGCCAAGCGCCTCGCGGCCCTCTGCGTCGTGGCCGTCGGCCAGGACGCGCGGCAGGTAGTTGACCACCAGGCCGATGGCCTCTTGCGCCACCGCGGCCGCCCGCTCGTATTCCGGCTTGCCGACGGCCGAATAGAGCACCTCCAGCGCATGCGAGATGCCGTCCAGCGCACCGTCGGCCGTGAGGCCGGGGGGCGCGTCGAAGGTGGTGCGATAATCGAAGACGGGCCGTTGCGGCACGATAGCCATGTCAATGATCAGCTTTTTCTGGCCCGTGCGCAGGTCGGTGATGTTCGAGTACTTGGTCAGGTGCGCGGCCGAGCTGGCCGCGGTCTGGATGGCCACGTGCGGCGTAAGCGCCTTGCCGGCGCGGCCGAGCGCGGCGGTCACCAGGCCGGCGCCGAAGTACTCATCTATCGCGCCGCCCAATGTGCGCAGTACCTCGGCCGCTTTGACCGCGTCAATGGTGCTCCCGCCGCCGAAGGAGATGATCACGTCCCCGTCCGCGCGGCGCAGGAAATCGGTGATGCGGGCCAGGTCTTCGCGCGGCGCGTTGGGCGCCGCGCCCTCCTCCTCGCCCACGATCTCCACGCCGGCCGCGCGCAGGGCGTCTCGAATGGCATCCATGTAACAGTCGCAGCCGGGGAACCGACAGCCGACGAAGGCCGCCCGACGCCCCAGGCTCGCGGCCACTGCACCCACCTGCGGCAACACGCCCAGGCCGTGCAAATACGCATCCCCCTTGAACTCGCGCAACAAAGCTTGCGCCCGCTCGAAACCTTTCATCGGAACCCTTTTCCTCCATGATGCTCAATGTCGAATCCCAATCGCGCTCACTCTTCCCCGCCGCCCACCAGCGCGATCTCCAATGCCTCGCGCAGCGTGCGCGCGCCGAGCACCTCCAGCCCGGGGGGCAGATGATCCAGCTTGCGCGCCGCGGTCTTGGGCACGAGCACGCGGGTGAAGCCGAGCTTGGCGGCCTCGTTCAGCCGTCGCGCGAGCTGGCCCACGCTGCGCAGCTCGCCGCTCAGGCCGACCTCGCCCACCAGGGCCAGGTCGGCGGCCACCGGCCGGTTGCGCGCCGACGAGGCGATTGCCGCCGCGATGGCCAGGTCGGCGGCCGGCTCTTCCACCTCCAGCCCGCCCACGATGTTCACCAGGACATCCTGATCGGCCAGGCGCACGCGGGCGCGCTTGGAGAGCACCGCGGTGATCAGGAGCAGGCGGTTGAAATCCACGCCGTTGGCCGTGCGCCGCGGCTGGGCGAAGGTGGTGACGCTGGCCAGCGCCTGCACTTCCACCAGGATCGGCCGCGTGCCCTCCATGGTTACCGCGATGGCGGAGCCGGCCGTGTTCGGCAGGCGTTCGGCCAGGAACGCCTCTGATGGGTTCTTCACCTCGGTCAATCCTTTTTCGGCCATCTCGAAGACGCCCACCTCGTTGGTCGAGCCGAAGCGGTTCTTCACCGAGCGCAACAGCCGGAACGAGTGAAACCGTTCCCCCTCCAGGTAGAGCACCGTGTCCACCATGTGTTCGAGCACGCGCGGGCCGGCGATGGCGCCCTCTTTGGTCACGTGGCCCACCAGGAAGAGGGGGAAAGTCTGCGCCTTGGCCAGGCGCAACAGGGCCGCGGAGCAGTCGCGCACCTGGGTTACGCTCCCCGCGGCCGATGGGATGGCATCCGAGTAGATGCTCTGCACCGAATCCACGACGACGAGCCGGGGTTGGGTCTTCTCGATGTGGCCGACGATGCTCTCCAGGTGGGTATCGGCCAGCACCAGGATATTGGGCGAGGCGATGCCGAGCCGCTCGGCGCGCAGCTTGATCTGCGCGGCCGACTCCTCGCCCGAGACGTAGAGCACCGGCCCGCGGTTCTCGCGGCCGCGCGGCCCGGCGTCGGCCAGGGCCGCGCAGAGCTGCATCAGCAGCGTGGTCTTGCCGATGCCCGGGTCGCCGCTGATCAGCACGACCGAGCCGGGCACGATGCCGCCGCCCAGCACGCGGCTCAGCTCGCCGATGGGCACGGGGATGCGCTCATACCCGTCGGCGGGGATGTCGGGCAGGGGTTGTGGGCCGGGACCGCCGGCCGCGATCGAAGGGGTTCCCACCCGTCCCGGCGCGGCCTCCTGGATTACCGTCTCGACGAGGGTGTTCCATTCGCCGCAATCGGGGCATTTGCCCTGCCACTTGGGTTGTGCGCTGCCGCATACCGAACAGACGTAGCGTGTTTTCGGTTTGGCCATGGCGTCGTTCCGTCATCACGCGGAATGCGTTCCGCATTTAATGTGGTGTTTTCGCGCGGGCGGGAGCATGTCGTACAGGTATTGTAGGGGCGCACGGCTGTGCGCCCTGCGTACATGGCCGCGCGTTTGGCTTCGAATTCAGTGTACGTCAAGTCGGGCGGTTATGCAAGAAGCCAGGGAGTGCAAATCCTATGCTGAAGCTCGCCGTACGCCTGTACCGCGAGCTTTAGCTCGTGTCTCCGCCGGGCGAGCTGAAGCTCGCCGTACGCCTGTACCCGCGAGCTTTAGCTCGTGTCTCCGCCGGGCGAGCTGAAGCTCGCTGTACGCCTGTACCCGCGAGCTTTAGCTCGTGTCTCCGCCGGGCGAGCTGAAGCTTGCCGTACGCCTGTACCCGCGAGCTTTAGCTCGTGTCTCCGCCGGGCGAGCTGAAGCTCGCCGTACGCCTGTACCGCGAGCTTTAGCTCGTGTCTCCGCCGGGCGAGCTGAAGCTCGCCGTACATTTGAAGTGGTCGGGTGTGCCGGTTGGCCCGGTCGGGCCGCAGGTGTATAATTGCATTTCAGGAGGGGATACTCATGGATCAACTCAATATCAATCTGGACGACCTGGCCTTTGCCTTCGAATCGGGCTTCCCAGACACGCACCATTACCTCGACCTGGAGACCGGCCAGGTCGTGTCCGTGGCGGACGATACATGGCGCGAGCTGGAAGCGCTCTATGACGATCTGGACCTCGAGGAGCAAGAAGAACCGCCTCCGTTGGATCAGCTTCTGGATGCCCGCAACCTGCCAGAGTGGCAGAAACAGACGCTGCGCGAGGCCTATGAGGTCGAAGCCCATTACGGCACGCGGTTCATCTCGATACCGCGAATGGATTCCGACGAAGGCTATCAGGACATGGAGGACTTCATCGCCACAGTCCGCGATGATCACGTGCGCGAGCTGTTGGAGGTGGCGATCATGGGCCGCGGTGCATTCCGCCGTTTCAAAGATGTTCTGCTGGGCTATCCCGACGAACGCGAACGGTGGTTTGCGTTTCGGGATGCCCGGATGCAACAGCGCGTGCTTGATTGGCTGGAGTCGCTGGGAATCGTGCCGATCGCTGAAACCGCTGAGTAGGAGGAGGGCGATTCCGGCCTCTCCAGACGCAAGGCGGAGATCGTTCTATGTCGGGATGGACTGACGCAATGCGCTGGGTCGTCTGTCCCCGGCCGATCGCCAGGGCAGGGCCGGGCATTGCCCGGCCGGCCCTGGTCCTGGTTCTGGCGCTCTGTCTTGCGCTGCCGCGCGCTGCGAACGCCCGATCTCCTGCTCCGCACTTCTTCCACCTCACCACCGCCGACGGCCTCTCCCACAACATCGTCTACGCCATCGTCCAGGACCCCCAGGGCTTCCTCTGGTTCGGCACCCAGGACGGCCTGAACCGCTACGACGGCACCGCCTT
>Ga0209162_1003432_pt1 | contig 12803 bp, 9 predicted proteins | sample YNPNPMetaG_FD_187121 | JGI IMG/M metagenome (GOLD analysis project Ga0209162, IMG submission 187121) | Anoxygenic and chlorotrophic microbial mat microbial communities from Yellowstone National Park, USA - YNP NP MetaG (SPAdes) (version 2) ...
CACCGTGTGCCAGTTTCCTGGCGCAATCACCAGGGGAAGGGAAAATTCCTGGAGCGCGTCGGAAAGGGTTCGGTAGATTATTTGCCGCCCGGCTTCGATGGCCGCGGATTCGCTTTCTGCCAGCATAAGTTCAAAAAGCAGGGCCGGGTTTTCCAGGGAAAGGTTTTTCAATCGCAGGGAAAAGGAATTTTCCGCCATTGCTGCCTGGAACTCTAGCTTGAGCCCGCCTCGTAGACCAAGCGCCCGGCAGCGCCCGCTAAAACAGCCGCTGTAAATATCGAAATACACCTCTGGCCAGAAAGTGACGGCGGAAAGCACGCTTTGGTCGCCGGCATCGGTAAGCAGGGTGCAAAGCGGCGGTTGGGGTGCCCGGATGAGCAAAGCTCCCTGCCGGGGTTCCCAGGCAGCCAGCGATGGCATGAAATCTTCCAGCCGGATTTTGTCGGCCAGGGGAATGATTTCTTCGGGGCACAACAGGCCCGAACGCCACAGCGCTTGCACCAGTTGTTCCAGGAAGGCATCGGACAGAGCCAGGGCTAATAGTCGGTGGTCGGTTTCCTCGGACCAGATGAGCTTGCTTTCCAAAGCTGGGGGCTCGACTCCGGCAAGATCCCCCTGATCTGCGGAGCACTGCCCACCGGATTGCGACCAGGCTGCCGCGGAAAACACCGCCCGGCTGCCGTTTTCGCCCAGCTCCGCCATGGCGATGGGGGTAAGCGCTATCTGCGCCCACCCCGATGGAGCGTGCTCGCTCTGCAGCGCTAACCGAAGCTGCCAGCCCAGGCCAAGACGGTCGCGCAGAGCGGTGGCCACCAGCTGAGCCGTTTTCTCCAGGGCTTCTTCAAACATCTTCCCGATACTTTCTTCCACACTCCGGCAGAAAATGTCGCCCGCCATACCGGGGCAGTAAGCACCCAACTCGATGGTCGGAGGCTGGCCGGTGCAGGGTTCCTGTAGTCGCCATTGCAGCTGCTGGCCCTCTGGATAGAACGACAGGCTGCATTTTCGCCCGGGCACCGAAAGCAGGGCCTGACAGGTGCCGAGCACTTGCCCACCTGACGAAAACTCCAGATCCAGCAAGGGATCGCTGATTTCGAATTCCAAGCGGGCCGCCCAATGCTGCTTTTCGGGAAGGAATTCAAGCGCTCGCAAGGTGACATCCAGCGAAAAAGCTGAAGCTTTAATGTCCATACCGTCCTGGCTGGCGGAAATTCCGGAAGAGTTTACCCGATGGTCGAGCAGCCCCTGGTTTTCCAGCCAGGCCAAAATGTCGCTACCCAGAAAAGCGGTGGCCCCAGCAGGACGAAAAATTTCCACTCCTGCGGCGCCCAGGCTAGAAGAAGGAGGCTGCCCTTGCGGCTGAGCCGTCCGGCAGCCGTTGGCTAGAATAAGAAGCACCAGCAGCCCAAGCGGCAGCTTCATCGGCCGCCTCCTTCTTCCAGACGAAGTTTCTCGATTCTGCCGGCTAGCCTTCCTTGCTCATCGCGGCCGTAGACCACCATGCCCAGCATCAAGGCTCCCGGCACCCTTACCGCTTGGGGGAAAAAGCCAGCTGGTTGGTTGTAATCTAGCGGCCAAGGTGGAGAAAACGTTCCGGAGGCATAACCGAGGGAGAAATAAGGCGCCACCTGCGCGCCGTCCAGATATAAAACCCGGGGCAGGCCGTCGCTTCCAAAAATCAGCACGCAATGCACGCCGGCAAGGGAGCGGCCGAAAGCCCCGCGCCGGCCGTCATCTACTACCGTGCGTTCCAGGGCTCCCTCGCGATTGGCGGCGAAAACGAGTTCGCCGGTGCGGCTATGGTGGTAGAGCACCGCCGGGTTGCCTGCCGGATCCAGCTCGGCCGAGATCCAGCCGGCCGCCTGAGGCCCAGGTTCTATTTCCACCAACTTCCAGCCTTCGGCCAGCCGGCCAGCGGCGCGTAGGGCCCCGTCCTGTGGATCTTCGAAAAAAACCCATTCCTGGCCCGAGGCATCGAGCACCAGGTCCAGCTGCCGACCGATTTCTCCGCCAAAGCCGCCGAAATCTGGAAGCGGGGAGGGGTAGACGCTCTCCACCGTCCAGCGACCGTCAGCCAGCTGGCGGGCTACTTCCGGACGCCCGCTGGCTTCGTTGAAGTACGCCACATGCGGAAGATTTTGCCCGTCCAGTCGTAGGCGGCAGGCTCGTCCAGCCAGTTGCTGTTCCACGCTAGGCCGGGGAATGACGGAAATTTGCCAGCCGCCTCCCGCCATGCGGGCTATCTTAAGCTTTCCCCCAGTGCGGTCGAAGTAGGCTACCCAGGGGCGTCCCAACCCATCTACCGCCGCCGAGGCGTAAAGGCCAACGTCCTCGCCTGGTCCGCCGTCACCTCGGCCATCCACCCGCTCGCAATTGAGAACTCCAGCCAACCAGCGGGCCACTATGAGATCACCCTCTTTAGCGTCATAAAAAGCGGCCCAGAGATTGCCAGCGGAATCCGCGGCCAGTGAAAGCCAGCGGCCCTGGTCAACCGGACAGTCTCCGCTGTGCGGCTCGACGCAGCGGCCGATTTTCGGATCGCACACCAGGCCCGCCGGGCAACCGCCCGGGCACAGTTCTACCGCGCTTTCACAGGCGGCCATGACGGCCAGAGTCGGCCACAGAAGCAGTAATTTCTTCATCGAGACCATTCTATACATTTCCCCTGGCTTTGAATAGGGGCGCCGCCCCGTAAAAATGGCGGCTTAGGAAAAGATGCGGAAAACGGCTGTTATTCTCGCAACTCTATTTGCGATGACCAGGGATCGGTGCGCAGGTTGTGCCGGAAATTGCTGATCACCACTCGCCCGTCGGGTGTCAGCGCTTGGTCGGTAAAGAAGCCATAGGCGCCTACGAACTCAGCACCGTAAAGCCGCCGGGCCAGTACTTGCACGCTCCAGACACCCGCCGCCTGGCGGCTGGCGCGCACCAGATCCAGGGTGGTGCCATCCTGGTAAACCAAGTGCACTACTCCATCGGTATCTACCAAAAGCGAGGTGAAATTTCCCACCCGGTGGAGCTGTCCCACCGCCTGGGCTTCGGGACAAGGGTCGCCGGCGGCGTTGCGGGCTCCCGCATCCACCAGTTCAACGGTGCGATCCTGGGGATTGCGAGCAGAAAAGGTCATGAAATAGAGCTGACCCAATGAGGCATCCTGGTACGCCAGGTAGACTCTTTCATCGGGTAAAGTGATCTGCATGCTGAGGTCGGCGCCCAGATTTCCGGTGTCGTTGCCACCCTGTTCCCCGGCTAAAATCACCGGCTGGTTGAACTGCGAGGTGGCGGCGTCCCAAATGACGTATTTTAGATTACCGCGGGCGCTATTGTAGTAGGCCAGGGCCAGGCTGCCATCGCTCAGAAGACCCACCTCGACAAACAATCCCACGCCATATGGCAAGTCATCGAGATTGTTGTCTTTGGCCAGAGGATGACAGGCGCCCCCGTAGCAGACCTGGTCAGATTGGCATCCCTGGCCTTCCCGGCACGAGCTAGGATCCTCCGGCGTGACGCAGATGCCGCTGTCGGCCAGGCATTTGTTGTCACCCGTGCAATCGGCCGGCCGGCAGGGGACGGGCAGGCTTTCTCCAGTGTAAATTTGCCAATCGGCCGCGGAGCCAGGCATTACCGTATTGGCCCGGGCCAATTTTACCGCCGATTGCAGCTGGTTTTTTACCTGAAGGTAGGCGATGACTGGACGGCCGGCTTCGTCAAGGATGATGGAGCTATAACGACCGGTATCACCGTCTGAGTCCACGGTGTGAATCTGCCAGGTTCCGTCGGCCTGCAGGGCGGCGAATTTCAGATCGCCTTGGGTGCGATGGTAATAGCTGATAAAAGGCCGGCCGGCATTGTTGACGACGATGTCGGTATCCCAACCCACGTCTTCGCCAGGTTCGGCCACTCCGCCCCGGGGGCCGTCGGCAGCGCCCACGCAAGGGGCGTCGGCGGGAACGCCATCGACAATCTGCCATATAACCGGCGAGCCCGCCGTGGCCGTTTCGGCCCGTCCGAACAGCAGGTCGCCGTAAGGTTGGCCGTAGTAACCGGATAGCAGAGCCGCTCCATCGGGCGCCACCGCCAGTGCCGAGTGCGGCAAAGGCCTCGGGAAGCGGTGGCATGGGCTCGCAGCTGCAATCGGCTCCGTCGATGCGGCATTCTTCTTCGTTCAGCGTTCCGCCCGGTTCGGGTTTTAGCTGCTGGCAGCGAGGGCACTCCACGCCCGGACAGGGATCAGGCGGATCCTCGCAGGCGCGAGTTTTCTGGCAGCAGTATTGCGGGGGGCTGCAGGGCGCGCCGCAGGGATGGGCGCAGACGCACTGACCCTGGCGGCACTTGGGCTGGTAATTGTTTTCGGTGCACTGGATGTAAAGAGGAAATTGAGGATCGCTGCATTCCTCGTCGTTCGAGCAGCGGACATAGTCGCAGCGGCGGCAACCCAGCTCGGGGTCGAAGGCCGAACAGTAACGGGGAAGATTGCCCTCGGGCGGACAGTCTGCGTCCGACTCACAGGCGAAGCTGGTGCAGCATTTGTTCACGCAGGCCATGCAAACGCCGGCGTTCTTGCAATCTTGATCGCGGGCGCAGGGGGTGGTGCAACTGGATCCACAATCGGTGGTACAGCGATTGTCCCGGCAGCATTCGCCGGCAGCCTGGTTGCAGTTTTTGTCTTCAAGGCACTCGGGCAAGCCTCCGCAGCAGCCGTCTTTGCAGGGAAGACCGCCGCTACAGTCTTCGTCTTTCTGGCACTTTTTCTCCGGAGGACATTGCAGCTTGGTGTATTCGCAGTCGCAGGACACGGACAAGAAAGCCATGGCTATCGAAAACAGCAGCAAAGTATATCTGTTCACGTCGCTTCTCCTTGCTACCACATCCTAGATTACGCTTTTCATTATGCTTCAAAGTTTGGCTTCTAAGCAAGCGCTTGCGAAGTTGACAACCACGGGCGCAGGCGTTTTTATATCTACCATATTCGGGAGGAATTTGATGGTACATCCACTGGCCGGAAAAAAAGCGCCGGACTCTATGCTGGTAGACGTAGCCAAACTTACTTCTAGTTATTATCAGAACAAGCCAGACTCCGCGGTGGCCGAGCAGCGGGTTTCTTTCGGCACTTCGGGACATCGGGGAAGCGCGCTGCGCAACAATTTCAACGAAGAACACGTGGCGGCCATTTGCCAGGCAGTGTGTGAGGTGCGTCGCGCCAGGAAGGTAGACGGCCCGATGTTTTTGGGCCGCGACACCCACGCCCTGAGCGAACCGTCGGAGAAGACGGCTATCGAGGTGCTTGCGGCCAACGATGTCGCGCTGGTTTTGCCTGCTGGCGGCAAGCCCTCTCCCACGCCGGTCATTTCCCAGGCCATACTGGACTACAACCGCGGTCGCAGTCAGGGACTGGCCGACGGCATAATTATCACCCCCTCGCACAATCCTCCCGAGGACGGAGGCATTAAATACAACCCTCCGCACGGAGGCCCGGCCGAGCCGCAAATCACCTCTGAAATCGAGAAACTGGCCAACCGTTTTCTGGAAAGCGGCGCAATGCGACGCCTGCCTTACTGGCAGGCGCTGGGATCGCCGCGGGTGCTGCGCCGCGATATCCACGCCGAATACCTGCGCGGCCTGGCTCAAGTGCTGGATCTGGAAAGCATCGCCCGCAGCGATTTGGTCCTGGCGGTGGATCCGCTGGGGGGCTCTTCGCTTTTTGTCTGGGAGCTGATAGCGGCGCAAGGATTGAAGATCGAAATCGTCAATAGTCGGCTGGACCCCACTTTTTCTTTCATTCCGGTGGATCACGACGGCCGCATTCGCATGGATTGTTCTTCTCCATACGCCATGGCCGCCTTGATGGAAAAACGTTCTCGCTATCGCCTGGCCTGCGGCAACGACCCTGATGCTGACCGCTTCGGCGTGGTCACCCCGGCCGGATTGCTAAATCCCAATCGTTATCTGGCGGCAGCCGCCTATTATCTTCTGCAACAGCGAGCGGTCTGGAAGCCCCACATGATGGTGGGAAAGACGTTGGTCTCGAGCACGCTCATCGACCGCGCGGTGGAGCTGTGTGGGCGGCGGGTGTTGGAAGTGCCGGTGGGCTTCAAGTGGTTCGTAGACGGACTGTACCGCTCGGCGCTATGCTTCGCCGGCGAAGAAAGCGCCGGCGCGACGCTACTGCGCCGCGACGGCACGGTCTGGACCACCGACAAAGACGGCATCGCCCTCTGCTTGCTGGCTGCGGAGATCACCGCGGTAACTGGAAAAGACCCGGGACAGCTGGCCGACGAGCTGGAAGAAAAGACCGGCCGCGTTTACTACCAACGCCGCGACGAACCCGCCGACCCGCGGTGCAAGCAGGCTTTGAAAAAAGTCACCGCTCGGGAAGTGAAGATTTCCGAGCTGGCCGGACAGCCCGTGACTCGGATCCTCGACCGCGCTCCGGGAAACGGCGAGCCCATAGGCGGATTGAAAATAATCACCGACGGTGGCTGGTGCGCCCTCAGGCCTTCGGGCACAGAAGACATTTTGAAAATCTACGCCGAAAGCTTCATCGGCCCGGAGCATCTGGAAAGCATCTTTGACCAGGCCAGAGATATAGTGCAAAGAATAACCCAAAGTTGTGGTCGTTAGTCGCAGTTTATTCCCGTACAGAGGCGGTTGGCGCAGGCGGTGCTTATGCACTCGAAGGCGCCAAGGTCGGGGCAGCAGCCGGTGAATTCTCCTTCCGGTGTGCCGTTTACGTCCAGCTCCAGGGGCCGCGCCCGATCCACCACTGGGCACTCCGGACTGAGGGGACGGTTGCCCTGCTGGTCCCATATGCCGGTAAGGTTACTTTCTTCCCAAAGGTAAGAAGGATCCACCGAACAGTCGCCGTTGCACCAGGGGCCATATCTGAGTTTGAAAATGTGGTCGAGAACGAGATTCTGCGCAGGCCCGCTGTATTCTACCACCGCCGCCGGAGAAGCCACGAACTCGCCCAGAAAGCTGTTGATTAGGGAAAATTTTCCGGTGGGTTCGTTTTGCACATTGAAAAGGGCCTTTTTTACGTGACCGAAAATCGACACATGTACAAAATCGACTGGCCCTTGGATAGCGCTTATCTCAACCAGATAGTTAGGATAAAAGGTTTCATCTTTGCCCAGTGACTGCAGCTGCGTTCCTCGAACCCAGATGCGGGATTTATTGGAAATGATTTTCATTGCCGGTGTGGTAGTGACGTGGACAAGATTGAGAGTCTCGGCGGCAAACCCCCGGGCACTGGCTGGAGGGCCGAAAAATATTTCACCGTCGTTTTCCTTGATTATAAGACCGGCTTCTCCGTTTTCGAAATAAGGCACCATATACGGCGTATGGCCCAGCAGGGCGCAGTGAAAGACCATATCCCCGCCGCCGCTAATCTCGACTCCGCCCCGGGCGTTTCTTCCCACCGCCAGGCAACCCGGCCGAAAATCCTTGCTGCCTTGGAGTTCTTCCGGGGTAAGATAACGAACCCCCAGATGGGCGTTGCGAACATCGATAAGTTTTATTCCCGCCCCGCCGTTGGCCAGATCGGGGCGGGGCGAGCCCAGCTGATCGCAATCGTTTTCCAGATCAAAGCCCACCCAGGTACCTTCGATGAGCAGGTTTTTTACTCCTTCGGCGCGAATGCCGTCGCCCCAGTTACTCACAATGACATTGACGTCCAGATCGGCCGTCTGACACTGGGAGCGCAGCGGAAATTCCTCGATCTGCAGACAGTGTTCGAAAAGACCAATTTCGCGCCCCCGGCCTAGGGAAATATCGAAAGCGCCGGGCTTGATGACGATACCGTCCTGATTGGGATTAGTTGCATCGCCTACCCTTAGCCGCAGCAGGTGAACATCCTGCGCCGAGCCCTCGACCGCTAGGGCAGCTTCGGGAAAGCCGGCGAATCTTATGTTTTTTATAACCACTCCTGATCCAACGATTTTCAGACCCACTTTTGCTCCCTGGCCACGAAACAGTATGGGACCGCTACGCCCCGCCCCTCCGTCGATCCAGACCAGAGAAGGCACTGGCGGCAGATCTTCCTCCAACACCATTTCCTGTAGACTCTGGTGGAAAATGATTCCGTAGGGATGAGCGGTGGTGGTGGCGTCCTCCAGCGCTTGTCGAAGCTGATCGACGTCGAATACGGTGTAACTTGGCCCCCGGCACAAAAGTTCCTGGTTGTTTGCGTCGTCTTTCTGACCGGCGCAATAGAGGTAGCTGATATCATCGGCCCGCGGCCAGCAGCGGCCCTGGCGGCACTCGCAGCCCACCCGACAATCGGTTTGTTCGAAGCAGGTGTTGTATCCGTGGCTGCAAAACTCGGGATCGGGTTCACCGGGGGGAGGAACACAAATGTTATTCTGGCAGGTGCAACCGAAGTTACAGTTGTTTCCCGCCTCGCAACTCGGAGAGGTCCGGCCGCAGAATTGCGGATCGTGCTCTTGCGCTGGCGTAAGACATATCCCACGCTGGCAGGTGCACTGAGGATTAGGACAATCGCGGTTGCTCTGGCACTCGGGACAGGAGGCAGCCTGACAGCAACGGGGATCGAAAGGTTCTTTTTCGGGAACGCAAACACTGCCCGCCAGACAGACGCAACCCGGTACGCAGGCTGGTTGGCAGAGGGGATAGTTTTTGAAATCGGGAAGATGGAATTCACATCCCGCAACCAGTAGCAGAAAAAAAAACTGCCAGTTTTTCATCAAAACTATACTAATGGATAATCAATTGTTTTGCCATGCCCTCTTCGGAAGGCTCTACCTGAGCATGTCGCCCACTATGCCCGGGGCCAGGGGAGGCTTGACCACGCCCCGGCTTGAAACTACACTCATAATCCGAGGAGGCTGCATGGGCCAAGAAAAGAATGGCAGTGAACGCCGGCGTTATCCACGCGCGCCGCTTACCCTGCTCATCCAGTACCGTTTCGATACGCTGGAGGATTTCCTCTCGGAGTATTCGACGGACATCAGCTTAGGTGGCATGTTCATTCGCACCGAGGATACCCGACCGGAAGGCTCCCTGGTATACCTTCAGTTTTACCTGCGCGACGGGGCAAAGCTGATCGAGGGGCTGGGTCGGGTGGTGCGGGTAAACCTTCCTGGAGGAAAGAACCCTGCCGGCATGGGCGTGGAATTCGTGAATTTCGATGAAGAATCGATGGAGCTCATCCGGCAGATCGTCGAGCAGAACCTGAAGCGAGCCGGCCGGATTTAGCCACCCAGCAGTTCTTTTATCTTCTGCCGGAAGGCAGCCAGATTGAAAGGTTTGGAGACAAAGCCATCGCAGCCTGCGGCCTGCGCCCGCTCCTTTTCACCGGCCATTACGTTGGCGGTAAGCACCAGAACCGGGACGCCAGCCAGTTTCTCGTCGCGCTTGATGCGCCGGGTGACCTCCACCCCGTCCAGGACGGGAAGCTGCAGGTCCACCAGCACCAACGCCGGCATAAGCTCTGCCGCCAGCTTCAACCCGCTTTCGCCGTCTGGGGCGTTGATTACCTCAATCCCGCCACCGGCTTCCAGCGCGCGTTTTACCAGCAGGAAGTTGGCAGGATCATCTTCTATGTATAGAATGCGCTTCATGGATGAAATTATAATACTCTGGAGCACGAATTTGTACTGCGCTGGAGAAAAAACAGGCAATGACTGCGGATAGGTCGGTAAAATCGCATACGGCAAAAAACAGGGTGTTGATTTTGCTGTTCTTTTTGTGGACCGCGTCCTGCCAGCCGCCGCCTGCCGATCCTTTCGAGGGCCTGCCGGTAGAAAGCGTCGAAGTCGATCCGGCCAGGCTTCCGGGCCAGCCGGCCGCTGATTCCGGGTGGGCGGCGGCGAGTCATATTCTGGTGCGCTGGCGCGGAGCTGAAGGCTGGTACAAGCGTATAAAGCTTGACCGCTCGGGGGCACGACGGCGCGCCGAGCGGCTGCTTGAGCTGGCCCGCGGTCGAGGACAGGATTTCGAAGCGCTGGCCCGGAAGTTTTCTGACGATTCGGCTACCGCGGCCAAAGGTGGCCACCTGGGCGTCTTTGCCCGGGGCGAGCTTCATCCGGCGCTAGAACGCGCGGTCTTTTCGGTACAGCCAGGACAGGTGGCCGACTTGGTGGAGAGCCCTGCCGGTTTTCATGTGCTTATGCGCACCGATGACCGCTACGCCCAGGCCGCAGAAATCGTCGTGGCTCACGACCAGGCGCTGCGCTATCGGCCTCGCCAGCCACGCAGCCGCCAGCAGGCTAAAGAGCTGGCCGCCGAACTGCACCGCCGGCTTTTGGCGGGCGAAGACTTTTTCGAGCTGGCCCGTAACTATTCGGATCTTTCAAGCGCCGAACGCGGTGGAGTGGTCGCGGTGTTTTCGGCGGGCGAGCAGCATCCAGATTTTGAAAAGATCGTCTGGGGCCTGAGCCCAGGACAGGTATCCGAGGTCATAGAGACTCCTACCGGCTTTCACATCGTAAAGCGCCTGGTCATAGAACGCATTCCACTGCGCCAGCTTTTTATCGAATACCAAGCGCTGGTAATGCCGGGCGAAAAGCGCAAAAAACCCACTCCCGAAGAAGCAGGTGAACTGGCCCAGCGCATCGTGAATGAAGCGCGAGGCGGGAAAGACTTCGCCTACCTGATATCCGCCTATTCCCATACCACTTCTCCGCAGGTGCGCTGGTACAGCAGGGGCGAGCTTCCCTACCTGCAGGAAAAAGCGGCTTTTTCTCTGCGTCCGGGAGAACTGGCCGGCCCCTTCGATACCGCAAATGGCTGGCTGATTCTTCAGCGGGCTAATTTTTAGAACACTGCCCGCCGGCTTTTCCAGGGCCGGCACGCGGAGATGGCGCCGCTAGCGCTACTCGCCCCGGCAGGGAATGTTATGCTTGCGGCACAGCTGGCGCAGGTAGTTGCGAGCCAGATCGGCGCGGCGAGAGGCAAGGGAGAGGTTGCCCTCGCATTCGTCGAGCAACAGGGAAACATACTGGCGTTCAAAGCGGTCAAGCAGCTTGGACTTGGCTTCCTTGAAGGTAAGGCGCGAGTCAGCCAGCAAAACTCCTTTTTCTTCGTTTTCGACAAGACACAGCTGCAGGTCTTCCGGCTTGATGAGCGGGCCTTCGCTCAGCTGAAAGGCCCGCTCCACGGTGTTTCGCAGCTGGCGTACGTTGCCCGGCCAGGTGTGGGACTGAAGCATCAACATGGCCTTGGGGTCGAAAGTCTTTTGCGGCAGATGCAGATGCTCGGCAAGCTCCTTGATGAACATCTCGGCCAGCAGGGGTATATCCTCCGGGCGCTGCCTCAGGGGTGGAACGGTTACCTCCACCGCCGAGAGCCGGTAAAACAGGTCTTCGCGAAATTGCCCCCGATCCACCATGCGACGCAGATCCCGGTTGGTGGCGGCCACGATACGGGTGTCGACTTGAATGGTGCGCACCCCACCGATACGCTGTATCTGCTGTTGTTCGATGGCCCGCAGCAACTTGGGTTGCAGGTCCAGAGGAAGCTCGCCGATTTCGTCGATGAATAGCGTACCTCCCGATGCCTCCTCGAAAACCCCGCGATGCACGCTCTCGGCGCCGGTGTAAGCTCCCTTCTCGTGGCCGAAGAGCATGTTTTCCACCAGACCGCGCGGGACGGTGCCGCAGTCGAGTACAATAAACGGTCGGTTCTTGCGCAGAGAATAGGAGTGGACGCCGGCCGCCAGCAGCTCCTTTCCGGTGCCGGTCTCGCCGTACAAAAGCACCGGCAGATTGCTGGGAGCAACCTTTTCCAGCAAGGCGAATACTTGGCGCATGGCGATGGAGCTGCCCCAGGCCAGCCCAAAGCGCTCGTTTAGACTGAGCGGAATTTTAACCATGGTGGCCAGTGGTTCGTAACGCAACAGGTTGTTGCCGATTTGAAACTCGCTTCCCGGCCTTAGGTATACTTCCTTAATCTGGTGGCCCAGCATATAAACACCGTTGGTGCTATCGAGGTCCCGCAGCAGATGTCCACGCCGGTCGGCCACCAGTTCGCAGTGCAGTCCGGAGACGGCGGCGTCGGTGATCACCATATCGCATACTGAGGAACGGCCGATGGTAACCCGCTCTTTTTCCAGGACCATCTCCAGGCCGGTGTTTACGCCCTTTACCACCACCAGCCGGCAGGCGCGCAGAAACTTGAAGTCTTTCTTCTCGGACACAAAAACCGTTTGTCGAGTTACCTCGGAAGGCAGACGGGGAAAGTCACAGGTTTTATCATCCATGGCGGACGGCTCCGCGTCTTCAGTGTATGAGTTTAAGGTTGGCACCGGGCGGGAAGTTTACCTTCCAGCGCCTGATGGTACCGCCGTTGCTGTTCTTGAGCTCTATGACATGACGGCCGGCGCTTATTTGATAATTTATCAACGGACTTTCGCCCACCATTTTTCCATCGATGTAAACTTTGGCCCAGCCCTGGGTGTCGTTGACGCTGACGTTAGCCGTGGCGCCAGAAGAAGCCTCTTCTTCCGAAGTGGCAACCGGCCGGCGCACCTTGCGCTTGGGGGCTTTTTTCCTGGGCTCGGTCCTGCGCTCTTCCTCGGGGGGGGATTCTTTGGCTTCCGTTTTGACGGAGGCCGGTTGAGGCGGTTTCTCGAGAGCCGCAGTGGGTGGCGTAACCGGCTCTGGCAGTTTTTCTTGAGCAGCAACCGGTGGCGAAGACGGTTCGTTGGGAGATGCGGCTTTGGTGGCCTGCGGTGGTGTTTCCTCCTTGGGGACCGGCGGTTTTACCGCACTTGGCTGAGCCAGTGGTTCGACCCGGCTTTGATCAATCGGCCGGCGAGGCGGCAGAGTTTCTGCCTGGCTCTTTTC
>Ga0209162_1003433_pt1 | contig 12801 bp, 10 predicted proteins | sample YNPNPMetaG_FD_187121 | JGI IMG/M metagenome (GOLD analysis project Ga0209162, IMG submission 187121) | Anoxygenic and chlorotrophic microbial mat microbial communities from Yellowstone National Park, USA - YNP NP MetaG (SPAdes) (version 2) ...
AATATGCAGTGTTGGCCGAATTAGTGACTCACCGCAATGGTGTAGTTACAGCACGCCAGATTGTACAACGGGTGTGGGGACCCCAATACATCGACTCAACCGACTATGTCAAAGGCGTCATTCGACGCTTGCGGTTAAAGTTAGAACCGGACCCTTCACACCCGCGTTACATCCTTACCGAGCCACACGTTGGCTATCGGTTTAATCACAGTGAATAGTGGGTCGGCTCTCACTATTGTCGCGATGAACTTCTCCTTCCACGATGGCAGGTGGGGAACCTGCTTCTGCTGCGTCAAAACTACTTCGCTCCACTTACGACCTCATGGCACAAAAGGAAAGGGCAAGTTGGGAACCCACCATACTGTCGATTCGCTGCTCACTCCCCGCCTCTGACTCCTCTCCCCTCACTTGTCAATAACACATGCAACGCCGAGTGATCCAGTTCACCAAGACCGCGTTCGACTAGAAGTTCGTAACGAGCAATGGTGTCGGTCAGATGCGGTAACTCAACCCCTGCGGCCTGTGCCATCGCTGCTGCTAACCGCAAATCTTTGAGCTGTGTCGTGACCTTGCCGCCCGGAACATAGCGCCGCTCCGCCATCCGTGCGCCGTGAATTTGCAGTATCTTCGAATCGGCAAAACCGCCAGCTAACGCTGTGCGCAAGAGTGCCGGATCGACTCCGTAGGCTTCGGCCAGTACGATCGCTTCGGCGACGGCTTGAATGGTTAGTCCGACGATCAGTTGATTAATCACTTTCGCAGTATGACCGGCACCCGGTGGGCCAACGTGGGTTGGTCGCCCCAATGCCCGCAATATCGGCTGCGCACGACTAACATCCTCAGTCATGCCGCCGACCATAATTGCCAACGTTCCTGCTGCTGCCCCTTCGGGCCCACCTGATACTGGCGCATCGACCCAGCCAACACCTCGTTCGGCCAGCCTTGCTGCGTGCGCTTTGGAGTGCAGCGGATCAGAGCTACCCATATCGATGACCAGTTGTCCTGGCTGTAAAAATGGATCGAGGCGGCGCAACATCTCGTCAACCGCAGCCGAGTCACTCAACATCAGAATCAGTGTCTCGGCCTGCGCCGCTTCGGCGAGGGTGGTGGCCAGTGGGATACCTTCGGTCAACGATGGGTCAAGTGGTGAACGATTCCAGCCGATGATGTTAAATCCGGCAGCCAATAATGTGCGCGCCATTGGCCGCCCCATCAACCCTAACCCAAACAGTGCGATCGTCATTGGCTTATCCCCGCAGAGAGTGTCTGAACATTCCTGTCCTGACAGATGTACTGCCAAGCCCCTTTCAATGAAACTCCGACATGCCGCCGTCAGCAGGATGGTTCTGTTCGCCGATCATAGCTGTCGCCGGAGCAGAGATGACCCGGCTGCGTCACAACGACACGGGGCGTTAACCCGCCATCCCCGGAAACGGGGGCATACCTTCAGAAACGCGCCCGGTCATCGTGCGCTCCATAAAGCGGCGTAGACGGACGGTCGGATGGTTGGTTTCGTAATCAACATCATCCCAGCGCACAACAGTACCTGCCGGGATCGGGCGTAAGGTGCGGGTATTGTGGGCCAACCCGATCGGCAATGCTCCCATAGCCACCGAATCGGCTGCTGGCATGAGCTTCCCGTAAACGGTATACCCACCTTCACCGTCAAGAACCTCACCTTCAGCAAGATCGCGTTTGGCGACTGCCACCACATCACCCAAGAATGCGTGCGGATAACCGGTTGGTTCCTGGCGTAAACCTACTCGTAACACCGAAATCGGCAATTCGAGTCCGATCAGGTGGGAAGGCCGATACAGCGCACTATAAACTCCACTGGCATCGGTGACCAGGCCGTATTCGGCAAAACAACGTCGCACATAGTCGTCGGGAGCCGCGAAGACTACGTAGACGCCCCACCGTAGATCGCGAAATACCGGACGGCCATCACGCTCGAGCGATGAAACAACCTCAACGGTACCAGCATGCGTTAGCTGCCCACCGGCCGTTTGGGGTCGTAACACATGAGGGAGATCGTCAACTCCGCAGGGAGGAAATGCCAGCCCATGAGGTTGTGGGCGCAGCAGGCAGGCATTGGCAACTGCTGCCATCTCGATAGCCGATTTGGTTCCGTCGAGAAAGGAATTGAACATTTGTGGATTCATGCCACCCGCCGCTGCCTGCTCGGCGCTCAGGCCGTAATACTGCCAGACGGTATCCGGCGTGCTCTGATGATAATGCGGTAAGTACCGGGTACCCTTACCGGCACAAATAACCTCGAAGCCACAAGCCCGCGCCCATTCTACCTGCTCGGCGATCAGGGCTGGTTGATCACCATACGCCAGCGAGTAGATGACACCCGCCTCAGCGGCACGGCGAGCGAGCAGGGGGCCGAGCAGGGCATCGGCCTCGACGTTGACCATGACCACGTGACGGTGATGCTCGATTGCCAGCAGACAATGCGCAACCCCGGCGGCAGGAGAACCGGTTGCCTCAACAATAACTTCGAGGCCATCGGCAGCAATGAGAGCCGCAGCATCATCACCAACGTAAGTTGTACCCTGCTGTAAGGCGTCGGCCAGTGAGGTAGCGGCATATTGACCGGCAGGCCAACCAGCGCGCTCTAATGCAATCCGTGCTCGTTCAGGAGACAGATCGGCTACACCGAGAACATGGAGACCACTTACCCGACGCGCCTGCGCCAGAAACATTGTCCCAAATTTCCCGGCGCCGATGAGGCCTACCCGTAAGGGCCGTCCTTCAGCAACCCGACGGGCCAGGAGCGAGAGCAGGTCATTCATACATTTCCCCTTCTATTAATCAACGGCAAGGCAATCAGATCGCGAAAAATCATCGGTGATCCATATTGTAATCGATCAGATTGTGGTACACTGCCAATATGCAGGATCAATTGGTAAAACAACTTCGTTCCCTCAAAACCCAACGCTGGCGGCAGCACGCAATCGAGGAGTTGGTTCGGTCTGTCAGTGTTGGGCTGTTGATTGCCTGTATCGGTGCGCTCTTGCCGATCGTTGGTCTCGGTTCATTCCCACGCTATGGAGCAGGCTGGATTATTGCCGGTAGTGTGCTTGTAGGTAGCTTGCGGGCCATGATGTTCCAGTTGTCATTAGCGACGGTGGCACGCCGCCTTGATCGCCGCTTTGGCCTGCACGAACAGGTGAGCACTGCGTTGGAACTACGAGGCAATCAAGTCGGGATCGCGGCCCGGTTGCAGGCACAGGTTCAAGAGAGTTTGGATCGCGTGCAAAATTATGTCAATCGAACCAGGACACCACTCTGGTCAGAAGCACTCACCCCGGTCTCACTCTTCTTCATTCTTATCGGTCTACTTGTGCTGGCAACACCACCAATACCTCCGGCTAGCACTGCCGAACCATTGCCCGATCTAATAAGGCCCGACCCGGTAGCGATGCCATCCGATCAGCAACCAACCAGCCCGGTTTCGGTTCCGGCAGCGAGCAGCGATCCGGGCACACTCTCTGCGCTGGCCGATGCGTTACGTGATCAGGGCATGACCCGACAGATTGCTGAGGCCCTCGATCAGGGAAATGTGGCAAGTGCTGCTGATGCCCTCCGTGGACTGGCCGACCAGATGGGTGAGGTCTCACCGGCTACCCGTGAAGCGTTAGCCGATGCCCTCCGTGAAGCAGCCCGCACGATTCAGCGTAGCCGCCCTGATCTGGCCGATCAGATGCGGGCGACCGCCGATGCGCTACAATTTGGTGATTCTGTTGCCGGTGCTGCCGGTCTTGAGGCGCTGGCAGATGCCCTCGAAAGGCAACCTGGTTCATCTGAATCTGTTGCAAGTGGCAGTGGTGGTGCGGGGAACGCGCCGGGGAGCCAGCGCCGCGAGCAACCATTTCGCCCAAGTGGGGTTGAGGGTACACCACTGGAGTTAACAACCGACGGTCAAGGTCAGCTTCCAACCACCGGTACCCCTGGCGAACAGACCACTAACGCTCAGACAGGAACCCCGATCATTCGCTCAGGAGGATTTGGGAACGGTGGACCGGTGCAAGCTGCCGATGATCCACTTCAGATACCCACGGATGTCCGCGATGTGGTTCGCAACTATTTTTCGCCGTAAATCGAGTACACCGCCGCCATTGTTCGACGAAGCATTTCTGCGTCGGCTAGAGCGACTAAGCCTGCAAGCGCAACGTACTTTGCGCGGCACACCGATTGTCGGGCGTTATCCTGGTCGGCAACCAATGCCGGCAACGATTTTTAGCGATCATCGTCCGTATGTTCCCGGTGATGATCTGCGTTATCTCGACTGGAATGTCTACGCCCGGCAAGAGCAGCTTTTGGTACGTCTGGGCGAAACCGAACAAGACGTGGCAGTCAGTGTGATTCTCGACACGTCGCGAAGCATGGCGATGGGTGAACCGGATCGGTTGCGGCTGGCAATCCAGCTTAGCGGAGCAATCGGTTATCTGGCACTGGCCCACGGTGATCGGGTGAGTGTACTGGCCGGTGATCGGTCATCCCTCATTTTTGGTCCAGCGCGTGGCAAGATGCAGGCGGTTGAACTGTTTACTGCATTGCGTGAAGTAACACCGACACTACGCACCGATTTGGTACAGGCAGCCCAACAGATAGCCCAACGAAGCGCACGAGGTGGCCTGGTGTTGTTCCTTTCCGATCTGCTCACAGCGATGCCGATGGAACGACTCGCCCTGATTCTACCGGCGCCGCGTTGGCAGGTGATGGTGTTGCATATCCTGAGTAAAACGGAGACAGCGCCGAATCTTCAAGGGCCGCTAGAACTGGTTGATAGCGAAACCGGCGAACGGATGATGGTCGATCTTGATACCGAGACATTAGCAGCCTATCGCACCGCAGTTCAGAACTGGCGGTCGGCAATTGCCCGTCAATGTGCTACCTATGGTATAAGGTACGCCGCTATCATGACCGATTGGGTTCTCGAACGCCAGATTATTCCGTTTCTGCGGGTACGCCGTTTTCTAACCTGACCCGCATCAGCTCAGGATCGGTATGACACTGCTCGTTCCTTTAGCTCTGCTATCGCTCCTCACGCTGCCGATCATCGTTATCTTACACATGACTCAGTTGCGTCGGCGGCGCGTTGAGGTACCATCTCTGCTTCTCTGGCGGCAGATTCCGTTGCAGACTACTGCACGCCGCCGCCGTCGCTTCCGCCTGACGTTGCTCTTATTCCTGCACTTGCTGGTTGCTTTACTGATCGGTGTTGCCCTAGCTCAGCCTGAGATCACCTTGCCATGGACAAGTGCACGCACGTGGGCAATTATCATAGATACGTCAACCAGTATGGCGCTGGTGGAAGGTGGCAGCAGCCGTCTCGAACGCGCCCGCCAGCGAGCAGCCGTTTTGATCAGAGAGATGCGTGGTGCTGATCAGGTAGTGTTGATCGGCGCCGGCCCAAGACCACGGTTGATCGACCGTGGTCATGTTGCCGATAGTGCGCGGTTGTTAGGGGCACTCAATACTCTCGATATTGAGGGAAGCGGGAGTGATCTGGTTGGCGCATTCACCATCGCCGAAACGTTGCTTTTCGACCAACCAGGAGCCGAAATATTTGTACTTACCGACGGGGCACTACCTCCGCCCAATGTCAGCAACATCCGCTTTCCTGTACACATTGAAGTGATCGGCACTGAACAACCGAATCGGGCGATAGCAACTCTGGCTGCCCGAACAGATGAGGCTCAGGCCGTTCATATCTATGCCCGGCTCGTCAACGCCGGTAATCGCCTATTCAGGGGGCCAGTGCAGCTCTGGCTTGACGATCAACTGCAATTGACCGAGCAGGTCAGTATGCAACCGGGTGCTGTGCTCGAACTAAGCTGGACTCTTCCGGGGCCAGCGCAGCAGGTGCGGTTAGCGTTCGATGGCGCTGATGGCTTACCGCTCGACGATACTGCGACTGTTATAGTGAATAACCGGCGCCCCATTCGGGTACTCTTTGTCGCCGACGATTCACCGGCGCTGGTACGGGCGTTGCAAGCCATGCCAGACGTTGTCGTAACAGCCGTGACACCAGCCGCCTACGTTGCCGAGCAATCGACTACTGCCGATGTCACCATCTTGGTACAGACATTGCCGGCACGCTGGCCGACAGGTGGTGTGCTCGTCATCAACCCGCCCGCCGGATCACTGCTCGATGTACGAGGAACAACAACCGCTATTCCTTCGATTACACTCACACCTGCCGGAGAAACGCTCTTGCGCGACGTTAACCTGAGCGGCATTGACTGGGGAGCAATTACCGTTATTGAACCTCCAGATTGGTTAACACCGCTGGCGTTCAGTGGTGATCACCCGCTTATCCTGCGTGGTCGGGTTGAACGTAGTGAGGTGGCCGTTTGGAATGTTGATCTCACCGATCATCCCCTGACCCGACGGCTGGCGTTTCCGTTACTGGTAGCGCGTACTATTCGTAGTCTGGCGCCACCGCCACTGCCGGCTGCGGTCATAACAGGGGAAACCCTACTCTATCAGGCCGATCTGCGGACAACCCAATTAGAGATCACTGCTCCTGATGGTAAACGTGATGTATTCGATGTTCAACCGGCTCTTCCGGTTACTATCACCTTGACCCAAACCGGTCTCTTCCGCATCCGTGAATGGGCTGACGATCAGGCTATCCACGAGGCGCACCTCCCCGTCAACGCCGGCACGCTTGCCGAAGCTGACCCGACGCCACGGATGTCAAACACAACGATCAGCCCTGCCGTCACACTCACCCAGACCAAACCGATAGCAACACCGCAACCATTGTGGTCATGGTTAATCATGATGGCAATTATCATCTTGGTTGTGGAATGGCTCTACATTCAGCGCCGATCTGTCCAGGAGGTACGATGATCTGGCAAGCACCACATATGTTCTGGCTCCTGTTGACGCTCCCAGCGCTGGTCTTAATCTGGCGACGTACCAGAAGTCGATTACCCTGGTCGGTGGTAGGGCTACGGCTCGTCATCGTTACCTTCTTGATCGGCGCGTTGGCCGATCCGGTACTACCGAAGGCCGGCAAACCGGGTAATAGCCCGCTGATTGTGCTGTACGATCAATCAGACAGTCTGACTGCTGCCGGTCGCGCTGCGATTCGAGCTGAAGCAGAAGCAATTGCCACTGCGGCCGGCCCAGAAACGCGCTTGCTGGCATTTGGGGCGACAGTCGTGGCAGGTCGCGACCGACTACCAGATGGCGCAGGGAGTGATTTGGCAGCAGCGATCACGACTGCTCAACAACTGTTGCCCGGCGGGGGGAGAGTGATCGTGATCAGTGACGGTCAGGCGACCGGTGGCAATGCTCTGGTTGCGGCACAGCAGGCAGCACAAGCCGGTATCCAAATTGACGTGCGTTTCTTTGCTCCACCAGCAATACCAGAAGTTGCGGTGACCCGCATCGATGCCCCTACCCTCTTGCGGAGTGGCGAAACGTTCGACATCGTGATTTCTACCTTTTATCAACCAACAGATAACGCCGATCCGCTATCTGCTCGCCTGAACGTATGGGCAGAGGGTGAATTGCTCACCGCAGAGTCGGTCTTCATCCCACCTGGACAGTACCAGTTTGTCACAACGCACAGCGCAACCAAACCGGGAATCCTCAGTCTGCGTGCCGAAATTATTCCTACTGGGAATGATACCTTTGCCGCGAACAACAGCGCTGCCATGACCGCACTGGTCATACCACCACCACGCATCTTGTTGGTGGAAGGTAGCCGTGAGAGCGGCGCGATACTGGGTGCTACTCTGCGCCAGGCCGGCATAGAAGTTGAACGTATCCCGGCGAGTGCATTTCCCACCAACCTCGAACTCTTGCGTAGGTTTGAAGGGGTCGTCATGATTGACGTAGCGGCCCATCAACTGACGCTCGATCAGATGATGGCGATCCGCGAAGCGGTGCGCAGTGAAGGGAAAGGGCTGACTGTTCTCGGCGGGAGACAATCGTTTACACTAGGCGGGTATGCGGACACACCGCTGGCCGATGTTCTACCGCTATTGATGACTCCACCGCCAAGGCCACAACGGGCACCGGTATCGCTCTTGCTGATCATCGATCGCTCAGCCAGCATGAGCTCTTCCTTCGGGGTGACAAAGTTTGACATGGCGAAAGAGGCAGCAATCCTTGCGCTGACCGCCTTGCAATCACAAGATCGGGTCGGTGTCCTAGCCTTTGATACCGACACAATCTGGACGATCCCCTTTCAGGAGGTTGGCGAAGGGGCACACTTGGCCGATTTGCAAAGTCAGATCGCACGGATGACAATCGGTGGCGGCACTAACATCGAGCGAGCGCTGGATGTTGGCTTGCCGGCGCTGGCAAATGAACCGTACCGCACCCGACATGCAGTGCTATTGACCGATGGGCGGAGTTACAGCAATAACTACCCACGTTACCAGCAACTGGTTGAAACGGCTCGTGCGGCCCAAATAACTCTTTCAACGGTCGCTATCGGCATCGATGCCGATACAGAACTCCTGGAGCAATTGTCACGTTGGGGCAATGGACGGTACTACTTTGTGGCTGACGCCAGAGACCTGCCGCGGATCACGTTGCAAGAGAGTGAAATTGCGGCAGCCGAGCCAACGGTTGAGCAACCGGTGCCGGTACTGGTGAATCAAGCGCACCCACTGATACGGAACTTCGATCCCCGTGAACTGCCACTGCTCGACGGATACATCGCCTTGCAGCCACGTAGTGAGGCCACCGTTGTCCTCAAAAGCCCGACAGAAGACCCGCTGTTAGCTGTCTGGCAATACGGTTTAGGGCGTAGTGTGGCCTGGACAGCTAGCGCTGCGGAGCCGTGGGCTGACGCTTGGACTGGCTGGCAAGGGTACGAGCGGTTTTGGGCACAAGTGCTGCAGTATACGCTACCGACGCCTGACAGTGGGCCACTGCAAGTACGGCTCGAACCGAGGACAAATGGTACACGCTTGGTCGTTGAGGCACAAACAGCAGGAGGGAACCCTATCGACTTAGCCCAGGTGAATGCCCGCATCACTCTCCCTGATGGCAATGAGCAGAGCTTCCGTCTGGAGCAGATGGGGCCGGGATACTATACCCGCGACCTAACATTTACCAGCAGCGGCCCGTATGAGATCACCGTTGCGCTGCTTAGCGGGCAACAAACCTTACAGCGCAGTATTGGCTATGTTCAACCACCACCGGCAGAGTACGCTATACACACGTCGAACACAGGCGAAGCACTCTTACGCCAGATCGCTGTCGTTACCGGCGGCAACCTGGAGTTTGATCTCACTACCTCGTTAACATCATCCCCGCAACCGACATCAACGGTCTTGTGGCCGTTGTTGGCCGGGCTGGCCCTTGTGTTCTGGCTGGTCGAGATTGCATTGCGGAGGAATCGAGGCTTAAGGTGATGGATTTGAGACTACAATCATCCGCGGTTAAATCGAGTTTACTATGATAGATGATATTGACGCAATCATCACAACGGCAATTCGTGCACGCATCTTTCCAGGAGCAGTGATCGTCGTAACCCAGAACAATCGATTGCTGCACGCTGCGGCATACGGTACAACGATGTACGATGATCCGGGAACGAGCACAGTCACGCTCGACACCATCTACGACCTGGCCTCACTAACTAAAGTCTTCACCGCAACTGCCGCCTTGCGACTTCACGACGCCGGTCTATTACCTCTTGATCGACCAGTTCAACACTGGTTACCAAACCTGCACGCTGCTGATATTACCATTCGACACTTGCTCAGTCACCGTAGCGGGCTGGCAGTACAACTGGCACCGCTGGCGCGTAGTGGAACAGCAACGATCAGAGAGGTGGTATACGCAACTCCACCCACCCATCCTCCTGGTAATGTCACCAGATATGCGAACGTCAACACACTCCTCCTGGGTGACGTGATCGCAGCCGTGTACGGAGGTTCGCTGGTTGATGCGCTCAGCGAACTGGTTTGCCAACCACTCGGCATACGGACAACCCGCTTCTGTCCACCGGTAGAATGGCGAGCACGCATTGCTCCTACCGAATGGGATGAGGAGTGGCGTGGTGGGCTGGTACACGGTATCGTTCACGACGAGAGTGCCTATGCCTTAGGGGGTGTTGCCGGTCACGCCGGTCTCTTCGGTAGCGCAAGTGATGTGCTGCGACTGGTGCAACTCTTCTTGCAAGAGGGATGGTGGGATGGACAGCAACTGCTGAAACCGGCAACTGTCCGCATAGCGCTTCAGCCACGACCAGAGCCGGATACACATCCCGCGCATCCGGCAAGCGGTCTGGGCTGGATGTTGAACCGACCGTATATGGGTGCGGCAAAGGCTGAAGGGTTTGGGCACAGTGGATTTACCGGCCCGATCATCATCGGCGTTCCATCACAGGGCCTGACAATCGTACTGCTCTGCAATCGCACCTACCCCAAACGTACACCACCACCGTACCGTCATCACGCGGTGTCGGCGGCAGTCGTAGATAGTGTATTGCAGAGCATTGGGAATGAAGTGTAAGGTTTTTCAATGTGTCCGGATTCCCCTTAGCTGGGAGTGCGGTCCTCCGGCTTCTACGCAGAATGAGCGCTCCCAGCCCCATTTGTGGAGGACGAAGGGTGGAACTTGCACCGACCGCTTATTCCTAGATCCAACTCCTCTCTCCTTTTTTGGATCGGAAAAGAACGTTGAAAAGCCCCGACCGACGTGTGAGGGAGACGAAGAGACATTACGAGGTATAATGATAGAGACAATAGCTTAGAGCCTGATCGACAACCCGGGCTGTTGATGAGGCTCGTTATACGCAATAGAGGATGTTGGGGAACGCTGGTGGATAAGGCATACGTCCCCGCAGAATAGGGTGACAACGGTTGCAGGGCCGGTGCTGCGGAGTACGCCTGGTGGCCCTCACCTTCCCCCCAGCCCCCTTCCTCTCCCGCGCTGCGGGAGAGGAAGGGGGAGGGTGAGCGTAGCAGTGGCAATTCTGCGTCGAAGTCTGTCAACGAGACTGTTTCTCCCAACCAGCTTACCCCGATCCCGCGCTGCGGGTGAGGAAGGGGGAGTATGATCTACGGACTTCCACGCTGCGGAAGAGGAAGGGGGAGTATGAAACGGATGATCAACGGTCCGTAGTTCCATATCATCCAATACACGCTGCGGGAGAGGAAAGGGGAAGGTGGGGGTAGAGAGCTACGTGCCCGATGAAAAGTCGCTTCGCGATGCGCTGGAACAGGGTGGCGACGGTTACCGGGCCGGTGCTGCCAGGTACGCCTGGTGGCCCTCACCTTCCCCCCAGCCCCCTTCCTCTCCCGCGCTGCGGGAGAGGAAGGGGGAGTATGAAACATCGGATGGCAGGTATGTCGCTCGGCCTTCTCCTCCCACGCTGCGGGAGAGGAAGGGGGAGTATGATCTACGGACTTCCACGCTGCGGAAGAGGAAGGGGGAGTATGAAACGGATGATCAACGGTCCGTAGTTCCATATCATCCAATACACGCTGCGGGAGAGGAAAGGGGGGAGACGAGCAGAGTAGGGCGACTCTGCGCTAGTGTCTGTCAACGATGCCAAGACCACGATCACCCCTCTCCCGCGCTGCGGGAGAGGGGCTGGGGGTGAGGGCAGCCCGCAGCACCTGGCACTAACCGTGCGGCAGCGGGAACGGGCGGCGGATGGCGGAACAGAACGTTGGCCCCGCAACGCAGTGGTTGCCCGAGTTCGGTACGTTCCCAATGAAAAATCCGAGTTTTTGATCATGCTCTTAGAAGTAGGTTGAGAGTCTACACTGGCAACATACTCTAGCCCGATTGACAACGGAGGGAGATATGAGCCGCAAACGTTATCAGCAATGGTTCCGTATTCTCAGTGCAATCATTATTGGCATCCTGGTCCTGGCGTTGGTGGTAACGGCGATTGTGCCGTATTAAAACTCTGAATGACAGAAGAAAAATGAATTCCTGACCGCGCTTCAAACCGAAGTTGTAACATTTCATTCGGTAGTTTCAACACCTGATTGGAATTGGACTTTAGATACGTTTAGGAACGTCCGCCTATTTCAGAAGCGGTATTGAGCAAACCCGCTTACGAAACGTCAATCGCCAGTGAAACCTTAACACCGCTTGCTTAGCCAGCTTCACCCTATGAAAGAGAAACCCATGCGCTACACGATGCTCTACGACGGCAACTGCCGTATCTGCCGCCGCCAGGCTGAACTCGTCGCCGCTTACGACGATTACAAGCGGATCGAATTACTCGATGCGAATAGTGCACACGCCCGCGAACGATTTCCGCACATCAGCTTCGAGGATGCGCTAAGTCAGTTGCATGTTGTCGGTCCAGACGGTACCGTCTACCGTGGTGCTGAGGCTGTGCGCGAGCTGTTGTTACAGTTGCCAGCTCTACGGGGGTTAGGGGAGATGTTGCGATTACCCGGTGCCCTTACCCTGGCCCAACCCTTATACGAATTGGTGGCGCGGAACCGGTATCTGTTTGGTGGAACGACTAGCTGTGATGACAATACTTGCCGCAGGTGAGGTAGGGCTTTTCAGAGCATGATCAACAACCTGAGCTGTTGATGAGGTGCGACTCTAACGGTATCTCCAGAATGGTTCGGGGAACCGCCGGCGGGCAGCACTTACGTCCCCGCGACCGCTGGAACAGGCTGGCGATGGTGGCAGGGCTGGTGCTGCAAAGTACGCCTGGCGGCCCTCACCTTCCCCCCAGCCCCCTTCCTCTCCCGCGCTGCGGGAGAGGAAGGGGGAGGGTGAGCGTAGCAGTGGCAATTCTGCGTCGAAGTCTGTCAACGAGACTGTTTCTCCCAACCAGCTTAC
>Ga0209162_1003436_pt1 | contig 12790 bp, 11 predicted proteins | sample YNPNPMetaG_FD_187121 | JGI IMG/M metagenome (GOLD analysis project Ga0209162, IMG submission 187121) | Anoxygenic and chlorotrophic microbial mat microbial communities from Yellowstone National Park, USA - YNP NP MetaG (SPAdes) (version 2) ...
ACGGTTGATCGAAGAGGGTTGTCGTCCATTCCGGGTAGTGGCGGGCGAAGACAGTGTATGCCCGTGCCAGCGCGGTCTGGAAGGCGCGGCGCGTCGGGTCGAGACCGAGGGCGGCGCGGGTGCGCTCTGTCAGGGTGCTCTCCTGGAGCAGGTAGCCAAAGACGGCTTCGGCGATGGCGGCGAAGAGCGGTTCCAGTGTCATATTGTCTGTGGGAGAAGTGCTCTCTTTGCCCGCGTTGCAGGCGCAATCGCGGGAACCGTTGTCTGGATTGATTGTACCAGAAGCAGGTGGTGATCGGGAAGGCTGCACTTCTCAGGGAGAAGAGCGCGCTTATTTCCCCACCCATTCGATCCGCTGCTCACCGGCGTACACATTCAGCGATGCGCCTCGCAGGAACCCGATCAGGGTCATGTTGAAACGCTGCGCCAGTGTGACCGCCAGCGTCGAGGGCGCGCCCACCGCAGCCACCACCGGTATGCGCGCCGTCAGCGCTTTCTGCATGATCTCGAACCCGGCGCGTCCGCTGACCAGCAGAATCGCCCGGGTGAGCGCCGACAGACGCCCCTCCAGCAGATGCGCGCCGATCAGTTTGTCCACGGCGTTGTGTCGTCCAATATCCTCGTGCAGCGCCAGCAGCGCTCCGTCGGCGTCGAACAGCGCAGCCGCGTGGAGACCGCCGGTTTTGTGGAAGAGCGCCTGCGCCTGCCGGAGCGCAGCGTCGATGCCTGTGAGCGCCGATAGCCTGACGCGCAGCGTATCATCGGGTAGCGGGGCGCAACCGCGCGCAAGCAGCGTCTCCAGCGACGATTTGCCGCAGACGCCGCACGAAGATGAGACGTAGAACATGCGTTGAGCGCCGGTCAGGTCGGGGTGGGCATCGGGGTGGAGATCAACCGTGATGGTGTTGAACCGCGCTTCCTCGCTGATCGTCGCATCGTTGCAGTAGCGAATGGTCGCAATCTCGCGCCGTTCGCGCACAATCCCTTCACCGAAGAGAAATCCGGCGGCGAGTTCGAAGTCTTCGCCCGGCGTGCGCATGATCGTGGTCAGCGGGATGATCCGGCGACCATCGGCGCCGGAGACCGTCAGGCGAATCTCCAGCGGTTCTTCGACGACCAGCGCGTCCTTCTCACGGCGCCACCGTCCGTCGCGCACTTTGATGATGGTGCGCCGTTGCACGTTTGGCTGCGTCAACACGGGTTCTTCCTTTCTGCCGTCGCCGATCCGCTCTTCTCCACGCTGCTGCGTTTCACCGTTCCCCGGGCGACTCTGGCGCTTCGGCGCTCGCGCCCTGCGGTACGGATGCGGTCTGGTTCGCGGCGTGGATCGGGTGCAGCGTGACGACCGCCTTGTACGCCGGTACGCCGGAACCCGGATCACGGCGACGGGGGGCGATCAGCACATTCCCTTCGGGCCAGTGAACCTGCACATTGCGTGGCTTCATCGGCGCGTACTTCACCCGCGCTCGCATTTCCCCCGCCTCTGACCGGATGAGCACCGGATCGCCTTCACGCATGCCGAGCGCGGCTGCATCGTCCGGGTTGATGAGCAGATCATCACGCCGCGCGCCATTGAGTGGATCGCGTTCGCCGTGGATGAGCGAGTTGAACTGTTTCCCGCGACGGGTTCTGAGCACGAATGCTCCATCGGGCACCGTCGGGTCTGGCGGCGTGAGCGGCGTCATTACCGCGCGACCGTCGGGTGTGGCGAAGATGCCGTTGCGACACAGGATGCGCCCGCCCCACTGCACATGGTCGCCGGCGCGGCGCAGCCGCTGGATCCCATCATATTCCGGCACGATGCGCGCTATTTCTTCCCGGATCTGCCGCCCGCTCACATAGTGGATAAGAGGCGCGCGATCCGGCGCCGCCCGTTCCGCCACGAGCATGAAGATTTCCCATTCGCTGCGCGCTTCCGCCGGTGGCGGCACGATCTCCGGCGAGAAGATCACTTCGCGCTCGGTGCTGGTCTCGGTTCCGCCATCGCGTTGCTCGTAGCGGGTGGCAGCGGGCAGCAGAAGCACGGTATCCGCCGGATCAACCAGCATCTGTGACGAAAGAATGATATCCTGGTGCACCCGCAACGCCGGACGCTCCAGTGCCGTGCGGATGTACTCCGGATCGGGCAGCGTGTCGAGAAAGTTGCCGCCTGCGGCATAGAACACATCGATCTCCCCGGCATACGCCGCGTCGAGCATGTCGCCGCAGGTAAGTCCTTGCCACGCCGGTACATCGAAGCCCCACTGCTCGCTCAACCAGCGCGCATGCTCAGCAGTGATCGGACGACCGCCGGGGAAGGTGGTGGCGGTGCATCCCATCTCGCCGCCGCCCTGAACGCCGCTGTGCCCGCGGATGGGCATCACGCCGCAAAACTCGCGCCCGATGAACCCACGCGCCAGCGCCAGGTTCATGATTGCCTTGACATTCTCGACGCCATACTCGTGCTGGGTGATCCCCATGCTCCAGACAAAGACGGTGCTCTTCGCCTGCGCCAGAATTTCTGCAAATGCGCGCATTTCTTCGCGACTCGCGCCGCTGGCGTATTCCAGCATATCCCACGATTGCGTCTCCAGATGCGCCTTCGTCTCCAGGAAGCCGGTGGTATGCGCCGCGACGAACGCGCGGTCGATCCAGTCATTTTCGATCAGGTGTTTGAGCGTTCCGTTAAGAAAAGCAATGTCGCCGCCGGTATGTATCTGGAAGAAGCGGTCGGCGAGGCGGGTGCCGAACAGCGCGCTTTCAAAGACGCTTGGCACCCAGTAGCGTTCCAACCCCGGCTCACGGTACGGATTGATGACGAAAATGCGCGTGCCCTTCTGCTTCGCGTAGTAGAGATACTTCGTCGTCACCGGTTGATTGTTCGGCGTGTCGCTGCCGATAAAGACCAGCGCATCGGTTCCGATCCAGTCGCGGTAACTGCACGTGGATGCTGCTACGCCGAGCGTCTGCTTCATCGCCGTCGTGCTGGGAGCATGGCACAATCGTGCGGCGTTGTCCACATTGTTCGTACCGAGGAAGCGCGCCACCTTCTGCGCCACATAGTAGGTCTCATTCGTGATGCCGCGCGAGGTCAGGTAGAACGCAACACGTCGCGGATCGGTTGCGCGAATGCGAGCAGCGATCAGGTCGAGCGCCTCGTCCCACGAGATGCGCCGGAATCCGGCGTCGCCGCGTCGCCGCAGCATCGGATAGGGCAACCGACCGAGGGCGCGCAATTGTCGGCTATTCAGGGAACGCAACCGGGAAACATCGTCGAGATGGCGCAGGTCGAGCGGCGGCATGGTGTTGAGCCGGAGCAGGTTCAGGCGCACCGTACAGAGGTGGATGCCGTCCATCGTAAAATCGCGCAGTCCGGTTGTGCCGAGGGCGCACCCATCGCACACGCCGTCGCGCAGGATCCGCCATGCCGTACCCAGGTTGTCGCGGTTCTCCCAGATGGTGCGCACGATCTCCCAGTAATGGTTCGGCTTCACGTGGCCAAGCCCGTTGGGAACCAGGCTGACCCACGTTGCGGAGTTGAAGCCGCGCAGTTTCATAGCGCCTCCTTTGCGGTTTGGGGGAAAAGGGGACGGTACAACTATTATACCCGCAGGCGCCGTCGGCTGTCATGATCATGGGGAACGCGGCGAAACGGCAACCAGATCAGGGCAATCAGCATCAGACTGATGGCGTGAAGCGGCAACCGCCACCAGAACGGCGCAACCGGATCGAACGACTGATCAGGGGGTCGGGTACGCCAGAGCGGTGCAGTTTTTGACCAGACCAGAAACGCATCGCCGACCGGCAGCACACCCAGGGCATAGCGTTTCTCATCGCCGACCGTGATGCCCATACCGAGAAATTCACCGCCAAACCGCAGTGGTTCCGCCAGTCGGGTATCACCCCAGGCGCGCGCTGCGCCAGGTGTCACTGTCGTTGCTGATAGACTGACTCCCGCCAGAAGGGGACCGGAATCCACATCACCGTTCCCTTCCTGACCGTGGGGATACTCACGCACCCCCGGCAAACCTGCAACGGTGGTGACAAACCGGGCGCGAAATCGCCGATACTGTTCCTGCCCCCAGATCGGATCGATTGCCGGGAGGAAGCGCGCAATGACGCTCTGCGACGAACCGCGCGCACTATCGAGCGGTTGCCCGGTGCGCGGATCGGCGCGGTGCGACAGCAACCCCGTTGCCGGGTCGAGCCGTTCCTGCGCCAGGGTGATCCAGCGCGCGATCACATCATCGTAGCGCAACTCAAAAAGGTCGTTGCAACTGACTGAAGAAGCCTTCCGGGAAGAGTTGCTGCATCTCCTCGCCGGCGCCGCGTTCCAGCGCCCCACGCAAAAACCGCAGTTGCGCAATAACATCTGGCGGAATGCGTCCCGGTCCTGCCACATCCGTTGGCGGCACGTACAACCGGCTCTGAACGGCGATCAGCAGCACGCTTCCGATAATCGCAATCATCCGGGTCATGCTTCGCATGCGGGTTTCACCTGTGTCTTCTGACGATGCCGTCGGCGCTTGCGCACGGCTTTATGGTCTTTGAAGAAATAATCCGCTCCAGCCCGCGCGGGCGGGCTTCGCCGCGCATAGCCGGGGGCGTATGGTCTTTGAAGAAATAATCCGCTCCAGCCCGCGCGGGCGGGCTTCGCCGCGCATAGCCGGGGGCTTCAGCCCCACGGCTCGTTCGGTGGAGCGGATTTATAGCAGTTCTCAGATACGTTGAACTCTTGCCTGGATTTCTGGAGCGTTCCATCTTCGCCTCCGACGGGCTGAAGCCCTTGCTGAGGTCGGGCAAGCCCTGCGGGCTGGATCAACCCCAGTCCTCCCGGCATATGGCAAGGATAACCGAAACGCCAGCCCCGCAGGGGCTTCCATGCACTCAGAGAGGGCTTTAGCCCGCACTGCCGCAGGTCACGCCCGACGACGGGGACGACGGCGGATGTCCTCTCTTATCAACCGACATGCACGGCAGTCGCTGCGCGGGGAGCGCGATGGTGACTGCGGTCATCCGAGGAGGTTCAACCTCTATGAGAACTGCTATAATGCTCACTCTCCATTAGCCCCACGGCAAGCTCTCCTATCGGCTATCGGCTATTCCTCTGCCTGGCGGCAAGCTCTCCTATCGGCTATCGGCTATCGGCTATTCCTCAGCCCGACGGCACGAGGCGCATACCGGATTTATAGCAGTTCCCATAGAGATTGAACCAATTGGACGGGGTTGAACACTCCCGGAATCGCGCTACCAACACGGTGACCGAAATAAATTTCGGTCTACGCTCTGCTTGGACGGGGTTGAACACTCCCGGAATCGCGCTACCAACACGGTGACCGAAATAAATTTCGGTCTACGCTCTGCCGGAAACGGGCGCCTCGCGCGACACGGCGGACAGGAATAATGGTCAATGTATCTGAGAAATGCTGTAAATTCTCAATATCCATACAGCCGTGCGCCTGGCGTTGATCGAGCATAACACTTCTGAAGAACGTTACTGGCAGAGCGATCTTGACGGCTGCTAAATACAGTATTATAATTAGCATCGTTATCATAATTGATAATAAGGAGGCGCCATGTATGAGCAAAAGTTCGATGCCATCAACCATCCGGTACGGATGCGCATCTTCCAGTTGCTGTACGACAATCGGCTGTCCATCCATCAGATCGCCGACCTGCTGCCCGACGTGCCCAGGCCCTCCCTGTACCGCCACGTCAGAAAGTTGCAGGAATCAGGACTGATCCGTGTAGCCGCGACCCGGCGCATCAATGGCATCGAGGAGCGCTTTTATACATCCGTTGAAGGATTGATCGATCCGGCTGAACTTGAAAAGCCAGGCGGCATAGAAAAGTTCACCACGCACGTGAGTATGTATGGCTCAATTGTTGCGCAGGCGCTGGCGCAGTATGTGATCCGGCGCGGCGTTCCTGATCTGACCAACATTGCGGCGCGCGATTATATTTTCTATGCCACCGAAGAGGAGTTTACCCATTTGCGCGAGGCAATCTACACTCTGCTGCAGCAGATGGAGCAACAGCCGCCTGCGCCGGGACGCACGCAGCGGCGCCTGTTTGTGATTGCTCATCCGATGTTGACCACGACAATGAACCAGGAAAGTGAGCATGGAGATGTCGAACCCGTTTCTTGACCTTGCCGACACAGGCAAAAACGCCTGGTGGCGCTATGTACTGGGAGTGCTGCTGGTGCTGATGATGTGGATGATTGGCACGGTGATCATCATCACGCCGGTGACGCTCCAGATCGTAAGTGAAGCCTCGCCCTTTGGTCTGGCGCTTGCGCTGGTGACATTTGCGCCGATGTTGTTGGGACCGATGCTGGTGACCCGCTGGCTTCATGGACGCCCGGTTGCGACGCTGGTGGGTCCGGAGCGGCGCCTCAACTGGCGCCGCATTGGTGTCGGCGCGTTGCTCTGGCTTGCGCTGGCGGGGCTGGCAACCCTGGTTGATGCCCTCCTCCATCCCGGGCAATACATGTTGAACCCGGCTTTCTTCCAGAATCTGCCGTTGCTCCTGGCGGGGCTGTTGCTGATCCCTCTTCAAACCAGCGCTGAAGAGGTGTTCTTTCGCGGCTATCTGTTACAGGCCACCGGTCGTCTGACGCGCAACGTGTGGGTGTTGAGCGTCATCAACGGCGTGTTGTTCACCCTGCCGCACCTCGCCAATCCAGAGGCGGAAAGCAATGCTGTGCTGGCGGGTCTGAACTGGTTTGTCTTCGGCTTTTTTGCCACACTCATCACGCTGCGTAGCGGCAGTCTCGATTACGCGCTGGGCATTCATGCTGTCAATAATCTGTTTGGTCTGATCATTGCCGGGTATGAGGGCGGGGCGCTGCCAGCGCTGGCATTGTTCGTCGCTTCTGAACTGGACGCAGCGTATGCGCTTCTTTCGTTGCTGGTCGCTGCGCTGGCAGCCTTCCTGTTCCTCAACCGTCTGGATGCGCCGGAGGTTTCGACAGCTTCGAGACAGGAACAGCGATATGGATGACCGGATGGTACGTCATCGGTCTCGGATGTTCCTGTCCGAAAGATGCAGCGCCTGACGTTGAAGTGTGATGCGTCAGCCGTTCCGTCCACGGCATGGCGCCTGCGGCTGAGGAGGCGAGGGGCGATGCCCCCGCCTCTTCGCGTCTTTCGAGGTTGAACCTATTGGACAGGGTTGAACACTTCCATAATCGCGCTGCCAACACGGTGACCGAAATGAATTTCGGTCTACGCTCTGCCGGAAACGGGCGCCTCGCGCGACACGGCAGACCCGGACGGCGGTCAACGTATCTGAGAACCGCTATAATTCTCAATCTCCATCAGGAAGAAACGCACGCCAATATGCTATAATGCAGCACGCGCCGTCGGATAGCGGATAGGAGGGCGCAATGAATCTGATCGATATTCTGTTTTTGCTTGGCGTGCTTGGCGGCCTTGCCCTTGGATTCTTCCAGGGAACCATCAGGCTGGCAATAGCCATCATTTCATTCTATATCAGCATCATCCTGGCAAGCCTCTACTTCCAGTCGCTCGGACGTTTCTTTCGCGAGCGGTTTGGCACAACGTTCGATGTAGCGCAGATTGTTGCGTTTGGCATTATTTTGCTGGTTGCCTTTTTGCTGATAACAACCGCCAGTCTCTATACATTTCGCTATGCAAAAATGCCCGCCAGTCTCGATTTCGTCGATAAAATCGTTGGTACATTGCTTGGCCTGGTGCTTGGGGCGCTCTTTTTAGGAATGCTGGCGATTATTCTTGAACAACTGTTCGTTTTTCGTGATACTGCACGAGATATTACCTTTCCAATTATTCGAGCATTCCAGGACGGAGTTCGCGGTTCGGTGTTGGTGCAGTTCTTCGCCAACAATATTCTGCCGTTGATCTATGCAACGGTGAAGCCGATTTTGCCGCGTGAAACCGAGATCATCTTTCTCGTTCGATAGATAATCCCTGCGGAACGTTTCCTGTAGGCATGGTTGAGGTCCTTCCCGTGGCTATCGCCCTCCAGACACTCGAAACTCTCGAGTTTCCCACAGTGCGCCTGCAACTCGCGCGGTACACGGCGTTCTCCGCCTCGCGCGAACTGGCGCTCAATCTGGCGCCGTCGGTCGATCCCTTCGAGGTGCGTCGTCGTCTGCGCCTGACCGATGAGGCGCGTCGCCTGCTCGACGAGATGCCCGATGTGAGCATTGGCGGGGCGCGCGATGTGCGTCCGGCGGTTGGTCTGGCGCGACGCGGCGGGGTGTGCGATCCAGCGGCGCTGCTCGAAATCGCTGCCACACTTGCAAGCGCCCGCCGTCTGCGCGCCATGTTGCTGAAACTCGATGCGGAGTCCTTCCCGCTGCTGCACGAGATTGCCGTCGATCTGCCGCTGCTGCCGGAGATTGAGGACGCCATTGCCCGCGCCATTGGCGAGGACGGTCAGGTGCTCGACAGCGCCAGTCCGAAACTGGCGCGATTGCGCTCTGAGGTGCGCACGGCGTTCAACCGCCTCCAGGAAAAACTGCACAACCTGATCATGACGCACGGCGATGCGTTGCAGGAACCGATCATCACTGTGCGCAACGGGCGATATGTTGTGCCGGTGAAAGCCACACACCGCCGCGCCATTCGCGGTCTGGTGCACGACCAGTCGGCCAGCGGCGCGACGCTGTACATCGAGCCGCTGACGATCGTGGAACTAAACAATGCCTGGCGGGAACTGCAACTCGCCGAACAGGCAGAGGTCGAACGCATTCTGGCGGAACTGTCTGCGCTCGTCGGCGATCATGCCGGTGCGATCACTGCTGGCGTCGAGGCGCTGGCGACGCTCGATCTGGCGTTCGCAATGGCGCGGTATGCGGCGGCAATGCGCTGTGTGATGCCGGAGATTATCGATCCACCGCTGCCGCCCGATGAACCGTTACTGCTGCTGACCGCCGCGCGCCATCCGCTCCTCGATCCGCAAAAGGTCGTCCCGATCGATATGCGCCTCGGCGGTCGGTTTCGCCTGCTGCTGATCACCGGTCCCAACACCGGCGGCAAAACCGTGGCGCTGAAAACAACCGGTCTGCTGGCGCTGATGGCGCAGGCGGGGATGCACATCCCGGCATCCCAACCGTCGCGCCTGCCGGTGTTCGCGCAGGTCTTCGCCGATATTGGCGATGAGCAGAGCATCGAGCAGAGCCTTTCGACCTTCTCGTCGCATATGACGAATATCATCCGCATTCTGCGTGCGCTGGAAGCCGCACCGGACGCAGAGCCTGCCGAAACATCCGTCTCCGGCTCAATCCAGACCACGCCGCCCGACATGCAGCACACAGCACGCCTGCCAGCGCTGGTGCTGCTCGATGAACTCGGCGCCGGCACTGATCCGGTCGAAGGTGCGGCGCTGGCGCGCGCGATCATCGAGCGCCTGCTCGAACTCGGCGTGCTTGGCGTGGCAACGACGCACTATGCCGAATTGAAGGCGTTCGCCTATGCCACCCCCGGCGTTGAGAATGCGTCGGTGGAGTTCGATGTCGAAACACTTGCGCCAACCTACAAACTGACGATCGGCTTACCAGGGCGCTCGAATGCGCTGGCGATTGCGGCGCGCCTGGGACTTGCGCCTGACCTGGTTGAGCGCGCTCGCGCGACAATGGCGCGCGAGGACGTGCAGGTCGAAGATCTGCTGGCAGGTATCCATCGTGAGCGCGACGCTGCGGCGGCAGAGTTGCAGCGAGCGATGGAAGTGCGCGCCGATGCCGAGAAGTATCGTGACCGACTTGCCGCTGAGTTGCGCGCATTTGAAGATCGGCGTGATGAAGCATGGCAGGCTGCACGCGAAGCGATCGAGGCAGAACTGCGCCAGGTGCGCAACGAGGTGCGCCGGTTGCGCGACGAGTCTCGCTCGGTAGCGGCGTCGCGCCGATGGCTCGAAGAGGCGGAACGGCGTTTGCAGGAAGCGCGTGCAAGCCTGCCTGCTGTTCCGCCCGGTAAACCCGCCGGACACCCGGCGCCCGCTGCTGAACAGGTCGCGCGTCTGCAACCCGGTGATGTCGTCCGCGTGCGATCGGTCGGGTTAACCGGAGAAATCCTCTCGATCGACGAAGAAGATCAGACAGCCGAGGTGCAGGTTGGAGGCTTTCGGATGCAGGCCGATCTCGCCGAACTGACGCGCGAAAAGCGTGCGGCCGGGAACGGTGGCGGTCAACCTGCCCGCCCCGCCTATGAGTCGCGTGGCACATCGCTTCCGGCGCCGCGTGACGTGTCGCTCGAACTCGATATGCGTGGATGGCGCGCGGCTGATGTCGGCGAACGACTCGACCGGTATTTGAACGACGCTTACCTGGCTGGCCTGCCGTGGGTTCGTATCATTCACGGTAAAGGCACCGGCGCGCTGCGTCAGGCAGTACGCGATACGCTCAAAGACCACAAACTGGTCGCGTCGTTCAGCAGCGCAAGCGCCACAGAAGGCGGTGAGGGCGTTACGATTGTGCGCCTGCAGGAACGGTGACCTGAATGCCACAGTGGATGCTGTTTGCGCTGATCGTTGTTGCGCTTATCCTGCCATTCATTGGCGCAATTGCGCTACGGTTAACACGGCAACGCCTGGACGAGCGGGCGCGTCTCGCGCTGGCAATCATTGTGTTCGGTGCAGCGTTCGGTGCAGTGTTCGTCCTGGCGCGCAGCGATATATCCAGCCTGCGTATTGCCGGTCTGACGGTTATGCAACCGATCGCACCGCCTGTCGCCCCCGCGTCGCAACCGCCGGCAATCGCCCCGACGGTGAATGTTCCACCGGTGACTCCAACCGCGACGCTGGAACCGACAGTGACGCTGGAATCGACAGTGACGCCGGAACCGACCGCGACGCCAGAACCGACCGCGACACCGGAACCCACCGTAACGCCGGAACTGACCGCAGCACCAGAACCGACCGCGACGCCAGAACCGACCGCGACGCCAGCGCCACAGTCGGGTCCGCGACGGTATGTGGTGCAACCGGGAGATACGTTGCGCACAATCGCCGAGCGCAACGGCGTGACGGTCGAGGCGCTTCTGCGCGCCAACAATCTGACGCCAGCCGCTGCCGATAATCTGCGCGTTGGACAGGAGTTAATCATCCCATGACGGCGACGACTGCAAGCAGCATCACGCTGAACTATACCCACACGCTGGACGAACAACTCCATGCATGCCGACTCTACCAGCGTTCGACCCGCAAGCATCTGATCTACCGCGGCATCGGTTTTCTGGCGATCTTTGGCGGCGTCTGGATTGCAATAACGTCCGGCGTTAACCTGCAAGCGCTGTTGCTGCTGGCATTGGGGTTGTTCACCTGGTTCGATCCTGTGCCGCTGCTCATCGTCTGGTCAACGTTCCGCAGCAGCCCGACCCTGCGCCAGACCGTTGAAGCCATGTTCGATCAGCGCGGCGCCCACTTCCGCTTCGGCGCGGAGCGCGTCAATCGCCCGTGGGAGCGCTACCAGTCGTTTGTCGAGAGTGATCGCGTCTTTGTTCTGATCCACGGTCGCTGGGCGTATTCAGTCGTGCCGAAGCGCGCCTTTGCCGGTCCGCAGGCAATCGACGCATTTCGGGAACTTCTGCAGGCGAGAATTCGTCCATCTCCGCAGAACAGGTAAGAGACGCGCACGACTGCGCTGCTGGCAACGCTTGCCCGCGCCGGTGAAGGAACGTCTGCGCGTGCAGCGCAGCCATGAGATGTGAATGGAAAAGAACAGTACAAGCCTTCCGCTCATTCTCCTCACCCTGCTGACGGGTATTGCGCTGGGATGGTTGCTCAACGACCTGATGCGGCAACCACCGGCGCCGCTGGCGGTTGCCCCGACGCAGGCGCCGGCAGCAACCGATCAGGCAACATCTGTACCAACTGTGCTGCTTCCATCGGCGACAATCGCCCCCCAATCGCCAGTCCCTTCACCGCCGCCGGCAGCGACCCCTCTGCCAGCGACCGCCGTTCCGCCAACTTCCACTGCTTCCCCCCAACCCCAGGTGATCGGCTACGCGGGGCATCGCGTTGCTGCCGGTGAAACCCTGGAACAGATTGCAGCGCGCTACCGCACTTCTCCGGCGCTGATCGAGGCGTACAATATGATCGATGCACCGCTGCGCACGGGGAGAGAACTCGTCGTGCCGCTGCTCGAACCGGGCGATGCTGGCGAAGCGCTGCTGGTCCAGCGCGGCAATCCGATGCGCCCGTGGATTGCGCTGACCCTCGATGCTGGCGCAGGTGCAGCGCCGACGCCGCGCATTCTTGATGCGTTGCGCGAGCGCGGGATTACCATCACCTTCTTCCTGACTGGACGCTGGATACGCGACAATCCCGATCTGGTTCGCCGTATGGTGGCGGATGGGCACGAACTCGCCAACCACACGATGAACCATCCTGATCTGACAACCCTGGACGACGAGGCGATTCGCCGCGAGCTGAATGAAACCGAGGCAATTCTGCACGACATCGCGCCGGATGCCGTCATACGCCCCTTCTTTCGACCGCCGTATGGCGCATATAACGAGCGGGTACTGCGTGTGGCGCTATCAGAAGGATACCTGCCGGTCTACTGGTCGCTCGATAGTCTGGATTCAGTCGGGGAACCGAAGACGCCAGAGTTCCTCATCGCGCGGGTGACGCAAAAACTCAGCCCCGACGACCTGCGCGGCGCAATTATTCTGGCGCACTGCGGCAGCGATGCAACCGCCGATGCGCTGCCAGATATCCTGGATCGCTTTGCGGCGATGGGCTTCGAGGTGCGAAAACTCTCGGACGTCATGCAGTGATGCGATGGCGAAATGAATAATGACTTTGCTGCAAAGACGCACCGCTG
>Ga0209162_1003439_pt1 | contig 12779 bp, 10 predicted proteins | sample YNPNPMetaG_FD_187121 | JGI IMG/M metagenome (GOLD analysis project Ga0209162, IMG submission 187121) | Anoxygenic and chlorotrophic microbial mat microbial communities from Yellowstone National Park, USA - YNP NP MetaG (SPAdes) (version 2) ...
GTCTGGATTGCGCGGATTTCTTATTCCCTGCCATCGTTTTGGCGCGATGGCAGGGAATACTTTTTTGGACAGCCCCCTGACCGGCTACGATGACGGCTGTCTCAGGAGATTCGGGAACAACAACCCCATAAAATTCCAGGCGAAACGAGGCCGGGCGCGGCGCAGACAGACTACGCTGATGGCGGCCAGGATGACGATTGTCAGGATGCCGCCTATCATATAGGCGGTCGAAAACATGCTCAGGGTGTTCACCACCAGCGGAAAATTGACATAGGTCACCAGGTTATAGGCCACAATGATAGCCGTATCCACTGCGTTCTCTGCAACCAGGATGTAGAGCGGAATTACCCAGAGCAACCACTGCGGCGAGTAAATGCGCGAAAAAATGATGAACGCCGCCGTGACGATGACTGTCCAGCGCACCACATCCTCGAACCGCTCAATTTTCACAAACAGACTGACGAGCGCAGGCAAAACTTGCAAGATCAGCAAAACGGTGAACCCGACGCTGGGGAAATGCGCGCCGACCAGCCTCAACAGCGAATCGAGCAGCACCGGCAGCGCTACCTGCTCCATGCTCCGCCCGGCGTGCAAACGGTAAGGGTACAGCAAAGCCTCCAGGCCTCCCCCTATCAGCGTCGGCAGGACGATGACCAGGCAGGTCAATACAAACGCGCTCGCAAGTTTCCAGTCAATCTTGCGGGTTTGGGCAAAGCGATAAGAAAGAAATACCGGCAGGAACAGGGCCGGATACCACTTGCTCAGCGCCGCTACGCCGAGAATTACACCGCTCAGAGTGTATTTTTCTTTTCGCAGACTCCACAAACTCAACAAACTGAGGAAAGCCGGCAAAACATCATACCGGTTGAGGGTGAAATACAGCGTCCCTGGCAAAAGCATCAGGAATGCCATCCACTTCCTTTGCGGCAACATGGCATACAGCAGGCGGATGGTGGCGTAGAGCAGAATCAACATCACCAGCGAAAAGACCGAACTGTGGATGAAATAAGTCATCTGCTCATCGCTCCCGGGCGGCACAAGCAGGAACAACAGCCCAAAGAGATACGTGGGAATTTGCGGATATTCGCTGCCCACATCCCGGTAAGGCAGGCCGCCTGTGGGCAGCCATTCGCCGCGCAGCATGTAAATCCAGCGGTCGTTGTGGTCGCTTATCCAGCGCACTGCCGTTTCACTGTCGCTGTAAAGATTGTTTCGCAGAACGGTGGATTGCAGAAGCCATAACACCAGCAAAAAAGCAATGAGTAAATAATTTTGTTTCTTGGTCATCCTTGTTGCCTCACTTCTTGACAAAAATGACGGCTTGATTGTCGTGATAGACGTTTTCCCAGGAAGCGGATTCAGCCAGGGCATATGCAATGGCCGAATCGGCCTCCACCAGCACCCAGGTCACCCCGCGGCTCTCTAATTTCTCCTCCCAGCCGGGCTGTGCGGTGTAAATCCGCAGATAATCGTAGATAAATTCGTCCCCATACACGTCGGCCCGCCCATCAATGTAAACCGGATACTCCGGGTACAGCCGCCAGATGAGATAGCCGCCCCAGCCGTAGGTGTTGTACAAATTCCCTGCAGGACGGTTTTGGATGACCCAGTCTGTGGCGGCCTTCGGGTACATCTCGGCTTCGGACTTTGACTGTTCCTGCAGGACGGAAACGAAGCGCAGACCGACCGCCAGCAGGACGAATCCCAGCAGGAGCGGGTTCAGCCAGCGGGCAAAGCGCGGCGGCGCCTCGACCGTTGACCTGTTCGCCGTTAAACCGGCCAGTTGCGCGGCGAGGAGCGGGACCGCCGTTAACGCGAACAGGGGGACGTGGCGCATGGATCGGAGCGCCGCGAACCCGAAGAAAACGGCCAGCAGGACGCGGGTCAGAGAGACCGGACGACGCGCCAGGGCCGGCGCGGCGATCAGGGCCAGGATCAGGACGGCCAGCGGCATCCATTCCACCTGGTGGAAATCCGGCGAGAACCATTCCTGGATGAATTGCATCATCGAGGGGCTGGTGAGCGTCTCAAACGGGTAAATCAGGATGTGCCAGGTGTTGGGGTTGGCGAGGGCGGCCAGCAGGCAGGCGGCCAGCGCCAGGGTGAGCAGCAGGACGCTCCGCGTGGTGGGGCGCTCGCGGCGCAGGAAGGCGGTCAGGACCGGCCAGGCTTCCCCGGCGATGTAGATGCCGATGACGGCGAAGCCCAGGAAATAACCGGCGTGCAGGTTGACCCACAGGATGGTCAGGAAGGGGAGGGGGAGGAGCGTTGTCCAGCGGCTTGTTTCCTGAAAGCGGTCGAGCAGATAGAGAAAAGCGGCGGTGAACAGGAGCGAGACCATTTGCGGGCGCACGCCCCAGGCCGGGGCGGAGGCCAGCGCACCCAGCAGAAGGGCAAAGCCGGCCGCGTAGGGGCGTCCTGGACTACGCAAATAGACGAGCAGATAGGCGGCGGTGATGACCAGCGAGAAAACCAGAATGAGCAGGCCAAAGCCACCGGTCTGGTAGAGGCCGAAGAAGGCCAGTTCGGTCAGCCACTCATGGGCGATCCAGGCTTTGCCGGGCAGGGTGAACGAAAACGGGTCGGCGCGGGGGAGGACGCCCGTCTCGGCAATGAGTTGACCGGTGCGCAGATGCCACCAGAAGTCCGGGTCGGCCACTGGCCGCAGGGTCATGGCGAAGAGGCCGAGGAAGAGGATGAGTTCAAACAGGCGGGAAGTGGTCAGGCGCATAAGGTGTTCTACTCTGCGGGTTGGCAGTTATAGCAACGGCACGTGCCGATTTTAACCGCAAATCCCTGCGCTGGAGATGCCAGCACAGGGATCGGTCGCATGAGAGCGGGCGATGGGATTCGAACCCACGATATCATGCTTGGGAAGCATGCGTTCTACCACTGAACTACGCCCGCAAGCAGGCGGATTATACTCACACATGCCGTGGATGTCAATTTTGTCGTTCCAGTAATTTGGCCGTGAGAGCAAAAAGGGCGTCGGCAGCCTCGCCCTGGGGGTCAGCCATTTGCAGGGATTGGATGGCCAGGTCGCTCATCTGGTCGGCGATTTGTTGGGCGTAGAGTCGCCCTCCCTCGCGCGCCAGCAAGTCGGCGATTTCTGGCACTTCGGCAGGGGAGATGGGGCCACTGCTCCAGCGTCGGGCAAATTCTCCGCCTTTGCTCAGGCCACAAAGGACCGGCAGTGACTTTTTTCCCAAAACGAGGTCTGATTCGGCAGATTTGCCTGTCTGTGCAGAATTGCCCCAGATGCCAAGCAAGTCATCCTGCACCTGGAAGGCCAGTCCCAGGTAGTGACCGAACTGCTGATACGCCTCCTGGGCCGGTTGGTCGGCGCCTCCGAGCAATGCCCCCAGCGCACAACAGGCCGAGAGCAGGGCGGCGGTCTTTCCGGCGATCATGGGCCAGTAGTTTTCGAGTTTGACGTCGGTGCGGGTTTCGTAGGCAATGTCCAGGTGCTGACCGCGGGTCAGGTGGAGGCAGGCGTTGTGGAGAATGGACGCAGCCTGTAAAACGGTCTCGGCAGGGTAAGCCGGGGCGAGGTCGAGAATCGCCAGGTTGGAGAGGACAAACAGCCCGTCACCGGCGTTAATGGCTTGTGGCATGCCCCATACTTTCCAGACGGTGGGACGGCCGCGGCGTTTATCTGAGTTGTCCTGGATGTCGTCGTGAATGAGGGAGAAGTTGTGGACCAGTTCCACGGCAGCCGCGGCGGGGAGAGCGGGGTGCCAGTCCGCGCCGCAGGCGGCGGCTGTAAGCAAGACCAGTACGGGGCGGATGCGTTTGCCCTGTGCCTCCGGCCCGGCCCCTTCGCCGCTCCATCCCATGTGGTAGGTCAGCATTTCGTGGAAGTGACGGGTGTGTGGTTCATCCAGGCGGGCAATCTGGCGCTGGAGTTCTGTCTCAACGGCGGGAAGCATGAGGCGGGTGAGGTCTGTCAGGGTCATGGTTTTCTCCAACTTTGTGAGTGTTGATAGCGAGTGGTTGCCTGTTTTCCGGTGGCAGGGCTTGCGTCAGTTTATCTGGGGATGGCTTGCAATTTGTCGGACTTTTGTAAATCGTTGAGGGTGGCTGCTCCGCAGGCGAACATAGTGACTTGCAGTTGCCGCCTGATGAGAGCGATTTGTTCAATAACTTTTTCCGTGGAAACAGCAGCGGCTTTCAAAAATTGACCGGCCATCCCGCCCAGGGTGGCGCCCAGGGCGATGCACTTGGCAATGTCCAGACCGTCTTTCAGGCCTCCGCTGGCGAAGATGGTCATGCCAGGAGCGGCTTTTTTGACGTTTAAGATCGAGTCGGCGGTGGGAATGCCCCAGTTCACAAAGGTTGCTGCCAGTTGACGGGTGAATTCGTCGGGGGCGCGGTGCATTTCGACTTGTGACCAACTCGTCCCGCCTGCTCCGGCCACGTCAATGGCGGCCACGCCACATTCGGCCAAAAGGCGGGCGGTTCGTTCTGAAATTCCCCAGCCGACCTCTTTGACGACGACTGGCACGTCTAACTTTTTGCTTATGCCTTCTATCTTGTTTGCCAGGCCGGCGAAATTTGTGTTTCCCCCTGCCTGAACGGCCTCCTGGAGGGGATTCAGGTGCAGGATGAGGGCGTCGGCTTCGATCATCTCCACGGCGCGGCGGCACTGGTCAATGGTGTAACCGTGATTGAGTTGCACCGCGCCCAGGTTGGCAAAGAGCAGAATATCAGGCGCAGTCTTGCGGACAATGGCAAAGGTGGGGATGAGTTCGGGGTGCTCGAGAGCAGCGCGCTGGCTGCCGACGCCCATCGCTACACCCGTTTCCTGTGCGGCCTCGGCCAGACGCCGGTTGATCTCGCCCGCCTCTTCGGTCCCGCCGGTCATGGAGGAAACGAGGATGGGGGCGTTGAGTTTTTTACCGAACAGGCTGAGGGTCGTGTCCATCGCTTCCAGGTCCAGTTCCGGCAACGCCTCGTGGACGAAACGATATTGTTCGAGACCAGTGCTCAGTCCAGAGCGTACATCCTCTTCCAGATTGATGCGAATATGATCAGCCTTTCTCTGGTTGATGGCAGAAACTTCTGTCATTGCGTTGTGTTCCTCGTATTGAATTATAACGGCGAAACGATTACAATTGTGCCAGAATACTTCACAGGAGGCTCAAATGGCTGATACATTTGCAGAGGTCAAAGCAATCATCGTGGATTTGCTGGGGGTTCCGGAAGAAAAGGTTACCCGCGAAGCCCGTTTCCGCGAAGACCTGGAGGCCGATTCTCTCGACCTGGTTGAATTGATTATGCAGTTCGAGGAAAAATTCGGCGCACAGATTTCTGATGAGGACGCCCAGAAGATTGTTACCGTGGGCGATGCGGTGGACTATATCGACTCGCACAAGTAAATCAGGGGCTGCCTTGTTGCCACAAATAGCACGAATCGCACGAACGCTGCTCTTGCATTTGTGACGATTCGTACCCGCAACAGTCCATTGGTGCGAGAGAGGAACGCTCTCTAAAATAATAACTCCCGGCTCATGTGGGCCGGGAGTTTGTCTTATTGCTATTTGAGCAGGGAGGGGATTTCTTCGGGATGTTTGGCGACTTTCACGCCAACGGCTTCGAGCGCTTTGATTTTGTCTGCTGCCGTTCCAGAGCCGCCTTCGATGATGGCGCCAGCGTGCCCCATGCGCTTGCCGGGAGGCGCAGTTTGCCCGGCAATGAAGGCAACTACCGGCTTGGTCATGTTCTTGGCAATGAATTGGGCGGCTTTTTCTTCGTCTGTACCGCCGATTTCACCGATCATCACGACTTTTTCGGTGTAGGGGTCGGCCTCGAACATCTGCAGGCAGTCAATGAAGTTCGTGCCGTTGATGGGGTCACCGCCGATGCCTACGCAGGTGGTGGCTCCCATGCCTTCCTGTTTCAGGGCGTAGAGCACTTCGTAGGTCAACGTACCAGAACGGGAGACAATGCCCACGTTGCCGGGGATGGCAATGTTGCCAGGAATGATGCCCACTTTGGCCTCACCGGGGGTGAGCACGCCAGGGCAGTTGGGTCCCAGCAGACGGGTTCCTTTCTGGTCGAGGTATTCACGGACGCGCATCATATCCTGGACGGGAATGCCCTCGGTGATGCAGACGATGAAGGGGATGCCGGCGTCTGCTGCTTCGTAGATGGCATCAGGAGCGAAACGCGCCGAGACGAAAATGATGGAAGCGTTGGCGCCGGTGGCCTCGACTGCCGCTTTGCACGAGTCGAAGACCGGAACTTTGCCGTCCAGAACCCATTCGCCACCTTTGCCGGGGGTCACGCCGGCGACAATTTTTGTCCCATAGGCCAGCATTTGCTGGGAGTGAAAGAGGCCTTCGTGACCGGTGATGCCCTGTACCAGCAGGCGGGTGTTTTTATCAACTAAAATGCTCATTTTGGCCTCCTATGCGACAGATTGTGCTGCTGCTACGGCTTTCTTAGCCGCATCGGCGAGCGTTTCGGCGGTAATCATGTTGGCATCAGCCAGCAGACGGCGGCCTTCTTCGGCATTGGTGCCAACCAGTCTCACCACCATCGGTACATTGGGCTTGACCTCGGCCAGCGCAGCCAGGATGCCTTTGGCCACTTCGTCGCAGCGGGTGATTCCGCCGAAGATGTTGAAGAGCACCGCTTTGACGTTTTTGTCGGAAAGAATGATGCGGAGCGCAGCAGCCACTTTCTCTGCTCCGGCGCCTCCGCCGATGTCCAGGAAGTTGGCGGGTTCGCCGCCGAAGAGCTTGACGATGTCCATCGTGGTCATCGCCAGGCCGGCGCCGTTGACCATACAACCGATGTTGCCATCGAGTTTGATGAAGGAGAGGTCGTACTTGCGCGCTTCGGTTTCAGCCGGGGCCTCTTCGTCCACATCGCGCATTTCGGCCAGATCGGGATGGCGGAAGAGGGCGTTGTCGTCCAGCAGCATCTTGCCGTCCAGCGCCAGCAGAGACTTCTCTTTCAGGATGACCAGGGGGTTGATTTCGGCCAGGGTCGCGTCGCATTCGACGTAGGCGCGGTACAGGCCGCGGCAGATTTCGCTAAACTGTTTCCAGTATTCTTTGGGCAGATCAATCCCCAGGGCCATATCGCGCGTCTGGTAATCGCGCAGACCGAGCAGGGGGTCAATGTGAACTTTGATGATCTTTTCAGGGGTTGTGCGGGCCACTTCTTCGATGTCCACACCACCGGCTGCGGAGGCCATGAACACCGGGCGCCGTGCGGCGCGGTCGTTGGTGATGCCCAGGTAGATTTCCTGCTCAATGTTTGCGGCCGGATCGACCAGCACTTTGCGTACCGGCAGACCTTTGATTTCCATGCCGAGAATCGCAGCGGCGACTTCCTCGGCTTCTTTGGGCGTCTTGGCCAGGCGAATGCCGCCCGCCTTGCCGCGGCCACCGACCAAAACTTGCGATTTGACGACCACGCGCCCCCCCAGTTCCTCGGCAATTTGCCGCGCTTCCATGGCGGTGGTGGCCACGCGCCCTTTGGGAATGGGCACGCCATACCTTGCAAAAATTTGTTTGGATTGATACTCGTGTAGTTTCATTCAAGAATCTCCTTTTCAGGATTCAAAACGATGGCATTATAACACCGCCGCAACTCCTTGCTATCTGTCATTCATAACCTGATTGCATGAATTAATTCCTGCTATGGCAGGACGAAGCGCGACACGCTGTTTTGCGCCGCGTCGCTGACCCACACCCGCCCCAGCGGGTCAACGGCTACCCCCGCTGCCAGTCCAAATCGCCCTGGACCTGTGCCGGGTTCGCCCCAACCGCGCACGAACGCGCCCTCTGTGGTGAATTCCAGGATTCGCCCGGCAACCGGGTCGGTGACGAACAGATGCCCGGCATTATCCAGGGCCAGCAGAGGCTTGTTTTCGAGTGTTTCGCCGTACCAGGCAGAGACGTCCCACTGCAGCACGGCTCCCCAGGTTTGCCCGCCATCGCTCGACGTAAACACTTGAATCCGCTGATTCCAGGTGTCGGCGACATAGACGCGGCCGTCCCGATCTACGGCAATGCCGACTGGCTCGTCTAACTGACCGGGCCCCATGCCTGCGCCGCCGAACTGGCTCAGGTAGTTGCCGTCGGCGTCATAGATGACGATGCGCTTGTTGCCGGTATCGGCCACATAGACCCGGCCGACGCTATCCACCGCGATCCCGCGCGGGCCCCACAGGCCAAACGGATCGCCAAGCGTGACGTGGTAGAGGGACTTTCCCCACATCGTGACCGGCGCACCGTCGGCGGTGAATTTCTGGATGCGGTGATTCCACGTGTCGGCCACATAGACGTATTTCCCGTCTGGCGAAAGGGCGATGTCCCCTGGCTGGTTGAACAGGCCAATCGGCGCGTCGTTGTTCAGGTTGTTGTCTCCAAAACTGCCCCAGGCGTTCAAAAAGACGCCGTCTGGCGAAAAGTGCTGAATGCGGTGGTTGTTTGTGTCAGCGACGAACAAACTTCCATCCGGAGCAATTGCCAGCCCGTGCGGCGACTGCAATTGGCCAGGTTCCACGCCGGTCTGGCCGAAAGTCAGGTCGGGTGCAAGCAGGAGCATCCCTTGTTCATACGGGTCGCTTTGAATGGCGATCTGTTGCAGTAGATTGTATTCCCACACCTTTTCGAGATCGCTCTTACGCACATACAAACGCATAGCATCGGCCGGGCTCCAGGTGGCCGGGGTGAAGTGGGGCGAACCAACCGCAGCGGCGTAACGAGAATAGTCCCGGTTCAGCCAGATTTCGAACAGCGCCGTCCGCAGGGTGCGATCGGTGACGAACTGGCGCAGGCGCTCAGCAGTCAGGTTGAAGTAGTTCTGGTTCGGCCAGACCATGCGAAGGTAATTGAAGGCATAATAGTTTCCCTGGGTGAGAGCGTCTATTGCCTCAAAACTTTGCGAATCGGCCAGGATGACGGGGTAATCCAACAGGCTTTCATCGGGAATGTGGTAGGGAGTGGCATTTGGGAAATTGCGCAGGTACCACTTGAGCGGCCAGGAAACGCCCTGCGTCTCACTTCCGGCGTCGTAGGCGATTTTGAGTTCGTTGTAGCCGCCAGTCGTGCGGCGCGAGATTAAGCCAATCTGCTCAATTACGTCCTTGACCCCGCGCGCGCCATGGGCATAGACCAGGTATTCACTGGCCTGATCATAGTTGATGAAGGCCGCCCGAAAGGCAGCACGCGCCGTCAGGACGGCTAGAAAAGCGAAAACGACCAGCGTCGTCACTCGTACCAGGTCTTTGACCTGCCAGTGGCTGGCCAGCAGGAAGATGCCTGTCCCACTTCCCAGGGTCACAAGCAGCCAGAAGAGAAAGTGCCCGCTGGCGAGCAGTTGGGCCTCCGTCTTGCCCTGGAAGGGGGGATTGGGCCCCAACCAGCCGAGCAACATCCCTGTCAGGCCGACCAGGAAGGCGGCGATCAGCAGCGTGACCCAGCCACCGTTGCGCTGCCAGACCTCGTGCCAGTTGACCCGCTCGATGACCTGCCCCAGTCCCCAGGCGGTGAGCAAGATCATCGGCCAGGTGATGTGAACCGTCAGCCAGGGCATTTTTTCGCCGGCGAGCGTGTAGGCCAGCAGGCTGGAGAGCGACCACCATACCAGGAGCGGGAAAACCGGCGCCTGGACGGGGGCAGGCGCGGGGTCCGCGTCCGCCGCGTTGTCGCGTGGATGCGGTGAGCGGCGGCGCAGGCCCACGATAAGGGCCACGAGCAGGCCCAGGGCGGGGAGGAATTCATAAACCGGAATCTGAACCAGCGGGTAGTAGTACCAGGGCTGGCTGCCGCGATGAACGCCTTGTTGCTCGAGCCAGTATCCGAGTGAGCCAACCGTGCCGGTGAAGAAGCCTGCTGGATTGGTGAAGAAGGTGGTGTAGAAGACGAGGTAGATGCCCCAAAACAAGGCAGCGTTGGGGAGGAAGCGTCTGGCATCCCAGGCCAGGCCGAGGGCAATAGCCAGAGTGGTCAGCAGGCTGAACACAATGGCGGTGCGAGCGGGGGCCTGGGCGAAGATGGCGGCCAGGTTCCAGCCGGGCCAGAGGAACTGGTAATCGAGAGGATTCCAGCCAAGCCAGCGGCTGGGGAAGGCGGCCACCTGGGGCAAGACGAAGGTGACGAGCAGAACAAGGGGGGCAAAGGCGCGCTCGTTGGTCAGTTCGGACCAGCCGTACCCTGTTACGAGACAGACGGCTGCAATGGCCAGGCCGACGAAGCCTGCTACAGCGAGGGTGCGGCTGAGTGCTGTGAGACCATTGGCGAGGGAAGGGTCTGCCTGGTCTATGGGGGGCGGGGTGGGGGAGGCGCTCTGTTCTTGCGCCAGGAGGCTGGCCACCAGGGCTGCGCCGATCAGGAGGAGGCCGATCAAAAGGGTGATGACGAAGCCGTTCTTGAGCGTTGTCCGTTTCCAGGTCTGACTCAGGAGGCGCGAGAAGAGAGTGAAGGCCAGGTAGAGCAGCGCTTGGGCGGTGTAGATGAAAGCGGTCTCTTTGGCGGTAAAGTGCAGGGCAGTTGCCAGGCTGAGGAGAAGCAGGTAGCGATTCTGACCAGTCTCCAGAAAGCGCAGGATGGCGTAGAGGGTGAGAACGCCAAAGAGCGCCACGAATGCCTCGTTGCGGGCATAGCGCCCGTAGTAAAGCATGAAGGGGGAAATAAGCATCAACAGGGCCGCGGTGATGGTACCGGCGCTGCCCAGGTATTTGCGCCATTTCCAGAGCAAGATGATGGTGAGGATGCTGGCCAGAGCATGGGGCAGACGGGCCGTGAAATCGTTTGACCCAAAGAGGAAGAAGAGTGATGCGATGAGGTGAAACTGAAGCGGTCCGTGTGAGACGGGGGTGTGGAAGTAGCCCTTGCCCTGGGCCAATTCGTAGGAATAAAAGACGTGAACAGTCTCGTCGTGACTCATGACCCTGTCCCCCAGACCGTAGAGACGGCTGAGGGCGGCGAGGAGGACGATGAGAGTGAACAAAACGAGTTCAATCGAGATAGTTTTTGGGAGCAGGGGACGATGGAGCCAGGGAGTGTGCGTTTTGGTGGAGGATGTCATGTGGCACCGTTCGTTGGGACAGATGAGAGGAAACTATACCCTAAAGGCGCAAAAGCGGCAAGCGAAAAATTTTTATATTTCGTATAGCCAATATAACACAAACTTTTCAAAAAGAAAAATCACTTATAAGCCAACTGGCCACAACCAGCCTGAATCTCAATTCCGCGGCGAAGGCGCAATGTACAAGGAATGCCGGCCTGTTCCAGGATTTGACGAAACTCTTCTGCCCGCCGGGGCGAGGTCGCTTTGCCGCGATAGCCTTCGGTGGGGTTGAGGGGAATCGCGTTGACATGGCAGAGCATGCCCTTGATTTTGCTTACAAGGAGGCGCGCCTGCTCTGGGGTATCGTTGACGCCGTCTATCAGTGCCCATTCGAAGGTCACGCGCCGCCCGGTGGCCTGGACGTAGTCGCGGCAGGCAGAGAGGAGTTCATCGAGCCGATATGTTTTTGCAACGGGCATCATCGAGGCGCGCAGTTCGTCGTCGGCGGCGTGGAGGGAGATGGCAAGATTGACCTGACGTTTTTCGGCGGTGAAACGCCGGATGGCGGGGACCAGGCCGACGGTCGAGATGGTGATCCGCCGTGCCCCGAAGTTGTATCCCTGGGGGTCATTGAGCCGGTCCACGGCAGCCATGGTATTGTCGTAGTTGTGGAAGGGTTCGCCCATGCCCATCACGACGATGTTGGTGACGCGTTCGCCTTGTTGATGCAGTTGATGAGCATAGTACATCACCTGAGCCACGATTTCACCACTGGTCAGATGACGCTTGAAGCCCATCTGGCCAGTGGCACAGAAGGCGCAGCCCATTGCGCAACCGGCCTGGGTAGAGATACACAGGGTGCGGCGGCGGTCGTATTTCATCAGGACGGCTTCGATCGCCCGGCCATCGTTCAGGTGAAAGAGGGTTTTTACAGTCTGGCCATCGCGCGAGCGCAGGGTTTGGGCAGGGGTGAGGGGCTGAAAGGTAAAGGTTTCGGCCAGGCGGGCGCGCAGGGCTTTGGGCAGGGTGGTGAATTCGTCTGCGGAGGTATAGAAGTGCTGGTAGATGCCCTCCCAAATCTGGCGGGCGCGGTAGGCCGGTTCGCCCCAGTCCGAGAGCAGGGCGGTGAGGTCAGGGAGGGAGAGGTCGTAGAGCAAAGTTAGCATGGGACAGGTTTGAACGTTGGAAGGTTTACAGGTTGGGTTGAGGTTGGGTTGGTGGAGGGCCAGGTTGTATTTCGTGCCGTGATTCTATCATGCGCGGCAAGTGGAAGCAAAAGGGGATTGAAAGTCGCCTTTGTTGCATTAGGTGCAACACGGCCTCTGTAAAGTAGAGACAAATTAATCCACTCGAATCGAAGGAGGCTCAAGATGGCTCGTCAACCGAATCAGGAACGTTTGGAAGGGATTTATCGTAAAATAGAAGAGTATCCGGGGGAACGTCCGGGCTTTCTCGCCCGCCTGCTTGGCTTGAACCGCTCGGAGGTGACCCGCGCTCTGCCGGCCCTAGAGGAGAAAGGATGGCTGTTGAGCGAGGACGAGCATGGCGGTTTGTGGCCGTTTCGGTGGGAAGATTGAAAAGTGTTGCAGAATTCGCCACACCGTTGCGTAAAATATTCTCAAGGCACTTTTTGCTGCGGAGGTTCTCATGACCAAAGCGGAAAACAAGGCTGCGCGCTTGATTCAAATCGAAAATCTCTTGCTGGCGCATCCCGAAGGCCTGACACAGGCCGAGATCGCACGCCGCCTGGG
>Ga0209162_1003442_pt1 | contig 12772 bp, 11 predicted proteins | sample YNPNPMetaG_FD_187121 | JGI IMG/M metagenome (GOLD analysis project Ga0209162, IMG submission 187121) | Anoxygenic and chlorotrophic microbial mat microbial communities from Yellowstone National Park, USA - YNP NP MetaG (SPAdes) (version 2) ...
CAAAGCGGGTCTGCCAGGCCCACCCAGTCCGGCCTGGGCCGGGGGCCTGACTGGGTGACCCGCCGCTTCGCGCTCGGCGGTCAGTGCGAAGCCTCAGGCCTGGGCCTGGCAGACCGCCGAGGAGCACAAATTTCCATCTACTGAGCCTGGGGCGTATACCGCCACTCCACCTGCCCATAATCGCGTTGCGCGCGGCCGCCTCTGGTGAACAGCCACCAGGTCAGGCGCGGCGATAACCCAAAGAGGAAATAGAATAACCAGAGGAAACGAGGGATGTCCAGGATCAGACGGCGGTCGCGGATGGCACGTATCACGGCCTCGGCGATCTGGGGCGGGGTCACGTAGGGGACAAAATCACCCAGGCGCGGGTTGCGCTTCGAGTCCACGCCCTTGCGCCAGAAATCGGTGCCAGCGACCACCGCCGGGCGAACTAATAGGACGTGGATGGGTGAACCGCGCAACTCGAACTGAAGCATCTGTGTGTAGCCGTCAATGGCGGCCTTGGTGGCCGCATAGGCCGCCGAATGCCCCCCGACAAAGACCCGGCCGGCTGAGGAACCAAAGTTGACGATGTGCCCGTCGCCAGCGGCCTGCATCAGGGGCAGCACTGTCTTGATGCTATAGACCATGGCGTCGTAACCAACGCGCATCGTGCGCAGGGTGTCCTCCACAGACATCTCGATCACATCCTGCCCCCGCACAAGGGCAGCGCTGTTCACCAGCACGTCAATGCGCCCGGTCTGTTGATGAACCTGCTGGATCCACCCCTCAAATCGCTCCCGGTCCGTCACATCGCACCGGGTCAGAGTGACCCGGTCCGCCCAGGGGAGGGCGGCCAGTTCCTGGCTGGCCCGGGCCAGGTTTTCCTCTGAGATGTCACAGGCATACACCCGCGCGCCCCGGTCGGCCAGGGCCTGCGTGAGTGCCCAGGCGATCCCCTGGGCGCCGCCGGTGATCAGACATACCCGATCAGCGAAATAGCTATCCACGTGCTTGGTTCCTCCTTTCAGTCTCGATTGTTCAACAAAAGCCGGATCCTGGCGCGCAGATACTCCTCTTTGCCCTTCCCATAGCCCACATCACTCATCAGGATCACGCCATCGGCGCTGATGAGATAGGTGGTGGGCGTGCCTCGAACGCCATACGCCCCCTGGGTCTTCCAACCCTCATCCACCAGGGTCATCAGGTTGACCCTGGCCTTTTGCAACGCCGCCCGCGCCTGGGCCGGCGACGCGCCCAGGCAGACAGTCAGCACCACCAATTGTTCCGCTGTGAACTCGCGTTCCAGGTCTGCCAGGACCGGCAGCTCTTCCAGGCAAGGCTTTCAAGTGGTGCTCCAGAAGTTGAGCAGGACCGGCCGACCGCGATAATAGGCCAGTGAGATGTCACCGCCGGATACGCTGGGCAGCGTCAGGTCCGGCGCCGTGCTCCCCACTGGCAGCGGCTGCGTGAACGGCAGGGCACAACAACACTGGGCGATCAGCAACGGCAGGGCCAGCAGCGCGAACCAACGTGTGAGCAAGTCGTCCTCGTTTCTAGGTTGACAGGCGCGTGGCCCCGGACCAGACTGCCACCGGCACGTGCGCCACGGCCACAGCGTGCAAGGCCTCTATCTCGGTACGGGTCAACAAGGGCACGCCTTCCAGGGCATAGGTTTTGTCCAGGCGATGATACTTGGGCTGGCCCAGGTTGGTATAGGCCAGCAGATCCCAGCGCGTCACGGTGGGCAGTTCAGCGGCGATGAACGCCCCCAGGGCGGCGATGTTTTCCGGGCTGGCGGTGTAACCGGGGATGACCGGCGTGCGAATCCACATGGGCATCCCGGCGGCAGCGATGCGCCGGGCATTCTCCAGGATGCCGGTGTTGTCCGCGCCAGTGGCGGCCCGGTGTCCCGCGCCGTCAAAGAGCTTGAGATCATAGAGCACCAGGTCCACCCAGGGCAGCAGGGCCTCGTAGCTGGCCCACGGAACGATCCCACAGGTATCCAGGGCCACATGCAGACCGGCAGCACGGCAGAGCCGGGCCAGGGCCAGCACGAACCCGGCCTGCAACATAGGTTCACCGCCGGAGAAGGTGACGCCGCCACCAGAGGTCTCATAGAACACAGCGTCCCTCTGCACCTCGGCGCAGAGGGCCTCCGGCGTCCATTCCCGACCGATGACCTCCAGCGCGCCGGCCGGGCAGGCAGCGACGCAGGCGCCGCAGGCCGTACAGCGCGCCCGGTCAATGCGCATTCCCTGGGGCGTCAGCTCCAGGGCGTGCTGCGGGCAGGCCGTCAGGCAATCCCGCGCGCCGATGCACCGGGTGTCGTACCACACCAGCTCCGGCTGCGGTGACAACCCCTCGGGGTTATGACACCAGGCACAGCGTAGCGGGCAGCCCTTGAAGAACACCGTGGTGCGGATGCCCGGCCCATCCTCTGTGCTGAAGCGCTGGACGTTAAAGGTGACGCCTTTCATAGTCCCTGGGAGCTACGGCTCCCACCGCCGGTCTGGTCTCGCCGGGCGCGGGGCCGCCGACGTATCGGGCGTTCACCGTCTCGTTCGTTGCTTCGCTCGCGGCTCCCGCGCCGCCGGCTGCCGGCACTGGCCCCCTTCGTTTCACCCGGCAGGGTGCGGCCTTCCAGCACCGCCCGCCGCGAGAGATTGATCCGGCCCATGTGGTCGATCTCGGTGACCATGACCATGATCTCGTCCCCCACCTTGACTGCGTCCTCCACGCGCGAGACGTAATAGTCGGCCAGTTCGTTGATCCGCACCAGGCCCTCTTTGCCGGGCAAGATCTCCACAAAGGCCCCAAAATCCATGAGACGTTTCACCGTGCCCAGGTAGATCTTGCCCACCTCTACTTCTTCGGTGAGGTCCTTGATCTTTTTCACCGCCAGGTCGCCGCCGACCCCATTGGTGGAGGCAATGGTCACCGTGCCGTCATCTTCGATGTCAATCTTGGTATTGGTCTCCTCCTGGATAGCGCGGATCATCTTGCCGCCGGGGCCGATGATCGTGCCGATCTTTTCCGGGTCAATCTTGATCCGCACCAGGCGCGGCGCATAGGGGGAGAGGTCCCGGCGGGCCTGTGCGATGGTGGCTTCCATCCTGTCCAGGATATAGAGCCGGCCGCGCCGGGCCTGCTCCAGGGCCTCCGCCATGATCTCCGGGGTGATGCCGGAGACCTTGATGTCCATCTGCAGCGCCGTGATCCCCTGCCGGGTGCCGGCCACCTTGAAATCCATATCTCCCAGGTGATCTTCGATCCCCTGGATGTCTGACAGGATGCGATAGCGACCATCCTGCACGATCAGGCCCATGGCTACGCCGGCTACCGGGGCCTTGATGGGCACGCCGGCATCCATCAGGGCCAGGGTGCTGCCACAGACACTGGCCATAGACGTGGAGCCGTTAGACGACAGGATCTCGCTCACCAGGCGGATGGTGTAGGGGAACTGTTCCTCATCCGGCAGCACCGGGAGCAAGGCCCGTTCGGCCAGGGCCCCGTGACCGATGGCCCGGCGGCTGGGACCACGCAGGGGTTGTACTTCGCCAGTGCTGTAGGGCGGAAAGTTGTAATGGTGCATATAGCGTTTGCTCTCGGTCAGGGTCAGACCATCGAGCAACTGTTCGTCCCGGGGTGTACCCAGGGTGGCGATGGTCAGGGCCTGGGTCTCGCCGCGCGTGAACAGGCCGGTGCCGTGGGTACGCGGCAGCAAACCCACCTCGCATGAGATAGGGCGAATCTCGTCCAACGCCCGGCCGTCAGGGCGACGGCCTTCTTCCAGGATCCACGAACGCACCAGGCGTTTGGCTTCCTCATCCAGCACTTCGCGGATCTCTTGCGGCTCAAAGGTCTCGCTGAAAGCGTCCAGCATCTCGCGGGTCAGTTCGTCCAGGGCCTGGCCCCGGGCAGCCTTATCGGTCTGGCTCAGGGCCTGGGCCAGACGGTCTCCCACGCGCGCCAGCACGGCCTGCCGCACGGTCTCGTCCACTTGATGGACAGTCACCTGGAGCTTGGGCTTGCCCAATTCCGCGCCCATCTGCTCCTGGACGGTGATAAGGTCCTGGATCGCGTCGTGAGCCAGGCGCAGGGCCTCCAGCACCAGGCGTTCGGAGACCTCTTTGGCGCCGGCCTCCACCATCAGGATCGCCTGGCGAGTGCCGGCAACCACCAGGTTCAGCCGGCTATCCGCCAGGGACGCCTCCAGGGGGTTTACCACGAACTGGTCATCTATATAGCCGATGCGCACGGCGCCGATCGGGCCGGCCCAGGGGATGTCCGATAAGACCAGCGCGGCCGAGGCCGCATTCATGGCCAGCACGTCCGGCTCGTTCTCCTGATCGGCCGACAAGGCGGTGATGATGATCTGCACCTCGTTGCGAAAGCCCTTGGGGAACAGGGGGCGAATGGGCCGGTCCACCAACCGACAGGTCAGGATCGCTGTCTCCGAGGGGCGCCCTTCGCGTCGGAAAAAGCTGCCGGGGATCTTGCCGGCAGCATATAGCCGCTCCTCGAAATCCACAGTGAGGGGGAAGAAATCTGTCCCCTCCCGAGGAGCCTTACTGGCCACGGCCGTAGCCAGGACGACGGTATCTCCGTAACGGGCCAGCACTGCCCCGTTGGCCTGACCGGCCAGCCGCCCGGTCTCGAAGCTGAGGCTACGGCCTCCGATCATTGTCTGATAGTTCTTGATCATTTTTCCTCCATGTTGTTAATGGGGGAAACGGGCTTGGGGCACGTCTCAGGGATTAGGGGCTGGAGAGCAGCCACGACTGCTCTACAATCCCTAATCCCCCCGGGTTCCCTACCCAGTTCCCCTTGATTTCCTTGAATAGTCCTGGAGTCGAGCCTTCAGGCGGGCCATATCCGGCTGAAGCCTCTACTCCTGATGGTGCGCACACCTTTGTCCAACGTCTTGGCAAAACAAGTGGACGAGTGGGGCGCAAATCACCCCTGAACCTCGTCCACTGGAGCACAGCATACGATTTTGGCCGTGTTACTTGCGCAGCCCCAGGCGCGCCACGATGTTTTGGTATCGTTCCGCATCCTTTTTGCTCAGGTAGGCCAACTGTCGGCGGCGTTGACCCACCAGCTTGAGCAACCCCCGCCGCGAGTGATGATCGTGCTTGTGGACCTTGAGATGGTTGACCAGTTGGTTGATCCGCGTGGTGAGCAACGCGATCTGGACCTCTGGTGAACCGGTATCGCCCTCATGAACCTGAAACTGCTGGATAATCGCCTCTTTTTCGTGGGTTTCTAGCGTCACACTGTCCCTCCCGAATATGGTAAACGTCGCCTTTCGGCGACGCGATACAACCGCGACGGACTATATTATACCATAGCCAGGTCTATTAAACAAGGGCATGTTACTGACATCCAGGGTTCTTTCAAAGTGCGCCAGGTAAACCGAACAACAACATTCTATTCACTGCTGCTGGCTCTGACTCGTGGCCTCGAACCGCAGATCCCGGGTATAGGCTATGTGGTTCTGGCCCCGGCCGCGTGGCGCGGGAGGGGAAAAGCCTCGAGGGGGTTTTGCGGCAGCGAAGCCACCGCAAAACCCTCCAAAGAGGTCTTTACTTTCTCCTCCGCCTGCGGCGGATGAGGCGTTCTTTTCCCTCCCCGAAGGGAAAGTGGGGAGTGAGACAGTCTCCTTCATCCTTCCCTAAGCCGCCGCATCCCCTCCAGCAAGGCCCGACTCTCCGCCACCGTCTCGCCGGGCAATTCCAGGATGACCGGCACCGCCTGCAGCCGGGGGTCGCGCACCAGCGCCCGGAAAGGCTCCAACCCGATCAACCCCTGGCCGGGGTGCTGGTGCTCATCGCTGCGACTGCCAGGGGGCCTGGAGGAGTCGTTGGCATGGAGACACCAGAGCCATTCCAGTCCCACCAGCCGGTCGAACGCGGCGAGGGTCTGGTGCAGCCCGGCCGGCGTGCCGATGTCATAGCCGGCCCCCCACAGGTGTGCCGTGTCCAGGCACACGCCCACCCGGTCGCGCCATTTGTCCGGCAGGGCGGCGAATATCGCCTGCAACTCCTCAAAGCTTGCGCCCAACTCGTCCCCGGCCCCGCTCTCCGGCTCCAGGAGGAAGCGCACCCCGGCCGGGGCCTGGGCGAAGGCGGCTTCCAGCCCGGCCACCAGACGCTGGATGCCGGCCGCCGGTCCACTGCCCCGGTGGCTCCCCACGTGGGCCAGGGCCATCGAGCCGCGCCCCAACTGGGCCGCCTTCTCCAGAGCATTGACCACCAGCGCCACCGATTTTTCGTGATAGTCGTCGCGGGGGGAGGCCAGGTTCACCAGGTAGGGGGCGTGCAGGAAGACCGGCCCCAGGTCGTGGGCCTCGGCCAGGGCGCGGAAGGCCGCCAGGTCCGGCTCCTTGTATGCGCTGGTCCGCCACGCGCCGGGGTTGCCAGAGAAGACCTGGAACGTCTCCGCTGTAGTCGCAATGGCGACCCCGGCAGCCGCCTGCAAACCCTTGCTCACGGAGATATGGATGCCAAAGCGCATGGCTCCCCCTGGGAAAAGCCTCAGTAGATGGAAAAAGTCGCTCAAAGCGGCGACCGTAGGGAGTGCGACTCGCGTTCCTCGGCGGTCTGCGACCGCCGAGGAACACACATTTCCATCTACTGAGCCTGGCGAAGGTTCTAAACCTTCGCCAGGCTTGTCATTTCGGTAACGTCACCGCTATGGGAAACTCGACGATCTCGCTGTTAACGGTGTCGGATGGGGCGCTGGACAGTCCGGCGCACGAGGAGGACATGCACTTGCGCAGCACGATGTTGTCCACGTAGCCCCCTTCGGCATAGTTGGTGCTGCCGTTGCTGTAGAACCGCAGGGCCACCCAGACTTTGGGCTGGCCCATCAGGTTGCCCAGGATGGGGACAGCGGTCAGGTCCAGGGTTCGATCAATCCAACCGCCGCTGTTCCCGGAAGTGAATGTGCCGTAGAAGTTGGTGCCGTTGATCGAGGCGAGCCGGACGACGCCGTCGTTGCCGCCGCCTTCCGTGTATAGCCAGAGCTTATAGCTAAAGTCGCCGGCGGTGGCCCCCACCAGGCTGAAGGGGCCGTAGACCATCCAGGAGTCGGCGTTGTTGGGGTAGTTGCTGCCGCAGGCCAGGGCCGCGCCGTTCGTCCCGCCGCCCACGCCCCAGCCGCTGTAGCTGCCGGCGTAGGGCCGGCAGGTCCGCTTGCCCCACATATACACCCCGTAACTGCTCCCGTTGTTGTCGAAGACGTTCCACACACCGGGGAAAGACCCCTCAAAGTTCTCGCTGATGATCGTGGTCCAACTGGCGGGAGGAGTGTAGCTTCTCAGGACCAGCGGCAGGAACAACCGGCGCGTCAATGCGGGGCCGGACGCGGTGATCCGGAGCGCCGGGTCGCCGTACAGGTTAAAGTCGTAGTAGTTCATCAGGCGGGTGTTAAACTCCGGCGTCATGCTGGACTTGGCTTTGTAGAGCGACTCGCTGGCGGTGTTCCCCGCCACCACCCGCTTCACGTACTCGTAGCCGATGCCGGCGTTGGTGGTGCTGCCATCGAACTCGCCGTAGCCCACGCCGGTGTTGAACCAGGAGACGCGCGACGCGCTCACCGTGGCGATCCCGCCGCGCTTCAGGACGGCGTACTGGAGGTTGTTCGTGTTCTCCGGGTAGCCGTTGGTGCAGGAGCACTGATAGGTGAACGCGGGATGGGCGTCGTCCAGCGAGCTGGTCTGGGTGTTATCGAACAGGGTGCCATCCCAGCAGCCACTGTAGCCCACGGAGGCCGAGGTCGCGCTGCCGTGGCCCCACCAGCAGACGATGCCATAGTCGTGGGCGGCCCAGCGGTCGCGGACCACGGTGCCGCCGCGCAGCTCCTGGTCGGTGGTATAGCTGGAATTCAGGCTACAGGCGCCGTGTCCATCCTGGTACTGCCGCCAGCGGGTATAGCCGGCCCCGTTCAGGTAATCGGCCCACATCTGCTCGGCCAGGGGTGCGCCGTCATAGCCGACGTCCTGGAACCCCATGGGCAGCAGGATGCTCTTGCGCCAGTTAATGGTGGCCTCGTTGGCGTAGTTCATGGTCTTCTGGAGGATGTTGTCCAGGTCGGTGTAGGAGCCGTAGAAGGGGATGCGCCCCACGTAGACCTCCGGCATCAGGTTCACGCCGCCGGACACCCCAGAATAGTCGCCGACGTATTCGCCAAAGTAACTGTCGCCATCCTTGTTCCAATCGCCGGTCAGGTCCGCGTAAAAATAGTCGGTGGGAGACTCTTTGTCGGCGGCTTCGTCGTTGCGCGGCCAGCACATCTTCATGGGCACGTTGGTGGTGCCGGTGCCGCCCGGCGTGGGGTTGCCGATGAGGAGCACGTACTTGATGCCGTAGGCCACATAGTTGTTCTTGAGCCACTGGCGGATCTTTTCCTCCCGGCCGTTGGGAGCCTGGCCGGTGAGGCTGCCATATTGGGTCTCGGTCACCACCAGCACGCTGTGGCCTTTGGACTGTTTATGCGTCACAAAGGAAGCGAGCCTGGTGCTGCTGGTCTGGATGGCGTTAGTGGTGATGATCACATAGTCGTAGGTGATGGCGTTGGGCCGGTCCACACGGGGATACCAGGCCTGGGCCTGCGCATAGTTGATCACGCGCCCGGCCGCCACGTCGTCCAGCACGGTGTCCGCCAACAGGTCGGCGTTGGCGGTCTCGCCGGTGCGGGTGAAGCGCAGTTCCACCGTGGCCTGCTCCATCACGCGGAGCTGGCCGCTGGTCGCGTCATATTGGAACGGGCAAAAGTCCAGGCGAGCCAGGTGCCACTTGCGCATCTGGCCGGTCTCGGCGATGCGGACCGGGGAGACTTCACTCCCGGCCCCGCTCCTGGGAGGAGCGGGGAGGATGGGGGCCAGGCCAGCACCAGGCACAGACCCGCTTTGAGCAACTTTTTCCATGCACTGAGACTGGTCCGGCACGGCAGTGCGCAGCTTGAACGTGCCGGGCACGACGGCCGTTTGCACATCGCGCACGGTCAGGGTCAGGCTATCCCAGGCCACGTCCGGGGGTAGGGCCACATCAATCAGTTGGTGGGGCAGCAGGGGCTGGCCGACCTCGCCGGTTATGCCGCAGCCCTCCGCCTCGATGACCGTGTGGCCCTCCGCAGTGGGTATGAGCCGATAGGGGGGTGCTGTGAGCACCAGGGTGATAAACTCCGGGGTAGGAGCCTGGGCCGCGCCGGTGGGAGCGATCAGTAACGCCATCATCAACAGGACTCCCCCGATGCCGGCCAGGCGACGCATGGTACAGGTGTTCATGTGAGCCTCCTCAATTAATTTTTTTTTCCGTGCTCGCGCCCACGCTCGGCGTGGGCGCGGCACTGCCCCCACGACGCGGAGCGTCCCGCTGGCGTGCCCACGCGGAGCGTGGGCACGAGGGGCAACTGCACTACGCACCATGCTCTCTGTATCACGCACCGGGCAGCCAGACCGTACCCAATTATACACCATTTCGATGTTAATAGCCAGACCCTTCGGGGTTCCCCAACCAGAAGGGTCTATCACAGCCCCCTTGCGCCTTAAGCCGGTATCGGTTATCATGTAGGACATGAGACTGAACCGTGCGCTGCTCATCATCCTGCTGGTGGTATTGGTGATCGGCAATTGTCTGGTCTTTGGGACGCTGTGCGCCCTGCTGAATCACTATCTGCCGCCGCTGCCCACCTCCACGGCCACGTATACACCGATAAAGATCACGCCCCGGCCCACGTACACGCCGCTGCCAACCCGGGTGGGGCTGCCCACCTACACGCCGCTCTATTCGCCCACGCCGACACCCACCGCCCCTACGGCCACGCTGGCTCCTTCCCCCACGCCGACCCTGTATTTTGGACCGCCTTCGCCCACGAACACAGTGCCACCGACGGCGACGTCCAGGCCCACGGTGACCGCTACCGCGACTCACACCCCCACGAGTTCGCCCAGCCGGACCCCGACGCGCACGCCTGCCGCGACGCCCACCGCGACTCACACGCCGACTCACACCCCCACGAGTTCGCCCACCCGGACCCCGACGCGCACGCCTGCCGTGACGCCCACCGCGACCCGCACACCGCTGCCCACGCCCACACCAACCCGCACCCCCATACCCCGGCCGGCCCCGGTCACCGACCTGCGCGCTCAGGCTCTCGGCCCGGCCAGTATCAGGCTCACCTGGTCGGCCTCGCGGACGACGGAGGTGGTCGGCTACTGGGTCTACGGCGATGATGGCAGCGTGGGCACCCGGTTCCGCCGCCTGGCCTGGGTCACGGGCACCACCTTCACCGACGAGGGGCTGCCGGCCGGGTTCCTCTATATCTACTATGTGCGGGCCGCAGTCGGGGCGGCCGAGTCCCGGGCCAGCAATCTGGCCGGAGTCATCACCCCGCCCCAGCCTACCGCCACTGCGTCACCGACACCCACGCTGGTCCTGGCTACTCCCATACCAACACACTCGCCCCCGGTCACATCATCACGCCCCAGCGTGACGCCCTCCGTCACTCAGCCCAGTCCGGGCCGGACGCCGCCCCCCTCGATCACGCCGGAGCCGGGCCGGCGGCTCATGCTCTCCGTGGTCAGCCATCGGCGCTACGTGGACGAGTTCGGCGAGTTGCGGATCGTGGGGGAGGTGCGCAACGATTTCGATGTGAACGCCCAGGCGGTGGTGATCACGGCCCTCCTGTACGATGCCCAGGGCCGGGAACTGGAGCGGGTGACCGTGCCGACGCTGCTCAAGCTCGTGCGGGCCGGCCAGCGCGTGCCGTTCCTCATCGTGCGGCCGGCGCCAAAGGGCCTGCACAGCTATACCCTGTTGGCCGCCGGGGTGAGCACGACGCAGCTATCGGCCGCCAGCCTGGCGGTGGTGGAGAAGAAGCAGTACGAAGACCAGGCGGGGTTATACCACGTAGAGGGGCGGGTTAGTAATGTGGGGGCAACAGTGGTGGACTATGTGCGGGTGGCCCTTACCATCTACGACGCCGACGGCGACGTGGTTAACGCCGAAGCTGCCTATACGACCCCGCAGCGGCTGGCCCCTGGCGAAAGTGGTGCGTTCCACCTCACCGTGCTGCAAGCGCCTCAGGCCCTTCGTTACGTGGTTCAGGTTGAGGGGGAGCCGCTTTAAGGACTGGTTCCCGCCGGTTAGGACATCCCGACTTGCGGGAGCGCACCTTATCCCTGTCCCGGCGACTTGATCGCCCGCTCTAATGCCTCTCGTTGCCGTGCTGCCAACACGATCTGGATGAGGTTCACCTCATAATGCGCTACCAGGGGTGGCAGCAGGCTGCCCCTGGCGATGAACAGCCCGGCCAACACCAGCCCGGCCACGGTTGTGGCGAGGACACCCAAAACGCCCTGGGGCCAATGCACCAGTCCAAAGACCACAGCCCAGATACCTGCCAGCAGCCAGGCCGACGCCGGGTACGGCAACCAGGGGAACATCGCCACCCATCCGCCCACCAGCAACGACCGAAACAACAATTCTTCCAGGATCACCGCTACTATGAACGCCAGGGGTACCGTGAGCCATTGGTGGCGATGGCGCGGCAGGATATTGAGGACAAGACGAGGATCATAGAGCCACGACCGCCAGCGGGCCAGGGCTTTCGCCCGGATGGCCCAACTGGTGATCAGGGTCAGGGGTATCTGAAGGACAAGTCCCAGCACCAGACCCACCAGGAGGTCCAGGGCCGGGTCTGTCGAGGTCCAGCCCAGTCGCGCCGGTGGTAACCCACTCGCCAGGCCCAGCCCCACGCAGACGATGATGAGCGCCAGGCGGAACACCACCTCCGGTGGTGCAGTGAGGACATTGAACGGGATGTCTACCTGACGCAGCAGGAGGCCGCTACGGTAGGTGGCCCAGCCCAAGAACACCAGCAACCCCAGGGCCCCGGCCACCATGATCGCGTAGCCTGGTGACATACCATCCCCCGTTCTGGTCACACACCACAAGGAGTGGAGGCTTTAGCCGGTCGTGCCGAATAAGATATGGCCCGCCTGAAGGCTGAACTTAAAGTCCGGTCAGATAAATAGCGTGATCTTGGAATCACGGGCCTCCTGGATATAGGTGCCCACCGCGCCGTATTCGTCAATCCACTCCTCACGCAAATCCTCGCGGCTGAGGCCCATGATCTCCATGGTCATCTCGCAGGCGATGATGCGGCCGCCCAATTCCTTGAAATCGTTCATCAACTGTTCCAGGGAGGCCACGTTGGCCTGGTCCATGCGTCGCTGGATCATGGCCTTGCCCAGGCCGGCCATGTTCATCCTGGACAGTGGCCCCTTCTCCAGACCGCCCTTCTGCAACCGCTGCAGGCCCCAGAAGGTGAAATACAGCGACACGTCCATGCCCATCGCCAGCGCGCCATTGCCGATGATCAATGCACTGTAGACCTTGTCCATGTCACCGCTGTGCACGATGATGGTTGCTTTGTCTGCCATCGGATACCTCCTTACGTAAATAGCCTCCTGGCCTGGCCGGCGCGGTTGCAAACCCCGCGCGAGCACAGCAGCATATCTTCTTGCTCGCACCCACGCTCTGCGTGGGTGCGAAACGCCGGGTCACACGGCCAGGAACGCCTGGCTGTAGCCCAATCTCTTCTCAACTGTCTACGCCCTGTGAACAGGCTATCTCTTCTGCTGCGTGCCCACGCGGAGCATGGGCACAAGGCACGCGCCAGCACAGCGGCGTATCTTCGTGCCACGGGGTGCGCCCGGCGCGCCAGCCCAGGCTCCCGGCCTCCACGTCTGCTACCGCCGGATGCGGATCGTCCACTTCCCATC
>Ga0209162_1003448_pt1 | contig 12757 bp, 9 predicted proteins | sample YNPNPMetaG_FD_187121 | JGI IMG/M metagenome (GOLD analysis project Ga0209162, IMG submission 187121) | Anoxygenic and chlorotrophic microbial mat microbial communities from Yellowstone National Park, USA - YNP NP MetaG (SPAdes) (version 2) ...
TCACGAAGGAACACGAAGAAAAAAATCTTCGTGACTCTTCGTGTCCTTGGTGGATATTTTTTCATTCGTCGTGGCGGGCGCGTGCGCCCATGAACAACTCCTTCGAAAATCCTCGCGATTGGAAATGGGAGGCGAGGTGTGGGCGGGTGGCTGCGCCGCCCGCCCACACCCCCATCCCCCAGTTCCCCCTCCCCGCGCCGCTCGGCGGCGTGGAGAGGGAGCGAGGGGATGGAGCGACCTGGCGATAGCTAGCACGAGTTGAGGAATTATCCTGTTGCTGTTACGGAAGTGATTTCTTAAAAATCCATAATCCCGTGCCACGTTGTTCATTTTCATCCAAACACTGATGAACACACGTTCGTGGAGAATGCTCCTGAACGCACGACGAAAGACAAAGGACCAATCATCCCATCACCTAACCTCCCAATCGGCAATTCATCGCCCTTTCCACTGCGGCTTGCGTTTCTCCGCAAACGCTTTCGGTCCTTCCACAAAATCTTCCGATTGATACAGTGTCACCTGCCCGGGAAAGCGCGTGCGCGCAGCTTGTTCCAGCGGCAGCGCCAAACCCTTGAGCGCGGCTTCCTTCGTCGCGCGAATCGCGAGCGGCGAGCAAGCCAGAATTTTTTCTGCCCACGCTTCTGCCGTTGGCATCAGTTGATCGAGCGGGACCACTTGATTGACCAGACCCATTTGCAACGCTTCTTGCGCCGAGATGCGCCGCGCCGTTAGCAACATGCCCATCGCTTGATGAAACGGAATTGCGCGCGGAAGGCGATGCACGCCACCTGCGCCTGCAATCATTCCCACCGTTGGCTCGGGCAGACCAAACGACGCGTGCTCTGCCGCGATGATAATGTCGCACGCGAGCGCGCACTCAAAGCCGCCACCGAGCGCGAGACCATTCACCGCGGCGATGACCGGCTTGAACAGATCGAAGCGAAACGTGATGCCGCCCAAGCCACCTTTGAGTTCTTGCATTGCCTTGTGCAATGCCTCGCCGCCGTGTTGCGCTTGCCATTTCAAATCGTTGCCGGCGGAAAACGCCTTGTCGCCTGCGCCGGTCAGAATCGCCACCCAGGCATCGGGGTCTGCATCGAACGCGTTGAACGCATCGTCCAGTTCTTTGCTTGTAGGTGGATGCAGCGCGTTCATCACTTCAGGACGATTCATAGTGATAATCGTAAGGTGTCCTTTTTTCTCGACTCGGATAAACTCGTAACTCATTCGCCTCACCTCGGAATGAGACCTGTCAGGTTGCTTGTGCGCACACCTGACAGGTCTTGTGTAACCTCACTTGACGGTGATCCAATCGGTGAATGTAACCCACCGACCACCTTGCGCCTTTTGCAAGAATGCGGTCTTGACGCCGGCGTGATCCGTCGGCGTGTAGGTGACGTTGGGCAAAGGCGAGCCGGTATAGTTCTGCATACTGTCCATTGCTTGCATAAACGTTTCGCGTGTGAGATTCCGCCCGGCACGTTTCAACCCCTCAACCATCACCATCGCCTGGCAATAGCCGCTCAGCGAGAAACCACCGATCTGCTCCTTCGGCGCGTACTTTTTCATAAACTCTTGATACTCGACGATCTTGGGATTCGATAGGTCATCGTACGCCGGAATCCACGCGGGGATCACCAGCCCTTCGATGCCGGGACCAGCAAGTTGGAAGATGGACGGATCGTTGATCACCGCCGATGCCAGCAACTTGGGCTTGTAACCAAGCTTGGTCATCTCCGCAATGACGGAGGCACCTGGTTTGGGTACTGCCCAGAGGATCACTGTGTCCGCGCCACTCGTTTGTAACTTGAGAGCCTGGGAAGCAAAGTTGGTATCTGCCGCTTCGTACGAAACCCCAATGGCGGGCGCGAGGCCACGTTTCTTCAGTTCGGTGTTGACTGCATCCAGACCCTCTTGCCCAAACGAATCGTTCTGATAGAACACCGCGATCTTTTTGGCACCGCCTTGATCCAGCGCGTACTGCGTCAGCAAGGTGGCTTCGGTCCAGTAGTTGAGCTGGAGGGCGTAGATGTTTTTCTTGAGCGGCACTGCCATTGCCGTTGAGCCGGTGGCGGGCGCAACGTGCGGCACATTGTTCTGAACAAGATAGTCCATCACCGCCAAGTTGTGCGCTGTGCCCAGTCCCGCGACTATGGCAAAGACCTTATCCTCTTCGACGAGTTTCTTGACTACCGCCACCGTCTTGGCAGGTTGATACGAGTCGTTCTCGTAGATGTAGCGAATCTTGCGTCCGTGGATGCCCCCCTGCTCATTCACCATGTTGAAATACGCCCCAATCGTTCGCGCGATCACTCCATACGCGCCGGCGGGACCATCCTGCGGTCCCCAGTTGCCGATGACGATCTCCGTATCGGTAACACCGGGAACGGCAACCGGTGGTTTCGTCGGGGCGACGGTGGGCGCGAGCGTTGGTGCAGCAGTTGGAGCCGGTGGCTTGGTGGCAGGCACAGCCGTAGGCGGAACCGGCGTTGGCGGAACAGGTGTGGCAGTTGGTGCAGGCGCGCACGCCGCAACCAGCGCGAGCAACATCACCAACGCCACGATCAATTTCAGATGTTTCATTTTCTTCTCCCTCCTCCACCGCCGATTTCCCATCGGCGGCTCACAAGGTTGAAATCGGCTCAAGCCGATTTGGATCATTCGACTGTTTGAACAGGTTTCCGTCTGTGTTAGCACCGAATTTTTGGGTTGCCTTCACATCAAATCATCCTGTCAATGTCCCAGATACGCGCGTCTCACCTCCTCTCTTTGGCGCAAGTTTGCGCTCGAATCGTGACTACTCACCCTGTCATTGCGAGGAGGCGTTTTGTGCCGACGAAGCAATCTCCACACCACCAAGTTGGGGATTGCTTCGCAAAAAACGCTCGCAATGACAGGGTGGCTGAGTAGATACCTCGAATCACTCAGGACGACGCGTCCCGCGCGTAGCAAGTAGGCATAATCCGCCACGTTGAGTGCCATATGTGCATTCTGTTCCACCAAAACGACTGTTGTGCCAGCCGCGCGAATCTCCGCGATGATATGAAAAATCTCTTTGACCAGGAGTGGCGCCAAGCCCAGCGACGGTTCATCCAATAGTAACAAACGCGGCTTTGCCATCAGTCCCCGCCCGATGGCAAGCATCTGTTGCTCACCGCCGCTCAAAGTTCCAGCAGTTTGTGCCAATCGCTCGCGCAGACGCGGAAAATAATCCAGGACGCGTTGCAAATCCTTGTCAATCGCGCGTACGTCGCGGCGCGTATACGCGCCCAAACGCAAATTTTCGTACACCGTCAGTTCGGGAAAAACCTGCCGTCCCTCTGGCACGTGCGCGATGCCCAGCCGCACCAGTTGATCGGCGCACATGCGCTCGATACGTTTGCCATCAAACTCAATCGTGCCCCGTGTCGGATGAAGCACACCTGAAATCGCACGCAAGGTGGTAGTCTTACCCGCACCATTCGCCCCCAGCAAAGCAACGATGCTTCCCTCAGGTACTTCCAGACTTACATCGTGCAAGGCGCGCAAACGACCATACTCAGCCTGAATTTCATTGACGCGTAAAAGTGGCGGCGACATATCTTCCTCACAGCGCAACGGCAGACTCACCCAGATACGCTTCGATCACGGCGGGATGGTTCTGAATTTCCTCTGGCGTGCCTTCCGCAATCTTGCGTCCAAAGTCCAACACGTAGAGACGTTGGCACAAGCCCATCACAAACGTCATATCGTGCTCCACAAGCAAGATGCTGAGATGGAATTGCTCGCGAATATCGCGAATCAAATCTGCCAACCGCCGGGTCTCGTGTGCATTTGCCCCAGCGGCAGGCTCATCCAAAAGCAACAACAACGGTTGCGAGACCAGCGCGCGCCCCAGTTCAACCATCTTTTGCAAGCCAAATGGGAGCACCGCCGCCGGGTAATGGCGATACGGCATCAGGTCGAGCAACTCGATGATATCCATCGCGCGCTGAATCGCTTCGCGCTCACTGCGAGTGGTCTCGGACAAACGCAAGCCATCTCGAATCACCCCACTCCGCATTCGGACATGCTGTCCCAGCAAAAGATTTTGCAACACAGTCATACTGCGACACAATTCGACGTTTTGGAAGGTGCGCGCAATGCCCAGGCGAATGATTTCGTGTGACGGCACGCGCGTAATGTCCCGCCCCTGAAAGTGAATTGTCCCGCGCTCAGGATTGTAAAAACGACTGATGCAATTAAAGACCGTCGTCTTGCCTGCGCCGTTCGGTCCAATCAAACCGACGATCTCGCCGGCGTTCACCGTCAAATCCAATCGTTCGACGGCAACGAGTCCACCAAAACGCATCGTGAGATTCTTGATCTCCAGCAGCGGTTGGGTCATAGTCCCACCAACATTTTTTCGATACGCCGCTCAATCCGTTGACGCGCCTCCTGCACCGCGCCTGCAATGCCGTGCGGAAAGAACGAAACCGTCAAAATCAAAATCAGCCCGAGTACGACGATGTACAAATTCTTGAACTCGCTGACGATGGGCAAGCGCGTCAGCAAATTTTGCAACAGCGTCAGCATAAACGCGCCATAGAGCGCGCCACTCACCGAAGCCAACCCGCCAAGCACCACCATCGTCACAAAATCAATCGAGAGGAACACGGTGAAATCTTCGGGACTGATGCCGTGAAGCAGATGCGCGTACAAACTGCCCGCGATGCCAGCGTAAAACGCGCTCACTGCGAACGCGGTAGTCTTGTAACGCACTAAATTCACGCCCATCGCGCGCGCGGCGATTTCACTATCGCGAATCGCAATGAACGCGCGCCCGGTGTCACTGTTAACAATGTTGCGCGCCAGAAAGGTCATCACAATCAAGACACCCAACGCCAGATAGTAATACTCTTGATCGGTGCGAAAGACGATGGCTGGAAAGGGTCCCAGCGGAATCGAAGCGAACGGCAACTTGTGCAAACCCATCGAACCGCCCGTCCACTCACGAAGCCACAGAATGAGTTGCGGAATGGACAAACCAAAACCCAGCGTCGCAATCGCCAGGTAGAGACCGGTCAGGCGTAAGGCCGGCAAGCCGAGCAAAAAACCGATCGCGGCAGTGAGCAAACCAGCGCCAGGCAACGCAAGGATGAAGGGAAGGTCGGCGCGCGTGGTAAGGATCGCCGAAGTGTACGCGCCGATAGCAAAAAAGCCGGCGTGCCCCAGGGAAAATTGTCCCGCGTAACCGAACAACAGGTTGAGCCCAAGGGCGACAATCGCGTAAATCAAGCCGAGCGAAACAAGATAGAGGACATAGCCCAGAGGAATGCCGGGAAACAGCCCCAGTATCGTAGGGACGAGACAAACCACGCCGAGACCCAGCAAGGTCACCACATTCGAAAGTGTGCACCATCGCCACCAGGTGGTCATCCACGACCTCTACACTTTTTTGATTTCGTGTCTACCCAGCAAACCGCTGGGGCGCACAACGAGAACGAAAACGATCAACAGAAACGCAATCGTTGTCCGCAGTTCAGGCACAATGAAACCAACAACACTATCCATGATGCCAAGCAACAAACCCCCGACGACCGCGCCGGGCATACTCGTAAAGCCGCCCAGCACCGCCGCTGCAAATGCTTTAAGCATCACATCGCCCATCATCAGCGGATCGAGATAATTCAACGGCGCAATCAAAATGCCGGTGACCGCCGCCAACGCGGTCCCCAAGCCCCAGCCCAGCGCGTTGATACGATTCACGCTAATCCCCATCAATTGCGCCGCCAACCGATTCTGCGCCACCGCGCGCATCGCCATCCCGATGACACTGTAGCGAAAGAAGACGAACAAAAGCACCATCAACACAATGACCACGCCCAGAATCAACGCGTTTAGTTGACTGAGCACGACCGTCCCCACACGCCAGGGTGGTCCAGTCACAGGCATTGGAAACGCGCGCACCTCATAGCCCCACACCCAACCCGCGACACCGACGAGAATCAAACCCAAGCCCACTGTCGCAATCACCGGGTTGATGAGTGATGTTGTGCTGACGCGTCGAATCACCACGCGCTCGATGACCACGCCCAACATCGCCGCCAGGACCAGCGTCAACACCAACGCGAGGAGGAACGGCATGTTGAGCGCGGTGATGAGCGTGAACGCAATGAACGCGCAAAACATCGCCATCTCGCCTTGCGCGAAGGTGATCACATCGGTCGTCTTGAAAATCAGAACGACGCCAAACGCGGCAAGCGCATACAAACCACCCAGCGCGAGTCCGTTGATGATGAGTTGTGCCCAGGGCAGTTCGAGCATCCTGATTGCTCCCAACATGGCGCTTTGAACGTTGTGCTTACGGCTTGAATGCCTTTTGCGCGGCCTGTTTAGCTTGTTCTTCGGCAACCAACTGTCGGCGCAAAATTTTGCCAATCATCGTCTTGGGGAGCGAATCGCGGAACTCGACAATCTTTGGCACTTTGTACGCGGCAAGGCGTTGGCGACAAAACGCGATAATGTCATCCGCCGTTGCTGTCTGACCCGGCTTGAGGACAACGTATGCCTTGACTGTCTCACCGCGATACGCATCGGGAACACCAGCGACGGCGGCTTCCAAAACCTGCGGATGCTGGTACAACACCTCTTCCACATCGCGCGGATAGATGTTATAGCCACCCGCGATAATCATATCCTTCTTGCGATCCACGATGCGAAAGTAACCATCCGTGTCCATCACCGCAATATCGCCGGTGTAGAGCCAGCCATTGCGGAGCGCGAGGCGGGTCTCGTCAGGACGATTCCAATAACCCTTCATCACTTGCGGACCCTTGACGATCAACTCACCCGGCTCGCCCGGGGGTAATTCCTTCTCCCCCGTTTCCACATCTACGATTTTGGCGTCCGTGTCCGGAAACGGAATGCCGATTGTCCCGATGCGATTGTCACCAAAGAGTGGATTGTCGTGTGTCACCGGGGATGCTTCGGATAGACCATACCCTTCGATGAGACGCGCGCCGGTCAACTCGCTAAACCTCGTTTGCACTTCGATCGGTAGCGGCGCCGCACCGCTCAAGCACGCCTTGATGCAACGGATGTTGTACTTGTTCAACTCAGGATAGTTGATGATGGCGGTGTACATCGTCGGCACACCGGGGAAATACGTAGGGCGATGCCGATCAATCGTCTTGAGCAAATGCTCGAGATTGCGTGGGTCAGGAATGAGAATCATCGGCATTCGTTGCAGAACCGCATTGTTCATACACACAGTCATTGCGTACGAGTGATAGAGCGGCAACGCCACGATAGTTGCGTCCGGCGGATCCTTGGGTACGTTTGCTACCCACTCTTTGCATTGGAACGCGTTGGCAACAATGTTGCGGTGCGTAATTTCTGCAGCTTTGGGCACACCGGTCGTGCCGCCGGTGTACAACAGCACAGCTGTATCTTCAGGTTTTACGGTAACGTTTGGTGGCGTGGTTGCTGCGCGTGCCAGCACATCCTGAAACCACAACTCATCCGCGCCAATCGTAACACGATGCCCATCTTTCTCCTCGACAAATTGCTCAAAGATGGCTTTGAGTTTGGGTGGAAAGTACTCTTTGATGCTTGTGACGATGACGTTCTTGAGTCTGGTGTTGGGGCGCACCATTCGCACGTACGGATACAGCCGCGAGAGACAAATGATCGTTTCCGCACCGGAGTCGTTAAGTTGAAATTCCAATTCGCGGGGGACGTACATCGGATTGTTTGGCGCAACAATCGCACCCAGTTTGAGGATCGCGTAATAGGAGATGATGTACTGGGGACAGTTCGGCAGGTACAGTGCGACGCGGTCGCCTGGCTTGACGCCAAGCGCCGCCAGCGCGTTTGCCAGCCGATTCGCCAAATCGTTCAATTCGCGATACGAAAGTTTGGCGTCCAGGAGTTCGCCGCTGACAACACCGCCAAAAATCGTCGCAGTCGTCTCTGGCGATTCGCGCGCCACGTCTTCGAGGAAAGCATGCATCGGTCGTGGAGGGTAATCAATGTGCGCGCGGACGCCAGGTTCGTAGAACTTGAGCCAGGGCCTGTCCATTTCTGCCTCCTTGCAAAAATTTACAACCATCCACTAGGAGCAAGGCATTTCAGCAAGGCAATATTGTCCAGTGTGCCAAGACTCGCCATGTCATTATCAAGACGCGTTGTTTGCACTGAATCTCGTTCAAACACGGCGAGATTGCTTGCTTCGCTCGAAATGACACGGCGAAGTAGTTATTCAGGTGTTCCCTTCTGGGGCGTGTCGAGAAATGCCTTGTGCCTACACGGTATCCAATATAGCCACAAAAGCACTCGGCGGGTATCACTCATTCGAGGGATTTTTGCCGCCTAGGGAGTAGAGTCGGGCTTGACAACTTACCCAACGGGGGTAAAATTTGCGTTGTTGGGTAAGGAAGGAGGGCACAATGCAAAGAGGCAGAACGCCCATCGTGCAAAGTGGGTTGCTGACGGACGGCAGCGACACCATCGCGCTTGGCTCGCGCCGCTGGCAAGCATGGTTGGAGAATCACACGACGTTTGTGTTTCGCGGCAACGCGGGACACTTGACCGCGCGATGCGAGACGCGCCGCGGCGCGCCATACTGGTACGGCTATCGCTGGCGTGACGGTAAACTTTTCAAAACGTATCTGGGCAAAGCCAGTGACCTGAGCCAAGAACGCCTTGAGTATGCCTCGGCACGATTGGCAGGACAACCTATGTGGCTCCACCCCACTTCAGGCAAAGGACGCGCTACCTCGCCACAACCCGGCGAGGCAGGGATTGTGTACCTGCCACTCACCAAAGTCCGTCCACCGGTCTTGCCGCAAAAACTGGTAACTCGCCCGCGCCTCACGCAACGCATTCGCGCGCCCATCACCTTGATTGTAGCGCCGAGCGGTTTTGGCAAAAGCACTCTTCTGAACGAATGGCGACAAACGTGTGGTATGCCGGTCGCGTGGGTTTCGCTCGATGCGGACGATAACCATCCCCTGCGGTTTTGGTCCACTATCACCACCGCGTTGCAAACGATTTGCCCACGACTCGATCAAGACCCTCAGTCACCTTTGCGCGCGCCGGCATCCGAAGACCTCAACGAGATTGTCATCGGCTTATCGAATGCCCTCGTTCGCGTCAGTGATGCATCCAACACTCCATCACGACTCGGCTTGGTTCTGGATGACTATCATCACATTCACAACAAGGAAATTCACACCTCGCTGCAAACCTGGCTGGAACATCTGCCGCCGGCTTTGCAAGTGGTCATCTCCAGCCACACCCAACCACCGCTCGCCTGGGGATATTTGCGCGCGCGCGGTCAGGTCGTCGAACTCGGCACCGAAGATTTGCGCTTTACGTTAGAAGAAGGCATCAGTTATCTGTCCCAGTACACCGACCACGCCTTGACCTACAGCGATATGCAGGCAATCATGCAGCGCACCGAGGGCTGGCCCACCGGGCTTACCCTCGCGATGCTGGCTTTCGATCTGGCAGGCAAAGCACAGCCATCGCTGGCAACTTTTTCCGGGGCACATTCGTTTCTGCGCGAGTACTTTATCGAAAACATCCTGTATCGCCAACCGCCCTCTGTGCAAGAGTTTCTACTCGAAACGGCAATCCTCAAGCACCTGACCGGCTCGCTCTGTGATGCGGTCACCGGGCGAACAGACGGCGCGGCGATGCTGGAATACCTGTGGCAGGAGAATTTGTTTCTGGTGCGCCTCGAAGCCCCCGGCTGGTACCGCTATCACGATTTGTTTGCCGAGACCCTGTGCCATCAACTCCAGCGACAACTTGCGGCAGGCATTCCGCGCTTGCACCGTCGTGCCGCCGAGTGGTATCGCCAGCATAACGCGCCCGACGATGCCGTGTACCACCTGTTAGCGATTGGCGCATGGGAAGAAGCCGCCTCGTTAATCGAAGATATGGTGTTGCGCGAGTTGGAGCAATTCGGCGATTACTCGCGCTTGATGCGCTGGTTGCGTCAATTACCGGAGAGTGTTGTGCAACAGCACAAGACCTTGCTGCGCGTCTATGTGCGTGTCGCAGCGATGGATCTCTCGCGGCTCGAAGTCAAACAAATCCTCGCGCGCGTCGAATCGAGCATTGCGCGCAAGCCACCGACCGAACGCACCCCTGACGAAGAATCGGTCCTGGGTGAAATTCAACGGATTCGTCAGCTTTGGTTGGAGGGAGAGGCAACGTTACCACGTCTAGCGCGTGCAGGGGAACACGATGATGTGTGGCAAATGCTGGACGGCATCGTCACGTACGCGCGGTACATTCGGCGCGATGCTGAGAAAGCCGAAGCGGTCGCGCGCGAATTGTACGAGGCGGCGCGGGTACGCTCGCATCTCTACGTGATGTTGATTGCAGGGGGCGGGTTGGTGTACTATCTCACCTTGCGGGGATCTCTGCGACGCGGAGAAAAGATTGCGCGCGAGGTGTTACAACAAGCGATGGCACAACGCGGCAAATTGCCGGAATCGGCGAGTGTGCCGCTCACGATGTTGAGCCGGGTGTGCTATGAACGCAATCAATTGACGCAGGCGCATCAACTCTTGCTGCGCGCCGCCGAAGTGGATCCCAATCCGACCAGTTCGAATATGCCAATAATGGAAGCCATCCAGCGCGCCAAGATTGAGTTCGCACAAGGGGATGTGACTAGAGCAATGGCAACGCTCCAGGCTGCGCGCGAATTGCAAGCCAAACATCCGTCAGGGTTGTATCGCGACCGGGATCTGGCAGCCTATCAAGCGTGGTTTTGTGTGCGACAAGGAGATGGCGCGCGTGCCGAACATTTCCTGAACGAAGCCGGGGAAGACAAACCGCATGCCTTTGTTGCGCTCGTGCGCGCGCAATTGTGGCTGGAACAGGAACAAGCCGCTGACGCCGCCGATTTGCTCCGCTACTTGATCAAGCGATACCCGCACGGTCTCTACCTTGAGCCACTGGTGGGGGCGCGCATTCTACTGGCGCGCGCACTCTTTGACCAGCATCAGGTCAATCAAGCGCGCCAGGTGATGGCGGAGGTCATCCGTTGGGCTTGCCCCGAAGGTCTCATCCGTCCTTTTCTAGACTATGGCCACGGCAGTGCGTCGCTCCTCCAACTTGTGCTTCTTACCGCGCATCTCACTTCTCAGGCGCAGGCATTCGTAAAACACATCTTGAGTCAGTTAACCCCTGCTGAACAAAAAACCATACCCCGCGCTGAGTGGAGCGCACTCTCGACTGCCGCGTCCATCACGCCGCGTGAACAACAGATCCTCGCGCTCATCTCGGCAGGTTTGTCTAATCGCGAAATCTCGATGCAACTGGCGTTCGCTGAGAGTACCGTCAAAACGCATTTGAAAAATATCTATCGCAAGTTAGGCGTGAACAGTCGCACCCGCGCCATCGCCCAAGCCCGCGCGCTCAAACTGGTATGACATGGACAACAACCGCTCACCTCTGACGGTGCACCAGCCCCGTTACACTAGCCAGAGCTGATGTCAAGTCGGCAAATTATCGCTTCGAAGCGAAAAGTTTCGTTTGCATCCTACGAACGAGATTTCTCGCGGCGAAAATCGCCGCTCGAAATGACAGCAAGGGATTGTCAAGGGACTTTGCACAAGCCCTGTCACATCCCCCCACTCACCTTGCAGTCTCTCCAATTTTCTGTTATACTTGAATCAGCGGCTGTTCTAAAAACAGGTCGTTGCCTGCATCGTACACCACCCATTTCGGAGGAGGATCGTATGAAGACAGCCTCAAGTACCAAAAAGAAAACAGAGCGCACCAAGACACCCAAGATTCGTGTGATGATTGTGGACGATCATCCTCTTTTCCGCGCTGGGTTGCACCGTGTCCTGGAATTAGAACCCGACCTGGAAATTGTGGGGGAAGCGGCAAACGGCCAGGAAGCGCTCGACAAAGCACGCGCTCTCAAGCCACGCGTAATCTTGATGGATGTCAACCTGCCCAACCTCAATGGTTTACAGGTGACGCGCGAACTCACTGCGTCGCGGCAAGATGTTGCCGTGATTATTTTGACCGCGTATCACGATGATGAGCAAATGCTCCACGCGATTCGCGCCGGCGGTTCTGCCTACTTTCCCAAAGATGTGGATCCCAAAGAATTGATTCGCGCGATTCATCAGGTCAGCGAAGGCAAATACGTACTCAACGATGCGGTGCTTGCCAAACCGCAGGTAGCCACCTGGCTCCTCGAACAATTTGCCCAGACGTCCATTGCAGCAACCGACGATGCCGAATTAGCATTCCAACCGCTCTCTGCACGCGAGATGGAAATTTTGACGTGTATTACACACGGCAAAAGCAACAAAGAAATTGCCCGCCAGTTGGGCATCAGTTGCCAGACCGTCAAGAATCATATGACTTCGATTCTGCGTAAACTCGCGGTGAATGACCGCACGCAAGCCGCCATCTACGCGCTCAAGCGCGGCTGGATTCGCTTGCACGATACACCGTAGGACACGTTCAGAAAATTTGTCCTACCCGAGGTCTGAACTATGCCGGCACCTATTCCTGATCCCATTCAGATTGCCGAAGAGGCAGAGAAGGAACGCGCCCAGTTGGAAAGTGAGGCGCGCGAGATTGATGTGCTCATCAAACAAACCGCAGGTGAAATAGACAAACTGCAACAACGCCAGAGCGATATCGCCACGCGCTTGCGGCAACTGGACGCCAACCTGGAGGCATACTCGCGCGAAGACATCAAGCAAGCCTACCTCAGCGCGCAAGATGTCCAACTGCGTTTGTTTATGATGCGCAGTCA
>Ga0209162_1003450_pt1 | contig 12751 bp, 11 predicted proteins | sample YNPNPMetaG_FD_187121 | JGI IMG/M metagenome (GOLD analysis project Ga0209162, IMG submission 187121) | Anoxygenic and chlorotrophic microbial mat microbial communities from Yellowstone National Park, USA - YNP NP MetaG (SPAdes) (version 2) ...
GCCACCATCCTCAATTGGAGTGGCAATAAGCATAGCCGTTTCTGGCTTCGGTTGGTAAGGTGCAAAATCTTGCAATCTGAGGCCGTTTTTCACGATTCGCTCGCCAGTTGCACAAAAGTTAGGTTAACTTGTAACTCATGACCTTACCATAAGTTTCAGATTTGGAATTGCTGCCACAATTACGAGGGTGTGTCTAAAAAATTTAAGAGATTTATCCTTGCATATTTGTTAGGTATGCCATACAATAAAAATGACTACCGAGGGGGAATCTTTCGTACGAAACTACTACTTTGTTTTGAAGGAGGCGACTCGCTGGGGAAAATCAAATTTTGCTGTCTCGTTCCTGGCCCAACTATCATTTTGAATAGTATTGCTGGTGATTGCTCACATATTTGTATCGCCTGATTCGGCACACTGGAATCTGACTCCAGGCGCCAGCAGGGCAGGTGCAAACAGCGTATCACCAGGCGCTGCCTGGTCTGGCAAAACCGACCGCAGGTCGGTGGTATGTTATTGCTTACCCTTCCGGTACGCTTCGCGGTCGCCGCCTGGTCTCGATACGGACTTCGTCCTGCGCGACCAACGGTGGCCCGCAATGACGTGGCTGAGTTAAAGATTTTGTCGCATGGCATTCGTGCCGCATTGGGTTGTGGGATAAATTCCCCTCTACGTATCACCGTGGTGTTATATCAAAACCCCAAGCCGGGACAAAAATTGTCGTGCGGCCTGCCGTGCCTCTGTTGCGCTGGCCATTTCCAAAATCTGGCTGGCCAGGTGTCGGGTAGCGGGTATCTCCAATGCCCCCAGGATGGATTTCACCCGTGGAATTCCCGCTGGGTTCAGGCTTAACTCGTCCACGCCAAGGCCTACCAGCACCGGCACGGCCAGCGGATCGCCAGCCAGTTCGCCGCATACCCCCACCCATTTCCCGTGTCGGTGTGCGGCCTCCACCACTGTTTTAATCAACCGTAGAACCGCAGGGTGCAGGGCGTCGCTCATCTCGCTCAGCAGGGGGTTGCCGCGTTCTGCCGCCAGGGTATATTGCGTCAGGTCATTAGTGCCAATGCTGAAAAAATCCACTTCTGGCGCAAATTGCTCGCTGAGCAGGGCTGCCGAGGGAATTTCTACCATAATTCCGGTTTCAATGGGCCAGGCATGAGGGATTTGTTCAACTGTCAATTGACGGTGGGCTTCAGCCATTAAAGCGCGCGCCTGACGAACTTCTTCCAGGTTGGCGACCATGGGAAACATGATGCGGAAGGGAAACGTATATCCCGCTCGCAAAATTGCTCGCAGTTGGGGCAAAAACAAATCCTTGTGACGCAGTGACATGCGAATCGCACGCACCCCCAAAAACGGATTGGCTTCCGCAGGAAGTTGAATATAGGGTACTTCCTTATCGCCGCCGACATCCAGCGTGCGTACAATGATCGGCCTTCCCTGCATGGTTGCCCCAATTTGCTGCAAAACCGTAAATTGTTCGCTTTCGTCAGGAGGGGTGGTGCGCGTCAAAAACAAAAATTCCGTGCGCAGCAGGCCGATCCCTTCGGCGCCATTTTGCACTGCGACTTGCGCTTCGCTTACATTCCCCACGTTTGCCACCACTTCAATACGCTGCCCATCTCGGGTGGTGGCCGGCGCAAAGCTTGCCCGCCGCATTGCCTCGCGTTCCGCTTGCCAGCGCTTCTGACGCTCGCTCAGTTCTTTCAAAGCCTCGCCGCCCGGGTGTAGCCAGATCCTTCCTTTGCTGCCATCAAGAGCCAGCGGTGTCCCTTCGGGGACGCTTTCCAGCGCTGCACCTACCCCCGAAACAGCGGGAATTCCCAGGGCGCGTGCCAGTATGGCACTGTGAGAAGTCGGCCCACCGCTACGCGTCACAATTCCGGCCACGGCGTTCATATCCAGCTGGGCGGTTTGTGTGGGAGTGATTTCGTCGGCATACAAGATCACAGCCTGGGGGAAGCTGATTCTCTCCACCGCGACCTGACCAGCCAGTGCCAGCAGCACCTGATTTTTCACATCTTCCACATCGGCGGCGCGTTGTTGCAGATAAGCATCTGGCAAAGAACGATAACGTGCTGCAATGCTCTCGGCGGCCGCGTTCCAGCCCGCCGACGCGTTTTGGCCTTTTTGCAAGATGTTCTGCTGAGCAATCTCTCGCAACTCGGGGTCTTGCAAGATCAGCAGGTGTACATCAAAAATGGCGGCCTCTGCCGGCGAGATAAGCATTCGCATCTGGCTGGCGCGTCGTTCAATTGTCTGTTTGCTGATTTCCAGAGCATGTTCCAGCTTTTCCCACTCTTGTGCTCTGTCTTTCGCAGGCTCATCCGAAATGGCTGGCAGCGGCAGGCGGAAACGATACAAAGGGGCAATGGCAATGCCCTCCGAAATGGGGATTGCTGTGATCACCCCTTCTGCTTCCGTTGATTTTTCTTCCGCTGGTAGAGAGGGGACTTCGCCACCAGATGCTGCTTCGGCGATGGGTTCGCCGAAGCCATCTTCGACCAGGGCGGTGAGCGCTTGCAATACCGCCTCGCTTTCCGGACCCGAGGCGGCTACCCGGATCTGATGGCCTTCAACGGCCCCTAGCGTGGCGATGGCGTTCAGGCTATGTGCTGAAACTGGCCCTTTGCCATTGGTCAGGTCGCTTACACTGACCTCGGCTTTGTATTGTGCCACGGTTTGAACGAAGCGGGCAGCCGGTCGGGCGTGGAGTCCGTGCAGGTTTTTCAGAGTCAAAATAACTTCCCGCGTAGATTCGCCGCGGGGCGGCGTGGCCGGGGGAAGAGGAGAGGGCGCGGATGGGGGAGTCCCCTCGATCTGTGCCTGTTTCGGTAAGAGGGCTTGTTGTGCCTCGCGGCAGATCGTATCCAGATCGCTTCCCAGGCTGATTTGTACTGCCGCGACGATCGCTCCCTCCACCAGGGGGGCAGCGCAAAAACGAATATGCGTGGCGATCTCTGGCTCTAGCAGTTCTTCCGCCATTTGGGCGCTGAGAATAGCGCTGCCCAGGTCCATTAAAACCAGCACTCCCTGTGGCGAAAATACGCTGCGAATGGCTTCCATGATTTCGAGCGCATCGGTGCCGAATTCGCTGCGGTTTTTTCCTACGCCGGCGGCAATGGCAATAGGGAGGTTGGCTCGGGTGACCTGGCGCACAAAATGGAGCAGTGCTTCTGCCAGTTCGCGGCTATGCGAGACGATTACCAGGCTAACCATGGGGGATGCTCCGCTTTATTGAACCGCGGCGATGATCATAATCAGCCGTGTTCCATAGAGAAACGCTGAGATTCCTGCCAGGAGAAAGAGCAGATCCAGGATTTGTAAAATAGAACGAGATGGCTTGAGATCAAGAATGATGCTGCGCAGGCCGGTGAGGGAATGGGTGACCACTGTGGCCAGGAAGATGATTTCCATCAGGGGGATTACAGGATTGTTGTAGTAAGAGATGACTTCAGCATATCTCAGCACACCTTCTTTGCCAACCAGGTGATTGACAATCAGGTGAATGCCGAGCAATACGAATAAAAGCGGCCCGGTCAGGATTTTGAGTAACCAGATCCAGACGTTTTCACCGGATTTTGGAGCGGATGCTGTGTTCATTTGTTTCTCCCTGGTGATTGATTTCAACTGGTGAACATGTGGTAGCCAAAGATGACGATGGCGATGATGGCCAATGTCATCAAGGCATAGAAAAATTGTTTTTGATAGGGAACGCTGATGCCGAAAGTCGTCAGCACAATGCGCACGCCGTTCAGCCCATGCAAAAAGGCGGCTGCCACAACCAGCAACTCGCCAAAGATAAACAAGGGCTGGTGGGTAAGGCGGACAAAACTATCATAGGCATTAGGGCCTTGAGCCAGTTTCCCTAAGACCAGCAGGTGGATGTACAGGAAGAGAGTTAGCCCCAGGGCGGTGATACGGTTCAGGATAAACGCCCAACCACCGGTCTGTCTTCCAACCGGGTTAAACCAGGAAAGGAATTTGCGAGGAGCAGGAAGGTTCGACTTCTCGTTCATAGCGTTTGATTTTCCAGACTGTTTCAGGATTTTTTCAGCAGGCTGCTCAGGCGCTGACGCACGACCTGTTGACGCAGGTTCATAATGCGCCGCGCCGGGTCCACCGCAGAGGGGCAGACGGCGGTGCATTCGAAAGCACTGTGACACCGCCATAAGCCATCTTCTGAGTCAATGATTGGCAGGGTCTCCGCTGTCAGCCCAACGGTTTGAGCAGCAGCCAGCACGGCCGGCCCCAGGTAAGAGGGCGAGGTGGCTGCAGAAGGGCAGGCACTGATGCACAACCCGCATTCGATGCAATCGGTCAGGCGTAAATACTGTTCAGCGTCGGCAGGCCAGGTAGCAGGGGGGCGCTCGATCTCGGCCTGGGTGACGGGGAGTACCGCTTTGGCGCCCACCATTTCCATGCGGGCGTAGAGGTTGCTCATATCTACCACCAGGTCGGAGACCACAGGGAAGTTACGCAAGGGTTCTACCTTGATGACGCCGCCATCTTGGGTTACAGCGCGGATGGGCGTAATGCAGGTGAGCTTTTCCACGTTATTGACCCGCATGCCACAGGCACCGCAGGTAGAATGGTGACAGGCATGGCGGAAGCATAGCGTGCGATCCATAAATGCCCAAACGCGTTCGACGGCATCCAGAACGTATTCGTCCGGATCTACCTCGAGGTGAAATTCCTGAAAGTAAGGCGGCTGGTCTTCTTTCTGGCGGTGAATTTTGAGCGTGATGTTCCATTTGTTGTCGCTCATAGTCGCTCCGATTTATGAGAGTGCAAAGTATTGGCGGTAAGAGAGCAAGGGGATTTCCCGCGTCAGGCAGGGGGCTTGAATCCCCAATTTCTGGCAGACGATGTCGGCGGTTTTTTCGGCCATAGCACGCAGGGTAGTGGCTTTCCCGCCGGTAATGGTGACCAGCCCCTCGACGTTGTCGGTCTCTTTGTGGTCGAAGCATTTGAAGGTCCGCGCCGCGCTGCGCCCGGAACCGGCAGCGATGAGTGGACGGCTGGCCATGTATTTGCCGCGCACGCGTGCCTGACGAATGCCAGGGATCAGCTCGGCGCCGCGTTCCAGCATGAGCGCAACGTGATCTTCAAGCACGGGGATGTAATCGGGGTCTTCGACTTCAAATGAGGTGGTTCCCACTACCACCATACGCCGCTGAGGCAGGACGATGTCGCCATCGCCGGGTTCATTCAGCCGATTGATGGCGCGCTGCACCAGTCGCTGATCGTAGGCGACCATCACGCCGGGGGTCGGTTTGACCGGCACTTTTGCCCCTGCCATTTTGGCGATTTCTCCTGCCCAAACGCCGGTGGCGTTGACGACGATGTCGCCGCGTATTTCATAGGTGCGATTCGCCCGACGATCGGTAACAGTGACTCCCGTTACTGTGCCTTTGCCATCCAGAATCAGGCGGTTGACTTCGGTGTAGGTGAAAAATTGAGCACCGTTCTTTTTGGCCGTGGCGGCAAAGGCAAGCGCCAGGCGCAGCGGGTCGAAGGTACCATCGGGAACAAGGAAGGCGGTCAAGAGTTTGGGGTTAATGTTGGGTTCGAGGCGCAGAGCTTCTTGGGGGCTTAATTCTTCGATAGGGATGTGACAGGCTTCACAGCCTTCAAGGAAAGCCTGCCGATATGCCAGGTCGCTCTCATTGAGGGCAATGAACAGGCCGCCATTGGGTTCAATTACTTGCGGAACGATCTTCCGCAGGATCATATTTTCTTCGATGCACTCGATAGCCGATTCGCGATCTTTGACGGCGTAACGTCCGCCGCAATGCAACAGGCCATGCGTGCGCCCTGAAGTTCCGTTGCAAAAGTCGCCGCGCTCCACGACCGTGACATCAAACCCGCGCAGGGCCAGATCATGTGCGGTGGCCACGCCGGTAAAACCGGCTCCGATGATGATGGCATGTGGTTTTCCCATAAGGAACTCCCTGATTGAATAGTGGTAGAGTTTTTCTCTGTGGGGTGAATTATAAGGATTAGCGCCGCAAAAAACGATTGATGAATAACATTCCGTAAAAAATCACCCAAATCATTCCACCAAAAAACAGGCTCCACAAAATCCCTGACCCCCAACCGCGGTAAGGGATGACCTGGATAGCCGTCAACATGGCCATGATGAGGCTGGTAATGGCGATGATGATGTGGCCGGTGCGCATTGAGATCCAGGGCTTGTTGAAGGATGTAGCGTCGGTTTGTGCCGTTTTCTTTGCCTTTTGTCCTTTTGAGGAGGGCATAAATGGCTCCGTCTCAAATTGGTGAGAAAAGGGATGGGCAGGTCGCCCTACCCATCCCTGCGATTTGATCAGGCGTTGTTTTCTACCCAATCGAAGGTGCGGGTGACCGCTTTCTTCCAGCCTTTGTACAGGCGTTCGCGCTCTTTGGCGTCCATCTGCGGCACCCATTCTTTGTCTTTACCCCAGTTGGCACGCAGATCTTCGACCTTGCTCCAGAAGCCGACGGCCAGGCCGGCGGCATAGGCAGCGCCGAGGGCGGTCGTTTCTGAGACGGTGGGGCGGATCACCGGTACGCCCAGGATGTCTGCCTGGAATTGCATCAGCAGTTCGTTGAAGACCATACCTCCATCCACTTTGAGGGCGGTCAACGGCACGCCCGAGTCGGCGTTCATGGCGTCCAGCACTTCGCGCGTCTGGTAAGCGGTGGCTTCCAGGGCGGCGCGGCAGATGTGTTCGCGGGTGATGTAGCGGGTCAGGCCGACGATTACGCCGCGCGCATCGCTCTTCCAGTAGGGGGCGAAGAGGCCGGAGAAGGCGGGAACGATGTAAATTCCGCCGCTATCGGGCACAGCGCGGGCATAGTCTTCGATGTGCTTGGAGAAGTCAAAGAATTTGAGATTGTCGCGCAGCCACTGAACCAGGGCGCCAGTGATGGCGATCGATCCCTCCAGGCAGTACACCGCCGGTTCGTTGCCGATCTTGTAGCCCAGCGTGGTCAGCAATCCTTGTTTGGATTGCACCGGTTTTGTGCCGGTATTGAGCAACATGAAGCAGCCTGTGCCATAAGTGTTCTTGGCTTCGCCGGGGCTGAAGCAGGTCTGCCCGAAAAGTGCGGCTTGCTGATCGCCCAAATCGCCGGCGACCGGCACGCCGTTCAGCGAACCGATGGCTTTGCCGTAGACTTCAGCAGAGGGGCGAACGCGTGGCAACATGGCCTTGGGAATGCCCATGATCTTCAGAATCTCATCATCCCAATCGAGGGTTTCAAGATTCATGAGCATGGTGCGTGAAGCGTTCGAAACATCGGTGACGTGTACGCCGCCATTGGGGCCACCGGTGAGATTCCAGATGATCCAGGTGTCAATGTTGCCGAAGAGCACTTCGCCTTTTTCGGCTTTTTCGCGCACGCCGGGGATGTTATCCAAAATCCATTTGATTTTCGGGCCGGAGAAATACGTGGCCAGCGGCAGGCCAACTTTGGGGCGGAAGCGATCCTGTCCACCGTCTTTGGCCAGTTCATTGCAGATGACGTCGGTGCGGGTATCCTGCCAGACGATAGCATTGTAGACGGGCTTGCCGGTAGCGCGATCCCACACCACGGTCGTCTCGCGCTGATTGGTCACACCCACGGCGGCGATGTCTTTCGGGTCTACACCGCTCTTCTTCAGGGCGCCATCAATTACTTCCTGCGTGCGCTGCCAGATTTCCATGGGGTCATGTTCGACCCACCCTGGCTTGGGGTAAATCTGTTCGTGTTCTTTTTGATCAACTGCGACCACTTTACCGCTATGATCGAAGATCATGAAGCGGGTGCTGGTTGTTCCTTGATCAACGGCAGCAGCATACTTAGCCATTTTCTACCTCCTGTGTGTAGTAGAAGTTACTTACAATTTTTCCACGTTTCCGCGGCGGTTTTGAGAATCAGATAGGAAGATGTCGCGCCCGGGTCTTGATGTCCGGCGCTGCGTTCGCCCAAATAGCTGGCGCGTCCTTTGCGGGCGACAAGCGGAATGGTTGATTCCATGCCTTTTCTGGCAGCCTCAGCCGAAAGTTCCAGAGCGTTGCACAGCGATTGACCGTTCTGGAGGGATTCTTTGAGGGCGGCTACTGCAGGGGTCAGGGCATCTACCATGGTCTTATCTTGTAGTTCTGCTTTGCCGCGCATGATTACACCGTTGAGCCCTGCTTCGAGGGCTTCGACCCAGTCGGCCAGCGTCATCTCCATTTTACCGGCGGTCTTCATGCCGGCCTGCAGGAAAAGCGTTCCATAAAGCGGGCCGCTGGCTCCCCCGACTGTGGAGAGCAAGGTCATGCCCATCGTTTTGAAGATGGTGCCAATATCTTTGTCGCTGAGCTCAGGCATCTTGTTCAGGATGGCTTTGAACCCGCGGTCCATGTTCACGCCGTGGTCGGCATCGCCAATGGCCGAATCGAGCTCGGTCAGATAGGCGCTCTGGTTAGAAAGTTCCTGCGCAACGGCTTTGATCCATTCGAGAATGTCATCACGTTGGATTGGCATAGTCAATCTCCGCAAAATTGGGGTCAGGGATAATTGGTCACCTGACCCCAATTATAGACTTAAGCGCCCCAGCGCAGACCGGCAGTTTTGACCGGTGCGTCCCACAGTTTGAGCAGGTCGTCGTCCATCTTAAGCATGGTGATCGAAGTACCGGCCATCTCCAGGCTGGTGATGTAGGAGCCGATCAAGTTGCGGACGACTTTGAGGCCGTGTTTGGTGGCAATTTCATGCGCTTTGCGATAGACGATATAGAGTTCGATCAACGGCGTGCCGCCCATCCCATTGACGAACAGCAAGACTTCATCACCAGCCTTGTAGGGAATGTCATTGATGATCGGTTCCATGAGCATTTCGGTGATTTCATCGGCTGTTTTGAGCGGCATACGGACTCGTCCGGGTTCTCCATGGATGCCGATGCCAATTTCCATTTGATCTTCGGGCAGGTCAAAGGTGGGCTTGCCAGCATGCGGAACAGTGCAGGAGGTGAGCGCCATTCCCATCGAGCGACCAAAGTTCTTGACTTTTCGGCACACATCGGCCACCTGTTGCAGGGAACGGCCCTCCTCGGCCGCTGCACCGCATAGTTTTTCAGCCAGCACAGTAGAGCCAACCCCTCGTCGTCCAGCGGTGTACAGGCTATCTTTCACGGCCACATCATCGTCAATGATCACGCTTTCCACTTCAATCCCTTCGGCACGAGCCAGGTCGGCGGCCATTTCAAAGTTCATTACGTCGCCGGTGTAGTTTTTGACGATGTGCAACACGCCCTTGCCGCCGTTTACGGCTTTTGTGGCTTCCAGCATTTGATCGGGAGTGGGTGAAGTGAATACCGCTCCTGGACAGGCAGCGTCGAGCATGCCCATGCCTACAAACCCCCCATGCATCGGTTCATGTCCGGATCCGCCGCCGGATACCAGGCCGACTTTTCCCTTGACCGGGGCGTCCGCGCGCACGATGTAATTAGGGTTGAAATGCACCTTAACCAGATCAGAATGAGCGGCGGCGATTCCTTGAAGTTCCTCTAAGACGACATCTTCAGGTTTATTGATTAATTTTTTCATCTCCAGCCTCCTCAGGCTTTATCTTTTTACTTCTTGGCAAGATTGGCTGAGACAAACCAATCGTAAGTGTAAATGCCGATTAAGGCACCGATGATGGGGGCGATGATCGGAATCAGCCAATAGCCATCGCTGAACAAGCCTTGTGTGCCGGCGAGCAGACCAAAGAGACGTGGTCCCAGGTCGCGGGCTGGATTGATGGCATAGCCGCTCGGCCCACCCAACGAGAGACCCACTGCCAGAACCGTTCCACCGACGAGGAAGGGCCCCATGTTGTGCATCAGGCCGATATTCTTGTTATCGCCGCTGGCCAGTACGCCCCACAGCAACACGGCTGTGCCGATAATTTCGGCAATGACCGCATTGGTGAAACTGTAGCTACCACTGGCCCCTACGCTAGCGCTGCCTCCCCAAAAGGCCTGGCCAAAGACAGATCCCGGACCAGTGCACCAGACATTGGGCATGCCGGCGGAGCGCAGACCATCCATGTAAACCAGATAAACTCCCAACGCTCCCAGGAAGGCGCCGAAGATCTGCGCGATGATGTACGGGAACACTTTGCTCCAGGGGAAATCTCGCTTGACTGCCAGGGCAATCGTCACCGCCGGGTTAAGGTGGGCGCCCGAAACGCCAGCAGAGACGTAAACGGCAACAATCACCGCGAATGCCCAGCCAAAGGTGATGGTGTTCCAGTTATAGGCAGGGGATGCCAGGCGTGGCGCAAGTCCTACATTGGCAACAACACCATCACCAAGCAGGATCAGGATGAAGGTTCCAAAGATCTCGCCAATCAACGAGCCGAACATATGCTATTCTCCTTTTTTAGAATCGGGTGACAGGGTGGACACTTTTTGAAACGCCAGCAGTTAATGAAAGATGGGGTGTTATCTGTTTCTGCACATCCTCCTTGGGCTGAATTGATTTCCCAGATACATACACCCATCCTACTCCCTGTGTTTGCCGGGAGTCAATTTTTGCGCCAAAATGTGTTTCATTGTGAAACAAAAAATGGCTGTATGCGTTTCAGATTGAAACTTAGTTTGCAGATTTTTAAGGCCTATTCTCGATAGGCGCGGGGATCAATTTCAAATGCTTTTAGCCGACGCCACAAAGTCGTGCGACTGACCCCCAAGGCCGTGGACATCTGGCTGATATTCCCCCGGCATATTTTTGCTGCCTGGATGATTGCTTCGCGTTCGGTCTCTTGCAGGGTTTGCAAAGCGGATGTCTGTTGTTCTTCTTGCATCAGCTGGCGGCTATAGCGCAGGGCGGAGGGCAAATGCCCCAGTTCAATGATGCCGTTGGCGCTGACATGAGCAGCGGCACGTCCGAGCACGGCTTCAATTTCGCGCACGTTCCCTGGCCAGGAATATCGTTTCAGGGCCTCCATGACACCTTTCCCCAGCGAAATGGGATAACCCAATTGCGAGGAAAGTCGCCGCAAAACACGTTCTACCACCAGGGGAATATCCCGCCTGCGCTCACGTAAAGGCGGAATGGTGATAGAAAAGGTGCTCAAACGGTAGTACAGGTCTTTGCGAAAATGACCATGTGCCAGCAAATTTTCCATGCGAGCGGAGGTGGAAGCAATCACCCGCACATCCACTTTGATGGGACGTTGACTGCCCAGCCGTTGTACCAGCCCGAGTTCCAGGACGTTGAGCAGCACCGCCTGTGCCTCCAGAGGGAGGGCATCTACATCCTGGAAGAAAAGAGTGCCCCCTTCGGCCAGTTCAAATTTACTGGGCCGGCTGCCCTGACCGCCAGGACTGGCAAATTCGTCAAAACCAAGCAGTTCGCTGATGATCAATTCGTTGGGAATGGAAGAACAGGGGAAGATCACAAATGGCCCATCACGTCGCCGGCTGGCATTGTGGATCGCGTTGGCTAAAGCGTTTTTGCCGGTACCCACTTCTCCCCGGATCAGGATGCTCGCACCGGCATCGGCAGCGGAACGCACAAAATTGCGTACCCGCTGAATTTGGGGCGATTCGCCGGGAATATCATCCAGTGTAAGCAGGGCGTTGGCGCCAATTTGTTTTTGCACCAGGCGGCGGACGTCTTTTTCTGCCTTTAATGTCAGAATGCCCCATTCCAGGTTTTTTTGTGGCCCAAAGACGAAATACAGGCTGGCCACGCAGGTGATGGTCTTTTTGTTTGCTGTAATGTTGACTTCAACATCTCGTAGCGGCTCCTCTTTATAGATAGCCTGCAGTAGTGAAGAGGGCAGGGTGATTCGTTCTTTTAGCAGTTTTCCCATTAAAGATTGACGGGATTGCCCCAGTAATTGACTGGCCATATCGTTGAGTTGCACAATTTTGAACTCATCATTCCAGACGACAATCCCATCTGAGATCGAAGAGAGAATAGTATTTAGTTGTGCAAGTTGACTGTTTTGTTCGGCCAGCAGGTGATCCGATTGGCGTTGTGTCTCTACGGCGCGCGCTCCGGTGGCTACCAGGCTCAGGGCGTAGGGATGATAATTTTCTGCCAGTGTAAATAATCCCCACGTCCCCAGTGGGCGACCGCTCATATCGAAAACAGGAGCGGCAACGCTGGCCAGATCATGAAAAACAGGGTGATAATGCTGTGGCCCGCATACACAGATGGGAGTTTGTTCGACAATTGCCAGCCCAAAGGCATTCGTCCCGCTATGTTCTTCTGAAAGCAATGCCCCGGGTTTGATCCCGATTTGGTTCAGGTTTTGGAGCATTTCCGCGTCACCTAACAGATCGAGCACGTATCCGGCGGGGTTGACCAGTAAAATGGCCGTGCTGGTGTGTTCCAAATACTGATAAGCGTCTTCCATGATGGGGCGGGCAATTGCCATCAAATCAAAATTGGCAATTTGCAGGGCTAAGAGATGATCGCTGTTCAGACAGACGATTTTCAAAGGTTGGTCTGGATTGATTTTCCCCCAACTGCGTTGCCAGGATTGGGCAATAGAGGCCGGAACGCTTGCGTCTATCTTTTTGCTATCAATAAATCGTTCGCGGGCGCCCAGGATGTCACTCATATAAAAATTATACAACGTCTTTCTTGTCTGTTCACTTCCACGGTGCAACGATGATTGCGTTGCTGGCTTGGCTGGCAGAAGGAAATTGGATTGGCAGTCTAACACGTGTCAAAGGACATCAAGAGGACACCATTCTAAATTAGGAGAGGCGGCTCGACATGCAGGCGAAGTAGAAGAA
>Ga0209162_1003454_pt1 | contig 12737 bp, 8 predicted proteins | sample YNPNPMetaG_FD_187121 | JGI IMG/M metagenome (GOLD analysis project Ga0209162, IMG submission 187121) | Anoxygenic and chlorotrophic microbial mat microbial communities from Yellowstone National Park, USA - YNP NP MetaG (SPAdes) (version 2) ...
CGTCACCTGACCGAGGCTCTAGGGCAACGCTTCCAACGCCAGGGCATCCAGGTGACATTTGATGAGTCGGTGGTGAATTATGTGTTGGATCAGGGGTTCGATGAGCAGGCCGACGCCCGCAAACTGCTCCGCATTATCGAACGCGAGGTTCTGATGCCCCTGGCTGATGTGGCTTACCAGGATATTGAAGCGAAAAACAAATCGCTAACGGTTACCATAGAGGACGGTAGGGTAAAGGTCAGTCGGTCATTATGATCGGACCTGGTCGAGTCTTCAGGCGGGCCATATCCTGTGGGCACGACCGGCTAAAGCCGCTACTCCTTGTGGTGTGCGACCAAAGTCCAATTATGAATCACGCGCGCTGTTGCAGCCCGAAGGCTGGAAAGAGAGGAGCTGAAAAATGACGGTAACCCCAGAGAATATTGATAGCTATTTCGAGCAATACGGCTGGAAATACAAACGTGATGAGAACGGGGACTGGATCACCGGGTTCCGAGGCGATGTGCAGAGCTTTCGCTTCTTCGTGCGCATGACCGAGCACTGGGTATATTTCACCATCTCGCCGTTCATCGTGGGACCAAAGAACCCGGTCTGTCAGCAGCGGCTGCATACGCACCTGTTGCGCCTGAATCGTGAAATTAACATGGCCAAATTCTGCCTGGACAGCGACCTGGACGTGGTGCTGACGGTGGAGTTGCCCCGGGAGGGCTTTGCCTATAGCGAGTTCGCGGATGCCATTGGGGCGATCTGTCATTATGCGGACAACAACTATCTGGAGATCCTCAATCTGGCCCAAAACCCGGATGCCCCCTCCAGGTATCTGTCCCCTGCCGAGAACGATCTGGATTGGGGAGAGGGGGCGTGAGAGACCTGTTCGGCGCGGTGGTGATGGCCCCCGAAGCGGGGCCGCCACGGCGGGCAGACGCCGATGACGCCTGACGTTTGACGCCTGACGAACCGGAGTACCCCATGTTCCCTTACCACGGCTACGCCGGCAAATGGCTACATGTGAACCTGACCACCGGCCAGATAGAGGCCCGCGAGCTGGACCCGGCCCTGGCCGAGGATTACCTGGGCGGCAATGGCCTGGGCACGCGCTGGCTGTGGGAGCAGGTGGGGCCGGCGGTGGGACCGCTGGACCCGGAGAACCTCCTGATCCTGGCCGCCGGCCCCCTGGTGGGCACGCTGGTCCCCAACGGCTGCCGCATGGAGGCCATCGCTCGCTCGCCCCTCACCGGCATCTACGGCGACGCCAACGCCGGGGGCTTTTTCGGGCCGGAACTCAAGTTCGCCGGCTGGGACGCCCTCGTCTTCACCGGCCAGGCGCCGGCCCCGGTCTACCTGGCCCTCGCCGATGACCGGGCCGAACTGCGCGACGCCGGCCATCTCTGGGGCCTGACCACCGCCCAGACCGAGGCCGCCATCCGCCAGGCCCACGGCGATACCCGGGTCAAGGTCGCCGCCATCGGCCCGGCCGGCGAGAATCTGGTGCGCTTCGCCAGCATCCAGGTCACGTCGCAGCGCTCCCTGGGCCGGTGTGGGCTGGGGGCGGTGATGGGCAGCAAGCGTTTAAAGGCCGTGGCCGTGCGGGGGACCGGGTCGGTGTCTATCGCCCACCCGGCCCGCTTCCACGACATCGCCGTGGAGTTGCACCGGCGCATCCGGACCAACCCCGTCTATCCCGCCGTCCATGCCTACGGCACGCCCGGCATCGTCGCCCTCATGGACCCCCTGGGTCGCTTCCCCACCCGGAACTACCAGTTCGGCTCCTTTGAGGACGTGGACCGCATCAACGCCGAAGCGTTACAGGCGCGGGCGTTGGTCCGACACCTGGGCTGTTTCGGCTGCCCCATCTGCTGCGACAAGCTGTATCGCCTGGCCGATGGCCCCTATGCCGACACGGCCCTGCGCAGCGTGGAGTACGAGACCATCAACTCGTTGGGGGCCAACATCTCCAACGCCGATCTGGACGCGATCCTGGCGGCCAATCGCCTGTGCGACGACCTGGGAATGGACACCATCTCGGCCGGCCGGGCCATCGGCTTTGCCATGGAACTCTGGGAGAATGAGATCCTCAACTGGGAGGACACCGGCGGGCTGATCCTGCGCTGGGGCGACGTGGACGTGACGCTCCGGCTGCTGGGAATGATTGCCAGGCGCGAGGGGTTCGGGGGCGTGCTGGCCGAAGGGGTGCGCCGGGCCGCCGCCGCCATCGGGCGCGGGGCCGAGGAGTACGCCATGCACGTCAAGGGGATGGAGATCGCTGCCCAGGACGGTCGCGCCCAGAAGTCCATGGGCCTGGCCCACGTCACCTCCACCCGGGGCGCCGACCACCTCAAAGCCTTCCCGGTGATTGATGAGACCGGCTACCCGGACGAGGCTCGCCGCCGCTATGGGGAGGAGTACCTGCCGGAGATGGCCCAGCCGTTGGCGACGAAGCACAAGCCGCTGCTGGTCAAGGACGGCGAGGACTTGGGCGCGGTGGTGGATTCGGCCGGGGTGTGCAAGTCCGGCGGCACGTTCGTCCTGGCGGAGGTCTACTGGCCGGACATCGCCGCCGCGTTGGAGGCCGCCACCGGCATGGAGATGCCGGTCGAGCGGTTGAAACGCATCGGCGAGCGCATCTATAACCTGCAGCGCTGCTACAACGCCCGGCTCGGCATCACCCGCGCCGACGACCGCCTGCCGCGCCGGTTCACCCACGAACCCTCGCCGTCCGGCAATGCGCGCGGCCAGGTGGTGGACCTGGAGCCGATGCTGGAGGAATACTATCGCCTGCGGGGGTGGGACCCGGCCACCGGCTGGCCCACCATCGAAAAGCTCCGCGAGCTGGGCCTGGAGGAGGCCAGCCCGTGGCCTCGGACGTGATCGCCATCCAGGTGCGCTACCACAACATCCTGCGCCGCGCGACCGACGTGGACCAGGAAACCATCACGCTGGCGGCCGGCGCCTCGCTGCGCGCCGCCCTGGAACACCTGGCCGACCGGCACGGGCCTCGCCTGCGGGAGATGCTCTTTGCGCCAGATGGAAGCGCGGCCTCACACCTGGTCGTCTTTCGCAATCGCCAGTTGGTGGAACATGGCCAGCTTCACCTCCCCCTGGCCGCTGGCGACGAGCTGCTCCTGTTCCCGGCCGTGTCCGGGGGATGATACCTCTCCCCTCCCTACCAGGGAGGGGTCGGGGGAGGGTGGAATCTGGCAAACAGCCCCCGACCCTCACCCCAACCTTCTCCCTACCAGGGAGGGGTCGGGGGAGGGTGGAATCTGGCAAACAGCCCCCGACCCTCACCCCAACCCTCTCCCTACCAGGGAGGGGTCGGGGGAGGGTGGAATCTGGCAAACAGCCCCCGACCCTCACCCCAACCCTCTCCCTACCAGGGAGAGGGAGAAAGAAGACCGCATGTCCACAACCCTGATCCTCGGCCAAATACTCTGGGCCGACACAACGCAGCCGCCGCAACCCGGCTGGGGCGTCGCCATCGAAGGCGACCGGGTGGTCGCCACGGCCCCCCACGCCGACCTGCGCGCCCGTTTCCCCGGCGCGGCCGTGGTGGACGCCGGTGCTTGCGTCATCACGCCGGCCTTCGTCAACGCCCACCATCACCTGTACGGCGTCCTGGCCCACGGTATCCCCGTCCCGCCAACTGACCCTCACCCCTGCCCCTTTCCCTACCAGGGAGAGGGAATCACTCCCTCTCCCCCATGGGGAGAGGGTCGGGGTGAGGGGCAATCCCCGCCATCCTCACCAGGGGAAAAAGGGTGGCCCTTCCTGACGGACTTCTGGTGGCCCCGGGTGGAGGACCGGCTGGATCACGACCTCATCGCCGCCGCCGCCGACTGGGCCTGCCTGGAGATGGTCCGCTCCGGCGTCACCACCTTCTACGACTGCCTGGAGGCCCCCCACGCGCTCCCCGGCGCATTGGCGGCCGAGGCCGACGTGGTGCGGCGCTGGGGGCTGCGGGGCGTGCTCTCTTTCGAGGCCACCGAACGGGTGAGCGCGGCAAACGGCGAGCTGGGCCTGCGCGAGAACGTCGCCTTCGTAGATGAGTGCCGCTGGCGGGGCGGGCTGGTGGCCGGGATGATGTGCTTCCACACCACCTTCACCTGCTCCGCCGATTTCATCCGCCGGGCCTATGCCCTGGCCGCCGAACACTATGCCAGGATACACATGCACCTCGCGGAGAGCAGCTACGAGCCGCAATACTGCCTGGCGCGTTTTGGCCTGCGGCCGGTGGTCTACTACGACCGCCTGGGCGTGCTGAGCGAGCACGTGCTGGCCTCCCAGTGCGTCCAGGTAGACGCCCAGGAGATTGATTTGCTGGCCCGGCGCGGCGTACACGTCTCCCATCAGCCCCTCTCCAACTGCGAGGTGGGCGGCGGCTTTGCCCCGGTGCCGGAGCTGCTGGCGGCCGGCGTCAACGTGGCCCTGGGCACCGACGGCTACATCAACAACTTTTTCGAGGTGCTGCGCGCCGCCGCCCTCATCCCCAGGGCGCGCCTCCTGGACCCCGCGGCGATGCCGGCCCCCGTCGTCTGGACGATGGCGACCCGGAACGGCGCGCGGGCGCTGGGCTACGACGACCTGGGCGCGCTACACCCCGGCCACCAGGCCGATCTGCTCCTCATCGCGGCCGATCTGCCCACGCCCCTGGCTCCCCATAATCTGGCCGACCAGTTGCTCCTGTGGCGCAACCCGGCCGACCTGCGGGGGGTGATGTGCGCCGGCCGCTGGCTGCTGCGCGATGGGCAGGTGCCCGGCGTGGACGAGGCGGCGGTGCGCGACCGGGTCCACCAGGCCGCCCAACGCCTCTGGCAATAATTTACCCTCACCCTAACCCTCTCCCTGCCAGGGAGAGGGAACTGGCCCCCTCTCCCCGGTAGGGAGAGGGAACTGGCCCCCTCTCCCCGTTGGGGAGAGGGCCGGGGTGAGGGGATATTCTGAGTGGGGACCAATATGCCCGATCTGACCGTCACCCTCTGCGGCCTCGCGCTGCGCAATCCCCTCGTCCTGGCCTCCGGCCCGCTCTCGTGGAACGCGGCGGCCATCCGGCAAGCCCTCGCTGCCGGCGCGGCCGCCGTCGTCACCAAGACCATCCGGCCGGCGGCCACGGTCAACCCCGCGCCCCACATCGCCCTGGCCGGGCCGGGGAACCTGCTCAACACCGAGGGCTGGTCGGACCTGCCGGCGGACCAGTGGCTTGAGCGGGAGTTGCCGGCCCTGGCCGACCGGGAGGGCGTGCTCATCGTCAGCACCGGCCATACCCCGGCGGAAGTGGCGCAACTGGCCGGGCCGCTGGCCGCGGCCGGGGCCGACGCGCTGGAACTGGTCTCCTACCGGCCGGAGGACGCCGCGCCGATGGTGTTGGCGGCCAAAGGATCGGTGGGCATCCCGGTGCTGGTCAAGGTCAACGCCAACTGGCCGAACCTGGTGGACGTGGTGGGGGCCTGCCTGGCGGCCGGGGCCGACGGCATCACGGCCAGCGACTCCCTGGGACCGGCGTTGCGGGTGGACGTGGAGGCGGGACGACCCCGGCTGGGGGCCTTCGCCTGGCTCTCCGGCCGGGCGATCCTGCCCCTCACCTTGCGGGCCGTGGCCGAGATCTGCCTGCGGCATGACGTGGCCGTGGTGGGGACCGGCGGGGTGAGCCGGGCTGAGGACGTGGTGGAGATGGTGATGGCCGGGGCCACGGCGGTGGGGGCGGTCACGGCGCCGTTGCTGATGGGGCTGGACTGGTTCGGCCAGACGCTGGCCCACCTGGAACGCTGGCTGGCGGAACGCGGCCACGCGCGCCTGGCCGATCTGCGGGGCCTGGTCCTGCCCCATCTGCGGGAGCCGATGCCTTCGGCCGGCCCGCTGGCCTTCACCTTCAATGCGCCAACCTGCAACCGGTGCGGGCGGTGCGTCACGGTCTGCGCCTACCAGGCCCGCCATCTCCGGCCGGACGGCGCCATGACGCTGGATCAGGCCCGCTGTCGCTCGTGCGGCCTGTGCGTTGCTGTCTGCCCCACGAGCGCGCTGCGCACGTGATCAAACCCTCCCGCAGGTTCGAAACCTGGGGGGAGGGTTCTACCAAAAAGCCGTCGGGCAAAGCCCGACGGCTCGTTGCGTCTATAGCCAGGCCGCCATTACCCGTGGACGGCGTCCAACGCCTCATTGGTCACGTCCCAGACCACGTTGTGGGGCGGCAGTGGCTCGTACTTCATGAACTCGGGCATCCGGTCGGCGGCCTCGTTCATGCCGGCGGCCACGTTAAAGGCCCGTTCTCGCTTCACGATCTCCTGACCGATGCGGCCCACGTCGTCCATGGTCCAGTTGGTGCCCAGGACGCCGTTGCACTCGTCCACCAGCCCCTGGAAGCCGCTGGCGATGTCCAGGATGGCGAAGGCGATGAAGAGACAGTGGCCGGAGGAGTCAATGAAGGCCGTGGCGTACTGGAAGTTGCGGGCCAGGTCCGCCTTGTTGGTGTCGAACTGGTCCACCTTGCCGGCCACGCCCAGGATCTCCGGGGCGATGGTGTAGCCGGCGGTGTGGTCGGCGCCCATGGTGCTGGTGGCGTAGACCATGCCGATGCCCTTGACGGCGCGCGGCTCGTAGGCTGGCATGCCCTGGCCCTTGACGGCCGGGGCGCGCACCACGCCCAGGGCCCTGGCCGCGCCGCCGGTGCCCATGCCCAGGATGCGACCCAGTGGGGTATTTTTGCGCACCTCTTCCAGCAATTCGATGGCCCGTTTCCCGTCGCCGAACTGGGCCAGACCGGCCTCCATGGCCACGGCCAACACATCGCCAGACTCGATAGTGTCAATACCGATGTCGTTGCACTGCCAGATCAGATGACCTATGTCGTCCAGGTTACCGATGCCGCAGTTGGCCCCCAGCGCCCAGGTGGATTCGTACTCGATGCAGGAGACCTTCTCGGAGCCATCGGGGTTGGGGTAGACGTTGGAACACTGGATGATGCAGCCGGGGTGGCAGGGATGGCCCATCATGCCCGCGCCACCGCGCGTCTTGCAGGCTTCGGCGATGGCCTCGCCGGAGGTCTGGGCCGCGTACTCAAAGCGGCCCGCGCGGAAGTTGCGGGTGGGGTAACCGCCGGCCTCGTTGAGGATGTTCACCAGGATGGCCGTACCGTAGGTGTTGAGGCCGCCGCCGGGCTTGGTGATGGCGTGCTCGCGCAGGGCGGCGTTCAGCTTCTTGCGGCCTTCGTCGAAAAGCTCCTTGTTCGCCAGGGCCACGCCTGGTCCACCCTCGCCGTCCACGATGATGAACTTGAGGCCCTTGCTGCCCATCACCGCGCCCAGGCCGCCGCGCCCGGAGTAGCGGCTGGGCCGGCCGTCAATGTCGTTGAAGCAGACGCCGGCCATGCTCATGCGGTTCTCACCGGCCACGCCGATGGTGGCGATGCCCACCTTCTTGCCGAAGCGCTCGAACAGGCTGGGGAAGATCTCGTAGAGACTTTTGCCCACGTATTCGTCGGCCGGGAAGAACCGGGCACCATCCTTGGTGATGTGCAGCCCCCACCAGCCGCCATCCTTGGGCTGGCCTTCCACGATGATGGCCTTGAGGCCCAGCCGGGCCACCAGTTGGGGCCAGGCCGAACCGGCGTTAGACTCCTTGATGCCGCCGGTGAGGGGTGACTTGCCGCCCACCGAGACGCGGCCGGAGGTGGCGGCGTTCGTGCCGGTGACGATGCCCGGGGCAAAGACCAGCTTGTTGTTGGGACCCAGGGGATGACAGGTGGGGTTCACCTCATCGTAAACGATAGTGGAGGTGAGGCCGCGCCCGCCCAGTTCCTTGTATTTATCCGGCACATCTTCGTAGGTGGCGCTGCGATCCGTCATGTTCACACGCAAGATCTGAGCCATGTTGTCCTCCTTGACAAAATAGTAGACAGGTAATGGGTAGACAAGTACGCGGGTTCGTGAGGGTGGACATCACCTCCTTCCGTGAGACGTAAAACGTAAAACGTAAAGAGCGGCGAACGACCACGTTCCTTGCACATTACGTTTTACGCATTACGAATTACGCATTACGTTTTACGCTCGCATAGCTATGCGCCAGGCCGCCGTCCTCGCGGGCGCGCAACGCGGCCTCCAGTTCTGGTAGCATCCGTACCCCAAAGCGATATTGGAACGGCCACATGTGGGTGGCCGAGAAGATGCCCACCCGGTCGCCGTCTTGTAGCACGTGGTCCCGATCTGCGCCCAGGCCGGGCATATCGGCCAGGACTGCGTTGATGAACGTGACGCCCTTTTTCTCGGCGGGGATCGCCAGGTGGGCCAGCAGGTCCCGCATGGCCGCACCGGCGGGCAGGTCCACCAGGCAATGTCCATAGGTGGGGGTGGCGCCGGTGCCGGCGTAGGGGGCCAGGTCGCCGTAGAGCCAGACTTCGATGTGCATAAAGCCTCAACATAAAAAAGCGCGCTCAGAGGATAAGCCGGCCGGAGCCGGGCAGTGGTCCTCCTTTGCGCACTGGCGGGCGATGGGGATTGCTCCCCATGCCTTATCGTTCGCTTATCCCGGTGGGAATCAGCGAATCGGAGGGGACGATGACAGGTTTGCGAAGCAAGGATATTATAAGGCATGGTCACGGCTCATGTCAAGACCTGATCCTGACATGGGTGTCCGTCATAGTTTTGCGCCGGCGACGCCAACGCAGTGGGCATGGCTCCCTCTCCCTCGTAGGGAGAGGGTCGGGGTGAGGGTGGAGACCGCCGGTCAGCGCAGATCGCCCCTCACCCCAGCCCTCTCCCCGATGGGGAGAGGGTGTGCGCGCCCTCGTCTGCAAAAACGTGACGGATACCCAGCCCTATCGAGGGGGTTGCACATCTCGCCGATCTATGGTAAAATCAAGATTGTGGCGCATTCGTCTAGCGGCCTAGGACACCTCCCTCTCAAGGAGGAGATCAGGGGTTCGAATCCCCTATGCGCTACCAGATCGTCCCCCAGGCCCTGCGGCCCATAGCCGTGGGGCTTCTATATATCCCGGAGTAGCCGCGTGGAACGGTGGTCGCTCCTCTCCGTGTTCTGGCATCGCTGTGGCGGAAATGGGTGAGCAGTTACCGGTTGGGGAATAGTATGGGGCGCGGACATTGTTTCGTTTCACGCTTCACGTTTCATGCGGGTCTGCTCCTGATAGCTTTGCTCTTGGGGCCGCTGCTCTCTTCAACCCCTCTCTGCTCTCTGGCCCTCGCTGCCCGCTCTCCGCTGCCTGCGCCCCGGGCGCTGGGCTGTCTGTTTACCCCGCCGGGCCGCTGGTCCGTGCAACAGCCGCATCTGGTAGCGAAGACAGCTTCCTTGAGTGCCGTGGATCTAAGCCCCGATTTGCCCCCCGTGGGTGACCAGGGCGCGCAGGCCAGTTGCGTGGGTTGGGCCACGGCCTACTATGCCAAGACTTACCAGGAGAAGCGCGAACGTGGCTGGGCCGTGCGAACCCCTGGCGGCCAGCCGGTGTATGAGCATATCGCCAGTCCGGCCTATGTCTTTAACCAGGTCTATGTGGAATATGTCGGCGGAGTGGGGGCCTACATCGGCGACGCCCTGGCGTTGTTGGTGAGCCAGGGCGCCGCTCCGTGGTCGTTGTTCCCTTATATCGATCAGAGTTACCAGAACCAGCCCACCTACGCCCAGCGCCGGGCGGCCTTGCCCTACCAGGCCCTCCAATATGGAGCCTTTTTTCTCAGCGACATCGGCGATCCCCGCGCGCCCACCCTGGCCAACAACGACCTCCAACCCCTCAAGGATTGGCTGGCAGCTGGTCAGCCAGTGATCCTGGCCATCCCGGTCTATGCAGAGTTTGACGCGCCGGCCGGCCCCTATGCCATCGTGGATGTGCCCGCCAATACGTATAGTTATCGCGGTGGGCACGCCGTCCTCCTGGTCGGCTATGATGATCACATCGGCGGGACCGGCGTGGGGGGCTTCAAGTTCGTCAACTCCTGGGGCCTGGCCTATGGCTGTGCTGGCTACGGCTACCTGACCTATGACCTGGTACGTCACTATGTCCCCGAAGCCTGGTGGATAACCGATCGCACGGCGCAGGGTCCATATCTACTCTGCGGGCACGTGCGGAACGTGGCTCAGAATCCCCTGCCCGGGACCAGCCTGACCATCGGTGGGGTGCTGCCGGTCTCTTCCAGCAGCGATGGGTTCTACGGTTGGGGTGGGTTGGCCGCTGGTGACGTGGTGGTGAGACCGGCCAGGCCAGACTATACGTTCCAACCACAGGTCCAATGGGTGCACGTGGAAGGTGATCAAGAGGGGGTAGATTTTGTTGGGACCTCGGTCAATCCCGGGCCACTGGATTGCGAGACCGTCATCCCGGCCGGGGTAGGAGGGGTCTTTATGGGCGATACCACCGGCGCGCCCTTTAACGTCCACCGTTACAATTGCGCGGACTGGAACGAGAGCGGCCCGGAGCGCGTCTATCGCATCACAGCCACACGCACCGGCACGATCCGGGCTACCCTGAGCGATCTCACCGCTGACCTGGACGTGTTCATCCTGGCAGCTTGCGATGAGACCACCTGCCTGGCCGCCGGTAATTGGCAGGCCACGCTGTCCAATGCTCCCCCCGGCGCGTACTATGTGGTCGTGGATGGCTATGCCGGCGCATGTGGTCGGTATACCCTGAACCTGGAAGTACCCTGGGACTGCCCATATCGCACTTATCTGCCCGTAGCGCTGAAGGGCCACCTGGTAGAATGGGAGCCATTCTACCCTGGAATCGTTTCGGTTCTACCCTGGAATGGCCGGCGTCCTACCCTACGACAAACCTCATTCTGCCCTGCGTCTCACTGCCTACCGGTCCAATGGCACTAACTTTTAGGCTCAAAGGCGGTCTGCGACCGCCGTTCTGCCCGAGATAGCCGCAGGCGGCGGGGTCGCAGACCCCTTGGGAGCAAAAGTTAGCAGCATTGGCCTACCGGCCTGCGTGTTTCACAACTGCGATACGCGCATGGAATGCTGGCCGGAGGCCAGTAGCTACCTCCACCGATGTCTCTACTTCCCAAACATCAGACTGCCAAGGTCTACACCACACGCGAAAGGAGGACCCCACTCTGAACCACTGACCACGCTCGACCATCAACCACCACCAATCAAAGAAAAAGAAGAGGAGGAACATCCCATGAACCAGTCACTCACGTTTACCCTGGCCCTGGCCTTGTTGTTGACCCTGGCCGGGCTGACCCTGCTGGCCGGGACGCTGACCGCCCCGGCCCTGGCTGCCCCGCCGCCGCCCACGCCGGCCCCGGACAAAGCCGGCCCCGGCGACACCGTCGAGTACCTCATCACCCTGCCGGTCCCGCCGGCCGAGGCCCTGGACGTGCCGGCGGACCTGGCCCCAGAGCAGGCCGCCGCCTACGCCCGCGGCCTCACCTACCGCCTGGCCCAGCCCGTCCTATCCGCACTGCGCCGGCTCCGGGCCCAGGGCCACATTGTGGATTTCCAGGTGTGGCCAGACCTGCACGCCGTGGCCGTCCAGGTGCTCCCCACCGCCGAGGCCCTGGCCGCGTTAGAACGGCTGCCTGGTAAGGAAGCTGTGGCCCCGGCCGAGGTCCTATCCACCTGCGGCGCAGAGACCGCCAAAGCGCTGACGGAGCAGGTGCAGGGCGTCAGCCAGGCCGCGCACCAGGCCGCCCGCCCGGCGTCTGGCGACGCCGCCCAGGCCACCAACCCCAGCATCCACGTCTACGCCACACCCGGCGCCACCTGGACCTACGTCAATGGCGCCACCTCGCCCAACATCCCTGTCAACCTGCGCATCCTGCGCGGCGGCGCCGTCATCGCCACGCAGTCCACCACCAGCTCCAGCAGCGGCTACTACTACTTCTATCCCTCGTATCGGGGCTGCGGCTACTACAACTGGATGCTGCGCCCCGGCGACGTGGTGGAGGTGACGGCCGGCGGCAACACCGTCAGCACCGTGGTGGCCTACCTGTCTGCCTGGGCGGACCCGGCCACCGACACCGTGGCCGGGCGCACCGACGCCGGCCGCTCCGTCAACACACAGGTCTATGCCTACGGGAGCGATGCCTGCGCCACGACATGGTATTCGCAGACCGTGGGGACCGACGACGGCGGCAACTTCAGCGCGGCCTTCGGCGGCCTGGTGAACTTCGACCGCCGGGCCTGGGGCGCCGCCTTCGTCCGTGACGCCAACGGCAACAGCACCTACGCCAGCTTCTACGCCTATCGCGTCTATGCCCGCTTCAACTCCAGCAATTTCTACGGCTATCTGAAGCCCCAGGTGGGCTTCATCGCCACCCTCAGCCGGGGCGTCCGCGCCGACGACCAGACCAGCGGCATCGTCTCCACCTACAGCGGCCAGACCAGCGCCAGCGGGGCCTACTCCGGCTGGTTCACCGACACCATCCAGGCCGGCGACGTGCTCCAGGTCAGCGGCGGCGGCGTGACCATGCAATACACCGCCGTCGGCCTGGACGTGACGTTGAACCCGGCCACCGACCAGGCCACCGGCACTACTGGCGTCAGCCGGCTGGTGAAAGCGTACTTCTACAAGAGCTCCTGGGGGTATATCGCCACCAGTTGCTCGTGGAGTTCGGTCTGCACCTACACCACCGCCAGCGGCGCCGGGGCCTTCACCCTGAACGCCGGGCTGGACCTGGTGCGCGGCGACGAGGTTGACCTCTACGTGTACGACGCCGAGGGGAACTACCAGTACGGTTACCGCTACGTCCCGGCCCTCGCCGCGAACCTGAGATGGAACGAGGCCGTGG
>Ga0209162_1003456_pt1 | contig 12731 bp, 7 predicted proteins | sample YNPNPMetaG_FD_187121 | JGI IMG/M metagenome (GOLD analysis project Ga0209162, IMG submission 187121) | Anoxygenic and chlorotrophic microbial mat microbial communities from Yellowstone National Park, USA - YNP NP MetaG (SPAdes) (version 2) ...
CTTGCAACCCTTTCTACCCCTGCCGGCCATCAGCAATCTGACCTTCCTGTTCGCCACCGTGCTCAGCGGCTACGGCGCGTTTCTTCTCACCCATTCCCTGCTACGCAATATCCAATATCCAAGACCCGGCACCCAGGATGTTGGACAGCGGGCGTTGGATATCAGGTATTGGGTATTGGATGTTAGAGATTGGGCCGCTTTTCTGGCTGGCCTCCTCTATGCCTTTGGCTCTTACCGCATGGTCTATGCTGCCATCGGGCACTATGACATGTGGAGCACCGAGTGGATTCCGTTCTACGCCCTGTTCCTGGTCAAGACGGTCCGCGAACCGGGAGGGCGTAACGCCCTTCTGGCCGGGGTCTTCCTGGTGCTGGCCATGTGGTGCGAAATGATTTTCGGCGTGTTCCTGGCCATTTTGACGTTGATCGTCGTGGCCTTGGCCGTGGGCAGGCGGGGACGGGCAGAGGTGGCCGGAGGGTTGATCGCCCTCCTGAGGCGTCTGTGGCTGTTGGGGTTGGTGGCAGCGATCCTCTATGCGCCGGTGCTGCTGCCTGTCGCCCGTGAGATGCCCGGCGGCTATGAGTTGGCCGGTTGGGGCGGTGCCGAAAAGCTGTCGGTTGACCTGGTGGGCCTGGTCACTCCCACGGCGTTGCATCCCCTGGGGGGCGAGTGGGCCGACACCCTGCGGCAGGTGCGGGAGGGTACCGCCCGTTTTCTTGACATAAACACAATGTTCCTCGGTTGGGTGGGACCGGCTCTGGCGCTGGTCGGGGCTGTGGCTTATCGGCGCCGCCTGGCAGCCTGGACTACCAGCCTGGTCCTGTTCCTCCTTTTTAGCCTGGGGCCGCTGTTGCAAATCAACGGCCGCTCGACTTTCGACCTGGATGGGTTGCAAGTCAACGTTCCGTTGCCCTTTATCCTGCTGCATTACCTGCCGGTGGTCAGGGCCAACCGTGTTCCCAACCGTTTCAGTGTGGTGCTGATGCTTGCCCTGGCGGTGTTGGTCGGGGCCGGCGTCTGCTGGTTGCTCACAGTCGCAGGTCGCAGGGGGCAGGGGGCAGGTCGCAGGGGGCAGGGGGCCGTGGGGGCCGGTGTGACCTGCCTCCTGGCGGCTGTGCTCCTGTTTGAGCACTGGTCGGTTCCGCTGCCGCTGACCGACGCCCGCATCCCGCCGGTCTATGAGCAGATAGCCGCCGAAACGGACGATTTTGCCATCCTGCAACTGCCGTTGGGCTGGCGCAACAGCTTTGGGATGATGGGGGCGGAGGACACCCGGACGCAATATTACCAGAGTTCCCATCACAAACGGTTGTTGTCGGGCAACATTTCGCGCAACCCACCCTTCAAGTTTGACTATTTTCGGCGCCAGCCCATTTTGGACTCGCTCATCACCCTCCAGACCTATGGCCAGGTGGATGCCGAACGCCGCGCCGCCGACCGGGCCTGTGCCGATGAATTTGTGCGTTTCTATGACATCCGCTATGTTGTTGTCGCGCCGGCAGTGCCCGGTCGCCCGCCCTATGCCGACACCCGGCAGGCAGCAGTGACCTATGTTGAAGAGGTGTTGCCGGTGGAAAAGGTCTATGACCGGGACGGCTGGCTGCTCTATCGAGTGGAGCAGCCACCTGCTCCGGCCGACCTGACGGTGGATTTGGGTTCGGCGCAGGTGGCGGCTCTGCAGGCCGTGGGCGAGGGTTGGGCGGAGGCGGAGGAGATTCAGGGGGCCACGGCCAATTGGGCTGTGGCTCAGAGGGCGCAGCTCTTCCTGCCGGCCATCGCCGGGGCCGACTATCGGCTGACGGTGCGGCTCCTGCCCTTCGACTATCCTGGGGCAGCCCGGCAGAGGGTGACCTTGCGGGTCAACGGCCACCGCCTGGAGCAGATCGTGGCCTCGCCGGGCTGGAACAGCTATTCCTGGCAGGTGCCTGCCCGGTTTTTGCGCCAGGGGCTGAACGACCTGCGCTTCGAGTTCGACCACCTGGCCGTCCCGGCCAGGGTGCTGCCCGGCCATGGGACGATCGGCGCCACGGGGGTCCAGATGCCTGTTGCCGTCGAGGTCCACAGCGGCGGCCCGGCCGGTTTTGCTTACATCAGTCTGGGGGACGATGCCCAGGATGGGTCGGTCCACCGCCCTGGTTACAATGTGGCTGTGATCGATCCCCGCCACGGGCGGCTGCTCGACCGGCAGGGGTTTGACACGACGCCGACCGGCAGCGAGTCGGAGGCGGCGGCCCTGGCCGGTTTTCTGGCGGGCATCCCTGCGGGTCGGATCGTCGTCGTTGCCATGCAGGGGGAGGGAGCCGTCCATCTGACCGATGCGGCTGTGGCCGCTTTTCGCTCCATCGGCGGCCGGGCCGACCTGCGGGGGACAGAGGGGGGGTCCCATGCCCTCGTCGGGGTCAAGGGTGCAGCGCCGGGCACGGCCCTGGAGGTGGCCGGTCCTGGCGACGGCTGGTTGCGCATTGCTCCTGACCGCCGAACCCTGGCTGTGGCCGTAGACCTGGTTCGCTGGGAGCGGATGGATGACTGAGCCTGCTCTGCCTGGGGGAGGGATGGACGCGGGCAGGGCCCGACGGCGCACGGGGCTTGAGGTGGGGATCGCTTTCCTGCTGGGCGGTGGTGCCCTGATCCTGTACCTCAGAACCCTGGCCCCGACTGTGCTGGCCGGCGATCCGGGCGAACTTCAACTCGCCTCCTACCTGGCCGGGGTGGCTCACCCAACCGGCTATCCCCTCTACCTGTTGCTGGGTTGGGCCTGGTCGCACCTCCTGCCCATCGGCGATCCGGCTTACCGCATGAACCTCTTTTCCGCCATCTGGGCGGCGTCGGCGGTGGGACTGTTCTACCTCATGGTTGCTGCCTGGTTGCAACAGGCCTTGCCCGACCTTGCCCCTCTCCTCCGCCGGGCGGTGGCCGCTCTGGCGGCGGCCTTCCTGGCCGTGACTCCGACCCTCTGGTCGCAGGCCATCATCGCCGAAGTCTATAGCCTGCATCTCTTTTTCGTCATCCTCCTGTTTGATCTCCTCCTGGTTCGTCGGCTGACGGGTAGTTTCAGAGCCTGGCTGCCTGTTATCGGCTGCTTCGGCCTGAGCCTGGCCCACCATCGGACAATGCTGCTCCTGGCCCCGGCAATTGGGGTGTTCTGGGTTGTAGGGGGCAGGGGCACAGGCGTCCAGTCAAGCGACCCAAGTGCGATTTCCAATCTCAAGTTGACGCCTAGGGGGGGCAGGGGGCAGGGGGCCCTTCCTGCATCCTGCTTCCTTTATCCTGCTTCCTTCCTCCTGCCCCTTCTGTTGTACCTCTACATCCCGCTGCGGGCGCCGCACACCCCTTACCTCTACCTGCCTTTGAGCGGGGCGCAGGAGTTGATCCTGTATGACAATACCCCCGCCGGCTTTGTCAGGTTCATCCTGGGTGGGCCGTTTGGCGGCTCGGTGGACCTGACGGTGGACCTGGGCGCCCGGCTGGCGATGGCCGGCGGCCTTTTGCGCGACGAGGTGGGCTGGATCGGCATCGGCCTGGCGCTGATCGGCCTGGCCCGCCTGATCCTCAGCCGCAGGTGGGCGCTGCTGGCCCTCTCCGGGCTGACCTATGTCTCCGTGGTGGCTTTCAACCTGGTCTACACCATCGGCGATATCTTTGTTCTCTTTATCCCTTCTTACGCGATTGTCGTGCTGTGGATGGCTGTCGGAACAGGGTGGCTCCTGCAAATTTTCCGGGCGGCCCGGCTTCCGCTTTTCCTGGCGTCAGCCTTTTTTGCTCTGCCGGTCTGGATGGCGGCCGGCCATTTTGCCGACCTGGATCAGAGCCACAACACCGCTGCCCGCACCCGTTGGGAAGCGATCCTGGCCGGATCGCCGCCGCAGGGGGCCGTGTTGGTCAGCAACGACCGCAATGACATGATGCCCCTGTGGTACCTGCAATATGTGGAGCATCGGCGGCCTGACCTGCTGGGCCTGTTCCCCCTGATCACCCCTGATCATCCCACCCTGGGCCATATTCTCGACCTGGCGCTGAGCACCGGCCGGCCGGTCTACCTCATCAAAGAGATGCCGGGGGTGGAGGTCAAGGTGGCGGTTGCCGGGTCGCCGGAGGGCGGTTTGTGGCAGGTGATCGGGCCGGCGGCTGGGGAACCGACCTGTCCTCTTGCCATCCATCTGGGCGAGGCGGTGGCGTTGCGGGGCTATGACTGTCTGCCGGGCGCTGCACATCCCGGTGACACGTTGCCGATCAGCCTGTATTGGGAGGCGTTGCACCCTCTGGAGGCCGAATATCACACCTTTGTCCACCTGTTGGATGCCACGGGCCAGAAGGTGGCTCAGAGCGACCGGCAACCGGGCGGTGTGTACTACCCGACGAGGCTGTGGCGGCCTGGCGAACGGCTGCGGGATGACCATCGGTTGGAGATCCCCGCCGAGGTGCCGGCGGGCGTCTATCACCTGCTGGCAGGCATGTATGCCTTTGCCGGGGATGGCTCGTTGATCCCCCTGGGCGAGCCGGTTGTCGTCGGGCAGGTGGTGATCGAGGGCCGGGCGGATCTCTCCGCCCCTTTGTCGTTTCGGCGATGATCAGGGGTCATTTCAGGTTGCTCAAAATCCTTTCTGCCCGTTCACGATAATATCCCCCTGTATCCAGGTCGGCAGCACGTTGCAGGTGCTGGCGGGCCCGATCGCGCCGGCCGGTGCTGGCGTACAGGCTGCCCAGGTGATAGTGGGCGCTCACCAGGTCTGGGTCCAGAGTCAGCGCCTGGAGGAGAGCCTGTTCCCCCTCGGCGGGGCGGCCGGTCAGGTGGCAGGCCTGGCCCAGCAGATCGTGGGCGCGGGCATCGTTGGGGGCCAGAGCTACGGCTGCCTGGGCGGCGGGGAGCCCCTCTTCCGGCACGCGATAGAGGTGGTCCAGGTAGAAATGGACCAACAGGAGATGGAACTCGATGTTGTCGGGGGCCACCTCCACGGCTCCTCGATACCACTCTTCGGCATGGGCATAGTCCCCCTGATCCAGAAAGGTCTCGGCCATCTCCACGCGCAGAGCGGCGTTCTCCGGATCGCGGAGCAGGGCCTGCCACAGGGCGGCCTGTGCCCGATCCGGGTTGCCCACCTGCCGCTCATGAAGGCCCAGGAAGTAGTAGACCAGCGTCGAGTCGGAGTTCAGTTCCAGGGCCTGGGTCAGCAGTTCCCTGGCGGCGGCCGTTTCTCCCAGCCGGTCGAGGGTATGCGCCAGATAGGCGTGTGCTTCGGCGTTGGCTGAAGGTGACAGGGAGGAGAGGGCGATGGCCTGCTCCAGGTGACGGCGGGCCAGGGGAAGCTCGCCCTGCCGCAAGAAAGCGATCCCCAGGGACAGGGCGCGGTGGGCCGGGTCGGGTTCCGCCTCTATTGCCTCCAGGACGGTCAGCATCGCGGCATCGCCGGCCTGCCGGAAATGATCGGCGGCCTGATCGGGGTGGTCGCCGATCAGCAGCCGGCCCAACAGCCGGTGAGCCTCGGCGGCGTCGGCTGCGGTCGGCCGGAGCTGGAGGGCGCCGGTCAGGTAGCCGGCCGCCTGCTCAAAATGGCCCTGGGCCATGCTGCCCCGTCCCAGGGCGACAGAGGTGCGGGCCTGATGGGGAGCCAGGGCCAGAGCTGCCCCCCATGTCTGGAGTGCTGCGGCCCAGTCGCCGCGGCCGGCGTGGCTTTCGCCCAGCCCCATCAGGGCCGGCACGCCACCGCCGCGTCGCTTCGCCTCACCGAAGGCCATGGCTGCCTCCCCGAAGCGGTGCTGGAGGAGCAGCAGTTCCCCCATCCGCAGCCAGGGCAGGGGCGATTTTGTCTCCAGCTCCGCTGCCTGGCGGTAGGCGGCCAGGGATGCGCCATACTCGCGGGCAGCCCGGTGAGCCTCGGCCTGGCGCACAGCGGCCGTGAAGGCCAGGGGGTCGGGTGTCGGCCTCAGGAGCAGGAGGCCCAATGCCAGGTTCATCAGTTTCAACCCGAGCTGCTTCCTCACGGCCTGATTGTAGCATAGCCTGGCGGGAGGGGCAACTCGCGGCCTGGCGGGTGGGAGGCCAGGCATCGGCCCGACGACGCTTCGCCCCTACGCGATCCCGGCGTAGGCGGCGATTATCTCGCGGTGGGCCGGCACCCGTTCGAGGAGGGAACGGCGGAACTCTTCGTTGCGGATCCGCCCGGCGTAGGTCTGGACCATGGCGTGGCCGTGGCGCAGCCATTCCCGCGCCTGTTCCTCCTCGCCCATGGCGCACAGGACGTGGTAGCCGGCCAGGCAGGCGGCGGCTACCTCTTCGGTCTCGACCGTCCGTCCATCGGGCGGGAACAGGATGCCGCTCATCTCCTCGACGCAGGCCCGCGCGGCTGCCAGGTCGCCTTGCTCCAGGTGCATCTCGGCCAGGGCAGACAGGTTGTACAGGAGGGGGTAGAACTGCTTCAGTTCGCGGCGCAGACGGGCCGATTCCTCGATCGCCTCCTGGGCGCCGGCCCGGTCGCCGCGGCGGGCGCGCACCCGCCCCCAGGTCAGCAGCAGCCAGCCCAGCGGCTCCTTGCCCAAGATCGGCCGTCCGAGTTCCAGAGCCTGCCGGCTCAGCGCCTCGGCCTGCTCCAGATCGCCCTCCATCTCCAGCAACGCGTCCGCCATGCACGCCCGGGCGTAACACATTCCCCATTCGAAGCCGCTGCGGTCGCTCAGCTCTGTGCTGCGCTCGAAATGCTCGATGGCCCGTTCGTACTGGCCGATCCCCATGTACAGCTCGGCCATGCGGATCCACCCTTCCTCCTCCCCAACCCGATAGCCGATCTGCCTGGCCAGGGCCAACCCCTGCTCGATATAGGCGAGTGCCCTGTCGAGGTCGTACAGGGTGGCGTAGAGGGCGCCGAGATTGCTGATCACCAACGCTTCCTGGACCTTCCGCCCGAGGGCCTGGAAGAGCTCCAGGGCATGCTGCCAGTAGCGTTCGGTCTGCTCCATGTCGCCCTCGTCGTAGACGATCCAGCCGAGGATCTGACAGGCGCGGGCCTCGTACAACCGGGCTTCCCCGCCGGCCTGCTGCGACGCGGCGATGGTTTCGAGGAGGGACTTTTTCCCCTGCTCATAGTCGCCGGCGGCGAAATCCGTGACCTGGCGTTCGATGAGCGCGGGCGCGAGGGTCAAAAAGTCGCCGCTCTGCCGGCCCAGGGCGATCGCCCGCTCGAAGCAGGGCGCCGCGTCCGACGGTCGCCCGCCGAGCCGGTGGGCGACGCCCAGGCGCGTCAGGGCCAGCACCTGGCGGGCGATGTCCATGGGTTCGGCGAGGGCGAGCATCGCCTCGGCATCCTCCCGCAGACGGTCGTGCTCGCCCAACGTATGGTGCTGGACAAACCGGCGGTCGTGCAATTCGAAGCGCACCTCCGGCCCGGCCAACCCATGCCGGGTGGCCAGTTCGAGCGCCCGGCTGTAGAACTCGGCCGCCTGACGGACGGCGAACTGGGCGGCGGCGCGGTCGGCGGCCAGCCGCGTGTAGGTGAACTCCTTTTCCGGATGTTCGGCCCGCCGATAGTGGTAGGCCAGGATGGCGTACCAGTCGGACAGGTCATCGGCATAGGTCTCTTCGATATGGGCGGCGACCCGCTCGTGCAGCGCGCGGCGGTTGGCGAAGGAGAGGGTCTCATACGCCACTTCCTGGGTCAGCGCGTGCTTGAAGAGGTATTCCAGCTCCGGATCGGGCCGGTCCATCTGGACCAGTTCGCGCGCCGTCAGCCCTTCCAGGTCGCGCCGCAGCAGTTCCTCGCGGATCGGCGTGGGGTAGAGGGCCAGGAGCCAGCGGGCGCGGAAGAGGCGTCCGATGACGCTGGCGACGCGGATGGCGATCCGCTCGTTCTCGGCGAGCTGGTCGAGGCGGCTGACGATGAGCGTCTGCAGGGAATCCGGCACTTTGACAGCCGCCAGGGCCGCCGGGTCGTCCAGGTCTACCTCGCCGGCCTGGATCAGGTTGACGAACTCGTCCACGAAAAACGGATTGCCCTGGGCGCGTTGCTGCACCTGTTCGACCAACGCTGAGGGCAGGTCGCGCCCGCCCAGCTTGAGGCGCACCAGTTCGCCGGTCTCCTGGGCGGAAAAGGGGCCCAGGCGCACCTCGGTGAAGCGCGGCGGCGCGGTCGTCCAGAGGGCGGGCCGGTCCTCGATCTCCGGCGGGCGGTAGACGGTGAGGAAGAACAGCGGCCGATCGCCGATGGCGCGGGCCACGTCGCGGGCCAGGTCGCGCGAGAGTTCATCCAGCCAATGCGCGTCCTCCAGCACCAGCAGCAGCGGGCCGGCGGCGGCGCGGTGGCGGATCAGGTCGGTCACCAGGGCGAAGAGGCTCTGTCGCCGCACCTCGCCGTCGAGGGCAGCGGTCACGTCGTTGTCGGGGATGGTCAAGCCGAGCGGTTCGGCCAGCAGCGGCAGGCGGAGGGCCAGGTCGGGATGGATGGCGGCCAGTTCACGGGCCGCGATCGCCACCTGCTGTTCGCCGGGCTGGCCCTCGGCCAGGCCGAGCAGCCCGCGCAACAGGGGCCGCCAGGCCAGGTAAGAGGTGGTGCTCCCATGGCTGACGCCGTGGCCGCCGTAGCCGGTGAAGCCCAGGGCCAGCGCGCGCCCGATCACCTCGGCGACCAGGCGGCTCTTGCCCATGCCGGCCTCGGCGGTCAGGCCGACGGTCTGGCCGCGTCCGCTCTCCTGCACCTGCCGCAGCAGTGCCTCCAGGTGGGCCAGTTCCTCCCGCCGCCCGACCATCGGCAGGGCGTAGCGGGGCTCCTGGAGCCGCACCGGGCGGGCGCGGGCCGGGCCGAGCAGGACGGCGGCGCTGACGGGCGCGGCCTTGCCCTTGACCCGCAACGGGGGGCGGGCCTGCCAGACGAACGCATCGGCCACGGGCTGCAGGGCGGCCTGGGCGACCCAGGTCTGGCCGGGTTCGGCGGCCTGCATCAGCCGCGCCGCCAGGTTGACCGCGTCGCCGATGACGGTGTACTCCTGTCGCTGCGGCGAACCGACATTGCCGGCGAAGACCCGCCCGCTGTTGATGCCGATGCGCTGCCCGGTGATGAAGCCGAGGCGTGGGGGGATCTCCTGCAGCGCCAGGGCGCACAGCAGCGCCCGTTTCTCGTCGTCCTCGTGCGCCACCGGCGCGCCGAAGAGGATGAGCAGGCCGCTGCCTTTGTCGGTCACGTCCACCCGGTGCAGATAGCCGCCGAAACGATTGATCGCCTCGGTCGCTTCGACAACATAGCGGTCGAGCTGCTGCGGGGCGTCCTCGCTCAGGTAGTCAATCCCGTCGAAGCTGACGAACAGCATCGTGGCGCGGCGGTGCTCGTTGACAAAGGCCTCGCCGCCGGCGAGGATGCTTTCGAAGACAGGACGGGGAATGAAGGGACGGAGCGCCTCGATGGCCGCCGCCTCGTCGGGGGTGGCGGGAAGGGGCGGGAGCGGCGCGGGCGGGACATCGGCCCGCAGTTCCAGGAGCAGCACATGGTTGTCGGCGATGGGGCGCAGGTCGGCCAGGCCCGCCGGCAGGCGGGCCCGCAGCGAGGGGTGGAGGACGATCTCGCCGGGCGCGGCGTACTCCTGGGCATGCGCGGCATCCACGATCGCCGGGCCGGCCAGGACGAACTCGGCCCGGCGCGATGTGCCGACGACTACCTGCAGCACTGCACCGGCCGCCAGGCCGAACTTCATCTGGATGGAAAAGTCGCCGGCCAGGGTGGAGACCAGGCGACAGGCGGCCATGTGCTGGCGCATCGCCAGCGCGCCGGCCAGGGCGTGGGCCAGACCATCGGGAGCGGGAAACAAGGCCGTGAGGGCGTCGCCGGCGAACTTCCCGACCACCCCGCCCCAGCGATGGACCTTCTCGACCAGCGGGGCGAAGACGCCGTTGAGGACGCGGGTGAGGTCCTCGGTCCCCTGCGCGCCCAGTTCGCCCAGCGCCTCGGCCAACGGGGTGAAGCCGGCCAGGTCGGCAAAGAGGGCCACCGCTTCACCTCGCTCGCTCCAGCCCAGCCAGGGACGGGTGGGCGAGGCCAGGACGCGGGCGGCCAGGGAATGGGGCAGATAGCTACTCAGTGTCGGTAACGCTGCTATGGTCCAGCCGTCACCTGCTTGCAGGGTTAGTTCTTCGTCAGTCAACTCACTTACCAGGGTCCGGAGCCGTTCACGCCCCTTTGCATTAGCGTCAATATAGCTCATCACACAACCCCCTGTGAACTCCAATCGCCTCAAGCAAGGCGCGGCGGTAGGGAAGGGAGTCGCCCCATTGGCATCCAGTGAAGGCGCGGGCGATTGGAAATCGCACCGGTCGGGGCAGAGCGGCGCTCTGCCCCTGTCCGTCCGCCTGCGCGGACGGAGGCATCCACGCCGATGGATGCCCGGCCGCAGGCTCCTGAGAGCTTGTCTGAAAACCACCAAGACACCAAGGACACCAAGGGCACCATGCGGCTTTTATTCGTTTCCTTCGTGTTCCTTTGTGTCCTTGGTGGTAAGCTTTTCAGACCGGCTCTGAGGTGCGACTTGTCGCTTAGCTTGATGCGTATGGGCGCAGCGCCGCTGCGCCCCTACGACGCTTCCTCCACACCTTCGCTTACGCTGTCCATCGTCGCCTGCTCGGGGCGTCGCCGCCTGCGGCTGGCCACTTCCCCCCTTTTCACCCTTGCACTCCGCCGTGTGTTGACCACGCACACAACGCAGGGTGATGCGGTCACTCCTCTGCCAGGAGGTCAGGAGTGGGAGGCGCTGACGAAATACCATCTCACCGAAATCCTTGTCCGCAGTCAGCAACAATGCTGTCTCCTGATTTGCCAGGTTCAAGACAGCATCATCGGGCATCCCTGGCCCCAACTCAGCAACGTATGAAACCCGATGCCCCTCTCGCCGCAGACGTTCAACAATGGGGCGGTCAACGCTTTCGTCGGCCAAAAAGTTCATGCCAGCGCCTCAGCCAGGGGGTAAACGACATCGGCGCGCAGAGCGTCTCTGGCAAATGCCAATGCCGCCAAGACGGCTTCGCGAGTCAGGTGGGGATGTGCATCAAGAATCTGTTCTATCGTTTCGCCCGCTGCCAGTTTCTCCAGAATGAGTTCAACGGTAATGCGTGTTCCAGCGATGACAGGTTTCCCCATCATCACCTTCGGGTTTGATACGATCCATTGCTTTTGCATATTCTCATCTCCACGATTTGTTGTGCTGCGCCCAACGGCCCGCGCTTCAGCCGCACGCGGAGCGAGCGAAGCGTGTCGGCTTGATGCGCGTGTTAGCCTGCCGTATCGCCCTATATCAGCCTTTTGGCACAATGTCCTTCTTGCCCTGCTGAATCTCTATCAATCGTATCACCAGACGCAGGGCTTCATTCACCGCGTCTTCGTCTGGAAAGGCCTTGGCTACATCGGGGTCAAGCAGTACCAGGTTAGTACCCGCACGATAGCGGGCCACGTACTTGCCCCGAACGCCACTCTTGAGTAGTTCGTGCAGATCATATTCGGGACGCAATTCATCGCCCATCTCATTCGTATATTTCTTCTTCATAGGCTCTTCTTTCAGCCGGGGTCAGTTCCCGCGCGCTGATAATTCTGAGGCGGTCTCCACGTTCCGCAAAAGCCACGATCAATAAACGACGGCGGTAGGATTGTCCAACAATGATGAAGCGGTCTTCCTCCACCGAATGGTCAGGATCAATCACAGTCACGCTCAAAGGGTCATCAAATACCGTTGCGGCTTCGGTGAAGGAAACCTTATGTTTCCGCAAGTTCTTGGCTGCCTTCTGTGGGTCCCATTCAAATTCCATTCATATGTCCTGTTTTTTGGTCTCACTCCGATATTGTCCTTCTGCTGTGTGCGGAGGCGGGCTAACGGCGCGGCGGTTGAGCTGCGCGCAGCGGAGGCGCGCTAGCGCCGACGCAAGCGTCAGCTCGAACCGCCAGTTATGCGGACGCGAGCGGAGCGAGCGGGAGCATAACTGGCGGCGCAGCCGCCGCGCCGTTATGCGAGACGCGCAGCGGAGCAAAGCGGAGCGAAGCGTCTCGCATAACGGCCCACGCTTCACCTGCGCCGCGCAGCGCAGCGGAGCGGCGTCAGGTGCAAGCGCGTGTTAGCCGCCTTCCGCAACGGCTTCTGCAACCGTGTAAGATTCTCGTTGCTCAAATAGGCGCATCTGCATAGGAAAACCCAATTGCTCAATGACATGATCTGGAATGGGCAGTTTCTCTAGTAAGCGGGGTTCTACTTTTATTGCGCCATCGCCATAAGACTTTCCGATCCTTGATAAATTAGCTATTACATCTGGATGATTGAGAATTTTCCAGATTTGATCTATGTCTATCTCATCATTGCTTCTCGGATACACACACAAGAAGCCCGTCAAAGGAATAACTCTGGCAGTATTTCGGATAAATCTCGAATTACGACGGCCTAAATAAGCAAACAAAAAAGGTGGTGGTACTCGTATCTCCATTTTGTACCAGGGGCTACGTTGCGAAATCAACGGACGCTTGGGTAGGCCCAATCTCTCACCTTCCTGTAAGTACCGTTTGACGGATTCAGGGAAAGTTTCTATATCATCCCCCTTAAGCGATAATAGCAGAGTAGGTCTCCCTTTTCGTTCGAGCATCTGAATTGTTTCATCAGTAATTTCGTCTCCCATGACATCCCGTGTGCGTCCAATCGCCCTTACGAAATATCTATCAGGGATTTCCAATTCTCTGGCTTTCTCGGCGGTAATTAAAAAGAAATTGTTTGCCCCCGTTGCA
>Ga0209162_1003461_pt1 | contig 12718 bp, 10 predicted proteins | sample YNPNPMetaG_FD_187121 | JGI IMG/M metagenome (GOLD analysis project Ga0209162, IMG submission 187121) | Anoxygenic and chlorotrophic microbial mat microbial communities from Yellowstone National Park, USA - YNP NP MetaG (SPAdes) (version 2) ...
TTCGATTCGACCTCACCCCTACCCCCTGGCCCCCTTCCCCTTCCGAATTCGGAATTCGGAATTCGGAATTCGGAGGGGAGGGGAAGGGGGTGGGGGGATGGGGTGAGGTCCACCTTGACCGCCATGTACGCTCATTGAACATTGTCGAGTGAAAAGGCACGAATTTGCGCTGAAGGCGCAGGATCGGCTGGCGGCGATCGGGGAAAGGGGGTGGTGATCCCAGGCATTGTCAGACAGGATCAGGGGATGGAAAAATGGAGAATGAAAGGAGGAACCTGCGATGGAAGGGATTATCAGCTCCCTGCGGCTGGGTTGGAAGGCGCTTCTTTTCAAAGAGGAAGCGTATGAAGAGATGCGCGCTGCCCCCAACCCGGTCGTCCAGGGACTCATTCTGATCGTTGTCGTAGGGGTGGTGGTCGCCCTGCTCAATCTGGTGGGCACTGCGGTGGAATGGGCCAGCACGCCCAACCTGAACCAGATCAAAGAGATCGTCCATTCCTACATCCCCCGTATGCCCTGGTGGAACGAGGTGCTACGCCAGACCCCCGACTTTCCAGGGGAGTTCGAGAACTGGTACAACCTCGGCTGGCGGATCGTTCCCCGGCTGTTCGGCGCCCCGAATGTGGGCGGGGCCGCTCTGGGGATCATCACCAAACCGCTGCAACTGATTCTGTGGTGGCTGATCTATGGCTTGCTGGCCTTTGTGTTTGCCCGCTGGCTGGGTGGCACGGCCGACTTTAGCCAGACGTTGGGGGTGCTGGCCCTGGCAGTGGCTCCCCAGTTCCTGAACGCCCTGACCCTGTTGCCCTTTGTGCAGTTGGGCAGCCTGATCCGCGTGTGGGGCCTGTTGTGTGCCTACGTCGGCCTGAAGACGGCTCACCGGCTGTCGTGGGGCCGGGCTGTATGGGCCACGCTGCTGCCCTTGATCCTGGCTTTGATCGTGGTGATCCTGGCCGGCTGTCTGAGTTCAGCCTCGTTTGCGGCGCTGGTGAAGGGAGGTTAGCATGGGAAGTCTGATAGGGACCCTGTTCCGGACGGCTCTTCTGGACGACGCTGCCTATCGAGACTGGCAGGAGCGGCCCAACCTCTTTCTGCGGGGCATCGTCCTGATCGTCGTCGTCAGCCTGATCGTTGGGCTGGTGACCTTTACCGTGAACCTGGTAGGCCATGTCAGGCCGGTGGACGCCGCCCAAATCCGGCAGGAGATGGATAAGGCGTTCGAGAGGCAGTTCAGGTACAATCCGACCTGGCGGGGCATGGACCCGGAGGCGCGGCGGATGATGGAAGGGATGAAAGAGGTGCTGGTGCCGATGATCACCGACATCATGGGGGTCAGATCGCCGCTGCCACGGGGCATCAGTGGCTTCTTCCAGGCATTCGGCGCCTGGCTATCCCGCGCCCTGAGCGCCATCGGCGGCTGGCTGTTCTACGGGGCGATGGTGCTGGTCGTTGTCAACCTGCTGGGGGGGTCGGCCAAACTGCCGCAGTTCCTGGGGATGGTGTCGCTGTATGCCGTTCCTGGCCTGCTGGGGTTGCTGGCTCAGATCCCATGGATCGGCTGTCTCTTCGGGCTGGCCGGCCTGATCTGGGGCATTGTCGTCTATGTCAAGGCTACGTCGGTGGCCAGCGGCCTGGACCTCGGCAAGTCAATCCTGGCCGTGATCGCGCCGTTCATCATCCTGTTGCTGCTCGGCATTCTGATCGCCCTCCTGTTGGGCATCTGGCTGGCCATCCTCTTCTAGGAGTTCACCGCCGGGCGCGCAGAGAACGCAGAGGAATCATAAAAAGCCCGGCGGTCTCTGCGGTGCAGGCCTGAGGTGCCGGAGCAGAGGCTTCAGCCGGATTTTCCGCCTGAAGGCTCGATTCCACCGACAAGCCGCCAGACTTGATGCCTTCGTGTCTTGGTGGTGAATTGTGAAACAGGCTCTCAGGGGCGACCGCTTCGCAGACCTGACAGGGGGTGCAAGCCTGTCAGGTCTGCGCCCATACGCATCAAGCGAAGCGACCAGGCCGCACCTCAGAGCCGGTCTGAAAAGCTTACCACCAAGGACACGAAGGGCACGAAGGATTATGGGGGAACCTGCCCTTGCAGGCCCTTGGTGTCCTTGGTGGTTTACCTGCCACAAAGGCACAAAGGCCACAAAGGAACCCCCCCTCACTCGACGATCAGTTGAACCTCGGAGATCAGGCTGTCATAGTTCCAGCCGGAGGCATAGACCTTCAGGCCGGTCAGATGAGCCGGGCGGAATTCTCCCAACAACTCCATCAGATTCTCTGACTCGTAGGGATACCAGACTCCCTGCGGGATCCGCTCGCCACGGCGTCGGCCCCACCAGTCAGGAGCGATCGAGTAGCCATCCCTGTTTTGATAATAAAAGCCGTGGACCCAGAAGTTATCGTTGCCCCACAGGTCTTTGTAGTTCAGGCGGACCATGATGGGGAACTCGGAGCTTAACTGCCCTCCACCGGAGAGGCTCTGAAAGATCAACTTGACATCGAGGGAGACCGTCAGCCGGTTAAAGTCGCGCACGTCCAGGTCGAGTTTCTGCTCAATGGACACCTCGGTGTGTTTGCCCTCATCTTGCTGCTGGCGGAAGAGGCGCACCGCTTTCCGCCCGCCGTCCTCCACCACCTCCAGGCTGGGTGGTTGGACCTCCGGGTCCAGCACCTCGGTGTTGGTCAGCCATGTGCTGGCCAGCGGTTCCTGAAAATCACCATTTTTGATCAGGTTCTGCGCCGCCGGCAGGGGAGCGGAGGGCATGCCGCCCAGTTCCACCCGGCCCCGCGTCCCCTGCGGGATCGTCACCGTTCCCCGCTCCCCGTTCAGCACCGCCTGTCCCCGCACCACCGTCACTTCTGTCACCTCGTTGGTCACCCGGATGCGGTAGCTCCCCTCGTCCAGCAGGATGGTGGCATGGGGGGTGTGGACCTCAAACCGGGTGGGCCGTTTGCCAGGCAGTGCCACTCCCACGCGCGCCAGGCCCCCTGTCAGGCTGAGGACCACCTGGTTGGGCCGGTTGCTCAGGTCAAACCGGGGGGTTTCAAGCTGCGTCAATTCCAGGCTGGTGTTGCTGTACAGGGTGACATGGCTTCGCTCAAAAAGGTCCAGGATCGCCCGCGAGGTGGCATCGGTGATCACCTGATCGCCCGGCGAAGCGGTCGTGGCTTCGGTCACCCCGATCGGCTCGCCGCCGTTGGCCTTGCGCAGCAGGATCGTGCCGGCGATGCGTTGCACATGGGTGTCCTGATCCACGGTGGCGTTGAGCAGGTAGGAGCGGATGGCCAGGGGGATGCCGGTGATCAGCAGGCAAAAGGTCAAAAAGGCGGCCCACAGGACCGTCCAGGCGACGCGCTCCGGGTTCTTACGCATCAGTAGCGCACCTCGAAGCGGCTGAATTCTCCGGTTGGAGCAGGCCAGCGGGTGTCCACGCGGGTCACATAGGCCGACCGGGGGCCGACGTGCAAAAAGGCCAGCAGTTCTTCTACGCCGGCCCGCGGCCCTTCGGCCACGACCTCGACGCTGCCATCCCACAGGTTGCGCACATAGCCGGTCAGGCCCAGCTCCCTGGCGCGGTGCAGGGTATAGTAGCGAAAGTTGACGCCCTGAACCCGTCCATGGACGGTAGCGTGCAGGCGAACCGTCGGTGCTCTCTCGTCCATCGTTGCAAATTATAGCACGGCCGGGCAGAGATGCAAATCATTCCCCCCAGAAGTGAATGCGAGCCTCACCGGTCGTTTCAAAATACTCGACGGTAAAGATGTGAACGCCCTGCGCCAGGCCAAGCTCGATGACATAGGTCTGGCCGGGGTCCGCCGGCCAGGCCTCGAGGAGCAGCAGGCCATCCACCCACACCCGCGCCCCATCGTCCGCCTGTAAGAAAAAGTGATAGGTGCCCGCTGTGACCTCCACTTCACGGGTCCAACGGGCCGAAAAGTTGTCGGCAGGGACCGCTTCGCCTGGGGAACCGGCCCCCCAGTTGTGATCAAGGCTCTCCTCATCCCGCACCAGCACCGGCGGGCCGTCCAGCCGGGGGTTGGCAAAGTACTCGGCGCGCCACGGGGCAGGTGGTAGCGGGGTGGGGTTGGGGATGGCCGTTGGTGGAGGCGTCTCAGTCGGCGGCGGCAGGGGGGTATAGGTCGGTGGGGAGGGAGGAGTTGCTGTCGGCAAGGGGGTATTGGTGGGCAGCGGGGTCCAGGTCGGTGTTGAGGTTGGCGTGGCCGGTTCGACCCGCGCCCAGGTCATCACGATCTCGGCTCCCCCTACATTCTCGTAATACTCGATCTGCACAAAATGTTGGCCACGGGCCAGTGGCACCTCCACGCTGTAGGTGATCTGGCTGCTGTCGTGCCACTCATCCAGGAGAAGCCGGCCGTCAATCCACAGGCGTACCCCGTCGTCCACCGTGACCTGGAACCGGTACAGATCCTTTTCAAAATTCAGCCACCGTGTCCAACGGGCCGAAAAGCGATCGCCCGGAATGCCTGCTGCTGGCGAACCGGCTCCCCAGTTGAAGGCGATCTCCCGGTCGTTGCGGATCAGGACCGGATCGCCGGTCGGCGTTATGCCGGCAAAGTACTCGCCGCGCCAATCGGTGATGACCACCTCCGGGGTGGGGGTGAAGGTCGGGAACGGGGTGGCGGTGGGAGGGGGTGTGTCGGTGGGCAACGGGATGTCGGTCGGTGGTAGAGGGGGGCGTGGCGTGGGCGGAGGGGAGGTGTCGGTGGGGGTGGGCACATCCAGGGTAAAGCGGGTGCTGGCCTCAAACCCGGAGCGGGAGCCCCGGGCGATGACGTCAGCCCACGCCTGACCCCGCCAGCGCACCTCGTTGGGGAAGGTGAACGCTGTGTAAAAGTTGCCATTCCCATCGGCGACCGCTGCCGCATAGGCATAGCCCCGCCCTTCCCCCTCGGCCGGAGAGCGGAGAAAGACAAAGACCGCCTCGCCGGGCCACCAGCCCTGTCCGGCGACGGTGATGAGGGTATTGACATAACCGCGATCGGGGGTGATGCCCACCCGGGCCTGGCCCGATTGAGCGGCAGAGGTGGGCGAGGCCAACGGCTGAGGGGCAATCCCGGCCGGTGTGCTGGAAGAGGTGGCGGTGATCAAGGCCGGCAGTGTCACCGGAGGCGAAGCGGGCATCAGCGCCCGAAAGAGGAAAAAGCCGGCCACGCACAGGACGATCAAGGCGAGGAGCATCAGAAGCGCCACCGCGTATCCCATGCCTGCCGGTTCCTTTTGTTCGATGGCCGGTTGCTCCCACTCATCCCACCCGCGAAAGCGGCGGTCAGGTTGTGTAGAATGGATCGTCACGTGCTTTCTCCTTCCCGAGTGTAGGGCAACTGCGAGCAGTTGCCCTACTGTTAGACGGGAAAAGGGGATGGTCAGTTCCAGATTGCCGCCCCATTTTGCACCGATTGGGAATCGGCCTCCCTGAACAGTTGTTGGAAACGGTAATCATCCGATAACAATCCTGTCATACTCTGGCAACCGATGTGTGGTATACTCCCCGTTCAGTGGCAGGGGAGGGGTGAGGGCCGGGCGGAATTTGAACGCCCGTCAAAAGTGTAAACCGGTTTGGGATGGTTCATAATAGGTTGACCCTCGATGGGACATGGATCAACACCGATTTTCCCTTCGATCATCCGTGTTCATCCGTGAAATCCGTGTCCTACAACATCGTCGAGTCGCTGAGTGTTGACAAAAGTCTCTGATTGTGATAATGTTCTATGCGGGCTGAACATCAGAGAGAGGCGGTATCAGGCTGGTGCCGGGCCGAAACCGGCATCAGTCTTTTGTCGTAAAGGGGAAAATTATGAGAAAGGTGCTGATCATTCTCATCCTCCTGGCCCTTGTGGCCACGGTCGCCGTGTGGTTTGTGCAGAGGTCTGCAGCGCAGCGCCAGCCTGTGGCGGTCGAACGGGAGGAGGTGATCGTCAGACGAGGGACGTTGGTCGCTGTGGTCAACGCGACCGGCACCGTCCTGCCCAGGGAGCAGACGACGCTGAGCTTCAAAAGCGCCGGTCGGGTGGCCGAGGTGCTGGTGAAAGAGGGCCAGGTGGTCCAGGCCGGCGATGTGCTGGCCCGCCTGGAGACGACCGACCTGGAGTTTGCCGTTGCCCAGGCGGAGCTATCGGTGCGTCAGGCTGAGCTGTCCCTGGCCTCGGCCCAGGCCCAACTGCTCCGTGTGACGCGCGATCCGGCCAGCTACGACCTGGCTGCCGCCCAGGCCGCTGTGGAGAGCGCCAGGGCCTCCTATCAACGGCTCCTGGCCGGCCCCACCCAGGAGGAGGTCCGGGTGGCCCGGGCTAACCTGGATCAGGCCGAGGCGGCCCTGAAGCAGGCGCAGCGGGCCTACGACCAGGTGGCCGACCGGCCTGACGTCGCCATGTTGCCCCAGGCGTTGCAACTGGAACAGGCAACCATCACCTACGAGGCCGCCAAAGCCAATTTTGAACTGACACAGCGCAAGCCGTCGGCCGCCGAGCTGACGGCGGCTCGCTCGGCCATTGCCCAGGCCGAAGCCACCCTGGCCCGCCTGCAAGAAGGGGCCTCGGACGAAGACCTCCTCGTCGCCCAGGTAGGGGTCGAACAGGCCCAACTGGCCGTCGAGCAGGCGCATCTGTCGCTCGATCAGGCCCGACATCAACTGGCGGGCGCGGTGCTGACCGCCCCTCACGACGGCACGATCACCCTGGTGAGCATCCGGCCGGGCGAACTGAGCGGCGGACAGCCGGCCTTTGTCCTGACCGATCTGTCGGAGTATCACCTGGACGTGACCGTGGACGAGATTGACATCGGCCGCATCGCCGAGGGGCAGCCGGTGACTGTCACCCTCGATGCCCTGCCGGGGGAGGTGCTGCGCGGCCAGGTGGCGCGGATCGCCGAAACGGCCCAGATCGAGGCGGGGGTGGTGACCTATAAAGTCACGATCCATCTGGAGCCTGCAGATGCGCCGCTGCGGGCAGGCATGACGGCCAATGTCGAGATTGTGACCGAGCGTCGGGAAGATGTTTTGCTGGTGCCCAACCGCTTTATCCGTGTGGACCGCACCACCGGTCAGGCCTTTGTCGAGCGACCGGCCGGCGCCGGAGTCCAGCCTGTTGAGATCCAGATCGGCCTGCGCGACGAGACCTCCAGCGAGGTGCTGGCCGGCCTGACCGAGGGAGAGGTGATCGTTCTGGTGAAGGAGTCAAGCCGTGAGCAGTTGCAACGGACGTTGATGATGGGGCCTCCTTAAGCCGGCAGCCAGGTCAGAAGGGACACGGATGACACGGAAACACGCGGATTTCCACCGCTCCATCCCTGTCGCGGTGTAGAGAAATGGACAACACGCTGATCCGCATCGAAGAGATCACCAAAGTGTACCGGATGGGGGATGTCGAGGTCCATGCCTTGCGCGGGGTGTCACTTCAGGTCCACGCCGGCGAGTTTATGGCGATCATGGGCCCCTCCGGTTCAGGCAAATCCACGCTGATGAACATCATCGGCTGCCTGGACAAGCCCACCTCGGGCCGTTATTGGCTGGATGGCACCGATGTAGGCCGGCTCAACGACAACCGCCTGGCCGACATCCGCAACCGCAAAATCGGCTTTGTTTTCCAGACCTTCAACCTGCTGCCCCGGACCACAGCCTTTCAGAACGTGACCCTGCCGCTCATCTACGCCGGGGTAGGGGCGCGGGAGCGGCGTAGCCGGGCCAGAGCGGCGCTGGAGGCGGTCGGTCTGGGCAACCGGCTGAACCACCGACCCAGCGAGCTTTCCGGCGGCCAGCAACAGCGGGTGGCCATCGCCCGTGCCCTGGTGACAGAACCGGCCATCATCCTGGCCGATGAACCCACCGGCAACCTGGACACCCGTTCAGGGGAGGAGATCATTGCCCTTTTTCGTCAATTGAATGAGGAGCGGGGCATCACCGTCGTCTTTGTCACCCACGACCCCGACATTGCGCACCAGACGCGGCGCATCGTCCGCATCCGCGATGGGATGGTCGAAAGCGACGAGAGGGAGCAGAAGGGATGACACTCACCGAAAGCATCCGGATCGCGCTGCGGGCCTTGCTGTCGAACAAGCTGCGGGCTGTGCTGACCATGCTGGGCATCATCATCGGCGTGGGGGCCGTCATCACCCTGATGTCGGTCGGCAAAGGGGTGGAAAAGTTTGTCAGGGAGTCGTTCCAGGGCCTCGGCTCGAACCTGCTGTTCATCTTTCCCGGCACCCTGGAGGGGACGGGCAGCACCCGCGCCGAACTGACCCTGGCCGACTATCGGGCCATCGCCGATCCGTTTCAGGTGGCCGATACCCTGGCCGTTGCCCCGGAGCTGTCGGCCAGGGCGACGGTGGTTGCCGGCCGGCGGGACATCCGCACCGACATCGCCGGGGTCACTCCCGCCTATCTGGAGTTGCGCAACCTCAAGATCGCCGACGGCCATTTTATTTCCGAAACGGACGTCAACGCTCGCTCACGGGTGGCGGTGCTCGGCAGCCGGGCGTATGAGATGCTGTTCGAAGAGGGAGCCTATCCCATCGGCCAGACGATCAAGATCAACCGCATCCCCTTTCGGGTCGTCGGCGTGATGGAGGAGAAGGGGGGTTCGGCCTTCAGCACCCTGGACAGCACCATCTATGTGCCCCTGACCACCGCCCAGAGCCGGCTCTATCCCGGATGGCGCAGCCGCACGGGGCAGCCGCTCCTGTCCACCATCTACGTGCAGGTGGCCGACGAGTCGGTGATGGACAGGGTTTCAGACCAGATTGCCGGGTTGCTGCGCCAACGCCACAAAATTGCTTTTCGGGATGAGGACGATTTTACCATCATCAAGCAGACCGACATTGTCTCAATCTTTGGCGACATCACCGGCGTGCTGACGATCTTTCTGGGAGCTATCGCCGCCATCTCGTTGCTGGTGGGGGGGATCGGCATTATGAACATCATGTTGGTGTCGGTGACCGAGCGCACGCGGGAGATCGGCATCCGCAAAGCGGTGGGAGCCAAACGGCGAGACATCCTGGTCCAGTTTTTGGTCGAGGCCGTGGTGCTGTCCCTCTTGGGCGGCGGGGTGGGCATCGCCCTGGGGGTTGTCGGCGCCCAGGTGGTGGCCGGCCTGACCGAGCGGCTGACAACGGTGGTGACCGCCGATGTCATCCTGCTCTCCACCGGCGTGGCGGCAGCGGTGGGCCTGCTGTTCGGCATCTACCCTGCCTTCCGGGCGGCAAGGTTGAACCCGATTGATGCGCTTCGATATGAATAGCTCCACACTGTTCGATTCGACCTCACCCCTACCCCTTGGCCCCCTTCCCCTCCTCCGAATTCCGAATTCGGAATTCCGAATTCGGAAGGGGAAGGGGGTTGGGGGATGGGGTGAGGTCCACCTTGACCGCCATGTACGTTCATTGAACATTGTCGAGATAGAAACACCTGTCTGATGAAAATGAGCGAGGGTTTGATGCGGCGATGGGTCGTTCTGTCCATGATGGTCGGGTTGCTCAGTTTGCTGGCAGCCTGTGCCGGTGAGGTGCCGGTGCCGACCCCCACGGCCATCCCCCTGGCGGCGACGGCCACACCCTCGCCGCGCCCCAGCCGGCCGGCAGCAACCGCGACCCTGGCCCCTTTGCCCTCTCCCATCGCCACCGCCACCCCAACCCCACCTGACGGCAACCGGCCAGCCGGGCTGGCCGGGCTGGACGACCGGCTGGCGCGACGGACGGCCGAGGGGTTCCTGGCACGCCTGGCAGCCGGACAAACTGTTGATCTCTATCTGACCGACCGGGCGCGGCAGGGGGAGGTCGGTCGGTGGCTGGTCCACCTGACAGAGGCCGACCCCCGCCTGGCCGAGGCGATGCTGCTGGAATTCCGGCGGGCGACGTTGGCCAGTTATGAAGCACGGGCGCTGTTGCGCTGGGCCGATGGCAGCAGTCAGACGGCAACCCTCTTGCTGGCCGAACAGCGGGGGCTGTGGCTGGTGGATGGCCTCACCCTGGGCGAACGACGCCCCCCAACGCCCGGCCCCACGCCCCGGCGCGGAACAGGCCGGCCGGCTCCCCGGCTCGAAGGCCAGATTGTCTTTCAGGTCAGCAGCGGCGGCGATCTCTATCTCATCCGGGCTGATGGTTCGGGCCTCCGTCGCCTGACCGATGGCCTGGACCCGGCCTGGTCTCCCGACGGGAAGCAGATCGCCTTCACCCGCTGGCGCACCCCCTGGGGCCTCTATCTCATCCGCCCGGACGGCAGCGGCGAGGAGCGGGTCGTGGACGGGGTGCAACTCAAAGAGGCGGCCTGGTCGCCAGATGGAAAAAAGCTGGCCTTGACCGTCAACCGTGGTTCCGGCGAGCCGATGACCCTCTGCTTTTTCGGCTTTTGTTTCAGCCTGCCCCCTTTTTCCGCCGCTCAGATCTGGACGGCCGACCTGGAGAGTGGCAGCCTCCTCAGCCTGCCCCTGGATGACAAAGCTGTCCATGCTCCCACCTGGAGTCCGGACGGCCGCCGCATCGTCTATGCCGGGGATCAGGGACTGGCCTGGATTGACCTGGACACAATGGAAAAGGGGAGATTTGAAGGGGGCAGCGTCTGGGACACCTCGCCGACCTTTTCCCCTGACGGGAAGCAGATCGCCTTCATGAGTCGGGTGCACAACCGCTGGGAGGTGTGGACCATGAACGCGGACGGTTCCGGGCGCAGACGGTTGACCTGGAGCGACCCCCGCCTGGCCGATCCGCCCAGCAATGTTGCCCCGGCCTGGTCCCCGGATGGTCAGTACCTGGCCTTTCTCTCCAACCGTGACGGCCTGTGGCGCCTCTATGTCATGAATGCCGATGGCTCAGGGCAGCGTCCGCTCTTTGGAGACAGGTTGGACAGGCTGGGCCTGCGCTACGAGTGGGCCAGCGAGCGGGTGATCTCCTGGGGCCGGTAGCCCAAACAGCAGGCCTGGTGGAGCCTTCAGGTGGAAAAGGCCGGCTGAAGCCTCGACTCCGGCCTGACCTTTCCTGTCTCCCCGCCGTTCTCTATCAGACACGGGAAACACAGACCCGGAGCGACCGGTCAGGTCTGGCGCTTTTGGGGGAGGTGTGCTATAATAGCGCCCGCAACGCGCCGGCTCTGACCGGCATGATCGAGGAGGCGTTGAATGGCAGCAACACGGACTCCGACCGGGATGCGGTTCGGCCAGTTCGTCGGCTGCCAGGTGAACTCTTGCCTGGCATAAGACGAATGCGCAACACGGAACGAAAGGAGAGAAGAATGGCCGAACATGTCTATATCGAACGGATAGCCGGGTACATCGGCAAAGAGGTGACGGTCAAGGGCTGGCTCTATGCCAGGACAGGCAAGGGTAAGCTCCAGTTTTTGCAGGTACGCGATGGCACCGGCACGATGCAGTGCCTCGTCTTGAAAAAGGATGTGACGCCGGAGGTGTTTGAAGCAGCCCAACGGCTGACCCAGGAATCATCGCTGATCGTCACCGGCACGATCCGCGCTGACCAACGGGCTCCCGGCATCCCCGGCGGCCTGGAGATGGATGTCCGCGACCTGCAGGTGGTGCAACTGGTGACCGACGAGTATCCCATCGCCCCTAAAGAGCATGGGGTGGATTTCCTGATGCAGAACCGCCACCTGTGGATCCGCTCCTCGCGGCAATGGGCGGTGTTGCGCGTGCGAGCCACGATCGTCAAGGCCATCCGCGACTGGCTGGACAGCCATGGCTTTATCCTGATGGACACTCCCATCCTGACACCGGCTGCCTGCGAGGGGACGACGACCCTCTTCCAGACCGACTACCACGGTACGCCGGCCTATCTGACCCAAAGCGGTCAACTCTACAACGAGGCCAACATCATGGCCTTTGGCCGCGTCTACTGCTTCGGGCCGACCTTCCGCGCCGAAAAGAGCAAAACGCGGCGGCACATCCAGGAATTCTGGATGGTGGAGCCGGAGGCAGCCTATGTGGATATGTGGGAGAATATGGAGATTCAGGAGCAGTTCGTCAGCTATATCGTGCAGACGACGCTGCGGGAGCGGCGCAGGGAACTGGAACTGCTGGGCCGTGACCTGAGCCGACTGGAGAGGATCGAGCCGCCCTTCCCCCGTCTCCACTATGACGAGGCGGTGGCGATGATCAACCGGGCGGCCGAGGCGGGGGTGCTCATCCCACCCAACGACGAGCCGGTGCCGTCCATCGTCTGGGGGGATGACTTTGGGGCGCCGCACGAAACCTACGTGGCCGCGCAGTTCGACCGGCCGGTCTTTGTCCATCACTATCCCACCGCGGCCAAAGCCTTCTACATGGCCCAGGAACCGGACCGGCCTGAGACCTGCCGCTCGTCGGACCTGCTGGCCCCGGAGGGGTATGGTGAGATCATCGGTGGGGGGGAGCGCTCCGACGACCTGGCCTTCCTGGAGGCGCAGATCGCCCGCCATGGCCTGCCCCGCGAAGCGTACGAGTGGTACCTGGACTTGAGGCGGTTTGGTTCGGTGCCGCACAGCGGCTTTGGCCTGGGGCTGGAGCGGACGGTGATGTGGATCTGTGGCCTGAGCCACATCCGCGAGACGATCCCCTTCCCCCGGCTGCTGGGTCGGATCTATCCTTGACCCTTGACACCGGCCCCAAGATCGCCGGGGCGGGGATGGTTCACAATTGGTTGACGCTTTGCGTTACACGCTGGATGCCGCCCGATTGAAATCGGCCTCTTGAGGCGTTTCACGCCGGGTGTCGGCCTGCGCCGACA
>Ga0209162_1003462_pt1 | contig 12717 bp, 7 predicted proteins | sample YNPNPMetaG_FD_187121 | JGI IMG/M metagenome (GOLD analysis project Ga0209162, IMG submission 187121) | Anoxygenic and chlorotrophic microbial mat microbial communities from Yellowstone National Park, USA - YNP NP MetaG (SPAdes) (version 2) ...
GGGAGTTCGCCCGCTCGCTGGGGGCCCGGCTGGCCGACGCGGAGGACATCGCCCAGGAGGCCCTGATCGCGGGGCTCGAGGGCCTCCAGGCGGGCAAGAAACCCGACCGCTTCACCCGCTGGCTCCTGGGGATCACCCGCCACATGGCCTGCCGCCGCCTGCGGCGCCGTCCCGGCCCCCTGCCCGACGTGGCCGACGGGCGCCGGGAGGGAGGCCGCACCCTGGCCGTCCGCCGCGAAATGAAGGATCTCCTGGAGCAAACCCTCGAACAGCTTCCGGAATCGCAGCGGGAGGTGCTCGATCTGATCCACCACAAGGGGCTCTCCCGAAAGGAGGTCTCGGAGCGCCTGAACCTCCCGATCGAGGCCGTCCACGCCCGCTGCGAGCGCGCCTTCGCCCGCCTCCGCGAGGCGCTCTCCCGCCATTTCACGACCCTCGCGGTCCGCTCCCTGGAGCCCCGGGAGGTCCGCCTGGAAGACATCCGGGCCCTCCGGCCCGCCTTCCGCGATGCCGTCACGGCCCGCCACCTGGAGGGTCTCTCCGAGGATGCGGCCGCCCTCCGGCTGGGGATCCCCGCGGCCACCCTCCGCGCGCGCCTCCGGAGCGCCTGCGAGCTGCTCAAGGTGCGGGAGACGGCCGACTTCTCGGCCGCCCGCGAGGAATACCGGCGGGAGAAGGGAGCGGGCCGCTGATCAATCGAGCGGCTCCGGCTCGAAGTCCGAGGGGTTCACCCACCCCACCCGGATCTTCTCGCCCCTCCGGAAGCGCTCGTAGAAGCCGCGCTCCGGACCGGCGTAGGGGTACTTCTCGAAGACATCCCCCTGGCCGAGCACCCGGGGGTCCTCCTGGGCCTTGAGCGCCTCGAAGAGCCGCGCACGAAGGGATTCCCGCCGCTCCCGGTGGGACTCTCCCCCTGCCAGGTTCTCCAGGGCGTCGGGGTCCCGCCCCAGGTCGTACAGCTCCTCCGGAGGGCGTTTCCCAAAGCAGAGAGCCCAGAAGCGGTCGGCGGGGTCGCGGCGGCGGGCCTCGAGGAGGACCGTCTTGGTGGGGCCGCCGTCGCAGTTCAGGTATCCCGTCTCCGGATTCCCCGCCGGCCAGCGGGCGGGCTCGAAGTTGCACAGGTAGAGCCAGCCGTCCCGCACGATCCCCCGGATGGGATACCCCGCGTCGTTCGGACGTCCCACGTCGTGGCGCTCCTTCCCCACCAGGGCCTGATCCCGGCCGGGGAGGAGGCGCCCGCCGGAGTCCGCCCGGAAGATCACGACGAGGCTCTGGCCCGCGTGGGGCGCCATGCCGGTGCGTCCCCACTCCAGCCCCGCCGCCTCGACGAAGGTGGGAGCCAGATCGACGAAGCTCACGTAGTCGTCCACCGTGCGGCCGGGGTTCCGGAGGCCCTTCTTCCAGAGCACCGCCAAGGGGACGCGATTGGAGGCGTCGTAGGCCTGCCCCTTGACGCGGGGGAACGGCATGCCGTGGTCGGAAGTGACGACCACCAGGGTGTTCTCCAGAAGGCCCCTCCGCTCCAGGGCCTCGAGCATCCGGCCCAGGTGGCGGTCGAAGTGCTCGACCTCGAAGGCGTAGTCGAGCAGGTCGTGGCGGACGACCTCCGTGTCGGGCCAGTACCCGGGGACGCGGCCGACCTCGGAGACCTTTTTCCCCCCCTTGGCGGCGCCCGAGCCGTATTCGTATCCCCGGTGCGGTTCGAGGGCCCCGTACCAGAAGGCCCAGGGCATCCCCGCGGGGACCGCCTCCAGAAAGTCCAGGAAGTTCCCCGCGTAATCGTTCCGGGCGATGCCCGCCGCCGGCGGGGCCAGCGTCCGTGCCTCGAAGGGCCTGCCGGTCATCGCCCTCGGCCTACCCTCCGCATCCCGGGCCACGCCCGGGGCCCAGCCCTTCCCGGTCATCCCCACGAAATACCCGTGCGCCGCCAGCGCCTCGGGCCAGGTCTTGAATTCGGGGGGGAAGAAGGGGACGTGGTTGCAGGCGGCCCCCAGCTGCCAGGAGTACCGGCCCGTGAGGAGGCAGGCCCGCGAAGGGGCGCACTTGGCGTTGGGGGTGTAGGCATGGGTGAAGAGGATCCCCTCGCGGGCCACGCGGTCGAAGGCCGGGGTCCGCACCCAGCCGCAGCCGTAGGCCCCGGCGTGGCCGTAGCTCCAGTCGTCGGCGATCGCCAGGAGAAGGTTGGGCCGGCCGGGCGGGGGGGAATCCTGCGGGGCGGCGCCCCCCAGGAGGGCCGCCAGGAGCAGGGGACTCATGGGTTCCCCTCCTCCCGCCCCGCCGCCGCGTACGCCTCCCGTGCCTCCTCGTCGAACAGGACGAAGATCACCCGGTCGAGACGCCCCGGGTTCTCGCGGAGCCAGCGGCGGACCGTCCCCACCGCCACGGCGGCGGCCTCGCGCAAGGGGTAGCCGTAGGCGCCGGTGGAAATGGCGGGGAAGGCGAGGGTGCGGCATCCCTTTTCGACGGCCAGCTCCAGGCACCGGCGGTGGCAAGAAGCGAGCTGCTCGGCGTCCTCGGGGCGGCCCCGGTAGCGCGGCCCCACCGCGTGGAACACCCATCGGGCGGGGAGCTTCCCCGCGGTCGTGGCCACGGCGGAGCCCGTGGGGCAGCCGCCGATCTTCCGGCACTCCTCCAGGATCGCGGGCCCCCCGGCCCGGTGGATGGCGCCGTCCACCCCGCCACCGCCGGCCAGGCGGGCGTTGGCGGCGTTGACGATCGCATCCGCCGCCACCCGGGTGATGTCCCCCCGGATAAACTCGATCGGGGTCATCGCAACCTCCTCAGTATTCGCGCCTGCGGCCGAGCCAGGCGTTCAGGATCGCCCGCTGAAGATCCGTCGGGGTACCGGTGCGGCGGAGGCCGCAGACGGCGCGTTCCCGGACCCCCAGGCGGAGGGCGGCCTCGAAGGAGGCTCCCGCCCGCTGGAGGGTGAGCCGCACCTCGTCCCCCGGCGACCGCTTCCCGAGCACCTCCGCCAGCGTAGCTCGGTCCACGGTGATCCCGTCGACCGCCGTGATCCGGTCCTCGGCCCGGATCCCGGCCCGCTCGGCCTCGCTGCCGGGCGGCACGGCCAGGACCGTGGTCCCCCGGAGGGGCAGCCCCAGGTCCGCGCGGCGCGCCACCTCCAGGTCGACCTCCAGGCCGGCCGCCCCCAGGACCTCCCGGTAGGGCAGTTCCTCCACGCCCCGGACGTACCGGCCGTAGAAGCCGCCCCAGTCGCGGCCGCTCACTGCGTTGAGGGCCCCGAGGATCCCGTCCTCGGGGAATCCCACCCCGATCCAGCCTTTCCCCTCCCGCGCCGGCTCGAGGACGTACGTGGCGTACAGGTATCGGAGCACGTCGTCGAACGTCTTGGCCCCCCGGCTTTCCACCCGCAACGACAGGTCGATGAGGAGGCTGAGGAGCTCCCCCTTGTTGTAGTAATCCACCCGGGGATAATCCTTCCGGTCCCACACGGTCCAGGAGGCCTGTTCCACGCTGGTCACGAGGCGGTCGGGGTTGTTCTGGAGGGCCTCGATCTCGCCGGCGAGGTGCCGGAAGTAGCGGGCCTCGTCCCAGATCCCGCAGCGCGCGAGCGCCCGGTCGCCGAAGTAGCTGGTGCCCCCCTCGCAGAACCAGAGGGCGCGGGTCCGGACGGGGCCGGTGTAGTCGAACGGGCCCAGCCCCCGGGGGCGGATCCGCTTGACGTTCCACGCGTGGAAATACTCGTGCGAGGTGATCGAGGCCGCCACGAGGGGATCGGCGCGGACGGCGGCGTAGGGGAGGACGATGTGGGTCGAGTTCAAATGCTCCAGCCCGTGGCCTCCGGTGCCCCCCCGGAAGTGGTAGAGGAAGACGTACCGGTCGAAGGGAGGGCGGGGGGGGAACATCCGGTTCTGCTCCCGCACGATCTTCCGGCACATCTCCACCAGACGAGGGCCGTCCACGGGCCCGGTGGAGTGGAGGACCATCTCGTAGTGCGTCCCGTCCTGGTCGAATTCGCAGTGATCGAACCGTCCGAGTTCCGTAGGGGCGTCGATGAAGGTATCGTAGTCCCGGGCCCCGTATTCCTCCCCGTCCTGCTCGAGGGGGGTGGCGATCTTCCACCCCTCGGGGATCAAGAACCGGACCCGGCAGGGGGCCTCCTTCCGGTCCACCACGTAGAAATAGGTGGCCGGGCCCTCGAGGAAGCAGTGGTCGGCATCCAGGCGGGAGCGCTCGGCCGCCACCTCATAGGAAACCCTGAGGCGGGGCCTCTTCCCGGCGCGGATCTCCCAGGTCTGCTCGTCCACGGGCCGGACCTCCAGGAGCCCGCCTCCCGGGTCCTCGGCCCGGACGCCCCGGACGTTCCGGGCGTACCGGACGATCCGGTAGGCCCCCGGGGCCCAGGCGGGGATCGCCACGCGGACGGTCTCGTCGCGGTTGTTCTCGAGGGTCATGGAGACCCGGAGGCGGCCCTCGGCGGGCCGGGTGACGTCCACGGCGAACGCCACCCGGAGGGGATCCCTCGTCCCTTCCGGGACCTGGGCCTCGGCCGCCGCTCCGAGGAGGAGGAGCGTCAGGATTTCTCGCCGCCGGTGCATGCCCTTTCCGTGCCCTGTTCCCCATGATACCCGAGCCGGGGCCCTCTGCCAGCGAATCCGTCCACCCGGAGCGACGGGGGTCCCGATATAATGACCGCGTGGCCGCCAATCCTCATCTCCTGGGCCAGATCGCCCTTCAGGAGGGGTATCTCACCCCCGAGCGGCTCGAGGAATGCCTGAAGCTCCAGGCGGTCTCCGATCCTCCGCCCAAGCTGGGGTCCCTCCTCCTGCAGAAGGGCTACCTCACGGAGGAGCAGCTGGCGGCGGTGATGGAGATCCAGCGGGCCCGTCTGGAGCCCATCCCGGGCGATCCGGCACGGGGCGGTCTTTTCGGCCAGCTGGCCCTCAGGCTCGGGTACGTGTCCCAGATCCAGCTGGAGGAGGGCCTCCGGGAGCAGGAATCCCTCGCACGGGAGGGCTCCCCCGTCCTCCTCGGTCAGATCTTCCTCCGAAAGGGGCATCTCACCACCGAGCAGTTTCTGGAGGTCCTCCGCCTGCAGCGCCGGGAGGTCGCCCGCTGTCCCGGATGCGACACCTTCTACGACGCGCGGGGGCAGCCCCCGGAGCGCAAGTTCGTCTGTCCCCGCTGCGGATCGGTGGCCCAGATCCCCGCCGCCGGCCGGTCCGGCACCCTCCGGCCGGACCAGGACACCCGCCTCGGACTCCTCCGGCAGGCCAAGGAGGACCTCAAGGGCGAGACGGTGGGCCGCTATCTCATCCTCGAAACGATCGGGCAGGGGGGGATGGGCGTGGTCTACAAGGCGCTCCATCGCGATCTCAACCGCCTCTTCGCCCTCAAGGTCCTCCGGACGGGGGAGCTCACCACCATCGAGGCCGTCCGCCGCTTCCAGCGGGAGGCGCGCCTGGCCGCGCGGCTCAAGCATCCGAACATCGTCTCCATCCACGACGCGGGCGAGGAGAACGGGGTCTATTTCATCGCGATGGAATACATCGAGGGGGAGCCTCTCTCCGTCCGCCTGGCCGGCCGGCGGGGGAGGATCCGCGACCACCTGATCGTGCTGGAGAAGGTGGCCCGCGCCGTGGCCCATGCCCACCAGCGGGGGATCCTCCACCGCGATCTCAAGCCGGCGAACATCATGATCGACCGCGAGGGGGAGCCCCACCTGATGGATTTCGGCCTGGCCAAGCATCTCTGCGAGGGATCCCTGCTGACCCGCTCGGGGGCCTTCCTGGGCACACCGTACTACATGGCCCCCGAGCAGATTCGCGGCGATGCCCGCCGGGCGGACGCGCGGAGCGACGTGTATGCCCTGGGGGTCATCCTCTTCGAGGTCCTCTCGGGGCGTCCCCCGCACATGGGGGCCAACAGCGCCGAGATCTTCCACCGCATCCTCACCGAGGACCCTCCGAGCCCCCGGGCGATCAACCCCCGCGTGCATCCGGATCTCCAGACGATCTGCCTGAAGGCGATCGAGAAGAACCCGTCGCTCCGCTACCCGGACGCCCAGGCGCTGGCCGACGACCTCCGGCGGTATCTCGACGGGGAGCCGATCCGGGCACGGTCTCCCGGTCTCCTCGCCCGGGCGGTCCGGGGCGTGTCCCGCCACCCCGCGCGGGCCGTGGCGTCCGCCGCGCTGCTGCTGCTGGCGCTGGCGGCCGGGGTGCTGGGCGCCGACGCCTACCGGGACGCCCGGACGTTCGCCGGGCACCTGGGCCGGGCCCGGGAGCACCTCCGCCTGCGGCAGCACGACCGGGCCCTGGCCGAGGCGGAACTGGCCCTGGCGATCCGTCCGGGAGATCGCGAGGCCCAAGCCCTGATGCAACGGATTCGGGAGCGGCTGGCCGAGCAGGAGCGGGAGGCCCGGGCCGTCGAGGCGGCCTTCCGCCGGCGGCGCGAGGCCCAACCCCTCCTCCGGGAAGGGATCGAGGGGATTCTGACCCTGGCGGCCCGGATCCCGGCGGAGAGACCCGCGCCCGCCGAGATCCTCTCCGCCTGCCGGAGGGTGGAGGCGGTCCTGGGGGAGGCGCTGAAGATCTGCCCCGAACACGACGAGGCCCTTCTCTGGAGGGCCCGGGCCCGCGCCCTGCGGGGCGATGCCGGGGGGGCCCTGGAGGACCTGGACGGCGCGGTGTCCCTGAATCCCCGTCCGGCGGACGCCTACCTGGAGCGAGGCCGGCTCCTCCTGAGGGCGGGACTCCGCCCGCGGGGACTCCCCGGGGAGATCGCCCTCGGGACCTCCGCCGCCGCCCGCGAGGCCCGGGGGCGGGCGCGCCGGGATCTGGAGGTCGCCCGGACGCATGCCGAGGACCGTCCCACGGTGGGGTACGCCGAGGCGGCGATCGATCTTTTGGACCTCCGGCTGGAGGACGCAGAGAGGAAGGCCGGGGTCCATCTCGAGCGGCACGCGGGGGATCCCGAGGCGCTGGTGTTGCGGGCGGCCGTGCTCCTCGTGCGGTCGCGGCCGGACCTGGCCCTGCCGGACCTGGACCGGGCGATCCTCCACCGCCCCCTGGACCGCGTCCTGAGGGAGTGGCGGGCGGTGGCGCGCCACCGCGGGGGCGACTTCGCAGGGGCCCTGGAGGACCTCTCCGCCGTGCCGGGGGAGGTGGGGACGATGTGTCTCCGGGGGGCCCTGCGCCTGGAACGGGGCGAGGCCGCGGAGGCCCTCGAGGAATTCCGCCGCGCCCTCGAGTCCGATCCCTCGGGCGCGGACGCCCGGGCGGGCCGGGCGGCCGCCCTGGCGGTCCTGGGGCACCGTGAGGAGGCGGAGGCCGCCTACGGGGCGGCCCTGGAGCGGGATTCGGGGGAGGCCGCCTATTACGAAGCCCGGGGGCTTCTGCGGAGGAAGATGGGGCGGGCGCGGGAGGCGGCGGAGGACCTCCGGAAGGCCGTGGAACTCGACCCCTCCCGCCGGGACCGGCTTGGGAAGTGGCTGGAGGAGCCGGGGCCCTGAAATCGTGCCGCCGGGCACCCCGCGCTCCCATCATTTCGGCCCGTGGGACGTAGAATCTTCTGGCCGTTCCCGATGCCCGTTCCTCTGGAGGTGGACATGGATCCCGCGCCGCCGGGGGCCTCCCCTTCGGACCTGGAGGCCGTCCGCAAGCTCAAGGAGGCCTGCGACACGCTGAAGGCCGAGATGCACCGCGTGATCGTGGGCCAGGACCGCGTGCTGGACGAGCTGCTCACCTGCATCTTCTCGCGGGGCCACGCGCTGCTTTTGGGGGTGCCGGGGCTGGCCAAGACGCTCATGATCCGGACGCTGGCGCAAACCCTCTCGCTCTCCTTCAACCGGATCCAGTTCACGCCGGACCTCATGCCCAGCGACATCACCGGCACGGAGGTGATGGACGTGGACCGTTCCACGGGCGAGCGGTCCCTGCGCTTCCTGCGCGGCCCCGTGTTCGCCAACGTGATCCTGGCGGACGAGATCAACCGGACCCCGCCGAAGACCCAGGCCGCCCTCCTGGAGGCCATGCAGGAGCTTCAGGTCACCGTGGGCGGCAAGCGCCATGCGCTGCCGCAGCCGTTCTTCGTCCTGGCCACGCAGAACCCCATCGAACAGGAGGGCACCTATCCCCTGCCGGAAGCCCAGCTGGACCGGTTCATGTTCATGATCCACGTAGGATACCCCTCGGAGGAGGAGGAGCTGGAGATCGTGAAGCTGACGACCTCGGTCTTCGACGTCCAGCTCCGTCCCGTGCTGACGGGGGAGGAGGTGCGGCTCCTTCAGGAGATCGTCCGGCGGGTCCCGGCGGCGGACCATGCGGTCCGATACGCGATGGCCCTGGCGCGGGCCACGCGGGTCTCGGAGGGGGGGTGTCCCGAGTTCATCCGGGACTGGGTCCGCTGGGGGGCCGGGCCGCGAGCCAGTCAGTACCTGATCATCGGGGCGAAGGCCCGGGCGGTCCTCCAGGGGCGTTATTACGTGACGGTCCAGGACATCCGGGCCGTGGCGCATCCCGTCCTGCGCCACCGGATCGTGACCAACTTCAGCGCGGAGGCCGAAGGCGTGACGACCGACAGGATCGTGGACCGGCTCCTCGAGGCGGTCCCCGCCAAGGAGGCGGAGTTCGAGAAAGACCCCACGCTGCCCAGGGTCACGGAGCCCTAGGGTCTTTCCCCCCGGCCCGTCGGCCGGGGAGGAGGCCGGCCCGGCCATGGCGGAAAATGCCCGGAGCTATCTCGATCCCCGGATCCTCGACAAGATCACGCGGCTGGACCTCAAGGCGCGCCACCTCGTCGAGGGGTTCGTGGCGGGGATGCACAAGAGCCCCTACCACGGGTTCTCCGTGGAGTTCGCCGAGCACCGCGAGTACGTCCCCGGGGACGACCTCAAGCACCTGGACTGGAAGGTGTTCGGCCGGACCGACCGGCTCTACGTCAAGGAGTACGAGCTGGAGACCAACCTGCGTTCGCACATCCTCCTGGACACCTCGGAGTCGATGGAATACGGCAGCGGCCGGATCTCCAAGCTCGAACTGGCGTGCCTCGTGGCCGCCTCGATGGCCCATCTCATCCTCCGGCAGCAGGATTCCGTGGGCGTGGTCTGTTTCGACAAGGAGGTCCGGCAGCAGGTCCCGCCCTCGAGCTCGATGGGCCACCTGAAGTCCGTCCTGGGGGTGCTGGCCCAGGCCGCCCCGCGAAACCGGACCGACATCGCGGCGGTCTTCCATGCCCTGGCGGAGGGGATCCGCCACCGGAGCCTCGTCCTCGTGATCTCGGACCTCTTCGACCGGCCGGAGGAGGTTCTGAAGGCCCTGCGCCACTTCCGCCACCGGCGGCACGACGTCATCGTGTTCCATGTCCTGGACGAGTACGAGCTGACCTTTCCGTTCCAGCGGATGACGCTCTTCGAGGGGCTGGAGGAACAGCCCCGGCTCCTGGTGGATCCGCGGGCGCTGAGGAAGGCGTACCTCGAGGAGATCGGGCGGTTCTGCGGAATGATCCAGCGGGAATGCGTGCGGCAGTCCATCGACTACGTGCGGGTGACGACGGACCAGCCGCTGGACGTGGTCCTCTCGCGCTACCTGGCGGGGCGGCTGTCCATGCGGAAGCGATGATCGGAACCGAAGACCGGACATGAGCTTTTTCAACAACCCCGGGTTCCTCTGGTTCGCGCTGGGGGGGATCATCCCGATCCTCATCCACCTCCTGAACCGGCAGAGGTACCGCCGCGTCCGGTGGGCGGCGATGGAATTCCTCCAGGCGGCCCTCCGCAAGACCCAGCGGCGGGTGCGCCTCGAGAACCTGCTTCTCCTGCTGGTGCGCGTCCTGGTGATGGTCCTCCTGGCCCTCGCCCTGGCGCGGCCCTTCTTCCGCCGGGCTCCCCTGGAGGCCCTGGGGGACACCGACACGCACCACATCTTCGTCGTGGACGTCTCGGCGAGCATGGGGTACCGGCCCGCCCGGGACACGCCGCTGGACGTGGCCCGGCGGGCGGCGGAGCGGGTCCTCTCCGAGATCCGCTCCGGCGAACAGGACCGTTTTTCCCTGGTGACCCTCTCCTCCTTCCCCGAGATCCTCATGAAGGGCCGCACCCAGAAGGACCAGATCCGCAAGGCCCTCGGGGAGCTCAAGCCGACGGACTACGGGACCCGCGTGCCGGCCGCGATGGCCGAGGTCCGGGCCCTCCTGGAGGACCCCGACCTTCGCAACCGGGACCGGCGCGTGTACCTCTTCACGGACCTCCAGCGCGTCGGCTGGGAAAGCTCCGACGAGGCGGAGGCGCGGAAGTTCGCCTCCCTGCTCAAGCAGCTCTCGGGGCGCGAGGATACCACGTTCTATCTCTTCGACGCCGGGGAGCGGGGCGAGCCCGTCAACCGCGCGGCGGTCGACCTGAGGGTGGACCCTCCCGTGGTGATCGCCCGACGGAGGGCCCGGTTCACCGCCCTGGTCCACAACTTCTCCGCCCTCTCCTTCCCCGCGCTGGAGGTGACCTTCTCGGTGGACGGCGCCGCCCAGCCCGTCCGCACCGTCCCGCTCCCCCCGCACGCCACGGTCCCGGTGTTCTTCGACCACGAGTTCGTCGAGAGCGGCCCCCACTGGGTCTCCGTCTCCCTGGATCCGGACCCCCTGGAGGCGGACAACCGGAGGCACCTGGCGCTCGAGGTGCGGACGGCCCTCCGCGGCCTGGTGGTGGACGGGGATCCCGGGGAATCCCCCCGGCAGAGCGAGACCTACACGTTCGTTCTGGCGCTGGACCCCACGCGGGAGGGGACCACCTTCTCCGTGGACTCCAAGGGGGTGGAACTCTTCGATGCCGAGGGACTGGACGCCTACGATTTCGTGGTCCTGGCGAACATCCCGGGCCTCTCGGCGGACAAGATCGAGCGGCTGGAACGGTACGTCCGGCGCGGCGGGGGCCTCTTCCTCACCCTGGGGGCCCGCGTGGACCGGGTTTCCTTCAACGAATCGTTCTGGCAGGGGGGGCGGGGACTCTCTCCGGCGGCCCTCGAGGAGGTCGCCGGCGCCGCCCCCGCCGGCACCGACGGGAGGGAGGAGCGCCGGATCGCCCGCTTCGAGGCCCGGCACCCGGTCTTCCGCACCTTCCGGGACAAGCTGCGGGCGGCCCTCTCCGAGCTGGTCTTCTACAGATATTACCGGGTCCGGGACTTCGACGCCGGGGCCGTGCTGGCCTCCTTCGACGACCCCGCCGGATCCCCCCTCCTCCTCGAGAAGGCCTTCGGCGAGGGCAAGGTGCTCCTGTTCACCTCCACGCTGGACCACGAGTGGAACGCGGGCATCGCGGGACATCCTCCCTACCTCCCCTTGATGTGGAACCTCTGCGGGCACCTGGCGGCGCGCCCGCCCGGGCGATGGAATCTCCTCGTGGGGGACCTCATCCAGGCCGACCTGCCGGTGGAGCAGTACCAGCCCCCGTTCCTCCTGTACACCCCCGGCGAGCGCGGGGCGGTCCACCTGGCGGCGGCTCCCCCCGAGCCGGACCGGAAATTCTTCCGCGTCTCCTACCCCCTGCGCCGGAGGACGGAAGATCCCGGCGTCCTGCGCAACGAGGGGGTCGAATGGGCCGGCCCCTACCGGCTGACCCGCCGGCCCCCCGGGGAGGAGGAGAAGACCGTGGCCTACTTCGCGGTCAACCTCCCCCCCCGCACCCCCGCCCCGGAAGAGATCCAGGCGGCCGAGGGCAACCTGGACCGGATCTCCCCGGAGGAGCTCCGCCGCCGGTTTCCCGACTTCAAGGTGGAATTCCTCGGCGACCGGCGGGAGGGGACCGCGGAGATGGACCTCAAGACCCCCCCGGGAAGCAACCTCGCCCGGCACCTCCTGTTCCTCCTGCTGGGGCTGCTGCTCGTCGAGTCCGTGCTGGCCTGGTGGTTCGGGCGGGAGAAACGATGACCGGCACCGTTCTCAAGGAGGCTCTCCGGGCCCCGCGGCCGGGCGATCTCGGGTCGAGGCTCCTGGGCATCGACCGGGTGAACCTCGACGGCGAGATCTCCCTGGCCTGGAAGCACATGCCCGAGGCCTGGGTCTTCTTCCTCGTCCTCCTCCCGGCCGTGGTCCTGGCGGCCTGGCTCGTCTACCGGAAGGAGAGGGGGGACGCGGGGTCGGGCCCCAAGCTCCTGCTGACGGCCCTGCGGGCGGCCCTCGGGATCCTGGTCCTCCTGCTGCTGATGGAGCCGGTCCTGACCGTGGAGACGATCAAGAGCCGCAAGGCCCACGTGATCGTCCTGGTGGACGAATCCCGCTCGATGGCCAAGACGGACCCCCTCCGAACGCGGGAAGAAAAGCTCCGGATCGGCCGGGTCACGGGGCTCGTGGACGGGGACGACGAGCTCTCTCCCTCCGAAGAGGAGGCCCTTCGGAGGATCTCCCGGGCGGAGATCGTCCGGCGGGTCCTCGAGAACCCCGAACTGGGGATCCTGGACCGCCTGGAGGAAAAGTCCAACGTGGCCTATTTCACCTTCTCCGCCGGTGCCAGCGCCCGCGAGGACCGCACGAAATTCCTGGACGGCTACCGGCCGGAGACCTGCCTGGGGACGGAGACCGCCATCGGCGACGCCGTGCGGGGGGCCCTGAACGCGCTGCGGGGGCAGATCATCGGGGGCGTGGTCATCTTCTCCGACGGCCGCAACAACGCCGGGATGCCCCCCCGGGAGATCGCCGCCCAGTGCCGGCAGCGCTACCTGCCCCTGTATACCGTGGCCGCCGGCCTCCCCCACGCCCCCCGCGACC
>Ga0209162_1003464_pt1 | contig 12716 bp, 5 predicted proteins | sample YNPNPMetaG_FD_187121 | JGI IMG/M metagenome (GOLD analysis project Ga0209162, IMG submission 187121) | Anoxygenic and chlorotrophic microbial mat microbial communities from Yellowstone National Park, USA - YNP NP MetaG (SPAdes) (version 2) ...
GCTACACGGCGCAGGGCGTCGAGAACGGCGGACCGGACGGGGCCCTCGGGTTCGTCCAGCCCGCGGATAAGGACGTCGATGGCGCGCTCGACATCATGCACGCACGTGAGCCCGCGAACGGCCGCCAGGCGGCGGCTGGTGGGGGCCTGGGTATCCGCAAGCTCCCGGGCGAGCATCTCGAGGACGGCGCCGTCGCGGTAGGCCCCGAGTGCTGACGCCGACGCCTCCCGGAGGCGGGGATCCGGATCGTCCAGCAGTACCCGCAGCGGATCCAGCATGGCCGCCGGCGGTGCCTTGGCAGCCGCAATCGCCTCGCATGCCGCCAGGCGGGCCAGGGGGTCCCGGCTCTGCGTGAGCACCTCCACGAGGGCGTCAACGGCCTCAGGCCAGCCGGTTTCAAGCATCTCGGCGCAGGCGGTCCGCCGTGTCGCGAGCGTGTTCTCTTCCGTGATGTATCGCAGCCATTTTCGGATCTGGTCCTGGCGCTGTGATACTGCGGTCGTCGCGCTCGGGGCCGAGGCGACGCGGGATGTTTGGGGTTGGGCGGCGTATCCCCAGAGCCACGTCAGGCACGCCGCGACCAGGCCGGTTCGATGCACCCGCGAACCACCCATCGTTGAGCGACCGCCCTCTCCTGCGGCGATGGACCTTCCCTGCGCACGTCCCGCGGCACTTGCGTTGCCCCACGACGACAGCGCGGCAGGCGTCGGGACCGGCGTCCGCCTCCTAAGAGTACAGGCCGCTCGACGTTCCCGCAACCGGCTTTGGCCATGCGTGCTCCGAGCGGCGCGAGGTCTTGTGCGACCACCGGGCGGCACACAGGTGGCTGCGCTGCGTGGGGCAACGCGAACCTGCGGGCGCAGGCGGCGGCCTTTCCGCCTGAGCACGGTTGCAGCCCGGGGCACGGCTTGGGGTTCGGTGCCGTTGGACTCGGCGGTGAGGGCCCCAATAGAAAGCCGCGCGGCCGCCCTTTCGGGCAGCCGCGCGGCGATCATGTCATGCTCGGGATCGAATGGGCGTCGCCGTCATTGGCACGCAGGCGGCGGCGGGTTCCCTGCGCCGTTGAAGCACGCCTGGAACGTGGCGAAGTCGTTCACGTCCACGTCGAGATCCTGGTCGCTGTCGAGGCACGCACATTTCCTGGCCGCCTCAGGCGGAAGGCCCGTCGGCCACGGATTGCCCGCGCCGTTGAAACAGGCCTGGAACGTGGCGAAGTCGTTCACGTCCACGTCGCCGTCTCCGTCCGCGTCTTGGCGGGGCGAGGCGCAGGCGGCCATCACCTCAAAGCCCTCGACGAGCGTACCTGTCGCACAGGTGGTCACCACAACATCCCACTTGCCGGTGGCTGCGCCCGTCAGATCGAGGTCGCACGTCAGCCGGTTTTCGTCGAGGACGTTGACGCTTGTCGCGACGATATCCGACTCGCCGGCCCTGGTCAGCTTGACGGCGGCGCCGGCCGCGAAGCCGGCTCCTGTAATCTCGACGCCGGTGAGAACCTCATCCTTGGTGCCCTGGGCCGGGCTGATCGACGTTACCGTCGGCCCCGAGCACGGAGAGATTGTGATGAGGATCTGATCCTGCACCTCGACACCCATGTCGTCCTTCACCACCACGTCCACCCAGTACTGCCCGTTGCCGTCGCCGCCCGATGCGGTTCCGGGAGCGGGCGTGCCGCTGATCGTGACCGTGGCGGGGTTGCCGATGGCGGGAGCCGGCGAGGCCGTCAGGCCCGCGGGCAGATCCGCCGCGTCGATGGTGATGCTCACGGTATCGGGCATGTCATCATCCGCGGCCTGGACATCGGCGCTCAGGGCAGCGCCTTCGGTGCCGCTGATGGTGACAGGGGCGTTGAGCAGATACGGCGACTGGTTCCATGTGGTGGTCAGATTGATATCGTCGAACCACGCGCTGCGGCCGTCGGCCGAACTGAGGTCGCCGATGTAGAGCGCGTTGATCTTGTCGATTGCGAGCGCCGCCACAGCACGACCACGCACGTCATCGACGTAATAGGCGGCGCCGTTCGCGCCGAGCTTGATGACAAGTTTGTGCCATCCGGTGGTGCGGCCGGGGCAGCCCGGCTCGTTCAGGTTGAACCAGTTGTTGTCGCTGCCGGCACCGTAGAATCTCCCCTGGAACTTCGAGGCGTTCAGCGTCTCACCGGGGAACAGGCTCCCGGAAACCGAGTTGAACACGCCGATCGCGTACGCACACTGCACGTAGGTGCTCGTCCGGTAGCCGCCCGCGCTGCCCCCCGTGGGAGGCAGCCATTTCGCCAGCGTCCCGTAGTGCCGTTGGTTCTGACCCGGCGTGGTCTCGCCGTCCACGTACATCCAGAACTCCAGGAGGATGGGGGTTTCACTGCTGGTTGCCGTCTCGGTGAGGTCCCGCCCCATCTGGCCGCCGGCCGCAGACTCCCTGGCGGACCAGGTTCCGCCGCTCGTGTGGTTCTGGGTGTTGTCAGGAGTCATGTTCGCGTTGAGCGGCTGCCAGCAGACGTCGAACTGGGCGGTCTCGAAGTCATCCGAGAACGACAGCGCGATCGGAAGGACGCACCGCCTGCTGGAAAGCCCGCTTTCGCCGGCCAAGTTCGTCTGTGTCGCTCGGTAGTAGTCGCCTACGACGAAGGGCTCGTCCAGGGTGACCGTGGCCATCGTCTGGTTGGCGATCTCCATCGTCTTGACCGGGGTGGTCGTGTCCTCATTCCGGTAGATGGACACCAGCGTGGCGTTCGTCAGCAGGCCCGTCACGGTCAGCACGTTGTTGCCCTCGATCAGGGCGGGGACGATCGTGGGCGTCGGCGGGGGGGGCTGCGGCGGAGCCGGGCAACCGGTGGTCACTTCGATGTCGTCGAAGTACGCCGCATGATTTGCGTTCGAGAGGCCCGAGCCCATGACAACGCAGTCGAAGGTAAACGAATCGGTACGATCGTTCTCGTAGGACAGCAGATCGTCCACGTACCACTGGACCTTCGTGCCCGTGATGCGAATCATCATCTTGTGCCAGCCGGTCGCCCGCGTCGGACCCCACTCGAGCTGCTGCCAGTACTGGTTGCCGCTGCACCCGCTCGGGCCGCCCAGGTACCGGCCCTGGTACTTCGACGTGTTCGTTCCGTTGCAGGTGGTCGCATTGTACTGACCCATGGCAATCAGCATCTGCAGCGCGCCATCTGCGTAACCGGCGCCAGAGTACGCGCGGATCTCCATGTAGTTGCGGGCTCCGCTCGTGCCGCTGCCGTCCGCGGTGATGTACTGCCAGAAGGTGAAGCACAGGGGCTCCTCGTCCGTGGCAGCCAACTCCTGGCCCAGGTTGCGGTAGTTACGGTTGGCCGCGGCGTTAGTGGTTGTGCCGTTGACCTTCGCGGAGTGCGAGGCGCTGTGCGACTGCTCCGTCGTCCAGATGCAACTCGGCTGGGGGCTGTAGAGCGGCCAGGCCGCCTCGAACGCCGCCTGGCTCCCGTAGGATTCCAGGTCGTCAAACAATACGGTAGTCTGAGCGAACGCGGCGGACGCAATCAGTAGCGTGCAGCCAGCCAGTAACAGGTACCTTTTCATTCCTGTCCTCCAGATTGAGCCGTTGGCTCCGGTTCCGTTACACTCACGAGAGACCCGCCGCTCCTTGTGGCTCAGGTCCCGTCGGATCGCGGGCCATGAACTTCATAGCCAGTTTGCGGGCAGGCCCCTGCGGTAGGCCAGCTTCGTTTGGAAGCTCAAGATGCGCGGCAACAGCTTCGCCCCTCCAGCCTCCAGACGATCCCCGACCGCAAATTATATCATTTCATTCTACCCGCGTCGTTGGGGTCAGGCAAGCGAAAAACACGGATATAAGAGTTTGTTATTTCGCTAGTTATGGGATTCTGCCGGAATCCCGCCATGCGGTTAGTTAGCACTCGTTGCGCTAAGCGCCATAGAAAGGAGCACCCCCTTTTTTGCGCCCGGGTTTCGCCCTGCTTGCCAGCCGAGGTTGCGCCGAGGCTTTCATCTCCGCTTGGAGCTGGGTATCGTCATGCGGGCACTTCGCCGTGCCGCGTGTCCGAGACGGAGGCCCCATGAGGTTGAGCGGCCTGCTGTCGGTGTTTGTGGTCTTAGCCGCTACGGGTGCTGTCGGCGGTGTCAGCGGCCGGATCGTTCAGGTCGGCTATCCGTTGGGGGCGCTGGAGGATGAGGCGTTGGAGGACACGGCGGGCAGGCCCAAGTTTCGAGATGGCGCCTGGGTTCCTATCCTTGTAGAGCTTCATTCGGAAGAGAGCGGCCCACTCTTCGAAGGCCGGTTGCGCGTCACCCAGCGGGACCGGGACGGGGACCTCGTAACCACCGAGGAGCCGGTCTCTCTACGCGGCACGCGGCGGTTCTGGGTGTACACCATCGCCGGCGCCGAGCGGGCGGACGATTCGTTTTCCGTGCGGCTTGTGAATGCGGCCGGCCAGACCGTTCGCGTGCGCGACAGCGTCACAGGCTCGGAGGCAGACAGGCTCCTGCCTTCGGCGTCCCCCGTTGCTCTCGGCGCTGAGGACGTGGTGGTGCTCGACATCTCGGAACGCGCCGTACCCGCCCTGCGGTTTCTGGAAGCCGAGAATGCAGGGGGGGAACGAATAACGGACCGTCCGGTGGTCTTGGGTCGGCACGCCGCCCGGGATGTGCCGACGCACTGGTGCGGCCTGGATATGGTCGATGTCGTCGTGTGGGATTCGCCGGACCCGGGGGGGCTGACGGACCGGTTGCGTCAGATGTCGGCGCTCGTGGAATGGGTCCATCGCGGCGGCGTGCTCGTTCTAGGGGTGGGGGCGACGTGGCAGCAGATCCAGAAGTCGGATCTCGAGCCGCTACTGCCGGCCCCGGTGGGTCCGGCCGAGCGGGTGACCGAGTTGCCGGAGCTGGTGGAGATGTTCCCGGGCCAGGCCCTGCCGGCTCGCCTGCCGCGTCCGATCGAGGTATGCCCCCTGGAGCGGGCGCTGCTGCGGCCGGGTTCTCTGGTGTGGAGGCCCCCGAGCGGCGTGGAGCCCGCGGGGCGGATTCTCGCCTGTCGCCGAGCAGTCGGACGCGGGCAGGTCGTGTATTTCGGGGCGTCCCTTCGGGAGCTGCTGGGGCTGGTGAAGGATCCCAGCCAGCTCGTGATGTGGGCCGTGCAGGTGCGCCAGGGTCGGCAGGGTGAGCGCGGGCCGGTGACGTGGGTCCGCAAGGAGCTCTTCGACGATCTGGCCCGCGAGGTGGGATTCGCCCCGCGAACCGGTGCGTACTTCCTGTTCGGGGTGGTGTTCCTGGTCACGTATGTTCTGGTGAGCACGGTCGGGACGTGGCACTGGCTCAAGGGCCGCGGCTGGACGCACCACAGTTGGACAGCGTTTGCCGCTGTCGCCGTGCTGGCCAGCCTGCTGAGTCTCGCTTCGGTGCGTCTGGTCCGGGGTGTCGGCTACGACGTGCAGGAGCTGAACGTGGTGGACCTGCGCGCCGGGGAATACGGCGCGGTCGTGACCGCCTACTACGGGATGAAGACTTCCTCGCACGAGCGGCTGGACCTCATGGTGCCCCAGGACTGGACGAGGATCGACGAGGCCGTCGAGAGCTCGTGCGTGCTGCGGCCACTGCCGCATTCGCCGACGGCGCAGTCCCTTTTTGTGGCTCGGGAGGAGTACCGGGTTGTGCCCGGCCGTGGACGTCTGATGGATGTGCCCTTCCGGGCCACCCTCAAGCAACTGGAAGGGAGCTGGCGCGGGGAGATCGGCGGTCGAATCGAGGCGAGCCTGACCGGCAAGTGGGATGCGGATCGCTTCTTCCCGGATCAGGCGAGCTGGATCCGGAACGGTCTGGGCGTGGACCTGCAGGGCTGCGTGCTGATCCAAGCTGTCAGAGACCCGCTTCCGACGGATACATCCCGATCGTCGCTCGGCATCTGGTGTCACGCGCTGGGCGACGGGCGACTCGCGAACGGCGCCACCCTTTCCTCCCTGGAGAAAGTCATCCGCCGATCGGGCGAGGCACCGGTGCTTGTCCACTTCCAATCGCAATGGGCCCGGAAAGCGGGGGCCAGGGCAGGGGAGCCCTCCGGTGGGAGCGACGATCAGGCTCGGGCGGCTCGACTCGATATCGAGGGCGTGCAGGCCGAACTCCTTCTGGTTTCCACGTTCCGGGAATACGACGGGGTGCCGTCGTCCGGCATGCGCGGGGCGCTTGGCAGCTCGACGGAACTGGCCCGTACGTACTTGCGAAAGCTCGATGTGTCCGAGCTGCTCACTCGGGACGTGATGCTGCTCGTGGGCTTCAGCGACGCACCGGGGCCGGCTCGCCTGTGCTATCGCCCAGCAGGGACCGACCGGCGCTTTCGTCCGACGCGCCCCAGCCGCTGTCTGACCATGTATCGGGTGCTGATTCCGATAAAGACGCCCAGACCTTGGCGCGACCGGGCTCAGGCCTCGGGCGCAGGTGGTTGAAGCGCCCCGCGCCGGCCGGCATCCCTGCCTGTTGGAAATCCGTTGAATGGCGGCCGCGGCAGGGAGCGGTCATCTTCTGGGTGGCACCGCGAACCGGCGGGCCGGCTTCGTGCCGCGAGGCTCTCCTCCTTGCAGCCTGCTGACTCGTCTGCGGCCGACGACGATCCTATACTTAGAATGTCGCCTATCGATGTTTCGGGCCTGCGGCATCGGTGCCGGGAAGGAGCGACTATGCTGTACCCCATTTCTGGTCGGACAAGCCGATCGTTGGCAGCCGTTTCGACCCTGTTCGTCCTGGTGATCGCCGGGTGCGTTGCTCAGCGGGAGAGCCAGGAAAGGCGTCGGCTCGCCGATACGCGCAAACCTGCTCTGCATGCGGTTCATAGCGCCCGGCTGCGGTCGGTCATGGCCGAGCTCGGGAGGCAACGGTTCGTGAACCTGCCTCAGGAGATGGACGCGCGACGGTCCCAGCAGCTGAACTTCTCCGAGCTGGGGCATGTGGCTCAGCGAATGGCCGACTCGGCCGGCGAGATAATCGAGGCCGCCCCGGCGAGCGAACTCACGCCTCAGGAGAGGGAGGTCTTCGTGAGCCTCGCAGAGAAGCTCCGCAACGAGGCGATGGCCCTCCGGAGCGCCGCGGGCTCGCGAGACGAGGCGGGCGCGCGTGAGGCCATGGGCCGGATCACGGCGACCTGCAACGCGTGCCATTCGTCTTTTCGGCAGCTTGCGTCTATCTCCGGCCTGTGATCGCGGGGTTCATCCCCCGTAGCGTCGAACGTGCAGTTCGCGGTCGTAGGGGGCCCGTCGTTCGGGGCAGCGATCGCGCGGACAAAGCTGGCAGTTCTCGTAACGGATCTCGGTCGGAAAGCGCAGGCCTGAGATGCTCTTGATCGGGATCATCAGGAAGCTGTCGGTCAGCTCGACACCAATCGTCGTCATCGGGTCGCCGAGGGCCTGGAAGAGCTCGCGCTGCTGCTCCAACGGCCAGTCTCGCAGCGAGCCGGGATTCATCGAGCCCGTAGGTCCGGGGTTGAAACGGCCGGCGATGTCGGCCTCGAGGACCCTCAGCGCCTCCCGCAGAGCGGCTTCCATGATGGCGTCGGCCCAGAAACGGTCGAGCAGGTCGCTGAGGCCCTCGGCCCATGCGGCCATCTCCCGCCCGCACGTGGCCACGTAGGGAAACACCCGGTGCGCCTGCTCGAGGTTCACTCGCAGGACGCGGCTGGTCATCCGGATCCCGTCGATGACCACCGTGTCCGTGTCGCGCGATTCGATGTAGGCCGGTCGGTACATCGCCTTCGGCCGCGCCACGGCCCGGCCCTCGGCGACCAGGTTCCGGAAACGCTGGATATAGCCCGGCTGGTCCGGGATGCGGAGTTTGCGGATCAGCCCGGCGGGATCCGGGCGGAACGGGATGTCGCGCAGGACGACGGCGGGTTCCATGCACAGATTCTACGGTGCCCGGGCCGGAAGACGAATTCGCGCCGCGCGCGGCCGTGCCGCGACGGTCCCCGGGCGGTAGAATCAGTCTGGCACATGGCGACCGGAGCCGCCGAACATGACAGCCGCCAGACTCACGTGGGTATTGTTGCTCGCGGCGACCGCCACGTCCTGGGGACCGGACGTTGCGGCCTCTCAAGAGGTCTGGGCCGGTGGTGCGGAGGGGATATCGGAGCGGGGGGAGTGGGCGGTGTACGGCCAAGCCCTCAACGAGACGGGGGCCGCCGTTGAGGGCGTTTCGATTCAGCTCGAACTCGGCGGGAGCGCGGACGTACCCGGTCGGATCCTGGGGCGAACGGTGACCGACGCAACCGGGGACTTTCTGATCCGTCTGTCGGGGCCGCCGGAGGGCCCGATCTTCCTGCGGGCCGAGAAGACCGACTACGCGGTTTTTCACACGCCCGTGCTCTTCGAGGAGGGTGACCGGCAACCGTTCGTGGAAGTGGATCTGGTCGGGGCACTGACTCTGGCCGGCACGGTTCTCGACGCAACTACACGGTGCCCCGTCGGGCAGGCCCTGGTGGTCCTCCAGACGCTTTCCCGCACTTGGGAGACACGGACCGATGACGAGGGCCGATTCGAGCTGAAGGGCCTGCCGTGCGGCAGCGGTACTCTGCTGGTCGCTCGCCACGGGTATGGTCGCCAGCGAAGCGCGATGAGGATCGATCGCGAGATGCCGCCGACGGAGGTGCGGCTTTTTCCGGAGCGACCTCTGTCCGTCGAGGTGGTTGATGACCTGGGCCGGCCCATCTCCGAGGCCCGGATCGATGTTCTGTTCGGGGACGACGACATCTCGCGTGACGCAGTGTCACTGAGCACCGGCCCCGACGGCCGAGCGGAGATCCATGGCATCGGGCGCCACGTGAGCGTCATCGGTCTGTCGGTGGCCCATCCCGATCATGTGGCCGCCCCCCTGCGGCCGCTCTGGCTGGGGCCCGCGCAATCGCAGCCCGCCTCCCATCCCGTGCGGCGGATCGTCCTGCCGCGCGCGGGTCGAGTGGCCGGCCGGGTTGTGCGAGAGCCGGATGGCGAGCCGATCGGCGGCGCCCGCGTGGCCGTCCGAGACCTGTCTCACGAGGAGCAGTTGATAGAGTGGACCGACCTCGAGGGGAGCTTTGAAATCTCCGGTGTGACACCGGGTCCGATCGTGATCACAGTGCAGCACCCCGACTATGCCCCCGAACTGATCGAGGATGAGGTCCGCGTTTCCGGTGGCCCGCGTCCGGTGATTCGTCTGAGGAAAGGCAGGCCGTTGGCCGGCACGGTCGTGAACGAAGCCGGTGCCCCCGTCCCGCGGGCATTCGTGACGTGCACGACGTGGAGGGGGCACGATACGCTCGGCATGCGGGCCATTACGGACGATCAAGGCCGCTTCGAGTTCCCGCAGGCCCCCGACGGCCCGATCGAATTCGCGATCATCGCCGATGAGGGCGTTTCGGAGGGCCAGGTGCTTACGGCCGGCCGGAGCGACTATCGGGTGGTCCTGCGCGGGGGCAGGCCGGCTACGAGGCCGGCGGCGGTCAGGACCGGTTCCGGCCGCCTCAAGGTCGGCAAGCCCGCCCCGGGTTTCGCCGTGACGGCCCTGAACGGGAGAACCTATCGCCTCTCGGAGCTTCGAGGCAAGTACGTGCTGGTGGATTTCTGGGCGACCTGGTGCCGGGTGTGCCGTGCCGAGATTCCGACACTGCGTGCACTCGCGCGGGAGCTGAAGGGCCGTCGGGACTTCGTGCTGATCGGCCTGAGCCTGGACGAAGATGTGGCCGCCATCGACGCGTTTCTTGACGAAGAGCATGTGGAGTGGCCCATCGCCGGGGGCTCCGAGAGCGGTGTGGATGTGGCCGCCGAGAAGTACGGCGTCCGGTCGATTCCGTTCAACTGTCTGGTGGGCCCCGATGGGACCGTCCTGGCGATCGACGTGCACGGTTCGGAACTGCTTCCGGCGGTCCGACAAGCCCTCAGCAGCGGCGACCGCGCTTCGCCGTAGGAGAGTGCCCTGTGGGCCTTGATCCCGTGTCGGCGGGTCGACGGATCGGTTGCCCAGACCGGGAGTGGGCCGGCCGGCCCTCGGCGGGGTCAGTTGCCGGCCCTGCCGAGGGCGCAGGGCTGAAGCGGGCAGACTCCCTGGCGGGCCAGGGGCTTGGGATAATGGACCGGGCACGTCGACGCGACGAGCCATTGTGGGGGCCGCACGGACAGGGTCCGTCTGGGACCGGCCGGCGTTGCCCTCGCGCCTTCGTGCAATTCAGTGGGGGATGACCTCGACTGCTTTCCCCAGGTCCACGGCTCGCGGCCGGCCGTCGGGGGAAGCCGGGGGGACTGGTCTGCGTTTGGCCTGCGCCCGGCCCGGATGGCGACGCAGCCGCTTCACGTTTTCCCAAATCGGCCGTTCGGCCGGCCTTCCTGCACAAGCACTCAGTACTGCGCGACGATTTCCTGGTCCTGCTCGATGCGACCGGGCAGGATGATCCACTCCTTCTTGACGTCGAACCGATCGTGGGGTCTGCCGTTGACCGTTACCGAGCGCATCGGTTTGCCGTCGGGGTGACGCAGACGGAGATAGATCGTCTTCGGGGGTGTCCGCTGCGGCGGGCTCAGGCGGGACGTGATCCGCCCCTGGGCCACCTGGGAGGTGATTTGCAGAGAGAGCGGGCCGAAGTGCGTGGCCGCCCGTTCGATGGCCACCCGTCGGCCGTCCGCCAGCCAGTAGCGGGGGATTGCCTGTCCGAGATAGAGGCAGTCGCCCTCTTCCCGCACGAACATCAGGCGCAGCCAGAATGTGGACTGAGCCTCGTCGGAGCTCTTGAAATGGTCTCCGCGCGGGTAGCCCAGTTCGGGCAGCGAGTGCTCGTTGCACATGCGGATTTCCGGATAGAAGGCTGACGCGAAACCGTTGAAGTAGGCCCGCAGGTAGTGCTTCACGTCGTCGCGGTAAAGGTAGGGAGGGGGGCCGTCCAGGAGCTGGGCCTGCATGGAGAAACCCCCGCGTGAGAACCAGAACTGATCGAATGCGGGGATCGCGTAGCCGTAGTCTTCGGAGATGTACAGGTTGTCCTCATAATCCTTGAGGATCCAGGTGGCCTCCGGCGAGTCGGCCGGGACAAGCCCGTAATGCACAAGGAAGATCGCCCCTTCGAGCGTCTCGCGAAGCCACCCGTGGCAGCGGCCGCGCTCGTAGAGCCGCGAGGGAAACTTCGGCACGTAGGTCCCGTCTCGCAGCCGGACGACGGGGGTACGGATCCGCGCGCGGGTCATGCCGCGCATGAAGTCCTCGTGGTAGGCCTGCGCCTCCTGGATGAGCCGGTCGCCCTCGGGGTGGCCGTAGTCCGCCAGGGCGGCCGCCAAGTTGCGGAAGCCCCACACCGTGGCCGAGTTGGTCGCCAGCCAGTACCAGTAGTCCGTGACATCCTCCAAGGAGCCGGCAGGCAGGAAACCGGACTCGATGGGGCGGCCGCCCGTCTGGCTCTTCGTCATCGTGGCCTGCCGCTCGCGGATGACCCATTCGCAGGCCTTGACGAGTTTCGGCGCTGCTCGGGCCATCCAGTCGCGGTCGCGCGTATTCCACCAGTGCTCGGCCATGTTCCACATGACGTAGCCGTGGCTCTTGTTGTAGTTGCCCGTCTCGTGGCCGCCCGCCCCGTAGAACACGCCCTCGGTGCTCCTGTAGTTGCCCAGGAATCCGACGGTTCCCTGGTAGTGCAGAAACGCGTCGAGGCAACGCCGGGCCTCGTCGTGGTAACCGCGGCGATCCAGGTCGCTGATCATCATCACCGACTCGTTCGGATAGACCCCGTAGTGGAACGTCCCGACGTGCGCATGCAGCCGATCGGAGCCGATTTCGCCGAAGCAATTGACCAGGAGGTGCCGCACGTGGGCCTTGTAGAAGTCGTTCAGCCAGGGTTCGGGCGTCTCGATCCGGGCCCCGCGGGCCGTGAGCTCCCTCCAGAAAGCGCAGATCCGGTCGGCATCCGCTTCGAAGTTCCTGCGGCGCAGAGCGGCAGCCTCGTCCTGGCTGAGCGTGATAGAGGGAACGGCGAAATACACGTCATGAGATTGTCCCGGGGCCAGTTCCAGGGACCACCCTACGCCCCCGTCGTCGTCGGTTGTCCGGCCCTTCCCGCGGCAATCGAAGAGAAAGCGGATCCGGGGCTGGTCCTTCCACACGGCCATCACCCGGTCGTCCTGAAGAAAGACCCGCTCGCCGCCGGTCCGGAGGTGCAGCCGCGCGGTGCCGCTCTTGGTGGCTGAGACGTTCACCACGCGGATCCGCATCAGGAGGACGGTCGGGTCGTCCAGCGCGATGCGGCTCAGGTCGCCGTCGAGCTTGTCGAGGATCGTAGTCTGTTCGTAGTGGATCGGCCCGTCCTGCCACCATGTCCGCAGTTCCGGCAGGTATCCCTCACGGAGCTCGCGCCCGCCGCGAAGGTGATCGGCCGGCAGGCCGAAGTGGCACGTAATGAACTCGGGTTCCCAGAGCTTGCGTTCCGAATCCTTTGCGCTTCTGTGGATGTTGAACCATCGCCGGACGGCGGTTACGTCCACGTCGCCGTTCGGCTGCTGGCGGATCGTGTTGCGGTCGTGCGGCAGGCCGTGGACGAAGTACAACGGCCTCTTGAGCGGCATGTCGTTCCAGGCACGGGAAAGCGTCTGCTCGGGTTCCTCGTGGATGCGGTCGTAGACGGTGCGACCGGGGAACTCCCTTCGCTGGCGGCGGTACGCCTCGAGGGTGACCGGATCGTCGCCCCGGACGACGAGCACGCCGAGGTCATCGACGAGGATCCGCTCGCCTCGCGCC
>Ga0209162_1003466_pt1 | contig 12705 bp, 11 predicted proteins | sample YNPNPMetaG_FD_187121 | JGI IMG/M metagenome (GOLD analysis project Ga0209162, IMG submission 187121) | Anoxygenic and chlorotrophic microbial mat microbial communities from Yellowstone National Park, USA - YNP NP MetaG (SPAdes) (version 2) ...
CCGGCTGATCATCCTGGCCAAGGCGCTCCAGCTCGAGGGCCGCAAGCCGCCGGACATCGCGCACGAGCTGGGCGTGCAGGATTGGACGGTAAATCGGCTGCTCGCCCAGGCGGGTCGTCACACGTTCGCCCGGCTGGAGCGCAACCTGGAGCTCATCCTGGCCGCCGACGAAGCGATCAAGACCGGCCGGCTCACCGATCGGGAGGCGCTGGATGTGTTGTATGGGCAGTTGATGAGCAAAGGTTAGCGCCTCGGCAAGTTAGCTTCTGCGTTTTGCAGTCGGTGCGTGCCCCCTGTCACCCCCTTTGCTCCGCTTTCCCCTCAGAGGGGAGCGCGGAGGAAAACCCCAAAACTCCTTTCTTAAATTTTATTTATCGAAACATAAATCTCTTTGAGATCTATTGACAAAAAATCAATTCGATGATATAGTGATCCTGGATTGAATGCTGCTCGCAAGCCGGAGGCTTGCGCTACGGGCGTAGATTCCAGATCAAACGAGGCAACTTATGTATCAGACTCCGAGCATCTGTCCGATCTGCGGCGACAAGCTCATCGTGACCCGGCTGAGCTGTCCGTCGTGCGATACCACGCTCGAGGGCCGCTATCAGTTCAGCCGGCTGGAGCAGCTCAGCCCCGAACAGCGCGCCTTCGTCGAGCTGTTCGTCCGCTGCGACGGCAAGTTGAACTGGGTGGCCCAGGAGCTGAAGCTCTCCTATCCCACCGTGCGCAGCCGCCTCGACGAGGTGATTCGCGCCATGGGCTACGAGGTGCACGAGGCGCCGCCGCTCGAAGAGAAACAGCGCCTGGCCAATGCCCGGCGGGAGATCCTGGACCTGTTGGCGGCCGGCAAGATCACCTCCGAGGAGGCGATCAGGCGCTTGCAGGATCTCGGCGGAATGGCGTAACTGAGGAGGCACGAGGTGAGCGAATTCGTTGTCTTCCCCGCCTCGGGGATCAACCATGTGATCGTGGAGGAGGCCGCGCGCGACGCCCGCATCTGGGGCGTGGACGACGCCGCGGAGATCCAGGTAACCTATCGCCTGCCCGACGCCGGGACCGTGCCGGCGCTCGCGGCCGAAGGCGATCGGCTCTCCTTGAACGGCGTGCTCGTCCAGCGGGTGACGCTGCCGGCGGCCATCGCGGTGACCGTGCGCCGGGCGGCCGGCGACCTGCACGTCCGCGGGCTGGTCGGCGAGGTGAACATCGAGGCCGTCCGCGGCGACCTGCGCCTGGGCAACCTGAAAGGCGCGACGCGCGTGTCGCACGTCGAAGGCGACCTGCGCGCGGACGACGTGGCCGACCTGCGCCTGCCGGGCGATTGCGCCGGCGACCTGCGCTTCGAGGCCGGCGGCCGCCTGGAGGCCGAGGCGGTGGCCGGCGATGTGCGCATCGCGGAGGCCGGCACGGTTCGGCTGGGCCGCGTCCACGGCGACCTGTGGGCCGAACGCCTGAACGGCGGCCTGGAGGCGGCGCGCATCAGCGGAGATGCCCGGCTGGACGGCGTGGCCGGGCCGGTGACCCTGCGCGTTTTGCACGGCGACCTGCGCGCCAGCGACGTGGCCGGCGGCCTGCTCGCGCCGCAGGTGCACGGCGACGCGCTGGTGCAGGGCGTCCTGGCCGGCAACCTGGAGTACCTTCTCCATGCCGACGGCGACATCACCCTGGCCTTGCAGCCGAACTCCGATGCCCGCCTGACGGTGCGCGCGCATGGCCGCATCCGCTCCGATCTGCAGTTGACGCCGGCCGCCGACGGCTCGCCCACCTTCACCGCGGTGACCGGCCAGGGGACCTGTCGCGTCAACCTGATCAGCGCCGGCGACGTGCGCATCTCGCAGGCGGGCGCCGATGCCGCCCGCGCCGCCGCCGACACGCGCGGCCCGGCGTCGCCCGAAGACCTGCGCAACCTGGGCGAGCGCATCCGCCAGCAGGTCATGGCGTCGCTGGCCGCGGCCGGCATCCACATCGAGGAGGGGACGGGGCGGGGGCCGCGCGGGGCCCGGCCGGCCCGACCCGCGCCGCCGCCCCCGCCTCCTCCGCCGCCGCGTGCTTCTGCCGCGGCCGGCCGGCCCGGCCCGCTCTCCGAAGAGGAACTGCGCATCTTGAAGATGGTCGAAAACGGCACCATCACGGCCGCTCAGGCCGAGCTGCTCTTGAAGGCATTGGAGGGATAGGTGTATTTGACCGGAGCCCCCCCGCGCGTGGTATCATAGGGCCGCGTTCTTACATTTCGACCACGCAACGATCCTGGGGGGGGCCGGACGATGGCCGTATTCGCGTTGCACCCGCCAGAGCCTTGAACCTGGCATCTATCCCTTTGAGCCGCATCGGCACCTCCGGCAGGTGGCCGAGCTGGTGAGCGAGGCGTTTGCCGGCGAGCTGGACGCCGAGGGCCGCGGCATCTTGCGCGAGATGCACATGATCGGTCGGCTGAGTCCGGTCTTGGGCGGCGTTTTGAGCGCCAGCGTGTTGGGCGAGTTCGTCGGCGGCTACGTTTGGGTGGAGGAGGGTCGGGTCCTCGGCAACCTGACCCTCCAGCGCCTGGATTGGGGCGGCGCGCGCTGGCGCATCAGCAATGTGGCCGTGGCGGCCTCGCATCGCGGCCGGGGGATCGGCCGCGCGCTGATGTTGGCCGGCCTCAGCGAGATCGCCCAAATGGGGGGCTCGTGGGCCATCCTCCAGGTGCGGGCCGACAACGTGCCGGCACGGCGGCTCTACGAATCGTTGGGCTTTACGGCCATCTGTCAGGACGGCATCTGGCGGCTGGCGACGCGGCCGCGCTGGGCGCCGGCGCCCGATGTGCCCTTGCGACCGCTGCCGGCGCTCGCCTGGCGGCCGCGGTTCGAGCTGGCGCAGGCTGCTCAGACCGACCTGGCGGCATGGGTCGGTCCCGTCCAGGCCGAGGCGTATCGGATCGGGCTCTTCGAGGCGGCCGGCGAGACGCTGGGCGCCTGGCTCGGCCTCTATCGGGTGCAACGCTGGGGCGTGCAGGCCGACGACGGTGTGCTGGCGGGCATGGTCGAAGTGTGGGCCGGCGCGTTCGACAATGCGTATCGGTTGCGCCTGGCCGTGCGTCCAGAGGCGCGCGGCCGCCTGGAACGCGGCCTGATCGCCCAGGGCCTGGCCGGCCTGGCCGATCAACCGCCGGGCCCGGTCGTCGTCGAACACAGCGGCGATCATCGCGAAGCGGTCGCCGCGCTGGAAGCGTTCGGCTTCAGGCCGCAGCGCGTCCTGGTGACGATGCGCCGTCCCATCATGGCCGAAGATGCTTTGCTGTGAACACAGGATGCTGAGGATGGACTTATGACTACGAGCGAAGAACGCATGCGCATTTTGAAGATGGTCGAAGACCGCCAGATCACCGCCGAAGAGGCCGCGAAGCTGCTGGAGGCGCTGCGGGCCGGCGCTGCAACCGAGGCGCGCGGCGAGCCATCCCGGCCGCGCTGGTTGCGCGTCCGCGTCACCGACCGCGCGAGCGGCAAGATCAAGGTGAACGTCAACATCCCGGTCGGCCTGATCGACGTGGGCCTGAAGATGGGCGCGCGCTTTGCGCCCGAGATGAACGGGATGGACCTGAGCGCGATCCAGGAGGCCATTCGCGAGGGGATGCAGGGGCGCATCCTCGAAGTGGAGGACGAGAAGGACAACGAGCGGGTGGAGATCTTCGTGGAATAGGGCCGCGGCCTGGCGCCGCGCCGGCCGGCCGACGCGGCGCCAGGCCGCGATGTCTCATTCGCTCAGGCATTGTCGGGCGTAGACGGCCGCGCCCAACAGCGCGGCATGGTCGCCCAGCTTCGCCGGCACGATCGCCACATCCTCGGCCCCGCGCTTGTTGATGAAATACTGATACGCCACCGGCCGGATCGGCTCGATGTAGGCCTTGCCCAGCGCCTCGGCCACCCCGCCGCCGATGATCACCATCTCCGGGTCTATGATGTTGACCAGGTTGGCGACCAGGATGCCCAGATAGAACTGCGCCCGGCCGATCACCTCGCGCACCAGGGCATCGCCCTTGTCGTAGGCTTCGGCCAGGACCCCGCTCGTCAGGCGCTGACGATCGTCCTTGCGCATCAGCTCCGGCACGATGCTGGGCCGGCCGGCCTTGATCCCCGCCCAGATGTCGCGCTCGATGGCCGTCCGGCTGGCCAATGCCTCCACGCAGCCGCGCGAGCCGCAACCGCACACCGGGCCTTCCGCCAGCACCACCGTGTGGCCCACCTCGCCCGCGCCCCCGCGCCAGCCACCCCAGAGCTTGCCGTTCAAGATCAGCCCGCCGCCGATCCCCGTGCCCACGAAGATGCCGACCAGGTTGCGCACGCCCTGGCCCGCGCCCAGCACGTGTTCGCCCAGCGTGCCCAGGTTGACGTCGTTCTCGATGAAGGCCGGCACCTTGAGCGCATCGGCGAGCAGTTTGCCCAGCGGCACGTTCTCCCAGTTGTGCAGGTTGGGCGCGAAGCGCACGACCCCGCGTTCGGCATCTATGGTGCCGGGCGCGCAGGAGCACACCGCGGCGATGTCGCTCAGCTCCAGATCGGCCGCCGCAACCGCCTCGCGCACGGTCTTCGCCATCCGTTCGATCACCGCGTCCACGCCGCCATCCGGCTTCGTCGCCCGCTTGGCCTGGCCGAGGATCTTGCCGCGGGCGTCCACGACGCCGGCCAGGATCTTGGTGCCGCCCAGGTCAATGCCCACCACGTACTGGTCTTTCGTCTGTTTCCCCATTTGGTTGCGCCTCCGTTCGGCCTTGGGCCGGTATTGCTGGCCGAATTATACTTCCGACCGCCGCAGGGGACAAAACGGGCGGTCGGCCGTGCGGCGAAACGCTTAAAAACGAGCGACGTGCACTTTGCCAAACCCCCGCGGCAGTGATAGAATTTACATACATCGAAAGTCCTGGAGTGGCTCGCTCATGCACATCTACCGCGCCGACCTGCGCGACCTGACGGCCTGCCTGCTGATAGACGGCTCCTACGACACGGAGCGCGTCTGGCAGGTGGTACAGCAGCAGGAAGGGGACGACGTGGTGGCCCGCTTCCGCGAAGTGCAGTTGCCGCGGGTGATGCACGTGCGCTACCCTTCCTGGAGCGAGGCGCTGCTGGCCCATCAAGAGCGCGGGGACTTGATCCTGGTGGCGGCCCAGGCCACCCAGATCCTCGGTTATCTCGACCAGGAGACGCAGCAGGATCAGGACATCGCCTGGATCCATCACCTGGTGGTTGCGCCGTCGCATCGGCGCCAGGGGATCGGCACGGCGCTCTTGCAGCGCGGCATCCAGCACGCCCGTCAGGAGGGCCTCACCCAGCTCATGACGATCGTCCAGAGCAAGAACTACCCGGCCATCGCGTTTTTCCAGAAGCACGGCTTTGTGTTTTGCGGCTATAACGAACGGTACTATCGGAACCAGGATATCGGACTTTATTTCGGGCGTGGGCTGTAAACCATGGGACAGATTTCGGGCCTCGGTTGGCCCGTGATACTGGCATTTGTCAACCTGATCTTTTCCTCGGCCATCGTTATCACGGCCTTTTCGCTGCTCGGCTACATGCTGACGCACAACCTGCGCAGCAATGTGGCGCAAGCCTTCAGCGTCTTGCTGGCGTGCGTGCTGCTGGTCTATGCCTGCGACATCATCATCCCGCGCGTCGAGGGCTTGCAGGCGGTGGTCATCTGGCTGCGCGTGCAATGGATCGGCATCGCCATTGTGCCGGCCGCCTATTTCCACTTCTCCGATGCGCTGTTGCGCAGCACGCGGCACTTCTCGCGGCGGCGTCGGGTGGCCGTGGTGGGCAGCTATCTCTTCAGCATCGGGCTGGTGCTGCTGGCCCTGTTCACCGATGCGCTGGTGAGCGACGGCAACGTCATCCCGCCGATCAGCTTCCTGGCGGCCGGCCCGCTCTTCCCTCTCTTCGTCGTCTATTTCGTGACCATGGCCATCTACGGCGGGTATAACGTCATCCGCGCCCGCCGACGCTGTTTGACGCCCGCCTTGCGCCGCCGAATGCTCTACCTGGCGGTCTCCTTCGCCGCGCCCGGCCTGGGCGTCTTCCCCTATCTGATGGTCAGCTCGGGGTTGCTGGAGCATATCGGGCCGACGCCGGTGTTGTTGCTGGCGATGCTGGCGAGCATGCTGGTGGGCGCCATGCTGGTGGTGATGGCCTACACGGTGGCTTACTACGGCGTCCTCACGCCCGACCGCGTCATCCGCCACGATCTGTTCCACTACCTTCTGCGCGCGCCGATCCTGGGCACTCTGGTGATCATCGTGATGCTGGTCATCCCGCGCGTCGAGCTGATCCTGGGCTTGCCCCGCGATACCGCGCTCATCTTCGTGGTCGTCGGCATGATCGTGATCGGACAGCTCGCGTTGAATCTGGGCAAGCCGTATATAGATCGGCTCATCTTCCGCCAGGACCGCGAAGAACTGGCCTGGATCCAGACCCTCGATCGCCGCCTGCTCACCTCCAGCGACCTGCATCAGTTCCTGACGAACGTCCTGATCGGCCTTTGCGAGCTGTTGCGCGTGGATACCGGCTTCGTCCTGGTGCAGGGGACCGAAGGATTGCGGGTGGAGGCCCATGTCGGCGACCTGGAGGCGGCGCGACGGTTTGCGGCCGGGCCCGAAGGCCAGGTCGCCTGGCAGGCGCTCGAACGCGACACGGAAGAGGAGCCGCCCCACTTCCGGTCGAACGGCGCTTTCTGGCTCTGCGGGCTGCGCAGCCGGGAAGGCGAGAAGATGTTGGGGCTGTTGGCCGTGCGCGGCCGCAGCGCGACGGTGGATCTGGTGCCGGCCGAAGAGGAAGAGGTGGGCCGGCTGCTGGCGCAGGCGGCGGCGGCCGTCGCCGACCGCTATGTACAGGAAGGGGTATTCGCCACCTTGCAACGCATCCTGCCCGAGCTGGAGCGCATCCAGGAGTGGCGCAGCGAGCTGCGCTTCGCGCCGCCCCTGCCGGCCGAGCCGCCAGCGGCCGAAGCGGAATCCGAGCCGGCCGCGGCCGAGAACGCGAGCCAACCCTCCACCGGCGCGCTTTACAACTGGGTGAAGGATGCCCTCAGCCACTATTGGGGCGGCCCCAAGCTCAGCGAAAGCCCTTTGGTCAGTTTGCACCTGGTACGCCGGGCCTTACATGAGCACGATGGCAACGTGGCGCGGGCGGTACGCGCCGTCTTGAACGAGGCCATCGAGCGCCAGCGGCCCCCGGGCGAACGCAAGCTGACCGCCTCCGAATGGTTGTTGTATAATATTCTGGATATGCGTTTCATCCAGGGCCAGCGGGTGCGCGATATTGCCGCGCGCCTGGCCATGAGCGAATCGGATCTGTATCGCAAGCAGCGGGTCGCCGTCGCCCAGGTTGCCAGGACCCTGGCCGAGATGGAGGCGGCCGTGCTCCTCCAGGAATCTTCGACTGGCCCACACAACACAGACGAAACCTAGAATCAGAATCGAGGAGGAAGTGGTGATGTTGGACGAAGGCTATTGGGAATCATTGCTGAGAGACGTCGAAAACGAGTACGATGGCTGGCGGCCGCGCGACAGCGACGGCGACGAAGCGGAAACGTTCGGCGAATATTCGGCCGGCGGACCGGCGGCGTTTGCCGGCCGGCCGGCCGAGCCGCCGCCGGAGTCAGAGGATGAGGCCGATTGGGACAGGGCTTCGGCCTTGCTTGAAACGGGCGAGCCGGTCGTAGTCACCGTCACCGGCCACAATCGCGGCGGCCTCCTGGCCAACCTGGGCACGATCCAGGGCTTTCTGCCCGCCTCGCATCTGGTGGTCATGCCCCCCGCGCTGAATCCCGCCCAACGCACCGCGGCCTTGGCCGCGCGCATCGGCGAAAGCCTGACCGTGCGCGTGGTCGAGATAGATCGCGAGCGACGACGCCTGATCCTGTCGGAGCGGCTGGCGCGCCAGAACGGCCAGGCAGATGCCCTGTTGACTTCCCTGCGGCCGGGGCAGATCTGTCGAGGTCGCATCACCAACCTGTGTCCCTTTGGCGCGTTCGTGGACCTGGGCGGCTACGAAGGCCTGATCCACATCTCCGAGCTGTCGTGGGGCCGGGTGGGCTCGCCCGACGAGGTTGTCCGGCCGGGGGATGAGGTGGACCTGATGGTCATGGAGGTGAACCAGGAAGAGCGCAAGATCGCGCTCAGTCTCAAGCGCCTGCGGCCCGATCCCTGGCAAGGGGTCGAACAACGTTATTCCGTCGGCCAGGTCGTGGATGCCGTGATCACCAACGTCGTCAATTTCGGCGCGTTCGCGCGGCTGGAAGAGGGCCTGGAAGGGCTGGTGCACATCTCCGAGCTGGCCGAGGGGAGTTTCCTGCATCCGCGCAACGTCGTGCGCGAAGGAGATCGCGTGCGTGCCCGGGTGCTCCACGTGGACGGCATGAAGCGCCGCATCGCATTGACTTTGCGCGGCACCGATCCGACCGGCCAGGGCCGCGGGGCCGCGGGGTCGGCCGCCCGCGTTTCTTTGTAACGGGATTCGTCTGCCGTGAAGCTGCCCCGCAACGAGACGATCGGCCTGGGGCTGCTCGTCGGCGGCCTGGTTGCCCTGGCGCTGTTGTTGCCCGGGGGGCCGGCCGTCGAGGGGGCGGCGCCTCTGCGGGTGGCCTTCGGCTGGGCCGCAACGCCGCTCGTGCTGGCGCTCGTTGCCGGCGGCATTGCCCTCCTCTTCGCCGACCGCATGGGATGGCAGGTGCGCTGGACGGCCATCGCGGCGGCCGAGGCGGGCTTCCTGGTGGGGTTGACTGCGCTTCACCTGGCCGAACGCGAGCCCTGGCTCGCGGCGCACGCGGGCCGGGGCGGCGGCCTGGTCGGCTGGGCGCTCAGCCAGCTCTTGCTGGCCGTTTTTCCCGCGGAGATGGCCTGGGCGCTCGTCATCCTGGCAGCGGGGCTGGCGCTCGTCGTGTTCTGGCGGGCGTTGCCTCCGGCCTGGACCGCGCGCTGGTCCGCGTGGATCGGCCGCGTGGCGGCTTTCCTGAAAGCATCGAGGCCCGATCGGCCGGCGGCCCCGCCTGCGCGAGCCGCCGGCCGATCGGCCGCGCCGGCGCGTCTGGAGAAGGTCGCGGCGGCCTGGGCCGCGGCCGGCCGATGGCTTGCCGTCGGCCGGGCCGCCGTGCGGGGATGGATCGGCCGCGGCCTGACGGCCCTTCTGCCGGCTCGTGCGGCGCCGGCCGATGCGCCGGCCGGCCGGCAACCCCCTGCGCCGGCGGCCGGCCGCAAGGCGAAGCCGCCGCGACCGGCCGGCCGTGCGGTTGCCCCCGATGGGCGGCCATCGGCGACCGATGGCCAGGCCGCGACCGCATCCCCTTCCCGTGCCGCGGCGCAACCCGCGCCGGCCGGCCACGACGCGGGCCGATCCTCGCGCATCAAGGCCCGGCCCGACTATCTGCCCCCCATCGGCCTGTTGCGCGGCGAGGCCGGCAACCGCAGCAACCAAAGCGACGTCCGGCAGCGCGCCCAACTGTTGAAGCAGACCCTGGCGGACTTCGGCGTCCCGGTCGAGGTCGTCAGCATCAAGGAGGGGCCGACCGTCACGCAGTTCGGGCTGGAGCCCGGCGAGATCGTGCGCGAGCTGCGCAACGGCGAAGTGGTGCGCCGCCGCGTCTCGGTGCATCGCATCCAACAGCTCAGCAACGACCTGGCGCTGGCGCTGGCGGCCGCCTCGATCCGCATCGAGGCGCCGGTGCCCGGCCGGCCCTACGTGGGCGTCGAGATCCCCAATACCTCCAAGGCCACGGTCACCCTGCGCGGGCTGCTGGAATCGCCCGAGTTCGCCCGCGCGCGGGCGCCGCTCGCCGTGGCCCTGGGCCGCGATGTGGCCGGCGATCCGGTGATCATAGACCTGGCCCGGCTTCCCCACCTTCTGATCGCCGGCGCGACCGGATCGGGCAAATCGGTGTGCATCAACGCGATCGTCTCCAGCCTGCTGATGAACAACGGCCCGGAGCAGGTGCGCTTTTTGATGGTGGACCCCAAGATGGTCGAGCTGCCGATCTACAACGGCATCCCGCACCTGCTCGGCCCGGTCATCACCGACGTGGCGCAGGTGCCGGCCGCGCTGGCGTGGCTCACCTTGCAGATGGACGATCGCTATCGGCTGTTTGCCGATCGGGGGGTGCGCAACATCGAAGAGTACAACCGCAAGCTGGGCCGCAGCCGCTCGGCCGAGCCGTTGCCGTACATCATCCTGGTCATTGATGAGCTGGCCGATCTGATGATGACCGCCGCCTACGACGTCGAGCGCCAGATCTGTCGGCTGGCGCAGATGTCGCGCGCCACGGGCATCCACCTGGTGCTCGCCACCCAACGTCCCAGCGTGGACGTGATCACCGGCCTGATCAAGGCGAACTTTCCGGCACGCATCGCGTTCGCGGTGACCTCGCAGGTGGACAGCCGGGTGATCCTGGACACGCCGGGGGCCGAAAAGCTGTTGGGTCGCGGGGACATGCTCTACATGGCGCCCGATTCGGCCCGGTTGGCCCGCATCCAGGGCTGTTTCGTCTCGGACGAGGAGATAGATGCGATCGTCCACTTCTGGAAACAACAGCGCGCCGAAGCCGACCCGGCCGATGACGCGTTGCCCGAAGCGCCGTGGGCGGGCATGGCCGCGGCCGCAGAGGAGCGCGATGAGCTGCTCGATCGCGCCCTGGAGCTGATCCAGAGCAAACGGCAGATCTCGACCTCGTTGTTGCAGCGCCAGTTGCGCATCGGCTATCCGCGGGCCGCCCGGCTGATGGAACAACTGGAGGAGATGGGGGTGGTGGGGCCGGATGAAGGAGGCGGCCGCAGCCGGGAGGTCTTGATCCGCAAGGGCGAAGAAATGGAGTGAGCTATCGGTTATTCCCCCTCTTGATCATCGCACCCCTGCGGCGGACACCCCAGCGGTTGCTTGCGCGGCAACCCGCGGCCGCGGGGATACCCCTCCGGTGTTTGCGCGATCTTGTCTATGACGATCAGCACGCGCGTCTCGGCCAGGCCCGGCACTTCTACCGGCACGAGCTTGATCAGGTGGCCGCCGAGCACGCGGATGGCGTATTCGGCCGCGAGCGCTTCTTCGTGCGCGGCCGATCCCTTATACGCCACCACCCGGCCGCCGCGCCTGGCCAGCGGCAAGAGGTATTCCACCAGGGTGGGCAATGGCGCCACGGCGCGCGCCACGACCAGATCGTAGGCCGCCCGATGGGGATCGCGCAGGGCCAGCTCTTCGGCCCGGCCATGGATCAACTGGACATCGCTCATGCCGAGCTGGGCCACGATGTGCTCCATGAAGCGCACCTTCTTCGCGGTGGCCTCCATGGCGCACAGCCGCAGCTTGGGCCAGACGATGCGCAGTGCCAGGCCGGGCAGGCCCGCGCCCGCGCCGACATCGGCCACCTTGAGCGGCCGGCCCAGCAGCGCGGCGGGCGAGATCCCCTCCAGCGCGGCCAGGGCCGGCACCAGGGAGAGCGAATCCAGATAGTGGCGGATCTCGATCTGTTCGGGATCGGTGATCGCGGTCAGGTTGAAGCGCTCGTTCCAGGCAATGAGCTCTTGGGTGAACAGCTCGAAAGCTGCCACCTGGGAGGGAAGCAGGGGTAACCCCATTTGCGCTGCGCCGGCAACCAATCTCTGCATGGCGCAGATTATATCACAGCGCGGCCCTATCGCAACCATTGTAGGGCGAGATTTATCTCGCCCTACGGCTACTGTACTGTGATGCCGCTCAGCAACAGGTCCACGATGCCGGTCAGCCGGTCGGCCAGGGAATACTGGCCGCTCGACTCGCACCAGCGGATCAATTGCTGGAGATAAAGCGCGTCGAGCGCGGCGGCCAACGTGTCCGGGTCGAGGTTGGGGTTCACCTCGCCCTGGCGCTGCGCCTGGCGGATCAAGAGCGCGACGGTGGGTTGCAAGCTGAAGCCGCCCGCATCGCCGGCCATCAGGTCGGCCACCGAAATGCCCTTGCGGAAGATCAGGCAGATCAGCTCGCGATCGCGCTCCAGGCTGGCCGCCAGCGCGGCCATCAGCCGTTTGAGCTTGCCGATCGAGGAGGTCGTGCCGTTCGCACTCAGGGTGGCCGCGCCCAGGCGTCCCACCTCGCGGGCGCCCATGTAGCGCAACACCGCGTCCTTGGTCGGGAAATAGTTGAAAAAGGTCCCCTTGGCAAGGCCGGCTTGCCGGGTGATCTGATCTACGGTGGTGGCCTCATACCCCTGCGTGCGGAACAAGGTCAGCGCCGCCTCATAGAGGCGCTCTTTGCGTTCGAGTTTGCCCTGTTCGCGCTTGCTGGCGGTCTGCTCGAGGTTCATGGTCCCTCCGCGCATTGGTCATCTGCCGGATCGAAACACTGAAGCCGAATCGTCTCCGGAGTGTCGTTATTACTGCTCTTCAAGACGTAGCAGACACGGCAGAGTCACGCGAAATATGACCGGAGTACAAAAAATTTAAGATTCACCTGCTACGCGATCATCGCTTTTTCTGGCTGATCGCGCAGATGCACAGACCAGGTCCGGCCCCCCGGATGTCCGGTGGCAATCCACAAGGGATCGCGCGCCGCTGCCGGATAAGGGGAAAAAACGATCGGCGGCTGCAGGTTGATGTGTGGCTATGACTGACGGCTCGACAGCTATTTTATCTCAACTCTGTCCGAGCGCCAAAAAAGAAAGCCCCCCTTGTAGAAACAAGGGGGGCCGCAAGGGGTGGAGAGTTAGCGCCGGGCGGCCGCGTAG
>Ga0209162_1003470_pt1 | contig 12700 bp, 8 predicted proteins | sample YNPNPMetaG_FD_187121 | JGI IMG/M metagenome (GOLD analysis project Ga0209162, IMG submission 187121) | Anoxygenic and chlorotrophic microbial mat microbial communities from Yellowstone National Park, USA - YNP NP MetaG (SPAdes) (version 2) ...
CCGCCTGGGGAGCTGTTTCCATATCAAAAGAGGACGCCGATTCTCCGGAACCTTGTGAAACCGCGGGCAATAGATTCGCCTCGGGGACGCCCAATCCTCGTTGGAGACTTCCCGGCAAAACTGACCACAAAGGAACGCCAAAGACGAGGAGAATCGCTCCCGCGAGAATCAGCAGATACGCAACTACGAGGGGAATTGTCAACTCTTCCAGAAAAAACATGAACTCGTGAACCCGAATTCCAATACGCGTAAAAATCCAGTCAATCGCCGCTGCCAGAACGAGTAATGCCAGATTGCTCACGATGTTTCCCGCAAGAATCCACCGTGAACGTAGCTCCCGTCCTTTAGCTAAAACCCGCACGGCAAGTGTCTGTTCAAACCAAATTGTAAATACGACCAATAACACCGGTAGTCCGATCAGGAACATTTCGACGTTGTCAAAACCGGCTTGATAGATGGTTTGTACGACCGCCAGATACACAAGAGCTACAACAATTCCCAGCAAATAGCTGGCAAAGTTCGCCCGCAAAGAGTGGATCAAGGCCCACGGTGTGAGGCCACTTCGCGCGAAAAATGGCCTTTCAATAATGGCTATCGCCACTGTCAACAAAGGCCCACATAGGGGATCCAGGGATGCCAGACCTGGGATAAAACCAATTCCAGAAGGTAAACCATTAGCAAACGCATAAGTACAGTCGAACACAATCACTAAAGCGGAGAGGAGAAGGCCGAAAACGAGGCTTCGATAAGCTCTTTGCGGGAAGCGCCTCATCTTAAATGTTCCTATATCTTGTGTGCGTCGCTCATTGACCCGCGCAATGGGCCCGGCCAGAAAAGAGGACTCAACAGACTCACTTCGTATTCTAATAATTCGGAAGAAGCCGCATCAAGATGCAGGTTGCCAAATCGTTTGAAGGGTGTAGCAATTCCCTTCGAGCGGTGTTACGTTATTTCTTTTGAGACTGGACGTAACTTGGGAGGCATGTGGTTTTGCTAAGACAGTGAGAAGGAGGATTGCACCGATGAAGAACGAGGTTAGTTCTATTGCAATTTCTGCAGCGGCGCTGCTGGCGGTTTTGGGGACCGGAATCTCGTTGGCCGAGGTCCCGCGTACGGAGCTTCTCTGGCCAAACGGAGCACCTCTGGCAAAAGGGGATCAGCCGCAAGATAAGCCCGGTCTCATCATCTATCTTCCCGAAGCCGAAAAGGCGGTTGGTACGGCTGTTGTGGTCTGCCCTGGCGGGGGGTATGGGGCCCTGGCGATGGATCATGAAGGTCATCAAATTGCCCAGTGGTTCAATTCCTTCGGTGTCGCGGCGTTCATCCTCGATTACCGACATCGCAACAAAGGTTATATGCACCCGGCACCGATGTTGGACGTACAACGGGCAATCCGGCTGGTGCGTGCACGGGCAGACGAGTTTGGTATAAAACCGAACCGCATTGGTGTGATGGGCTTTTCCGCAGGGGGACACCTGGCATCAACGGCAGCCACGCATTTCGACGCGGGGCAGTCTGATGCTGTTGATCCGGTTGACCGTGTGAGCTGTCGTCCCGATTTTGCCATCCTCTGTTATCCGGTCATCATGTTCGATGAAACATTCACCCACCGTGGTTCGCAGCGCAACCTGCTGGGCGATAACCCCGACCCCGAGTTGGTCAGGAGCCTTTCCAACGAAAAGCAGGTGACTGCGGAGACTCCACCCACCTTTCTTTTCCACACCGATGAAGACAAGGGTGTCCCATCGGAAAACAGCGTGGCCTTCTATTTGGCGTTGAGAAAAGCAGGTGTTCCGGCTGAATTGCACATTTTCGAGAAGGGACGGCACGGCCTCGGCCTGGCAGCGGGAACAGTCGGCACCGAACTCTGGCCCCAAGCCCTCCAGGCCTGGATGAAGAACCGCGGTCTCCTGGATCGTCCGCAGTAACAACGGGTTCGGGTGACTTTGGCGCGAAAGTCCATGGAGCGCAACCAGTATCCAGGAAAGAGGTTTTGACAATGAATCATGGCTTAATTCTGGGGCTGGGCGAGCTTCTTTGGGATTGTTTTCCCGACGGAGAACGGCCCGGCGGGGCGCCAGCTAACTTCGCATATCATGCCGCACAACTGGGGTTTGAAGGCGGCGTCCTGTCGCGTGTTGGCCAGGACCGACGGGGACAAGAAATCGTAAGCATCCTTGCGAACTCGGGCGTGAAGACAGAGTGGATTCAATGGGACGACACACATCCCACCGGCTACGTCACTGTGGATGTTTCGTTGCCTGATCAACCACGCTTCACAATCCATGAAGGCGTCGCGTGGGATTACTTGGAGGCTTCGTTGGACTGGCAGCAGGCCATTGACTCGGCGGTGGCCGTCTGTTTTGGAACGTTAGCGCAACGCCTGCCCGTATCTCGAGCGGCGATCCGGTCGCTGCTGGCCGGACAGAAGAAAAAACGCCTGGTCGTGTTTGATGTCAACCTCAGGCAAAAGTATTTCGATCGTCCCATAATTGAGGCGTCTTTGGAGCTTGCTCGGTTGGTCAAACTGAACGATGAGGAAGTCCGGGTTCTCTGCCAGTTGCTGGAATTGCCTGCCAAAACGGAGGAGGAGTTTTGCCACTACATTTTGGACAGATTCGGTGTGGATGCAGTTTGCGTCACACGGGGTGCCCAAGGTTGTCTCATGGTTGACCAATCGGGAATGGCTGAGGTCCCGGGAATTCCTGTAAATGTCGTCGATACGGTCGGCGCTGGCGACGCCTTCACCGCTGCCTGGGTCACATCACGGATGATGGGTTGGAATCTGGCACGACAGGCAGAACTGGCCAATCGCGTCGGCGCTCTGGTGGCATCATTACCGGGGGGCATGCCGAGCGTCAAAGAAGAGTATCAACGATTGCTTAAGCTGTGATTCAGCGGAATCTGCCACGATTTTTTACATATTTTACATACGCAAGCGCCCGGCGCACGATTCGGTCATCAGGGCAAAGATGAATATTGGCGAGTGGACCACATACTGGACGATTTCGGAATGGATGATCCGGGTCGTCATGTTGCCTGTGATCGTGATGAGAAAAGAGCGTCCGGCAACGTGTTTGGCCTGGCTCACGGTGGTCTTTTTCGCCCCGGTGCCCGGTCTTCTTCTCTACCTCTTGCTGGGGGAAAACCGTCTGGGACGGCGTCGTCTGGAAGTTCGAAAGAGCCGCTGGGCAAAGCTTGAAAGTGTCAATGCCCCCACTGTGGGATCGCATTATGTGTCGGACAGCTATGCGTCAGATAGCAGCGAAATTTGGGGCGAGCCGAGTCCCGCAGATACCGATGATCATTCGACGGATGTCACGCTTCCGACAGGAGTCATGAAAAAAGCCGAATTGGCCCCAGAGGTCCAGCCTCTCAGCGATCTGGCATTCCGTTTGACAGGCTGGCCCTACACAACGGCCAATCAGGTCTCGTTTCTGTGCGATCCACTTCTGACAATTGACCGGCTTGTTGCAGAGATTGACTCCGCTATTGATCACGTCCACCTGTTGTATTTCATTTTTCGCGATGATGAAGTAGGACGCCGCGTGGCGGATGCTTTGATTCGGGCGACACAACGTGGGGTGCAATGCCGCGTTCTTGTCGATGCTGTCGGCTCCCGTCATATGTTAAAGCATCTGGCCGGACATCTTCGCGATGCGGGTGTCGAGGTCTGCCCTGCCCTTCCCGTGCGTCTGTACCGTATTCCCTTTGCCCGTTTGGACCTCCGTAATCACCGCAAATTGGCCATTATTGACGGTCGGGTGGCATACACCGGATCGCAAAACATTGTGGAACCAACATACGGCCAGCGTCGTGCAGGACCATGGCACGACATCACGGCAAGAATTGTCGGGCCATCTGTCCCGCATTTGCAGTTGCTTTTTCTGGAGGACTGGTTTCACGAGACTGGCCAATGGCTTGATGAACCACGTTATTTTCCGCCGACCGAAGAGGGCGGTGACACGATTCTCCAGTTGCTTCCCAGCGGTCCAGACATGCCGACAGAGCTGTTTCAGGACCTTCTGGTCAAGGCCATTTTTCTGGCACAGAGGCGAGTCATTTTGACGTCACCTTATTTTGTCCCAGATGAACCCCTGACGATGGCACTACGTCTGGCGGCCTTTCGCGGGGTGCAGGTGGACCTCGTATTGCCTCTCCGCACGGACCATCCACTGGTGGATGCTGCTGGGGAGTTTCACTGGCGGCGGCTCAGTCAACACGGTGTGCAGGTCCATTTCTTTCGCGAAGGTCTCCTCCACGCGAAAACGTTGACGATCGATGATCGCCTGGGATTGTTCGGGTCGGCGAACTATGACATCCGGTCTTTTCACCTCAATTTCGAGGTCAACCTCCTGATCTACTCCCCCAAAGCAGTCCAAGACCTTCAGGAGTTGCAGATCCGTTATTTGTCGGCCTCGGCCCCTTTGACCGCGGAACGGGAAAAATCGCTTTCTACGATGCGCAAGTTGGCAATTCACCTTGCCAAGCTGTTGAGCCCGCTATTGTAGGTGCAACGACGGAGTGCAGCGGACCCGACGAGCGGGTCCCTCCGAAAGGCGGAACCGGAGGGGCATGCCTGTCATGCCCGCTCGGAGGGGTACGTTTATCGTGCCCGTGGAAGTGAAATAGATAATCCAGCATATCGGAGCGGACGCGACGAGCGTGTCCCTCCGAGGAGAAGAGAATAAAAAACGGCGACTCGCAGGGAGTCGCCGTTTGGTCGTTATAAAAAATGGTAGCGTGAGTCCAATCCCATCGACGTCGGGACCGGCTCCATGTCGTCGAGCGTGAGACTCGACTCGCTGAAATCCTTAGAAAGGAGGTGATCCAGCCGCAGGTTCCCCTACGGCTACCTTGTTACGACTTAGTCCCAATCGCGGAGTCCATCTTCGGCGCCTGCCTCCCTTGCGGGTTAGCCCGGCGACTTCGGATGTCCCCCACTTTCGTGGCTTGACGGGCGGTGTGTACAAGGCTCAGGAACACATTCACCGCGGCATGCTGATCCGCGATTACTAGCGATTCCGGCTTCATGCAGGCGGGTTGCAGCCTGCAATCTGAACTGGGGCGCGCTTTTTGGGATTTGCTCCCCCTCGCGGGTTTGCTTCCCTTTGTACGCGCCATTGTAGGACGTGTGCAGCCCCGGTCATAAGGGCCATGAGGACTTGACGTCGTCCCCACCTTCCTCCGGTTTAACACCGGCAGTCTCGCTAGAGTGCCCGGCATGACCCGCTGGCAACTAGCGACAGGGGTTTCGCTCGTTAAGGGACTTAACCCGACATCTCACGACACGAGCTGACGACAGCCATGCAGCACCTGTGCACGTTCCACCTCAGAGAGGCGTGGCCCCGCTTTCACGGGGTTAATCCGTGCATGTCAAGACCGGGATAAGGTTCTTCGCGTAGCCTCGAATTAAGCCACATCCTCCACCGCTTGTGTGAGCCCCCGTCAATTCCTTTGAGTTTCAGCCTTGCGACCATACTCCCCAGGCGGAGCACTTAACGGTTTCCCTACGACCAAGAAACCATGGAGAGTCCCTCGGTCTAGTGCTCATCGTTTAGGGCTAGGACTACCGGGGTATCTAATCCCGTTCGCTCCCCTAGCTTTCGTGCCTCAGCGTCAGGAAAGACCCAGTGAGCCGCTTTCGCCTCCGGTGTTCCTTGCGATATCAACGCATTTCACCGCTCCACCGCAAGTTCCGCTCACCTCTATCTCCCTCGAGCCTCACAGTATCGAGCGCAATTCCTCGGTTAAGCCGAGGGCTTTCACACCCGACTTGCAAGGCAGCCTACGCACCCTTTAAGCCCAGTAATTCCGAGTAACGTTCGGACGGTCCGTCTTACCGCGGCTGCTGGCACGGACTTAGCCCGTCCTTCCTCTGGGGATAGGTCAAGCCGACCCTGAGGGCCGACATTTCCTCCCCCCTGACAGCGGTTTACAACACAACGGCCTTCGTCCCGCACGCGGCGTCGCTCGGTCAGGCTTGCGCCCATTGCCGAAGATTCTCGACTGCAGCCACCCGTAGGTGTCTGGGCAGTGTCTCAGTCCCAGTGAGCGGGGACATGCTCTCACACCCCGTACCCGTCGTAGCCTTGGTGAGCCGTTACCCCACCAACTAGCTGATAGGACACGGGCCCCTCCTCAGGCGGACTCGCACCTTTGGTTCGATGACCGGAGTCACCAAACATCATCTGGTATTACCCACAGTTTCCCGTGGCTATCCCAGTCCTGAGGGCAGGTTACCCATGCATTACTCTCCCTTTCGCCGCTCGAGCACCCTTGCGGGCCTCGTCGCACGACTTGCATGCCTAATCCACGCCGCCAACGTTCACTCTGAGCCAGGATCAAACCCTTCAATTGTTTGTACGCCTGTTCCCCTTGACACTTTCGCGCCAAGCGGAACTTTGCGAACACAGGAAAGGCTTGATCACAGTACCACTCCAGGTCGCCCGGAGTGGCTTCTGAAGCATCCGGTTTATCCGGCGTCTTCAGGGGCTTGTAAACTCACGCTACCAAATTGTCAAAGATCAACGCGGAATGCCGCACTCAATTTCTGATCGGCAATTTCAATTCTACCCCATGTTTTTCTCGGGTCAACCGGGGGCAATTTTTTTCCTCGGCTTACCCATCGTCCACCCCTTATTACGGATCATTTCACCGTCTCAAAGTGGGGATTGCAAGGCGGGGTAGCTTTTGCCGCCACATCCGTCGGCCATCTCTGCCTCGGACATTTTTTATATTATCGTCCGTTTTCTGCTGCGGCAAGAGGCCCTCTCAAATTTTCCCTTTGCCCGCAGTTGGCCTTAGATGATGGCTTTCTGCACGCCGAACACTTACAATATTTACCGATGGATGATCGCTCGTCAAGGGGAGTGTCCAGAATGGCTACCACAAGGTGTCTTATGTGCAATCAGGGCTGCCGCTTCCGGTCTCTGTTCGAGGCAGGCCCAAGCGGCCCAAAGACATTCCAGATGATCTGCTTCGTAACCGTCCTTACCTACTGGTGTTGCCTTGGCTCCCGATCGTTGCAAGCCCAGCAGGTCCAGACGGGTATCGCCAGCCAATCGCTCACCGAAGGCTTTTTTGAGTATCAGGGAACGAGTTGGACCCTGGTCGGCCCCAGCGGTTTTGCCCGTTTTGGACCGGCTCAAAGACAGGTCTCACCATTCGCCGTGTTTGACACGTCACCTCCTTCCATCGGTCTTTATTTCGACAGCCGGCGAACACGTGGGGAATTCTATGGATATTGGTCTCAGGGCGTCCAGCGCAGCCACCAATCCATCGATCTATCGCTGACTTTGTCGGACGGCGTTTACGGATCATTCGCTTGTCAATCGTTGAGGCCCTTTGTGACGGGTTTTCGCCCGGTATTTGCTTCAACTGCAAACGAAGATTTTGAACCACCTTCGCTGCCGAATCGCTTCGCAGGATCGCGCATCGCCTCTGTCGCCACGAACAAACGGGGTTCAGCCAGACCGGAACAGGCTCAGATGGATCAAGCTTTGTTGCAGAAGCCTGATACGGGATCTCCCCCGCGGGAAGAGCCACCCTTGGTGCTCGGCCAGCAAAATGCGCAAGACCGGCCTGGAGATTCTGCAAGTCGAGAAGCTGTGCAGCTTGTGTCGGGAAGCTCGGCCGAACGGGTTGTCATGAGCGTCGATGAAGCCCGAAAGGCACGTCAAGCCGATTTAGATCGCATGAATCAGATTGCTCATTCGTATCTCGATTTGTCTCAATCTGCAGTGAAGTCTGGCCGTCCTGAGCAGGCCAGAATCTATCTGCGGTTGGCCGAGCAATATGCCTCGGGTCACCTTCGCGAAGAGATCATGCAGTTTCAAAAAGAGCTCGAGGATGCAGAGAGATGATTTTCTGCATCAGGCAACTGAATGCTCAATCGCATACAGTCTGCCGGAATGTCCCGTGGTCTGAGAGACATCAGCCAGGGTGAGTTTTTCTTTCCTGAACTGCCGGTGATGGCCTCCCATAGATGGGCGTAGGTGCGATGATGGAGCAAATATCGGAAAGCGAACGACACTTGATCGCCCGTGTCCGGGCCGGTGATTCTGACGGCTGGGAGGAGATTATCCGCCGCTACGAGGGCCGACTTTATTCGTATTTTTTCAGTCATGTCAAAAACCGACAAACGGCCGAGGATCTCGTTCAGGAGGCACTTGTCGGTTTTCTTATCAGCTTGCCAAATTACGACAGTCGGCGGTCGCTGGAGAACTGGTTGTTTTCGATCGCAGCGCACAAGTTGACAGATCACTACCGGCGATTGGGACGACGAACGATCTTGTCCCTGGAGGACGGGAACGATCCGACGAATCGCCAGGGAATTGGTGGCAGACGCCAGCGCGGCCCGAGTACGATCGCGGCAAGTCACGAACGCAGGAGGATCGAGGAACAGGCCCTTTCTCAGGCTATCGCCGAACAAATCGCCTCCTGGAAAACTGCTCACGAGTGGCCAAGAGTCTCATGCATGGAATTGCTCTTCCTCCGTGGTTGGGGAAATAAGCAAACAGCTCAGTTTCTCCAAGTTGATGAGCAACAAGTTGCCAATTGGAAGTTTGATTTTTTACGGCGGATCCGGGAGAGGTTACGGGCACAGGGCCTACCCCATGAGGTCTTTCCCGAGCTTCAAGGTGATTTTTCGTAACAATTGGTAAGGGCCGCAAGATCGGCAATATCCAAAAAGCCGCATGACCTTGTGATCAAATCAGAGACAGACATGTTTCGAGACGAAATCCCCGACCAGGACTTAGAGGCTTATCTGGACGAGGCCTTGCCACCGGACCGTATGGTGGCCATCGAGCGGGCCTTGCGTCAAGACCATGATTTGTTAGCACGGTTGCGGGAGATTGTCTCGCGGACAGATCAGGGAACGCATTCTCTGGCCCAGATCTGGCGGCGCAACCGGCTGAGTTGTCCCTCGCGCGAGGTCCTCGGGGCCTATTTGCTGGATGCCCTATCGGAGGCAGAAGCCCAGTACGTGAAAACTCACCTGGAAGTTGTTGGCTGCACGATTTGCTTGGCAAATTTGAGAGACCTGGAGACCCATGCAAGCGATGCGGAGGGGGCGGACCAGAACCTCGAAAGACGGCGCCGCCGTTATTTTCAGTCTAGTATCGGTCATCTGCCGCGGCAGCGGTGATTCGTAAGCCATACTTTTCTTGGATGACCATGTCTAACCGGTTTTGGAGTGCTGTTGATGCCATCCCATCCTGATTGGCTATTGGAGATATCTTCCCTATTGGCCGAAGTCCCTCAATTAGAGGTACCAACGATCTTTGGACGTCTCGGGATGGCCGCCCTTCTCGGTTTTCTTGTTGGAATGCAGCGAGAACACACCGAGGTGGGCATGCCCGGTCTGCGAACGTTCCCTTTGATCACGCTATCGGGCAGTGTTTTTGCTCTCCTGGGCCTCTGGTTTGGAGGCTGGTTACCAGCAACTGCTTTGATTGGCGTGGTCGGACTGCTCTTTTTCCCGCATTGGCTGCGAATCCGTCGAGCTGATCCAGACCCTGGATTGACCACCAGTGTGGCCGTCATCTTGATGTATGGCGTCGGGGCACTCCTGATTGTTTCGCGATTGGAAATCGGTGTCGTTTTGGGAGGCGCCGTGGCAGTCCTCCTGCAATTCAAGCCCGAGCTTCACCGTATTTCAGAACGATTGAAGGACGAAGATGTGCGGGCGATCATGCAGTTTGTCCTGATTACCTGCATTATTTTGCCCATTCTGCCGCGGAACACGGTGGACCCACTTGGTGTGATTAGCCCCTTCAACGTCTGGATGATGGTCGTTCTGATCGTTGGCATCAGTTTGGGGGGCTACATCGCGTACAAGTTCTTCGGCCAAAAGGCCGGTATTTTTCTTGCAGGGATCCTTGGCGGGGCCGTCTCCAGCACCGCGACGACGATCAGTGCCGCAAGACAATCTCGCGACAATCATGGGAACGAAGCGGCGGCTATGATTATCGTTCTTCTTGCTTCGACCGTCATGTATGCACGGGTCTTTGTTGAAGTCGCTGCTGTCCATATCGATATGCTTCGTCATTGCGTTATTCCCTTTGCGGTGATGGCAGCAGCAACTTATCTTCCGGTCGTGCTCCTTTGGCGGCAAGTCCGTGGGCAACAGCCTCAAATCGCGCCTTCGCATGAGAATCCCACACAGCTTCGTGCTGCCCTGTACTTCGCGGCACTTTATGCCATTGTCCTTTTCCTCATCGCGTGGATGAAACAGCACGCGGGAACAAGCGGACTTTATCCGCTGGCCATCCTTTCGGGGCTGCACGATATGGACGCCATTACGCTTTCCATCAGCCGCATGGCAATCCAAGATCAGGAACTGAGCCTTCACGGCTGGCGGTATATCGCCGCAGGCATCCTGGCGAACATCGTAGTCAAGGCCGTTCTGGGGGGAGTTATGGGCAATACCCGATTTGGCCTCCGTCTGGCCCTCGGATTTGTCCCCGCGTTTCTTGTCGGGCTAAGCCTCATCCTGTTCTGGCCGTAAAATGAATGTGGGGACTTTAAAGTAGCCCCTCAGATTGGGCATCTTTATGTCCTCATGATATTGCGAGCAATTATTGAACCGATTGCATGGTACGAAGAGGTTTTTAGCCCATGAAGGCCAGTCGGCCAGGTGAAGCAAATGGGCACAGAGAAGGAGTTGCAAGGCTATGGCCCGTCACGTGGAATTATCCCCTTCTTCTCAAGCGACTGCCGATGGGATTTGTCCTGGTGGTTGGTGGCATGAAGAAGACGGCAAGGCGGTTTGCGACCTGTGTCCCCGGCGATGTCGCCTCGGCGAGGGACAACGGGGATTCTGCTTTGTTCGGCAGAATCGAAACGGTGAAATCGTTTTGACGACGTATGGTCGGAGTACCGGATTCTGCATCGATCCCATTGAAAAGAAGCCCCTGAATCACTTCTTTCCCGGAACTTCTGTGCTCTCGTTTGGCACAGCGGGGTGCAATTTGGGCTGCAAGTTTTGCCAGAATTGGTCCATTTCCAAGTCACGGGAAATCGAACGGCTCAGCGAAACGGCGTCACCCATGGCAATCGCCCGAGCCGCCCAGCATCTGGGATGTACCAGCGTCGCTTACACGTATAACGATCCCGTCATCTTTGCCGAATACGCTGTCGATACCGCGAAGGCCTGTCGTGAGCTCGGCATCAAGAATGTGGCCGTTACGGCAGGATATATTTCGCCTTCCGCCCGAGAGTATTTCTTCCAGTTCATGGATGCCGCCAATGTTGATTTGAAGGCTTTTTCCGAAAGGTTTTACCGAGAATTATGCAGCGCTCAATTGCAGCCAGTTCTCGACACTCTGAAATATCTTGTGGAAAAGACCTCGGTTTGGCTAGAAATCACGAATTTGATTATTCCCCAAGAAAACGACGATCCCGGGGAAATCCGCGAGATGTGCCGATGGATCATGAATGAACTGGGGCCTGATGTCCCCGTCCACTTTACAGCGTTTCATCCCGATTTTCGGCTTGTTGACCGGTCGCCGACCCCTGCGGAGAAACTTATCGAGGCCTATGATATCGCGCGAGACGTTGGTTTGCACTATGTTTATACAGGGAATGTTCTCGACATCGCCCGCCAGAGCACCTATTGTCCACAGTGCAAGCAGGTGGTTATCGAGCGGAATGGATACTGGATCGGTCGATATGGTCTGGAGGGAAACCGATGCCGTTTTTGTGGATCAGAGATTGCCGGGCGGTTCAGTTCCGAGAGCGCTCCCGGTACCTGGGGACCACGTCGCTGTCCTGTGAGAATCGCGGATTATGCCTGACAGAGGGCGTGGTCATTTCCCAGCATGGATCGGCTGAGTGACGATCATCCGCCGGCTGCGTTTTCATAGCGGCAGATTGACGTCTCCTCATCTTTTGATGAGGTATGCGATACTTAGAGATTGCTTTGACCAAGGAGAGTCAGCATCATGTTCGAATCATCGACCCCGTTTCGTTGGGATGCGACGGCTTCCAGTGGCTCGCCAGAAAAAAGCGTCTGTGTTCCGCACAAGCCGGAACTGAACAACGACCAGAAGGAAGTTGTCATGCAATGTGCGGCCAAAAGCGTTTTTGAAGCCGTCACCGGATTTCGGGGAGACGATTTCGCCGCTATGTCGGCGACAGTCCCTGCCGTTCCGGTCTGGGGGGTATTCGTCAGTTTGAAAAACGCACAGCAACTGCGGGCTTGTTGCGGACATATGGAAAATGAGGTGTCACTCCCGGTGGCCCTCGAGTGTGCCGCCCAGGTCGCTGCAAGATGGGATCTTCGTTTTCCGGCCATTCAGCCTGCGGAATTACCTCAACTTAACCTGGAAGTTTGGATTCTGTGGAATCGTCGGAAGGTCGAATCGCTTGGTGAGGACCGCCTGAAATCAATCGAGATCGGAAAACATGGCGTCCAAATTGTGAAGGGACAGCAGCGGGGACTTCTCCTCGCCGGGGTAGCGGTGGAACATCGCCTTAACGCCCAACAGTTTCTGGAACATGCCTGTCGAAAAGCCGGGCTTGGCCCAAGGGCCTGGCTGGACGCAAACACCGAGCTGTTTACTTTTGAAGGATACGCCCTGAGTGCTGCTTTGGCCGAGCTGCTGTCGCCGGATCTTCTCGGGTCGCTTTCCCGCGGGCCTGGGATGGGGGATCTGGTCCGTCTTGCGGAATTCGCCCGGCAGAACCTGCTGGC
>Ga0209162_1003471_pt1 | contig 12697 bp, 8 predicted proteins | sample YNPNPMetaG_FD_187121 | JGI IMG/M metagenome (GOLD analysis project Ga0209162, IMG submission 187121) | Anoxygenic and chlorotrophic microbial mat microbial communities from Yellowstone National Park, USA - YNP NP MetaG (SPAdes) (version 2) ...
GTTTTTGCCTTTTGAGATGACTTCTACAATAAACATGACTACATGATAATGAGTATCATTGATAGTTGCAAGGAAAAAATGAAAATATTATAAAAAAAATAATATGACTACATTTCAGAAATTTTCTAATGTTGATGATCCCTGCGTCAAATCGAGGTGTTACGAAGATTTAAGGCCTAAAAAGAAGTGGAAGTTCAGTTTAAAAAGCTTCTTGAAGATCCAGCAAAAGATTTTGAGCGTGTGCCATGAGGACAGGTTATTTACGAATATTTTGAAAGAGAGGTAAAACCTCATGCCCCGGATGCATGGATTGAGGAAACAGTTCGCAATGGAAAAGATGGCAATGTCGGTATTGTCGGCTACGAAATCCCATTCACGAGCTACTTCTATAAATATGAGCATCCAGGAAAACTTGAGAAAATTGAGGAAGAAATAAAGCGATTGGAAAATGAAACAAATTCATTGTTAAAGGATATTTAGTTTGTTGACAGGTTTGACAGGATGTAACCAGAGGGTATCCTTTTGTTTACATCTTAAAGAAGAGGAGTTGTGTGTCCTGCAGGTCGGGACTCAGTTAATTCTTTATTTTTCATAAATCATCATTCAGAATACTCCTGATGAAAAAACTGCTCCAAAGTCTCACCATAATCTGGATGTTGCTGCTGGCTGGCGGGAATTCCCTTTTAGCTGCCGAGGTAACCATTGTCGCGCCCGACTCACCTTTGCTCCGCTACGCGCTTGGAATACTTGAGTCAAAGCTTCTCCAAAGAGGCTACACGCTGCGACATTTATCAAGTTCCGACTCGGGTCAGGATGCAATGCTGAATGTTACCATTGATCCTGTCGCAGCAGGAAATGCAGGGCCCGATGGATTTAATATTTCCCGCCAGCGTAATAAAATAACGATCACCGGTGGCGGAGAGCGAGGAGCGATGTACGGTTTGCTGGATGTGGCAGAACAAATCCGCTTTGGTACACCATGGGACAAGATTGAAGAACGCAAAGTAAAACCGCAGTTTGAGTTCCGCGCAATCAAGTTTAACCTTCCGTGGGCTGCTTACCGTACAAGCCTTGCCCTCGAACAGCACCAGGCCACCTGCAAGGACCTCAAATTCTGGGAGGCGTTCCTCGATATGATGGCAGAAAACCGCTTCAACGTGCTCACACTCTGGAGCCTTCATCCTTTTCACTATATGATCCGACCGAGAAACTTTCCTGAAGCATGTCCGTTCAACGATGCAGAGCTGGCTGATTGGAAAAAACTATGGAACGGCATCTTCGCGATGGCAAAAGAACGCGGCATTGAAACCTATCTGATCAACTGGAATATCTTCGTATCACCGGAGTTTTCCCGCGCGCACAACGTCGCGCCCTGGAGCGTTACATGGAGTCACTTCGGTAAAGAGTCCGAGACAAATGAACTAGTAATTCGATACACCCGAGAAGTTGTAACTCAAGTGCTTGATGAATACCCTGATCTAACAGGACTTGGCATCACTTTAGGTGAACGAATGGGAGGAATGACACCAGATCAGAGGCGCGAGTGGTTGGCTAAAACCTTCTTTGCGGGGATTGCCGAAGCCAAACGCCCAGCGAAGTTCATCTACCGCGCACCCCTCTCAGCAAACACCGGTTCCGGCGGGTCAACCAGCGAAGAAAATGACCTACGCACACGCGCGCAAATTGAATCGCTCTCAAATAATATCGCCGGACCGGTCTATGTCGAGTTTAAACACAACTGGTCTCACGCGCATTCCTCGCCCGACCTGTTCATCGTACATGGTGGAAAACTTTCTGATGTTTACTGGAATCCGCCGCCGACACGTTACAAAATTGTCTGGACTATGCGTAACGAGGACATGTTCATCCTGCGATGGGGTCAGCCGGACTTCGTGCGTGCTTTTGTGCGGAACCAGAGCAAGGACTACGTGGCCGGCGCTATAATCGGCTCGGAGTGTTATATTCCGGCGCTCGATTATATCACAAAGGAAGGTCCACATAAAACCTGGCGCTGGGCTTTCGAGCGGCAATGGCTCTTCTACTCCGTGTGGGGGCGTCTGCTTTACGATGCCACAACGCCCGACCGTTTCTTCACCGCATTGTTGGAAGAACGTTTCGGCGCAGGGCCTGGCGGTGACCTGTTGCAGGCATGGAAGCTTGCCAGCAAAGTGCCACTCCACTTTGCATCGTTCCACCGGGGCACGTGGGATGGCTCGCTTTATACTGAGGGCTTTTCGTCCTGGATTGATAGTGATAACGGAGCGCGTACTTTTTTCGACATCGACTCGTTCATAAAACATCCTGTTCTGGACACAAATAGGTATGTCAACATTGAAGACTTCGTAAAGGCAGGCGGCAATTCCGAGCCTGGTAAGCTTTCACCTCTTGCGCTGGCAGACGAGCTCGATCGCGATTGCTCAGCAGCTTTGCAAAAAGTTGCCGCTATCCGCACCAGAACCAAACTGCCACCCACACTTGAATGCGAGCTGACGGACATCGAAGCCTGGGTCGCTTACGGGAACTATTTCGCCGAGAAATTACGCGCCGGCGTGGCACTCGCCACCGCGCGCGCAAAAAACGATACGCACCAACAGGCGATCGCAATCTCTGCCCTCGAAAGGGCATTGATTCATTGGAAGCGACTTGCCGAACTTGGCGAAAAATTCAACCGATTGCCGGTTCCATCGAACTCAAAAGAACCTTTTTCATGGAAATCTCTTACGCCTGCGGTGGAGAGAGACATCGAGTTGAGCCAAAGACCGCCTGGTAAAAATAAAACGAACTCTAATCCAAAGCGTTAAAGCACGGACATAGAGGGGCACGGCAAGCATTTATATCATTGTGGCGATTGTTTTAATTTATTCTGCTACTTCGCTTGCAAACGTCGAATGCCCCTGAAATAATCTTTTACTTCGTTACTCGTCAACACACCATAATTGTTTCAGCCAATTTGCTTGAAAACCAGGCTTTAAATTTCTCCGAGATCCAGCTTGTTATATTGCATTTGTCGAATTGTTCGAATCACCAAGCAGAGCAGCTACGCTGAGTCTTATTACCAGCTTGTAATTCACCAGTAAAAACGAAGTTACGACTAAACCATGACCAGGTAGTTCATTTGCTTAAACCGAGGATATTTTGAATCTTTGGCAAAAAACCTATGCGAGCGAATAAAGTCGGTTGAATCACCCCCCTTTAACAACGCTTTACAAAAATCTTGAAGCTGTTAAAAAAGCGTATCATGCTTTAAACAATGAGCCGATTTCCAATTATAGTCAAAACAACTCAAGTGAATTTCCGGGTGGAATTCATTCTCCCTGAGAACCCAGCTTGTTCACGAACCGCTTTTGGCAGCAGCGGCGGGATAGTCGAAAACAAGTTTTACTTATCAACCCAATTACGAACGGAGTAACTATGACTAAAATTCACCTGAAAACCAGATCACAGTTATTAAACTGGTTCTGCAAAATAATTGCCGTAGTTTCAGGTTCGCAAAGAACCGCTACGCAATCTCACTGTTGCAAAATGAAGTCTTTTCTGTTGCTCATGCTTTTGTCGGGCATTGCGCACGCCGACGATACCTGGCAAGTGTTCACAGTCCCATGGGACAGTGCCGAACGCTCGCCTGCCGATGTTTCATTTCTGCTAAAGCCGGCAAACGAGCGGATTATCGTAAAGGACGGGCATCTGGCGCGCAGCGATGGCTCGCGGTTCCGCATCTGGGGAATTAATGTAACGGCTGAAGCAGGCGTGCCTTCTACCAATGCAGCGCCAATTATTGCTGCGCGACTCGCTGCACTTGGAATTAATTGCGTGAGGTTTCACTTTCTGGATAGAACCGGCGTTTTGATTGACCCCAAACGCAACGATACACGCGCGCTAAACCCCGACGCGCTCGCGCGTCTTGACCGCTTCATCTTCGAACTCAAAAAACGGGGCATTTACTCTGACCTTAACCTCAATGTCTATCGCACCTATAAACCCGGCGACGACGTCCGCGATTACGAGCTACTTGGGATCGGCAAAGGGGCAACCTATTTCGACGAGCGGCTCATTGAACTTCAGAAGGAGTATGCACGTCAGTTGCTGACACACGTCAACCCGTACACAGGACGCGCCTATGCAGATGAACCTGCTGTTGCAATTGTTGAATTCGTAAACGAAAACTCTTTGATAGAGGCATGGATAAACGGACGGCTTGACGGCACGCAAACGAACAAACCAGGCGGCACATGGCACGATATCCCGCCCAGTTATGCAGAAGCGCTTACAGAAAAATTTAATGTCTGGTTGTCGAAACAACGGATTGATGGTCTGGATGAAATAATTGCTGCTGAAAAAGCTGCGGGTCAGGGAAAAATCCAGCGGCTGCGAAAGCAGGATATTCCAAAGGCGAACCCAAAGCGGTTCGCGCTGGAATTGGAGTTTTATATGCAAATCGAGCGCGACTACTTCCGCGAGATGGCGCGGTTTCTACGCGAGGAACTTGGCGTAAAGGCGCTGCTTGTCGGGAACAGCGACCATGGTCATGGGCAGTCGTTTTACCCGTCAGTAATCTCACTGGCGCAACTGGATGTTCTAGACGGGCACGTTTACTGGCAACATCCCAGTTATATAAGCGACCCGAAAACAGGCAAACACATCGGGTTCAAGATTTCCAATACCCCGATGGTAGATGATCCTTTGCACTCGACCGTGGTCCAACTCTCACGCACACCAATTGTCGGCAAACCGTTTATTGTTTCAGAGGTAAACCATCCGTTCCCTCATGAAAACGCTGAAGAAGGCATCCCGATTCTGGCAGCCTACGCCGCATTGCAGGATTGGGACGGTGTCTTCTGGTACACACTGGCTCATCAGGATGTGACGACTATGCAAAACGTGGCTCTGGCGCACTTTGATTTTGCAAAAGACCCTGTAAAACTCAGCCAGCTTGCTGCGGGAGCGCTGATGTTTCTGCGGGGAGATGTCCACGCCGCTCAACGCACTGTTACACGTACATACAGCCACGAGCAAGTCATCGAAAGCCTTCGCCTGCCATATAGTGAAATGCCGTATTTCACGCCCGGATTCCCGCTTGCGTTGGCGCTGATTCACTCTGTTCGTGTCGCCTCTTTCGATGGACCTCCGACGGCCAAGTTCGAGCCAATCGCAGGTGAGGAATATATATCCGACACAGGGGAACTGAAATGGCGCAAAGGGCGGGTCGTGATTGATACCCCTGCTTCGCAGGCGATTGTCGGACGTGGTGGCGGACTCACGAAAAATCTGCAGTTTGAGCCGCAAACGCAGTTTTGCGCGGTTACCCTTAGTGCACTCGACAACAGTCCAATTGAGTCAGCCGGGCGTTTGTTGCTGACCGCTGGTGCGCGCGTAGCTAATACCGGAATGGTCTGGGACGAGAAATGCACAACGTTGGAAAAGTGGGGCACTGCGCCATCGCGGATAGAACCTGTTATCGGGACGGTTACGCTCTGGGGACTGAAACCAGCGCGCGCTGTTTTTGCGCAACCACTTGACGGCGCAGGCAGACCGCTCGGTCAACCGCTCCCGTTAAAGCAAACCGCAGAAGGCTGGACGCTTGCGCTCGGGCAGCTTACAACTCCATGGTTTGTAATCGAGGTCACACGCTAATGCCTGTGATTTTTAGTGTAAAGCAGAGCATATAAATGAATCCATCGAATTGGAGGGTCGGGCTCCACCCCAACCCATTTCCGGACGGCGTGTAAGCCGTTCCTCCAATTAATTGACTAAGCGCAAAAAATCGCGCCAATTAGATTGGCAAGTTTTTGTTAGGTTGACTCCGATTGCAATATTCAGTAATGGCAAAATCACAGGCAAGAATGCCTGAGTCACATTCAGGTTATAACGATTTTTGAAGATTCTTAAAATCAGCAGAATACTTTTCATCATGGTTACGTCAAAACTACAGCGATTTTCATATTTATGAAAAAGATACATGAACTGTCAGAATCATCAGGTTTAGTTCGAGTTTTCTGTGCAATGATGATATCACTTTGTTGTATTAAATCCGTGTTCGCGCAATCCCCGCAAGTGAACAACGAAAACAGGATTCGACCATATAAAGCAAACCCACGTCACTGGCAATACATGGGGAAACCTATTCTTTTGCTCGGGGGCAGTAAAGATGACAATTTGTTTCAAATACCGGATTTAAAGCAACACCTTCAGGAAATGAAAAATTGCGGCGCAAATTATATCAGAAACACAATGAGTGACCGACCAGATTTCGGATTTGAAGTTTATCCGTTCAAAAAGTTAGAAAACGGCAAATACGACCTTAATCAATGGAACAATGAATATTGGCGGCGTTTCAAAACAATGTTGCAACTGACTTACGAGATGGGAATCATCGTGCAGATTGAGGTTTGGGACAGGTTCGATTATTCAATGAAGAATTGGGAGTTGCATCCGTATAACCCGCAGAACAATATAAACTACACCTGCGAGCAATCCGGACTTGACATAAGTTATCCTGACCATCCGGGCTTAAACAAGCAACCTTTTTTCTTTACAACGCCATTGCAGAGAAATAACAAAACAGTCCTTCAATATCAGGAAAAATTTGTAAGAGAAATGCTGCGGCACAGTTTGCCGTATCCGAACGTGTTATATTGCATTGATAACGAGACCTCGGGCGAGGAAGCGTGGGCGGTTTATTGGACAAAATTCATTAAAGAAGAAGCTAAAAAAGCCGGCGTTGACGTTTTCGTTACAGAGATGTGGGATGATTGGGACTTGCAGGCACCGCGTCACAGACGGACAATTGACCATCCGGAGTTGTATGATTTTCTGGACATCTCGCAAAACAATCATCAAAAAGGTCAGACGCATTGGGATAAGTTTCAATGGGTCTGGAATTATATTTCAAAACAACCGCGTCCTATCAACACTGTAAAAACTTACGGTGCAGATACTGGTCGATACGGCACAACGCGCGACGGCATTGAGCGATGGTGGCGACATTTAATCGGTGGTGCGGCGGCTGTACGTTTTCACAGACCAACCTCTGGTCTTGGGCTGACACAGCCGGCTATTGCTTCAATAAAAGCTGCGCGCAAGTTGGAGTCTTTTGTGAAGATGTGGGAACTCACTCCATCAAACCACCTTTTGACAAATCGTGAGGAAAACGAAGCATACCTTGCGGCAAGTCCGCAAAATAAATATGCAATTTATTTCCCGTACAGCGGTTCAGTCTCAATAAATGTTAATGCAGAAAAAAGTAATTACAGTATTAATTGGATAAACATACAAACAGGTGAATTCGTAAAGTCTGAAAAGCTATTATCTGACGAATCCGGGTTCTTGCATGTATCTGCGCCTGAAAAAGGTCACTGGGTAGCAGCAATAATCAAGCAAAATTAAAACCTTGCAAACAACCAGACAAATTACGTCATCGTACATGTGGCATAAATTTAATCTCTTAAATACATTCTTGCCTGACTTCAATGTGTGCTTATGTGTTTCAAATCCGAAAATTTTAACTGAAAGAACTCAAAATTTGCGAGCTTTTGCATCAATCTTAATGATTCGTTAAATGACAGTGTTATTCATACAAAACTTGACATGAAATATTGAAGAGAAATCATAGACTCAAAAACATTAAGAGCTATCACCGATAAAAATCTCTTTTAATATGAAAAAACTCATTTTGACTGGATTAGCAACTGTGCTATTGACGACAACGCTGATCTCAATAGTGTATTCTGATCAGAAAGAATATCTCGCTGGTTACCTGATTATCCCGATTGAAAAGGTGGACAAAAGTTATAACGCCGGTTTTTCAATGTATGTGCCGGCATGGCCACTGCAGCGGACTTATCCGGGACACAATTTTCAGTCCGGATTGCCAGGCACGTGGATGTTCCCTCAACACGATACGCCGCCGCCGTTTAAATTTTACTCCGACGTGGAGGGAGGTCTTGGCTGGTGGAGAGATACTATGTTTCCGACGGAAACTCCCAAGTTTATTATGGGCGGAGTTGGACCTGACTTTTCCGTGATTGCCAACGGTCCTGCGCACGGCTGGGGCACCTGGGAAAAACCGCGTGGTCTCTACGGTGTTGCGCAACTGAGTCCGTGGCTGCTCTTCCCGATTGACGGTCTGAACATCAAACAAGGGGCATCCGGCGAGTTTTTCGGTTACGGGTATCTGAATCTGCCGCTCTGCGACGCCCGCAAACTCGTTGTGGATGGCAAGGAAATTCCCACCGGTGGCAATTGCTGGACGCTTTTCATTAGCGCCGCAAACTTTAAAGGTCCAGTAGCATTCTTTACGCCGCTTTTCTGGGCGGAAGCCTGCATTACTAAAGACCCCAAATTTGCTGGATTACTTCTCGACAGCCGTCCTGCCGAACCAAACCGCGCAGTCCAGATGGAAACACAATGGATTCCCTGCCGGGTTGCCAAAGATTCCAAAGGAGAATCATACGCGCGTATAGCCCCGACATTGTTCCCGCTGAACGAAAACGATATGTCAGTTGTAGTGCATAAAGACACCGTTTATAACAACAATGCTCTGTATGATTCGGTGAAGGCGTGGTTCGAAGGCGGACCAGTCTGCAAAGGCGCGATAAATACCGAAGGCGCTTTTGAACGGCAATTTGTCCGTCGCGGTTACGCCACATGGCAGATACGCATGCCGGGTCAGGATGGCAAAGAGACCCGCATTGATATTGACTGGAACTCCTTTGCGACACCAATCCCATTGGCAAAAGACACCTATGCCTATCAGTGGAACTTTGACATCGCGAAGAAGGACGGAAATTTCGTTGTCCTGCCGGAGTATTACCACCTTGAAAATCCCGGCGATGGAAAGAAACCCAAATGGGTGCCTGTGCCGCCGGATAAAGTCCCGGCTGAAACGGGCTTGCATCAGTTAAAATTTGAACGCCCGGTAGAGAAAAAACCACAGCCATACACAACACCCGAAGACCCACAAAGTTGCTGGAAAAAACCCGGTCCAAAGGCGGGGCCGTTCAAGGTTAAACTTGGGGATGGCAGCGTTGTAACCTACTACTGGTATAGGTTTGCCGATCAGCCGGCAATGCTCAAAGCAGGTCTAACGGACGAAGAGCGCGAACGTATGCAGGCAAAGGTCGAAAAACTCCACCGCGAATGGAGCAAAGACCGCGCGTATCTGCCACTGCCATCGCGAGGCAAACTTGCAGAAGTTGACCCTGCGCAACTTGTTACCCCGCCAAAAGGCCTCGAATACGGCTACGTCCCAATCGCCACCAAACAAGAATACGGCAAATAAATCTACAAGCACCTTAAAGTAAAAATCGGTTTGTCTTTGAGTATTGCCGGTTTGTAAAGACCGTTTTAGATAATTTGCAATTTCGTCCAGGCTATCGATTTATATCATATCATCTCATACCTGCGATAAATATGTCCGATAAATCTTATAACTTATACGGTTTGTTCTCTCTCTTTTACGACTTATAAAACCTGGTGCTTATGCGCATAGCATTTTCGGATTAGTGCGTCGGCGAGCTAATATCATGTGATAAGCCGATGGCGCGGATCATAACAAACTCCCTTCTACAGCAAGACGCAAAGCAGGCTTATGTAATGTATTTCGGGCGAGTTCTTAAGGATCCCTTATATCGTAATCTATGATTGTGTGGGTTAGTTACAAACTGGCTGCACTAACTGCGCGTTGCATTGATTCTTTCCTGGCAAAAAAGGAAACTGATATTACCCAAAATAATGAATGGCCGTTGGATCCTAAATGCTGATAATTAAATTAATTGTGAATTTATGAGTTGACTACCAAATCTTCCATACTTCAACTGATTGTGGCTGTAGTTCGAGGGTTTCTTTAAATGGCAGAGATAACTTTTTTTCATGAAAGTCGACGCCGTTTATATAGATTTTTACATTTGCGCTTGTTCGCTTCAAGCCATAGTCTCCGAGTTTTAAACACAGTGTCGCGTTAACTGTCCGGTCACTGACATTTGCAAAAATAAGCGCAGTTTCATTATTGAATTGCCATGCCCCCGTTAAAATGGAACTTGTTGTCACCCACCACTCTCCGGACCATTGCCAGTCAGCTTTGACAGAAGGGATTTTACCTTCAAGATGCGGCGGACGTGCCATTTCCCCCGACACGAAAAACGAACGAATTAAAGAACGGCTTTTTATTACTTTCTTCAAAAACGTAAGATTTTGCGGCTGCGACGCGATGTCAGGCTCGAACCATCCGATTTGCTCGCCAAATACCAACTGTTGCGCAGCTTTCATTCGGAATGCGAGGTCCTTTGTGGCACCACCGCGATAGGCGCGTCCAAACATTTGAATTGCTCCGCCGTAAACTGCCGAAAATGCCGGCACCTGTCCATTGTACTGCCAGTGCCATGTCAGATACCCGTCCATCCAGCGTATAAACGGCTCCCCGTTGCACTCGGTTGTAAGAGCAGAATTTTCGGGTTTTTTGCGACGGATATTTTCAAGCATAATCCAATAGCCTTCATTCCACCACCAGCCACCGCCAGCCGGGTGGTTGTGGCTATTGTCAACGCACAATACCGGTGGAGCTGCAGCTATCTGGTCAATGTACACTGCGCGTGTGCCGTTGGTTTTAAGCAGGGTGAGAACGATTTCTTTTACCTTATCCTGCCAGAGTTTCGTGGTCGGACACATTACTGCCAGCCGTACCGGCTCACCATTTGTCTCCTTGCTTCCATAAGATTCGATGAAAGGTTTGCCGTTCTCCTGTTTTGTTGCCGCAGGCATGGCGATGCTGCCAAACTGCCAGTCGCTTGCCCCGTTGTCCCGAGTATCCCATAACCGTCCATTGATATACGGCATTACGTACACTTCGTTATCCTGAAGTTCAGAAACAGCTTCCGTAAAGTTTGTTTTCGCGGGAAAATAATGCGGATAATCGTTGTCAAACGGGATTTGATGCCAATTATACCAGTGAAAACCGACAGGTACACCCACGAGTTTTCGAAATTCCAGGACTCGCGGAACAACCTCATGCGGCGAGCCACCGGTCATCACCCACACATCAAGGTTGCGCATCCAGTTTGGCGTGTCTGTGCGGAATCGCCCTCTGAACTGTTCACCCCGCGGATACCATTTTGCTTCTCGGACAACCCAGTCGCGATAAATTTTCGCAGCGTCAAACCAGTCACCACGGAACAACCTCCATACCACCTCACCGTTTAAAGAAAAATCGTTCCCGGGCTTATTATAATTTGATGCTGGTGTTTCAAAAACCACTCTTAATACTCGGTCATTCTTGTCCAATGCCACATTCTTAATGTCAATATCTTTCGTTGATCCATGTGGGTCGAGATAGCCAACATAAAGTCCGGACGCATTCGTGGCGGCAGAATAAGTCGCAATAAATTGCATTGAACACCATCCACCAGGGTAGTTTCCATGATAATGAAAATCTTTAGTCCACACATCCTGTTGAACCTCACCAGGACCACGTGGATAAAAAATAAAGCTGTTGCTTTGACTGGAAAGATTTAAATAAGGAAACATCACATTCCTGAGCGCGCAAATTGAAGATTGATTGTTCACCTCAATTCTCCACCGAAAAGAAGAGTCTGATTTATCTTTGTCCAAAGTTACTCTTACACTTATATTAGTTAACAATGCATATTCGGGTTTCGAAAATATGAAAACATAACCATTTTTGGTCTTAGTCACCGTTGCCTTTTGCCAGCCATTTGTAGATGACAACAGATGATCAGTTTGTTTTGAAACGTCTGTACAACGCAATGCGATAGTAAATAATGGAGTCGATTTTGAAAGAAAGATGTTCTGTGACTTTTCATCTCCCAAATGAATAATGCTCACACTATTTGAACTAATAGAAAACTCCGCATACAAATCACCTGCTGAACATTTGATCAAGCTCTCGCTCAAGCCGAGCAGCCTTTCAGCAGCAGTAGAATAATATGGCATTAATACTAAACCAAAAATAATAACAGATAAACCGATTACCTCAGGGTTAAGTCCAGTTAAGGTAAACTTAGTGTGATTCATAAGCGCATTTTTATACAAATCTTAATCACAAAGTCCCATATTGCAATTATGTAAATTAATTAGTGCAGTTGAAATTAGACTCGCATCTAATTAATATCATTCACGCTTACCCTGGATCGTTCAAGTAATGTTCTACTTTGTGCAGACTTAGATCGAATAGATAACATGTCAACCATCAAAAGAAGTGATTTTCATATAGCCCTTATAAATTTAACAGGAGTTAGAATTTTTACCCGAACAAAGCCTGGATACCAATTATTACAATATCCACGAAATAAGTTTTAGGCCACTAACCCAAAAAAGGTACCCGGTCGCACATCGAGGCAAGTGCAAATAATAACAGAATATTTTCATTCATCATTTCATTCGCCAGCTGTCATTTGAATTTGTTCAAGAGAAAAACACAATAGATCAAATGACTGTTGTTATCTGACGAGACTTGGGCTGTAAATCTTATTCAGCTAAGCGGATGAGTTCTGAAAAACATTCAGCTATTATTCCCATGTTGAAAAAATGAAGTAAGATTCTGAAATCGAATTAATTGCAGCTGCTAACAATCTAATAGTTATGCAAAAAACCAATAGAAGTGCCAAAAAAAGAAACAAGATTCAAAGCACAAAACAGAACAATAACAAGCCAGCATTAGAAAGATTAATCACAAAACTAAATCATT
>Ga0209162_1003475_pt1 | contig 12682 bp, 12 predicted proteins | sample YNPNPMetaG_FD_187121 | JGI IMG/M metagenome (GOLD analysis project Ga0209162, IMG submission 187121) | Anoxygenic and chlorotrophic microbial mat microbial communities from Yellowstone National Park, USA - YNP NP MetaG (SPAdes) (version 2) ...
TGCCCACAATGATGCTGTAGAATCGGGCAACGGCATTGTCGCCCACCAGGTGCGTCGTCGGGTACATCTGGAGCGATCGCACCGGCTTCATGCACACGTAGTTGTTGAGAAACAGGCCGCCTTCTTCGACCCGCGCCACGGACCGGGGCCGCACGGCCATGTCTTCCGCCCAGTTGTGGATCATGGTGAAGCTCAACTTGGCGTTCTTTTTCACGAAAAATTCCGAAATGCCCACATGGGCGCCGCGCGTCATGTGGGGCGATGTGGAACAGCCCGTGATGATGTGCAGTTCGGAATCTTCTTCGGCGATGATGATGTTGTGGACATTTTGCTGAAGGTTTTGTTTGTCGAGATACAGGCATGCCTGGACGGGATAGATGGACTTGGCCCCCGGTAAGGCGCGGATAACGTAGCCGTCATGGAGGTTGAGTTCCACGGCGGCGGTGTACTTATCCGCATCGACGGCGACAAGCTTCCAGTAATAGTCCCAGATCCAATCATACTTTTCCAAAGCCTTCTTAATGGGAAGGACTTCAATCCCTTCCTGCTTGGTGCCACAGCGCACCACGGACGTGTCCTTTTGGATGTAGGTCCCGCTGCGCTCCGTTTCCGTCACATCGATGCCCGCCATGAGAAGCCGTTGCTTTTCGATGGCCGGAAGGGACAAAAGCTCTTCGGAATCCAACGGACGGTGTTCCACCGGGCTTTGGTCGAACTGTCCGAGATCGATATCCATGCCGATGGCCGCCGGCTTGTTGACGGCTTTGAGGGCTCGTTGCTTTAATTCCTCGCGATTTGGCATCGTACACACTCCTCGTAACCCATTTCGCTGATGCACTGCAGGATGCCTCGGGGATTGTCCGAACAACTGAGCACCCCGTCAAAAAGAACCTGCCCCTTGTCCGCGTTCACATATTCCAGAATATGACCCGTGTGGGTAATGATGAGACCCATCTTGGTCCGTTCCCGTTTCACCTGCAGCATGGATTTAATGTCCGTCGGGGTGCATTCCTTTTGAAGCAGCCGGGCGATGGTCTGGCCCACCAGAGCGATGTTTTCCATGTCCACGCCCGATTCCGGTTCGTCGAAAAGCATGAGATCGGGATTTTGGGCCATGAGTTGCAGCAGTTCGGAGCGCTTGATTTCGCCTCCGGAAAACCCTGCGTTCACATCCCGATCCAGAAAGTCCTGAAAATTGACCCTGCGGGCTAGGTCCACCACGTCCACGTCCCGGCCTTGAGCGCAAATCTTGACCATCTGATGGGTCTTGACCCCGTGAATGGTGGGCGGCCTTTGGTAAGCCATGCCGATGCCCAGTTTGGCCCGTTCATTGATAGGCAGATAGGTGATGTCCACGCCCTTGAACACAATCTTTCCGCCCGTGACCTTGTACTGGGGATAGCCCATGATGGTCATGAGCAGCGATGTCTTTCCGGATCCGTTGGGGCCGAAAAGGATGTGCGTTTCGCCCGGTTTGATTTCCAGGTCGATGTGCTTCAAAATTTTCTTTCCGGCCAGTTCCACTTGCAGATCTTCGATGAGCAGCATAGAAGGACTCCTTTATTTCGATCATCGTGTCGCCGCCGATTCCAACCCTCACCGTAAGCATTCAAGCTGACGCAATCAAGCGGAATCTTTGGCGGCGGCTTGACTTTGGCTGCCGCGGCGAATAAGAGTCTATGCCTCGCGCGGCGCTCCGCCTGCGAACATCCCATGCTCAGGCTATCCTTTTGAGAGGACCATGGACAGAGACGTTATTAATTTCGAAGCCAAACGTTTGACCAAACTGCCGCCTCGGACCATGGCGCGGCATCTCATGGCCCTTCCGGCCAAGCAGCGCATGGACGCCATCATCGCCCGGCCGGATGCGGCCGCGGTGGTGGCGGCCATGCCCGAGCAGGATTTTTACCTCACGGTCAAGGAAATCGGCGCCGAGGATGCGCTGCCCCTGCTGGCTTTGGCCTCGGTGGACCAGATCACCCACGTCTTCGACCTGGAAATGTGGCGAAAAGACAAGATCCTTCCCGGGCCGGGTCTGCAATGGCTGGACAGGGTGTTTCGCGCCGACCCGAGGCGCCTTTTGGCATGGCTTTATGCGGCGGATTTTGAACTGCTGGTTTCCCTTTTCAAAAAATGGATCCGCGTGGCCCAGATGCCCGACGAAACCGATCCGTTGGAGGCCCGGGATTTTCTTCCGAAAAACACTCTGGACGACCAGTACTTCTGGGAAACCGGTTATCCCCAATTCGAAGACCTGATTCGTGAGGTGCTGAGCTACCTTTTTGAAACGCACTACGGTTTTTACAAGGAACTCATGGATCACCTGCTGTGGGCCTTGGAACCCGAAGTGGAAGAAGCGGCGTATCGGTTCCACCGCGGGCGTCTGGAAGACCGGGCCATTCCGGACTACTACGATGCGTTGGAAATCTACAGGCCTCTTGAGGTTCGCGACATCCCCTTTGAAAAAACGGTGCCGGTGGCGGCTTCGGACGAGGAAGAACCGCCGTCTCCGGGCTTCGCGCTGACGGTGGTGCGACAAGGGGCATTGCTGCAACGGGTGCTCGCCGACCTTGATGATCCCCACGTTGCCGATGCGCTCCGCTGGGAAATGGCCGCCATCGCCAATAAGATCGTCGTGGCCGACGGCTTGGCTCCCGACGTTCCGGAAGACCTTCACGAGGCGGCCGGAAAAGCGGCGGCCATGGTCAACTTGGGCTTGGATCTTCTCACCGCCGGGGACGAATCCGTGGCCCACGGCGTTGTGGAACGCGTCTATCTGGAACATCTGTTCCGCGCGGCCCAGGCGAAGGTTTACGGTCTGCAAAGAAAGCTCAAGACCCTGGTCACCAAGGGCTGGATCGCCGCATGGCCCACGGGACGCACGATCCTGGACGCCCCATGGGCGGACAGAATCGCCTCGCTCCTTCAAAAAACCCCAAAGATATGCCGTCTGGAGGGGACGGAGCGGCCTCGGCTGGTGGAAACCTTCCTTCACGACCGACGGGATCTTCACGAAGCGCGCACATGCGTCGCCGTCGTCGCCTCCCTGGGGCCGCTCTTTTTCGGGCTGCCCGTTTCCCCCGAAGACCTTCGGGAACGCCTGTGGCCGGAAGGGCAGGTGCGCATTCTCGAAGAGGTGACCTTGGGCGTTCTGCTTTTTACGGCGGCCGGGACCAAGTTTCTGGCAGGTTCGTGGGCTGTGAAGCCGATCCCCCTATCCCTGTGGCCGCGGCTCTTTCAGGAGGCGACGCTCGAAAGGGTGGAAGCCGTGTTTCAAGAAGAGCTTCACCGCCGGATCGAGGATCCCGCATCGCAACGGCTCGCATGGATGTATCTGGCCTCCCTTTTGGATCGGTACCGGGAAGAGACGGAACATTTCAGCGCGAACAATCCTCCGGATCCCCGGCTCATGAGCTTTTTCCTCTTCGACCCCAATTAGCCCGAAAGTTGTGCACGCGTTCCCGTGTCAGTTCAAAGGCGTGCCCCACAGGCCGGCGTCGCTCACCCGCTGGATGCGCACCGGCACCAGGTTTCCTGGGGCGGTTGGGCGGGTTTCTTGAAAAATCACGGTGAGGTAGTTTTCCGACGTGCCGCTCCAGAGACCCGGTTCCAAAGACGTTTCCACCAAGACTTCCAGCGCCGATCCCACAAAACGTTCCTGAAACAGCCTTTTTTTACGGCGGCCAAGATCGCGAAGGATTCGCGTTCTTTCCTTCAGCGTTTTTCCCACGGTGCGCCCGTCCATGGCCGCCGCACGAGTGCCGGGGCGCGGCGAATAGGGAAACACGTGGAGATAGGTCAGGGGCAGGGTTTCCACGAGCTGGACCGTGCGGGCGAAGTGCCGGTCCGTCTCCCCGGGAAAACCCACGATGATGTCCGCACCCAAAGCGGCCCGGGGGAACAGGCGATGGAGGGCAAGAACCGTTTCCGCGTAGGCATCGGGTCCGTAAGGGCGGCCCATGGCCGCAAGGATCTCGGCGTCGCCGCTTTGCATGGGGATATGAAAATGAGGGCAGATCCACGAAAGAGTGCCCAGCACTTTGAGCATATCGCCATCCACCTCCTTGGATTCGAGAGAGCTCAACCGAATTCGTGCGGGACGCCGTGCCTTGTCGATCTTCATGAGGAGCCCGGCCAAGGATGTCTTTGGGTGAAGATCCGATCCCCACTGGCCCAGGTGAATCCCAGTGAGGACCGCTTCGTTGCAGCCTGAAAGGGCAAAGCCCTCCAACTGTTGAATGACCGCGTCGGCTTCCAGACTTCGGCTGCGGCCTCGACTGAAAGGGACGATGCAGTAGGCGCAAAAAGCGTCGCAGCCGTCTTGAATTTTGAGAAAGGCGCGGCTGCGATCCCCCGGAAGCCCTTTGAGAGGCAGGGGTTCCAGAGGGCCGCCGCGGCGGGCGTCGCTTACAGCGTAGCATGGCGCATCCAGCGTGCCTTCCTCGTGAAGCCACCGGGGAAGATGAAATTTTTCCCGGGTGCCGATGATGTGGGTGGCGAGCCGTTCCCGGGCCAGCTGTTCTCCATGGATCTGGGCGTCGCATCCGACGACGGCGATTCGAGCCTGCGGGTTTCTTCGAAGCGCTCGGCGCAGCAGCTGCCGGGTCTGATAAGCGGCCTTGCTGGTGACGGTGCAGCTGTGCACCACATAAAGGTCGGCTCTGTGCTGAAAAGGCACGATCTGCAGGCCTTCTTCGGCGAAACGTTCCAGAAAAGCCGCGCTTTCGTACTGGTTGACCTTGCAGCCCAAGGTTTCAAGAGCGATGCGCATGCCGAGTCGGCTCCATGGTTTTCTTCAGCAGCTGGCCGCCTCCCAAGACCAGATCGCCTTGGTAAAAAACAGCCGCCTGCCCCGGCGTGACGGCCCGCTGGGGCGTCTCAAAGCGAACGCGCACCGTGCCGTCCGCAAGGGGGATGACCTGGGCCGGAGCGGGCCGATGCTGATGGCGAAGGCGCACCCTGGCGTGGATGGGTTCGGCGGGCGGGTCGATGGACACCCAGTTCAGGTTGCCCACAAGGGCCTCCGCTTCGAACAGCTCATGGGATCGGCCGACCCACAGGGTGTTGGTTTCGGGATCCAGAGCCAAAACGTAGTAGGGCGCACTGGAGGGAATATCGATGCCTCGGCGCTGCCCCACCGTGTACCGAAAGAGGCCCTTATGGCGCCCGATGACGGCCCCGCTGGTATCCCGCACCGGCCCTTCCGCCCCGCAAGCCGCCTTCGGCGCGTGATCCTCAAAGAAGCGGCGGTAATCCCCTGACGGAATGAAACAGATTTCCTGGCTTTCTTCGGGAATGAGCCCGTCGAAACCGTGGGCTCGAGCCCAGGCCCGTGTCGATTCCTTTGTGTGCTCACCCAAGGGGAAAAGCGCCCGCGCAAGTTGGCGCTGGCTCAGACCGTAAAGGAAATAGGATTGATCTTTGTGGGCATCCGCACCGCATCGAAGGGCATAGCGCCCGGTGGGGCCTTCCGGCTCCGTGATCCGCACGTAGTGGCCGGTGGCGAGCCTTTCGGCTCCCGTCTCCAGAGCTTTGTCCAAAAGAAATCCGAATTTGACGGCGGGATTGCATAAAACGCACGGGTTGGGCGTCAGGCCGTGCCGGTAGGCTTCCAGAAACGGATGAATAACGTTGCGTTCAAAGGGTTCTCGGCAGTCCACCATAAAAAGGGGAATGCCCAGCCTGGAGGCCAAAACCTGCAGGCGGGATTCCCTGTCCGCATCGGACTCTTGCGCGCCCCCGGATTCGGCGGAAGGCCATGGGGAAAAGAGCCGCATGTGGAGCGCCACCACGTCATGGCCGGCCTCTTTAAGAAGCCATGCGGCTCGAAGACTGTCCATCCCCCCGCTCAGGGCTATGGCAACACGCATGCTGCTGTTCCAATTCCTGTTCCAAATGCTCGTCTTCCAAAGGCACCACCTTTTCCGGATGGCCGTGCTTCTTCCAATAATCGTTCACGGCAGCCTTCAAGGCATCCGTGCCCAGGTTGGAACAGTGAAGTTTTTTTTCGGGAAGGCCGCCCAAGGCCCGAGCCACGTCGTCGCGGTTGATTTGAACGGCTTCTTCCAGGGTTTTGCCTTTGGCCATTTCGGTCACCATGGAACTGACGGCGATGGCGGCCCCGCAGCCGAACGTCTTGAATTTGATGTCCGTGATGCGGTGGTCCGCAACCTTGATGGTCATGCGCATGATATCCCCGCAGTTGATGTTGCCGATTTGGCCGACGCCGTCCGGTTGTTCCAACTCGCCGACGTTTCTCGGGTTCATGAAATGGTCCATGACCGTATCGCTGTAGTTCATGGGGCGTGACCTCCTTGATGTTTCGAATACGTCCCCGAAGAAGCCTTTCGAGGGCTCATTAAACTTCCAGGGTCATCTTCTGGTCGAACAAGACGATCATGGCGCGCGCCGGACACGTCTTGACACACAGTTCGCAGGCACTGCACCGTTCGGAATCGAAAAGCACTTCCATTTCGGGCCGTTTGATGTGTAAAGCCCCGGTCGGGCATACTGCCGTGCACGCGCCGCACTGGTAGCACCTTTCCTCGTCCCGGCGGATTCCCTGGGCGATGGATTCCACAATGACGCCGATGTCTTTCAAATACTGCAGGCCGCGTTCATAATCCTTGCGGTTTCCCCGAAGTTCCATGACCATGAGGCCCTCTTTGCGCGGAAAGATTTGGGCCTTGAGAATGTTGAAGGACAGGTTGTAATTGCGCACCAGGTTGGTCACGATGGGTTTATCGACAATTTCTTTGGGGAAACGTAAAACAAGCATGCGTGCATACATGAGTGCACCTTCGAAAGCCCCGTTCCGTCGGAAAGGGGCCTGGATTGGAAAACGCCGAGCCCATTCTGCTTAATGGAGGCGGACGGTTCTGTCAAGACACCGCAAAGGAGACACCATGGTTCAAGACCCTTTTGCCGCTCGACTGCACGCCCTGAGAGAGAAAATGGAGAGTTTGGCTTTGGATGCCGTGCTCGTCACCGTGCCTGAAAACCGCTACTATCTCAGTGGGTTCGAAGCCGAGGACATGAACCTGACGGAAAGTGCCGGCCAACTCGTCATCGGCATGGACCGACAGGCGCTGCTCACGGATTTTCGTTATGAAGAACAGGCCGCACGGGAGGCTTTGGGCTATGAGCTCGTGGTGTATCGGGAAGGCTGGACTCAGGTGCTTCCCGACGTGTTTCGATCCTTTGGTATCCGTCGCCTGGGGGTCGAAGCGCATCATTTGACGGTGGAGCGGTTCCGGCACGTGGAGCAGGCGCTCCATGAGGTGAGCTCAAAGGCCGAGCTGTGGGGAGAGGAACCCCTGATGGAAGCCTTTCGCATGGTCAAGGATCCTTCCGAAATCGAAAGGATGCGTCACGCCCTGGATCTGGCCGAATCGGTCTTCGACAGGGTCTGGCAGGGGCTGCGCCCGGGTTTGAGTGAAAAGGAGATCGCGTGGGCCATCGAAAAGGGGATTCGGGAATCCGGCGCCGAAGCCGTCTCCTTTCCCCCCATCGTGGCGTCGGGTCCCAACGGGGCCTTGCCCCACGCTGTCCCCACGGCACGGCGTATTGGCGAAGAAGACGCCGTGATTCTGGACCTTGGCGCCCGATGGCACCACTACTGCTCCGACATGACCCGCACGTGGCTTGGGCCGCGGGTTCCCGCCAAAATGCGGGAGATCTACCGGATCGTTCGAGAAGCCCAACTGGCGGCCATGGACGCCATACGCCCCGGGGTGGATTCCCACGAGGTGGATGGCATTGCTCGAGGCCTCATCGACAAAGCGGGCTACGGCAGCGCCTTCGGCCACGGGTTGGGGCACGGTATCGGGCTTGCGGTGCACGAAAAACCGGGTTACGGAAAAAAGACGTCCGTCGTGCTTCAGGAAAATATGGTCTTGACGGTGGAGCCGGGAATCTACGTCTCCGGCCTGGGCGGCGTGCGGCTGGAAAACATGGTGCGCGTCACGGCCGAAGGCTACGAATGCCTCAGTCGAAACGCGTGGTTTGTGGAATGAACCCGACCGGCACAAACGGTCCAAGGAAAGGAGGTGCCTTATGGCCGAATGCGAACTGCCCCGGGAAAACCTACCGGATCCGGAAATCAAATCTCTTTTGCAATCCGCGCGGACCGTCGCTGTGGTGGGTGTATCCCACAAGGAAGATCGGGACAGCCACAAGGTGGCCCGATACCTCAAGGAACACGGCTACACCATGATTCCCGTGAACCCCAAATACAAAGAAGTGCTGGGTGAACCCTGCTACCCGGACCTCACGTCCGTTCCCGTGCCCATCGACATTGTGGATATTTTTCGAAACATCGAGGCCATTCCGGCCATCGTGGACGAAGCCCTGCGTGTGGGTGCCAAGGCCGTGTGGATGCAGCTTGGGTTGTGCCACAACGAATCCGCCGAAAAAGCGCGGCACGCCGGCCTGAAGGTCGTGATGAACAAATGCATCAAGGTCGAACACAGCAGGCTCTTGGCCTCGAAAGAAGGATAGGCCATGGAATCCATCTATGCTCCCATGCTTTTCGATCTGGAGGGGTTTGCCCATCGGGACGTCTTTCCGGCGGATCAGCCCGTCTGGGAAGCTCTTTCTGGGCTCAAAAAGTACCTGGAAGAACACCTGGTGTCTTCCATCAAGGGCGTGGGCCTGTACGGAGCGCCGCTTCCCAAGACGGTGGTCCTTTTCGGCGGCAAAGTGTGGTTCGACGGTTTTGAAATCCTCGGGGGAGATCCCACCAAAGGGACTTTTCGAGTGCGTGTGCGCGGCGAAGAAACCACGGAGGCCACAGTGCTTTACGGCGGCTGCGTTTTCATGGACACCGCGGTGCAACTGGGCAAAGGAACCGTGGTGGAACCGGGGGCCTTGATCAAAGGGCCGACCGTCATCGGCAGCGGCACCGAAGTGCGCCAGGGGGCGTACATCCGCGGCACATGCCTCGTGGGGGACCGCTGCGTGGTGGGCCACACCACGGAAGTCAAAAGCAGCATTTTTCTCAACGGGGCCAAGGCGGGCCATTTCGCCTACGTGGGGGACAGCATTCTGGGAAACAACGTGAACCTGGGCGCCGGCACGAAACTGGCCAACCTGAAGATTAAAGGAAACGTCATCCGCATCTGGACCGACGGCGGCGCTGTGGACACCGGGCGGCGCAAGTTGGGAGCCATCATCGGAGACGGAACCGAAATCGGCTGTAACGCCGTGACCAATCCCGGCACCATCCTCGGTAAACAGTGCCTTGTCTTTCCGCTCGCTTCCGTGCCTGCGGGGATCTACACGGAGCGCAGCCGGGTCGGGGGACGCCAATGAGCGTCCCCGATCGAAGCGCCTTTTCCGAACGGGTGCTTCGACATTTTGCGGACCGATACGGGCGCCGCACCGCTCTGGGCGGGACCTACAAAATGACCTCACGCGGCGCGTGGGCCACATCCCGCCCGGAAGCGGTGCTGCACTTTTTTCACGAACTGGGGCTGGACCGCTACCGCCTTTTCGGCGATCTGGGCTGCGGGGACGGCGTGGCGGTGTGCGTGGCGGCCCTGTTCACCCACGCTGTGGGGATCGAAGCCGATCCCGATCTGAGCCGGCATGCGCGGGAAAACGCCCGCGCTTTGGGCCTTCTGCACCGCACGGCCTTCATCTGCGGGGATTTCCTGGACCTGAGGCTGGATCCCTTTGACGTCCTCTACATCTACCCCGATAAGCCCCTGGATTCCCTGACGGCAAAACTTCACGGCTGGTCGGGCATTCTTTTGGTTTACGGGCCGCATTTTCCCCCGCACGGCTGGCCGCTCCTTCGACGCTGTGCATGGGAATGGGAGACGTTGAGTGTCTATGCCTGGGGCGAAAAGCTCCCTGAACACGTCCTTGCTGAAAAGAGCCAAGTCTGCTAGGAGATGGCCCGACAGGCCATCCGCTTCTCCCAAGAAAGGCCGCCATCCGTCATCAGGGTCACAGGAGGGGTTTCATGAGCATTGCGCACCACATGCGTTCCTATATGGATCGGGCGTCGTGGATTCGAAAAATGTTCGAAGAAGGGGCGCGACTCAAAAAAATCCATGGCGCCGACAAGGTTTTCGACTTCAGCCTGGGAAACCCCAATGTCCCGCCGCCGCCTTCCGTGAAACGAGCGCTTCTCCGGGTCATTGAAAACGGGGGAGAAACCCTGCACAGCTACATGCCCAACGCCGGCCTGCCGCAGACGCGGGAAAAACTGGCCGCGTACCTGACCCGCGAACACGGTGTTCCCATCACGGCGGATCACGTCATCATGACGTGCGGTGCCGCCGGGGCTCTGAACGTGATCTTGAAAGCCCTGTTGGATCCCGGAGACGACGTGGTGGTGCCGGCTCCATTTTTCGTGGAATACGGTTTCTATGCGGAAAATCACGGCGGAACCCTCAAAACCGTTCCCACCGCGTCCGATTTTTCCTTGGACCTGGAAGCACTGGAAGCTGCCGTGGGGCTCAAGACCAAGGTTGTCTTGATCAATTCTCCCAACAACCCCACGGGCCAGGTCTACAGCACCGCCGCTCTCAAGGCGCTGGGAGACCTCCTTCGTCGCAAGAGCCGCGCCGTGGGCCATCCCATTTATCTCGTCTCGGACGAACCCTACCGAAAGATCGTCTACACCGCCGAAAAGCCCCCGTCCATCTTCCAATGTTATGAAAATGCGCTGATCGCCACGTCCTTTTCCAAGGACCTTTCCCTGCCCGGAGAACGCATCGGCTATGCGGTCCTTCACCCGGAAGCCGACGATCAGGCCGCCATCCAGGGAGCCCTGGTCTTGGCCAATCGGATCCTTGGCTTTGTCAACGCGCCGGCCCTCATGCAGTGGATCCTTCCCGATCTTCTCGAGGAATCGGTGGATGTGGCCCTCTATCGCGCCAAGCGGGACAAATTGTATGCGGGCCTGAAAAAGGCCGGCTACGAGTGTTTTGAACCGCCCGGAGCCTTTTACCTTTTCCCCAAAAGCCCGCTTGCCGACGATGTGGCTTTCGTGCGCCTGCTCGTGGAAGAAAAAATCTTGGCGGTTCCCGGAAGCGGTTTCGGAGGGCCCGGGTATTTTCGACTGGCCTATTGCGTCGCCGACGAAACCATCGAAAGGGCGCTGCCGGGTTTTGCCCAGGCCATGGACAAAGCCCGTTCGTTGAGGTGATCCCATGGAAAAAAAGAGGATTTTCGTCCCGAAGGCGCGCACGCAAAACAACAAGGGAGGCATGCCGAAGGCGCTGCTTGGCCGAATTTTCATGGCGCTGTCCATCGGTATCGTCTTTGTGCTGGTTCTTGCTTTGGTCTGGAAGCACAAAGCCCAACCGCCCATCGGCGACGAAGGAGATGCGGGAAAGCCCAAAGTCTATCGGGAAATTCCCAAGATGACCGTGCCGGAACCCCAGGTCCTTTCCTTGGACAAACCTGCCCCGGCACCGCCCAAGGACACCCCCTCAGCCGGCGGAACGCCGGCGCCTTTGAGCCCCACGGAAGGGCAAGGCTCCACGGGGCTTCCCGCCGGTTCTTCGGCGGTCGGCGGGCCCGAGGCGGCGCGCTCATCGGGAACCGACACCAAGATCACGGCCTCAGCCCCGCCATCCAAGCTCCCCGGCGCGCCGGGCCCTTCGGCGACCCAGACGAGCGGCGTCCCAAAGGTCGGAACGCCGGGTGCCGCGCTCCCTTCGGCGAAAACGGAGACTCCGCCGGCACAGCCCGCTGCCACATCCCAGAAGTCTTCCACAGCGGCGGAGGCTTCGGGATCCTGGACCTACGCCGTGCAGGTCGGGGCTTATTCCCAAAGAGAAAACGCCCAACAGGCCGTGGAAAGGCTGAAAAAGTTCGGGTACCAGCCGGAAATCACCCCGTTTCAGCATTCGAAGCTTGGTTCGCTCTACGCCGTGCGGGTCGCTCCCTTCGCCTCGCAGGCCGAGGCCCAAAAAGCGGCAGAAAAGATTTCCACATCGGAAAAAGACAAGCCCATCATCGTCAAAGTGCCGAAATCCCGTTAGGAGCCTGTCCGAAACGGGGTTAAAAATTGGCAAAAATGGGCCCGTTCTGGTTCCCGGCCCATGGCTACGCCCTGGGCTGCCATGCTGCGCCCCTTCAGGGCTTATGGTAAAAATGGGACCGGTCTGGATCCCAGGGCTACGCCCTGGGCTGACATCCTATGCCCCTTCGGGGCGGTCTACGCCCGAAATGGTCGCCCCGAAGGGGCGAAACATCATAGCCCGGGGCGCAGCCCCGGGACCAAGCCCCAATTCTAAGATGCAAGCCCCGAAGGGGCGAAACATTATAGCCCGGGGCGCAGCCCCGGGTCGGGACGCCCATCCACAAAGAATTTGAGCCCTGAAGGGGCGAAACACATTTAAGATACCCCCCGTCCCGTTCAAAAGAGATACCTCATAGGAAATACCCCATCGCGTTGGATTCGCCCATGAAGGGGATGGCGCCCCTTGGGCCCCCAGGGCTTCGCCCTGGGCTAATGTCCTGCGCCCCTTCGGCCCAGGGCTACGCCCTGGGCTAACATCCTTCGCCCCTTCAGGGCTTATGGTAAAAATGGGACCGGTCGGATCCCAGGGCTTCGCCCTGGGCTGACATCCTATGCCCCTTCGGGGCGGTGGCCGTTGGGGGAGGGGCGATGGTTTTTGGGCAGTGGGATTACCGGGTCGGGCGAGACGGTGCGTCCGGGGCG
>Ga0209162_1003476_pt1 | contig 12681 bp, 8 predicted proteins | sample YNPNPMetaG_FD_187121 | JGI IMG/M metagenome (GOLD analysis project Ga0209162, IMG submission 187121) | Anoxygenic and chlorotrophic microbial mat microbial communities from Yellowstone National Park, USA - YNP NP MetaG (SPAdes) (version 2) ...
TGGTTCCTGGTTCCTGGTTCTCGGTTCTCAAAAGAGGTCACACCTATGGCAGTTACCGTTACCATTCCAACCGCACTCCGCCAGTACGCCGGCGGCAATGCCAGCGTTTCGCTTGCAGCCGGTTCTGTGGGTCAAATACTGGCAGCATTGAGCGAGCAGTACCCGCAACTGGGCAGGCATCTCTACAACGAACAGGGCGCCCTGCGCAGTTTCGTCAATATCTATGTCGGCGATGAAGATATCCGTCACCTGCAGGGGATCGAGACGCCGGTTCCCGACGGCGAGACCGTGAGCATCATTCCGGCAATTGCCGGCGGCGTCTGACTCGCTAAGGTTTGTCGCCTGCACAACGGCGCGCGGCACAAACGTCGGGACGCGCATCAGCAGGCGAGATGCGCCTGGTCTCTTCCTCAGCGCAGAAGTTGTGGGGTGTCATATGGTTCTACCTTCTCTATCAAATGAAGAAATCCGCCGCTACTCACGGCATCTGATCCTGCCCGAGTTCGGCATGGAAGGGCAGCGCAAACTCAAGCAGGGCAGCGTGCTGCTGATCGGAACCGGTGGGCTTGGATCGCCGCTGGCGCTGTATCTCGCCGCCGCAGGCGTGGGACATATCGGTCTGGTTGATTTCGACATCGTCGACGAAAGCAACCTGCAGCGCCAGATTATTCACGGCACATCCACGCTAGGCATTCGCAAAACCGAATCGGCAAAAATGCGCCTGCGCGATCTCAATCCGCATATCGACATCGCCACCTACGACGTTCAGATCACGTCGGACAACGCATTTGACCTGATCCGACCATACGATGTGATCGTCGATGGCACCGATAATTTTCCCACCCGCTATCTGACGAATGACGCCTGTGTGATGCTGGGCAAACCCAACGTCTACGGCTCGATCTTTCGCTTCGAGGGGCAGGCGACGGTTTTTTCGCCGAAGCATGGCGGACCGTGTTACCGTTGTCTGTACCCGGAGCCGCCGCCACCCGGTCTGGTGCCGAGTTGCGCCGAGGGTGGCGTGCTCGGCGTACTCCCCGGTGTGATCGGGACGATCCAGGCGACCGAGGCGATCAAACTGCTCAGCGGCATCGGCGAGCCGCTGATCGGTCGTCTGCTGCTCTACGATGCACTGGCGATGCGCTTCCGCGAACTGAAACTGCGGCGCAACCCCGATTGCCCGGTGTGCGGCGATCATCCGACGGTCACCGAACTGATCGATTATCAGCAGTTCTGCGGCATTTCGCCCGAAGAAGCGCACCGTGACGCGACCATCGAGATAACTCCTGCCGAAGTCGCCGACTGGCTGCATAGCGACAACCCGCCCTTCCTGCTCGATGTGCGCGAACCAAACGAGTGGGAGATCTGCCATATCCCCGGCGCCGTGCGGATCTCGGTCAACGAACTGGCGGAACGGATGAACGAACTCGATAGTGCGGTCGAAATGGTCGTCTACTGTCGCAGCGGTGTTCGCAGCGCCCGCGCCGTCGAATTGCTGCGCCAGGCAGGGTTCCGCAAGGTAAAGAACATGGCAGGCGGGATCTTGCGCTGGTCCGATGAGGTCGATCCGGGCGTGCCAAAATACTGAGGTTGGCATTCAACCGCGCTGATGCTATAATATCGCCTCGTGATTCGGGTTCGTACAGACAGGATGGACGGGTGAAAATCGCACTCTACAGCGCACTTATCATTGTCAGCGCAGCACTGACCTTTCTGGTTGTCGTGCAGGGGCGCACCGCCGGTCTGCAACAGCGCGACACCATCTACCGCACGAAGCGCGGCATCGAGAAGACGATGCATCAGGCAACAATTGTGCTGGCGGTTGTGTTTCTCCTGCTGGCGCTGATCGCCAGCCTGCCAATCTGGTAAACGGCGTGTTGAATGCAGCAGGCGCCGCTTCACAGCAGTAAAGCGACGTTTGTGCATTCCACGCTGATACATCTATGGCACGTCGCATCCGCTGGCAAATCCTGATTGCGTCGATCAGCGCCCTGACGGTGCTGCTCCTGATGAGTTACCTGGCGCTCACCCGCGCATCGGTTGCGCGCCCGCTTACAGGAGGCGATTATATCGAAGGGGTTGTCGGCGCGCCAGTGCACCTCAATCCCCTGGTCGCCGATCCAGCCGCCGATCCGGTCGCCGCCGACATCCAGCGCCTGGTCTTTGAAGGGTTGACCCGACCCGGTCCCGACGGTCTACCCATGCCGGCGCTTGCCGAGTCGTGGGCGGTTGATGAGAGCGGGACAGTCTACACCTTTACGCTGCGAAGCGGCGTGACATGGCACGATGGTGCGCCGGTGACAGTCGATGACGTGCTGTTCACGCTGCGCGCCGTGCAGGGTCCGGCGTTCGCTGGCGATCAGAACATTGCCACCTTCTGGCGTACCGTCCTGGTTGATCGCGTTGGAGAACGCAGTGTCAGTTTCCGACTGGAAGCGCCATTTGCGCCATTCCTGCGGTTGACCGGTTTCCCAATCCTCCCTGCGCACCTGCTGCGCAGCGTTCCGCCCGAACAGTGGGAGGCGCATCCGTTCAACCGCCTGCCGGTCGGCGCCGGTCCGTATCGCCTGGTGGAACTCGATGCACAGCGTGCGCTGCTACGCGCCAATCCGCGTTATTTCGGCGCGACCCCGTTCATCGAAACGATCGAACTGCGCTTTTTTCGCACCGAACAGGAAGCATTCGCTGCGCTGACCCGCAGTGAAATTCAGGGTCTGGCATTCACCGGCGCCAGCGCCCTGGCGGATGTCAACCTGCCGCGCGGCTTTGTGCGACGTCGGGCGCTGCTGGATGGATACACGGCGCTCTCCTTCAACCTGCGCGACAGTCCACTCACCGATCTCGGCGTGCGACGCGCACTGGCGACTGCACTCGACAAGGATGCCCTGATTGACGGTGTGCTTGCGGGGAAAGTGATGCCGCTCGATACGCCGATTCTGCATGGATGGTGGGCGGAAACGTCCGATGTGGCGTGGTATGAGCCAGACGCTGCCCGCGCAATGGCGCAACTTGACACGCTGGGGTACGTTCCAGGCGCCGATGGCGTCCGTGTCCGGGACGGTCAACCGCTCGTCTTTTCGCTGCTGACCGATAACTCTCCAACGCGGCGTGCGGTTGCAGAAGAGATTGCCCGTCAGTGGAGCGCCATCGGGGTGCAGGTCGTTATCGAACCGGTCGAACCGACCGAAATGCAACATCGGCTGGAAGCGCACGAGTTTACCATCGCGTTGCACGGATGGCAGCGGCTCGGCTCCGATCCCGACGTCTTCGAACTCTGGCATTCGAGTCAGGCGGATCGTGGACGCAATTATGCAGGTCTCGAAGATGCCACTATCGACGAGCTTCTCTCCAGTGCACGCAAAATCTACGACATCGCCGATCGCGCCGAACTCTACCATGAATTTCAGGAACGCTGGGTCGAACTGGCGCCGGGGATCATTCTCTATCAACCGATCCTGTTCCACGCCACAGTTGCCGACCTCGGCGACACGATTGCCGTCCCGCCGGATGCTGCCGCTTCGCCCCATCTGCTGATCGGGCGCGAGGGGCGTTTTGTGAATGTCAACCGCTGGTATCTGCGCAGCGCTCGCGAGATCCGCGGTGATTTGCGATAAGCAGAAGAAAGTACACCGGTATGACCATCGACCATCTCGTATCTCCTGCATGGCTCCTGGAGCACCTGAACGATCCAGACATCCGCATCGCCGATCTGCGCTGGTATCTTCTCGAACCTGGACGTGGACGCATCGAGTATCTGGAAGCGCACATCCCCGGCGCCGTGTATCTCGACATCGACACCGACCTGGCGGCGCCGCCGTTTCAGGGACCGGGTCGCCATCCCATTCCGTCACCAGAAGCATTCGCAGCAACCGCCTCACGTGCCGGGATTGCACCCACAACCCACGTTATCGCCTACGACAGCGTTGGCGGCGCCTATGCTGCGCGTCTCTGGTGGCTGTTGCGCTATTTCGGGCATGAGAAGGTCTCACTGCTCGACGGGGGATGGCCCGCATGGACGGCTGCCGGTTTCCCGGTCGAAGCAGGTGATGTGGCGCCACAACCGACAGTATTTGTGCCACGCCCTAATCGCTCGATGGTTGTCGATGCCGATACGGTGGAGACACTGCGCCACAATCCACGCGCACTGATCATCGATGTGCGTGCGCCGGAGCGCTACCAGGGGATTGCCGAACCTCTCGATCCGCGCGCCGGTCATATTCCAGGCGCGGTTTCCGCACCCTACGCCGATGCCATCGATGCCAATGGACGGTTATTGCCAGCAGACGCGCTGCGGGCGCGTTATGCGGCGCTTGGCGCCGATCGCGCCGAAACCATTGTGTGTTACTGCGGTTCTGGCGTTACCGCAGCACACACCATCCTGGCGCTCGAACGCGCTGGCTGGAAGAACGTTCTGCTCTACGAAGGCTCCTGGAGCGACTGGTCGCGCGATCCTGCACGTCCCGCAGCGACCGGACCGGAACCCGGAGGCGGTGAAGGGTGAAGGTTGAAGGTTGGAAGGTTGCACGTTGTTCTCAGTTCTCAGTTCCTGGTTCTTAGTTCTTGGTTCCTGGTTCTTAGTTCTTGGTTCCTGGTTCTTAGTTCTTGGTTCCTGGTTCTTAGTTCCTGGTTCTCAGTTCTCTGTGATATAATACCCGTCAAAGGCTGTGACGGAGACGAGTAGGCGACAGTGAACCGGTCAGCGAGCGCGCGAGTGGTGAGAGGCGCGTCTGAGTTCGGTCGCCGAATATCACTCCTGAGCCGGGAGGTGAACGCGCTGGCTGGACAATCAGCGCGTCAGTAGCCTGCCCCGGTCGCGCCGACCGTTATTCCGGCGGAGGCGTACTGGCGCCTCGATGAGTGCAGCCGACGGTGCATCGGCTGAATCAGGGTGGTACCGCGGGGTTCTTCACCTCGTCCCTGTCTGGGGGCGGGGATTTTTTATTGGCAAGGAGGTTGCGCATGGCGTTTCAGCCTGTCGATACCAGGGTCAACTTTCCGCGACTCGAAGAGCAGGTGCTCGACCTGTGGCAAACCAGGCGGATCGTCGAGCGAAGCCTGGAGTCTGGCGATAAACCGTTTGTCTTTTACGAGGGTCCGCCGACGGCGAATGGTCGTCCCGGCATCCACCACGCAATCTCGCGCATTTTCAAGGATGTCATCTGTCGCTACCGGGCAATGCAAGGCTACCGGATCATTGGACGACGCGAAGGGTGGGACACCCACGGTCTGCCGGTGGAGATCGAGGTTGAAAAGAAACTCGGTTTCAGCGGCAAGCCCGATATCGAGAAGTACGGCGTGGCGGAGTTCAACGCACAGTGCCGCAAGAGCGTCTGGGAGTATATTCAGGATTGGCGGCAGTTCACCCGCCGCATTGCGTACTGGGTCAGTGACGATGCCTATATCACATATGAGAATGACTATATCGAGTCGCTCTGGTGGATCTTCCGTCAGTTATGGGATCGTGGATTGCTCTTCCGCGACTACAAGGTATCGATGCACTGCCCGCGCTGCGGAACATCTCTCTCGGATCACGAGGTATCGCTCGGTTTCAGGGACGACGTCGATGATCCGAGTGTGTGGGTAAAGTTCCGTGTGCGCGAGACGAACCAGGAGGCGCTGCGCGGCGCGGCATTCCTGGCGTGGACGACAACGCCCTGGACGTTGCCAGCGAACGTGGCGCTGGCGGTTAAGCCTGATGCGACCTATGTAATCGCCTCGTTTGACGGCGAGCGTCTGGTGCTGGCGGAGGCGCTGGTCCACACGGTGCTGGGCGATGGCGTGACAATTGAGCAGACATTCCGTGGCGCCGATCTGGTGGGAACACGCTACGAAAACCTGTTTGATGGCGTACCCGCTCCCGGCGACACGGTCGACTGGTCGCGCGCCTATACCGTTGTCGCCGATGATTTTGTGTCGCTGGAGGATGGTACCGGCATCGTGCATATCGCACCTGCCTATGGCGACCTTGAGATCGGCAGGAAGTACGGCTTGCCGACACTCTTCTCGGTCGACCTGTCAGGCAATGTGCTGCCGGAGTTTGCGTCGCTCGGCTTCGCTGGCAAGTTCTTCAAACAGGCGGACCCGGATATTACGCGCAACCTGAAGACACGCGGCTTGCTGTTGAAGAGCGGGCGCGTCAAGCACTCGTACCCCTTCTGCTGGCGCTGCGATACGCCACTCCTCTACTACGCCAAACGCTCGTGGTACATCCGCACCACCGCAATGAAGGATCGTCTGGTGGCGAACAACCGGTTGATCAACTGGGTGCCAGAGCACATTCGCGAAGGACGGTTCGGCAACTGGCTGGAAAACAACATCGACTGGGCGGTGAGTCGCGAGCGCTACTGGGGAACGCCGATCCCGATCTGGGTAGCGGAGGACGGCTATGCCGAGTGCATCGGCTCGCTGGCGGAACTGGAGCAAAAAGTGGGGCGCAGCCTGAACGGTATCGATCTGCACCGCCCCCACGTCGATGAACTGACCTGGGTTGATCCGCAGCACGGTCTGATGCGGCGCATTCCCGACGTCGCCGATTGCTGGTTCGACTCAGGCGCGATGCCGGTGGCGCAGTGGCACTATCCGATGGAGAACGCCGAGATCTACGAGCAGGCGAAACAGGCGGATTACATCTGCGAAGCGGTGGATCAGACGCGCGGATGGTTCTACACGCTGCACGCGCTCTCAACCCTGCTGTTCGACCGCCCGGCGTTCAAGAATGTCATCTGCCTGGGGCACATTCTCGACGCCGAAGGACAGAAGATGAGCAAGTCGCGCGGCAATGTCGTCGATCCCTGGATGGTGATGAACGAGCATGGCGCCGACGCGCTGCGCTGGTATCTGTTCACCGCTGCGCCCCCCGGCAGTCCGCGACGCTTTTCGGCAGGGCTGGTCGCTGAGAGTTTACGCAAGTTCCTGCTGACGCTGTGGAATACCTATGCGTTCTTTGTGACCTACGCCAACCTGGATGGCTGGACTCCGGGGAAGAATGGCGTTGTGGAACACCTTGATCCGGTGACGCTCATTCCGATCGATCGCTGGGCGCTGGCGCGGCTGAACAGTCTGGTGCGCGATGTGACCGCCGCCTTTGAAGCCTATGATGTCACGACGGCGGGGCGCGCCATCGAGGATTTCGTTGATGAACTGTCGAACTGGTACGTGCGGCGCAACCGGCGCCGCTTCTGGAAGAGCGAGCACGACCGTGACAAGCAGGCAGCATATGCAACGCTCTACACCTGTCTGCTCACCGTCGCAAAACTGGCGGCGCCATTCATTCCGTTCGTGGCAGATGCGATCTACCGCAACCTGGTTGGGCTGGAGGCACAGGAAGCCTCCCCCGATACGCCGGAGAGCGTTCACCTCGCGGCATGGCCCGTCGTCAACGAGGCGCTCCTCGATGACCGCCTGGTGGACGATACGGAAGTGCTGTTGAAAGCCGTTTCGGTCTGTCGCGCGGCGCGGCGCGCAGCTGGCATCAAAGTGCGTCAACCGCTGCGCGAGATGTGGGTGCGCGCCCCAACCCCCGCCGCGCTTGAAGGGTTGCGTCGCTTTGAGGCGGAACTGCGCGAAGAACTCAACGTCAAAGCAGTGCGCTACCTCGACAGCGCAACCAGCCTGGTCGAGTACCGCTTCAAACCCAACCTGCGCCTGGTCGGTCGCAAATACGGCAAACTGGTGCCAGCGCTCACTGCGGCGCTCCGCGACCTGACGGGCGATGCAGCGCGCGCGGCGGCGCAGGCGGTCGAAGAGGGGCGGAACATCACCCTCTCCATTGAAGGGCAGACCATCGAACTTCTGCCGGAAGAGGTGCTGGTCGAAAGCAGTTCTCCGCAGGGGTACGCGGTCGCCGAGGATGGCGGCGTTCTGGTTGCGCTCGACACCACCCTGACGCCGGAATTGACGATGGAAGGGCTGGCGCGCGAACTGGTGCGCAATATTCAGGATGCGCGCAAAGATGCCGGGTTTGCTATCAGCGACCGGATCATCGTCTATCTGGGCGGCGCCGATGGCGATCCAGAGGTGGAAGCCATGCTACGCGCCTGGGGCGACTACGTGCGCGAAGAGACGCTGGCGGACGACCTGCGCCTCTGCGCGCCTCCAGATCACGTACACACCACAACGCTCGAACTCGATGAGGGGCGCACGCTCACCATCGGCGTCAGCCAGGGCTGAGGGGCGCAGGTCTGTTCCTCGTATTCCCCCGATGCGCAGGGATTGCGGCGTTCAGACGCGAGGGGATGGTTGCGGCATTCCGTCGTCTCGCGCGGTGGGGCGTAACGCGTCATCGCCGCGTCGTGGCTGCGCCTGGCGCAACGACGGGTGCAGCCAGGAACGTCACCCCTCGCCGCGCAACCGACGCAGTTCTTCCTCAAGGGCGCGAAGACGCGCTTCGGCGGCGGCGCGCAGGCGTGCTTCGGCTTCCCGCGCCGCTGCTTCGCGCCGCGCCCGTTCCGCTTCCCGGCGCGCCTGCTCCTCGGCGGCGGCGCGCAGGCGCGCTTCGGCTTCCCGCGCCGCTGCTTCGCGCCGCGCCCGTTCCGCTTCCCGCCGCGCCCGCCGCTCTGCTTCCTTCGCCCGCCGCTCTGCTTCCTTCGCCCGCCGCACTACGGTCGCGTAGTCGCCAAACGCCGCACCGTGCTCGTCGTAGCAGACGACGTGATCGCCTTCAATTCCCAGCCACAAGTCGGCAATCACCAGATGCACCCGCTCTGCCGCGTCCGGCGGGTGCAGTCGATACACCCCGTCGGCCAGCCGATAGTCGAGCAGTCGCAGGCGGCGCGCTCCCCTGCGACTCTGATTGTCCACAATCACGTACTGCGGCACCCCTGCCCGCGCGTAATGGTCAACCTTGATCTCCAGATCGTTCTCGCGCGTCTCCGGCGAGGTGATTTCAATGATCAGCGCCGGACGCGCCCCTTCGACCGCCACGTCGAACGTGCTCCAGTCCTGGCGTTCGACAATGCCGGGAATGACCATCACATCCGGTCCGTGCGGGCGCAGGTCGGGCACGTCCCACGCAATGCGCACATCGCTGAGCACAATCGCCGCGCCGGATTCCTCCAGGCGGGCGCGCAGCACCGCCGTCAGGTACATCCGGTCGGTCGCGTGGCGGTCGCTGTGCACGATGAAATCTCCCACTTCCGGGTGCAGGACATCCTCGAGGGTCAGCGGAACCTGTTCCAGATGATGCGGATTGTCGGGGGTGGGACGCGGCACGAGGCGCCACCCGTAGCGAAACGGGTCGTCGGCAGGCGGCGCGCCCGGCGCGGATGCAGGGGTCGTCGTGTGCGTCATAGCGGTTCCTCACGTGCGGTTAACGATTCTTTTACCCCCTGGTCGGGTCGATCAACACACGATCACTGCGTTCTTCGCTCTCGTCCGGCTCCTCGACGCACAGCGCCGCCACACGGTCGTTCGGCGCCAGGTTGACAATCGTCACACCCTGCGTATTGCGCCCGAACATTGAAATACCGTCGGCTTCGGTGCGCATCACCATGCCGCTCTCGGTGATAAACGTCAGCAGCGAATGCTCATGCACAACATGGGCGACGGCAACCTCATCGCCGGGGCGGAGCCGGATCGTGATGACGCCGCCGGTGGCGCGCCCCTTGACCGGATATTCCTCCAGCGCGGTACGCTTCCCATAGCCATTGGCGGTCACCACCAGCAGCGCCGCGTTTTCGCGCGCCAGGTCCATCGAGACCACCCGATCCCCTTCGGCGAGCGCGATACCGATGACACCGGTGGCCGGTCGCCCCATTGGGCGCACCTCTTCCTGGCGGAACCGGATGGTCTGCCCACGGGCAGTGGTAAGCAGCACATCCTCGTGCCCCTGGGTCATCGCCACCCAGCCCAATTCATCGCCATCTTCGAGACCAATGGCAATCAATCCATTGGAACGCACCTGACTGTACTCTTTGATGGACGTGCGCTTGATCTTGCCGCGCACCGTCGCCATGATCAGGTATTCCGCCTTCTCGAAATCGGGGACTGCCAGCACCGATGTGACCTGTTCGCCCGGTTCGAGCGCGATCAGATTGACCAGCGGCAACCCCTTGGCGGTTCGGCTGGCGTCGGGGAGTTCGTGCGCCTTGATCTGATACACCTTGCCGCGGTCGGTGAAGAAGAGCAGGTCGTCCATGGTACTGGCGGCCAGAATGTGCCGCACCACATCCTGCTCACGAATGGTTGCGCCACGGATACCGCGCCCGCCGCGTCGCTGCGTCCGGTAGATGTCGGGCGACTGGCGTTTGACGTACCCGCGGTCGGTAAGCGTGATCAGCACCCGGACGTCCGGGATCAGATCTTCGTCGCTCACTTCGCCGTCCGCGTCGGGGATGATGCGCGTGCGACGCGGATCACCGTACTTCGCCTTCAGGTCAGCGAGGTCCTGCTTGATCAGGTGCAGAATCTTGCGCGGGTTTGCCAGGATATCCTCGAGTTCGCCGATCAACTGGATGACCTCACGGTACTCTTCTTCGATCCGCTGTCGTTCGAGCGCAGCAAGCCGCCCCAGTTGCATCTCCAGGATTGCGTTCGCCTGCGCCTCACTGAGCGCAAACCCGTTTATCAGGTTGGTGCGCGCATGGTCGCGCGAGCGGGAATTGCGAATCGTTGCAATCACCGCGTCGAGATTATCGATCGCAATTTTGAGACCTTCGAGAATGTGGGCGCGTGCGCGCGCCTTATCGAGATCGAACTCAGTCCGACGGCGGATGACCTCGCGGCGATGGTCAATGTACTCCTGCAACAGGCGCTTGAGCGTCAACAGACGCGGCTGCCGCCCCCCTTCGACCAGCGCCAGCAAGTTGACGCCGAACGTCGTCTGCATTTGCGTGTGTTTGTAGAGTGCATTCAGCACCTTTTTGGGCTGCGCGTCCTGCTTCAGAATAATAACCAGCCGCATACCGCTGCGGTCGGATTCATCACGCACATCGCGAATGCCTTCAATCTTGCGATCACGCGCCAGTTCGGCGATGCGCTCCTGAAGGCGCGCTTTATTGACCTGATAGGGAAGTTCGGTCACAACAATGTGGAATGCTCCCCGCGCCGCCTCTTCGATATGCGCTTTTGCGCGAATAGTAATGTGCCCGCGCCCGGTGCTGTAGGCATTCATAATGCCCTCTGTCCCCAGGATCATGCCAGCGGTGGGGAAGTCGGGACCGGGCAGGATTTTGACCAGGTCTTCAATCGTTGCATCAGGGTTATCGATCAGATGCGTGATCGCGTCGCACACCTCGTTCAGATTATGCGGCGGGATGTTGGTCGCCATACCGACGGCGATGCCAGCGGCGCCGTTCAGCAGCAGATTGGGAATACGCGCAGGCAGAACGACCGGTTCGCGGTACAGCCCATCGAAGTTGTCGCGGAAATCAACAGTATTCTTTTCGATGTCGGCGAGCATTTCTTCGGCGATCGGCGTAAGACGCGCCTCGGTATAACGCATCGCAGCCGGCGGGTCGCCGTCAATGCTGCCGAAATTGCCCTGCCCCTCGACCAGCGGGTAGCGCATATTCCAGGGTTGCGCCAGGCGCACCAGCGCGTCGTACACGGCGCCGTCGCCGTGGGGGTGCATCTTGCCCAGGATTTCGCCAACGATACGCGCGCACTTCTTGAACGGCTGATTCGCCCGTATCCCCATGTCCCACATCCCGTAGAGGATGCGCGTCTGAACCGGTTTGAGACCGTCGCGCGCGTCGGGGAGCGCGCGCGAGACGATCACGCTCATCGCATAGTCGAGGTATGCGCTGCGCATCTCGTCGGTAATGTTGCGCGGTCGAACGATCCCGATTTCCATCACGATCTCCTGAACATGATCAACGGCGGCATGAAAGCCGCCGGATAACGCTCTGCCTGCATCTGTTCCTGATGTAGTATACCGTTAAATCGTGTGTTTGTCCAGAATTTTCAAACCTTTGTTCTACTCCACGATGGAGCGTAATCCGCGCACCGCCACCGGTCCGAACCCCAGGTAGTCGCACGCGGTCAGCTGGTAGTAGACGCCGTCGACCAACCCCTGCGTCGCAATCGCCCAGTCTTCGGGGCGGTGCAAATGCCCGTACACACAGGCAGCCGCCCCCGCAGCCGCGATCCGGCGCGCGAATTCGGTCGGGCGGCGCCCCGCGAACGGCGGGAAGTGGATCATGACGATGATCGGGCGTTTGCCGGACGCCAGATGCTGCGCCGCCTCCAGCGCCCTGTCGAGGCGCATCAATTCGCGCTCGTAGTACGGGCGGTCGGTCGATTCTTGAAACCCGGAAGTTTCCGGCGTATTCCAGCCGCGTGTGGCGCACACCACCGCTTCGCCGATGTCAATCGCGCTCGCTTCGAGAATATCGATGCCCGGCGGGAGTAAACGCCGCACCCGGTTGGTGCGTTCCGAACTCCACCAGTAGTCGTGGTTGCCGCGCGAGATGATCTTGCGTCCCGGCAGCGCCGCGATCCACTGGAGATCGACCAGCGCGTCCTGAAGCTTCATTGCCCACGAGGTGTCGCCAGCGAGCAGCACAACGTCATCGGGCTTGACCCGCCCGCGCCAGGCGGCGGCGATGCGCTCCGGGTGGTCCTTCCAGCGACTGCCGAAAATGTCCATCGGCTTGGGCCGGGCGAAGGAGAGATGCAGGTCTGAGATGCTCCATACCATGCAGCGCATGGTACCAGACTTGTGCGGGTATGCCAAATGGTCGG
>Ga0209162_1003477_pt1 | contig 12679 bp, 10 predicted proteins | sample YNPNPMetaG_FD_187121 | JGI IMG/M metagenome (GOLD analysis project Ga0209162, IMG submission 187121) | Anoxygenic and chlorotrophic microbial mat microbial communities from Yellowstone National Park, USA - YNP NP MetaG (SPAdes) (version 2) ...
CCTAAAGTGTTCCCGTAGGACGTGGCAATTCTCTCTGTACGTTACGCCTTTTCAATTGGGTCGGAATGGCAATACCACCCAACTAGCGGGCCACCGCCAATAGTAGAATCGGGGTAGACTGCGCTCGTTCGTTATCCTCCAGGCAACTGCTATATTTTAAGATACGGGGCGGCAGAAGTTCCAGCACTGCGATCGCCTCTTATTTGCAGATAGCCTCAACGGGCACGACAAGCGTGCCCCTCCCCTCTCGGAGGGACCTGCTTGTCAGGTCCGCCTCTCGGAGGGACGCGCTCATCGCGTCCGCTACACAACGTTGGGTCACCCATCCCTCTTCTGCGGGCACGACAAGCGTACCCCTCCGACCCTCGGAGGGACCCGCTTGTCGGGTCCGATGCACAACGTTTGATCATCCGTTGCGCTTCGGCGGGAGCGACGGACTACCAGGTACATTCATCCCCGCTTGGAAGTTAGTCTTTCGGCTTACTCCGGCGGTAAGATCGATAGGTTGTGTATCCTCCCGATAGGTTTTTCACGCGGAATCCTTTCTGGCTAAGGACTCGGGCTGCATAATAGGCCCGCTGACCGACTCCGCAGTGCACCCACAGTTCGCGGTCGGTAGGTAACTCATGCAACCAGCTGCGGAGTTCCCCGAGGGGGATGTTCACAACCCGGGGCGGTGCTCCCGCCGCATACTCGCCGGGTGTCCGGACGTCAATCACAAGCGGCGACGCATTTTGATCAGCTCTGTCCAAATCTTCCCAATGGGCAACCTCGACATCACCCCGGCAGATATTCCCGGCGACAAATCCCGCGATGTTGACCGGGTCGCGGGCGCTGCCGAATTGAGGGGCGTAACACAATTCGGCTTCTTCGAGGTCAAAGACGGTCCCTCCTTTTTGGATGGCCATCGAGATGACATCAATCCTCTTGTCGATGCCGCTTTCCCCAATCGCCTGGGCGCCGAGGATTCGCCCATCCGCCGGATCGTAGAGCAATTTCATCGAGATGGGTTTTGATCCTGGATAGTACGTGGCGTGGTGCGGGGAATGCGAGTAGCTTTTTTGATAGCGGATCCCCTCCCGCTGAGCGGCTTTTTCGCTCAAGCCCGTCTTGGCAATTGTCACGCCAAAAGCCGTGATGATCGCAGTCCCCAAAACACCGCGGAAACGGCTCGGTCGGCCACAAATGACATCGGCAGCCACACGGGCCTGGCGGGAGGCTGGTCCGGCAAGCGGGACCCACGTCCATTTTCCCGTCACAAGGTCTTTCACTTCCACGGCATCACCGACCGCGAAAATGTTCGGATCGGTCGTTCGCATTTGTTCGTCAACCCGGATCCCGCCTAACTGACCGATTTCCAAGCCTGCCGCTTGGGCCAGGGTCACTTCGGGCCGTACACCGACGCACAGAATCACCGCACCACAATCGACGCGTTTTCCGCCGGCAAGCACAGCCAGTTGCGAATTGTGCGGTTCAATGGCCGAAAGCGGACTACCGAGGAGCAAATCAACCTCATGGGCCGCCAGTTTGTCGTAGAACGGAACGACCATTTCTCCGTCAAAGCCAGGGAGGATCTGATCGGCTGCCTCCACAAGTGTGACGGCAATATTCCGGCGAACCAGGTTTTCCACCATTTCCAGCCCGATATATCCAGCGCCCACAACAACGGCGCGCGTCACCTGTCGATCTTCCAGCCAGCGATAAATTCGTTCGGCATCTTCGAGAAGACGTAGTGTGAAGACGCCCGGGAGATCCACGCCGGGAACCGGTGGGACCACAGGTTTCGCACCGGGCGATAACACAAGGGTGTCGTAGGGCTTCGTGAATGAGATTCCCGTTTGACAGTTGCGGACTTCGACCAGGCGCTGTTCCCGGTCGATCCTGGTCACCTCGTGATGGACACGAATCTCGATGTTGAAATAGTCACGGAATCGTTCCGGCGAGGCGACAAGCAACCGCTCCCTCGGCGCGATAATACCACCGATGTAATACGGCAAACCGCAATTCGCAAATGAGACAAAGCCGCCGCGTTCAAACACGAAGATTTCTGCATTTTCGTCAAGTCGGCGAAGCCGTGCTGCACAGGAGGCTCCACCGGCCACGCCACCAACGATCACTACCCGACGAGAAATCATTGAAGACTCCTTCGATCACACCTTGAGCCAACTTCAGTGAAAACGGAGAACGACGATCGCAGGTAAAGATTGGCTCCAAACTGCTTTCGCCAAAACCCCGATCCTAATCTCGTTATCCACGCAACCGAGGGAAAACTACGGTCGATTTCGTAGTCCGCCAAAAAAGCACATCTTAGATTCTAGGCGCGAAGGGAAGTCATGTCACGTCCGTTGGATCCTGTAACTGCAAGGTAAGCCTGCCAAGATGTGACGGTTCTGGCGGGCTGTGTGGATGGTTTTCAGGGGAGAACCTGCACCACAGTTTCACCCCGATGGGTGAAAGCTTCCCCCTCTGAGGCACGGCAAACCGTAGCATCAGACAAGCCTTATCAGCCCCCGGTCATACGCGGGAACAATTCGCGGATCATCGTAATCGCAGCAGGTCCCACGAGGACGACGAAGATCCCCGGAAAGATGAACAGGACCAGCGGAAAGATCAGTTTGACGGCGGTCTTTTGCGCTCGTTCCTCGGCCAGTTGTCGTCGGCGGGTCCGCATGGCGTGACTCTGGGCGCGAAGGGCCTGGGCAATGCTTGATCCGAACTTTTCGGCCTGAACGATGACGGCAGCCAGTGCCCGCATATCCTGCACCCCGGTCCGAACACCCATTTCGTGCAACACCTCTGCTCGGGGACGGCCCATCTGGAGCTGGAGATTCGCCAGAGCGAACTCTTTGGCAATCACCGGATGGGAGCTGGCCAACTCTTCGGTGACCTTTCGCATCGCCTGATCCAATCCCAATCCAGCTTCGACACAAACAACGAGAAGGTCCAGGGCATCAGGCAGGCTCAAAAAGATTGCCTCTTTCCGGCGTCGGCTCACAAAAGCGACGACCAGATCAGGCAAGTAGAATCCCAAACCGGCGGCAATAATTGCCGAGGTTGTCGCATTCCGAGACAGTCCCCACAGTCCGACCATGACCGAGCCACCGAGGACAAAACCGGCGAGCAGGGAGAGGAACTTCAGTCCCAGAAAGATTTGCACGGCCTTATCACCGCGAAAGCCCGCTTCAGCCAGCCGTTGTTTGAGCCGTCCCATTTCAACTTCACTCTTGGGTTCCAGTGGCTTCGCAAACGCTGGCGTGGTCTTTTCCAATACTTCGGTGAAGCGATTAGGACGCCGCTCGGTCAACTCTTCGACGGTCACCCGGTGTCGCTGCGGTCGGGTGAACTCCTCCAATCTTTGAACACTACGCGGCTTGGCACCAGAAAATCGCTCCAGAATCAGAAATGCGATTGCGGCAAACATCCCGAAGACCGCATAGGGCACAATCGCAACGGCGTCGAAACCCTGTGCTACGAAAATGTCGAGGATAACGTTGTGGTCCATTGTTTTTTACCTCGCCCAATCGGACGATTTCAACTCCAGTTTTAGACCTTTATCGTGACAATCTTACGGATGACAATTGCTCCCAGAATTTGCATCACAATGGCTCCGGCCAGCATTTTTTGACCCATTGGATCGGTAAATAGAGTCATGACATAATCTGGGTTAAGCCGGTAGATGGCCAAGAATAGTACGACCGGCAGAGCCATCAAGATGATTCCGGACAGTCGTCCTTCACCCGTTAGGGCCTGAACCTGCCCCCAGATGGTGAAACGCTCGCGGATCAGCGAACTGATCCGATCTAAGATCTCCGCCAGGTCGCCTCCGGTCTGTCGTTGCAAGATGACGGCCGTCGCAAAAAACTTCAAATCCAGGTCGGGAATCCGCTCTGCCATATCGCGTAGGGATTCTTCGAGTGGAATTCCCAGGTTTTGTTCTTCGAAAACGCGCCCAAATTCTTTCCCAGCCGGGGCCGGAATTTCCTTCGCCACCAGATTGAATCCCGATGCAAGACTTTGCCCGGAGCGCAAAGCTCGAGCCAACATGTCGAGTGCTTCGGGCAACTGAGCAGCAAACGCCCGTAACCGACGTCGTCGTCGCCAGAGGACCCAAAGTAGCGGGATACTTCCCAGAGCCGGCGGCAAAAGGGGAATAAGGGCTGGGTGAAATCGCAAGGTTAGCGCGATGACTAGTCCTAGACCGGCCAATACCGTAACGATTGCCAGGAGTCGCCCGGGTGGAATACCGACGTCCGCCTGTTCCAGAAGCCTTTGCAGGTTGGGGAAACGTTTGAGGATCTCATGGGCGAGGGACAACCTGTCATCGATTGGTTCAGCAAGGACCGTCGTCGTCTGGTCCTTATTCTCTGCGCGACGGTTGTCACGGCGTGTGAAAGCCGCCAGTCGGTTTTCCAATCGGCTCTCGGATTTCTGGCCCAAAAACTGGCTCAAGGCAACGACCAGGGCCGCTGCGCCAATGAAAGCCGCCACGATAATCACAATCGTCATTTGTGTCATGGGTAAACTTGCTCCGATCGATTAACTACTCGGAGAATAAAAGGTTTTTTTCGGGTTTTCGCTGTTTAGCAATCTGTCAAACGGGCGAACATAAGTCATAGGGATTCTAATCAAGCTTCTAACATCACTCGTTGGCGGAAAATCGATGGCGGAAGTTTGATGCCTCGAGCTTCCAGCCGCGACATGAATGTTGGGCGGATGCCTGTCGCCACAAAGCGCCCGTATGCCCGCCCGTTCTCGTCCACACCATCCTGTTCAAAACGGAAGATATCCTGCGTGATGACGGTATCTTGTTCCAAGCCGACCACTTCTGTGATGTGCGTGATACGCCGCACACCACCCTGGAGACGATTGGCCTGGATAAGTAAGTTGACGGCACTGGCGATTTGCGTTCGCATGGCCTTGAGGGGTAACTCGAAGCCCGCCATCATAATCATCGTTTCCAAGCGGGCCAGTGCGTCACGCGGGGAGTTCGCATGCAACGTGGTCATGGACCCCTCGTGACCGGTGTTCATGGCCTGCAACATATCGAGGGCTTCCGGTCCACGACACTCACCGATGATGATTCGCTCGGGACGCATACGCAGGGCGTTACGAACGAGGTCCGTTGCCGAGATGGCACCTTTCCCCTCGATGTTCGGTGGACGTGTTTCCAGACGAACAACGTGCTCTTGCTGCAACTGCAATTCGGCCGCGTCTTCTATCGTGATGATACGCTCGTTGTTTGGGATGAAGCTTGATAGCGTATTCAAAAGCGTTGTTTTACCGGAGCCCGTTCCACCGGCGATGATGATGTTCAAACGAGCTTTGATGGCGCCTTCGAGAAGCATCACCATTTCCGGCGTGAAGGCCTTCAGATTCAGCAGGTCTTCAAGTTTCAGAGGGCTCCGCCCAAAACGGCGAATGGACACGGCGGCACCGTCCAAAGCCAGAGGCGGGATGATCGCATTGAAACGTGAGCCGTCGGGCATACGCGCGTCCACCATGGGACACGTTTCATCGACCCGTCGGCCAACTTTGGAAATAATCCGGTCGATGATCTGTAGCAGGTGCTCGTTATCGCGGAAACAGATCGACGTCTTTTCGAGTTTTCCGCGGCGCTCCACGTACACGTTTTTGGGACCGTTAATCAGAATATCGCTGATCGTTGGATCCTTGAGGAGGGCCTCCAGAGGCCCCAGGCCGAATGTTTCGTCGAGCACCTCATCGATCAATCGTTCGCGCTCAGAACGATTGAGCATCGTGTTCTCGCTGTCGCACAAATGCTCGACGACGAGGCGAATTTCCCGGCGGAGAACATCCCCTTCTAACTGTCCGATCTTGGACAAATCGAGTTTGTCAACAAGCTTGCTGTGGATCCGCTGTTTCAGTTCATCGAACGAAATCTGACGGTTCTCGATGCCAGGTCGAGAATTCGGAACCAACGGTCGCATGATCGGGGTCTGTGACATCCGTCAACGCACTCCTCATCTCCAGAAAAGGCGGCCCCCGGTTCCGTTCGCCGGGCGCCCATCAACAGCACTTCGGGAGTAACAACAAGACAACCCTGCCTGCCCCCCGTCAAAGGTCACCATTTTTGCTCTTCACTCAAAACTTAGCTTATGCCTGGCAATGAGGAGAAAAGAAAAACCGCCGCGTGAAGCGGCGGTTTATGGCTTTGCCCGATAGGTCAGCGATGTGAGAGAATCCCGGACGACGGCCCCGTCAACTCGTACAACCGGAATTCGTCACATGGCCTACTCTGGGATGGGTACACCAAGATCGCTGGTGGGGAGTCCTGGGGTTGGCCGTTGATCAAGCTCGCGGATTGCTTCGATCACACTATTTGTGCCGAAGGTAACACCTTTACCAGTCGTACTTTTCATGACGGATGGATCGAAAAACTCTCTCAGTTCGAGGAAGGCCGGGGCCGTCAGGATAATCAGGGCAGCCGGGGCCAGACAAAACAGGATCGGGAGGACGAGTTTTACGGGCGCCTTATTGGCCCGAGCCAGGGCCGACTGTCGTAAAGCCACACGAAGATGATCGGCATGTTCGCTTAACGAGCCGGCTAGTTGGCTTCCTAGTTGCGTTCCGCGAGCAAGCACAGCACAGAGCTGACGGATTTCCGGAAGATCAACACGCTGGGTGAGGTCTTCCAGGGCGAGCTTCAAACTGCCGACCTCAGCCTGGCGCTTCACGGTTCGCAATTCCTCAGCGAGGGCGGGATAGGCCCCCATTTGTCCGGCAACGTGGTCAAGGCTATCGGTCAGACTCAGACCGCCGGTAAGACACATGCCAAGCATGTCGATTGTGTCGGCCAGGCCACTACGGATTTCTTCATACCGTTTTCGACGTCGCAGGAACACGTACATTCTGGGGATGATGGACAGCACGGCACCGGCAAATCCGCCAGCGACGAGAATTGGTACCGTCCACGACCGATCGGCAACCACGGCACAAAGACCGGCAATCAGGATCGGTGTGATCAGGAACAGGAACCGGAAGGCGTAAATCGTGTACCGTGCCGATGGATGATGCAAACCAGCCTGCCGCAAGAGCAACTGGAAATCGCGAGTTTCCCTGGCAGATTCGGGAATCTGCGCGGCCAGGGCCGGGGTTAATGCCCCAAAGGCCCCGGCGTCCTCCATTTCGGGATCCACAACTGGCGGCATCTTCGGAACGACAGACGCGGACCTGACGTGACGTCGCCAGGCCAAGATCCGCCGGACGACCAGAGCCAGCGAGACGATGCTGACAAAGGCGAGGATTGACAGTCCCCATTCGTTCCAGAAACGAGCCAGGTTTTGCCAGAGGGCCAATTCGATGAGTGGGAAATCTGCCATGGATATAACCTTCGTGAACGAAGTCTTTTTCGTCTTTCAGTCGCGTCTAATTGTCCGGAGATAAGTTCAATATCGCACCTGGAGGATTCGCCAGACCCAGAACAGACCAACGATCTGTAGTCCAGCGGCGACGGCCAGGAGCGTCAAGCCATTCGGATGGTTGAGGAATTGCTGAATGTATTCGGGTCGAGTGAATCCCAATAATCCCATTGCAACGAAGACCCCGATTGTCAAGCCGAGGACCGAGAGACGACTTCCGGCGGTCACCGCTTTGAGGTGGCCGTAGAATTCAGTTCGCTCTCTTGCGGAGCGGGCAAGTCGGTCGGCCAGGTTGGCCAGGTCGCCACCCGTGCGGCGATGGACCAGTGCTGCTGTGGCGAAGATGCGGAACTCGGGGATGGGGATCCGCTGGGCCATCCGCTCCATCACGCGGATGGGCGAGTGACCGAGTTCCAGTTGCGCTGCGCACCACTTGAACTCGGCTTGCAACGGGCCTTTGGATTCCTGGGCCGCGAGTGCCGTAGCACGCTCCAGCGAGAGACCACTGCGCACCGCATCGGCAAAGAGCTGCAAAACGCCTGGCAACTGTTTTCGCATGTGTCGGACCCGTCGCCAGGCCTGGAATTTCCAGAATGCCAAGGGAATTACCGCTCCGATCAAGGTACCCAGCATCGCCCAGAGGGGATTATCGAAAAGAACCAGAAGCGAGGCCGCTCCAATCAGGGCACCAGCGCCTGGGAGCAAGGTTGCCGTGGAACGATCCAACCGGCTTCCCGCTGCCTCGAGCAACTCGTAAAACCAGAGGTCAATGGCCGTTCGTGCCGCCTTCGCCGGCGGAACGTAAAAGAGGTCTTCAAGGTCTGCATCGCCAGAAGGGTCTTGATGCCCTGACGGCTTCCGACCGAAGATTGTCATCACGACCAGGAGAAGAACTCCCGTGATCGCAGTGAATGTCAGGATCGGGTAAAGCCAAACGGTCCACACCATTGGATAAGACCTCCTATTCCATGGTCGAAACCACGGGGGTTAATGGGCGTTTTTCAAAAAGGGACACCGGCACCGCAATGCCTTGCTCCTCCAATCGTTTCAAAAAATGAGGCACATTGCCGGTGGCATAGAACGTCCCTTTGGCTCGACCGGCGCTGTCAACGCCCTCTTGCCGAAAGCCGAACAATTCCTGCAACTGGTAATCCCCGTTATTGAAACCGGTGATTTCTGAGACGCGCATCACCCGGCGAACGCCTCCCTTGAGTCGTGCCAGATGAACGACAAGGGTGATGGCCGAGCCGATGTATTGACGAATCACGCCGACGGGAAGTTCCAGTCCCGCCATGCTGACCATGACTTCCAAACGGGAAAGGGCATCCCGTGTGTCGTTGGCATGAATGGTGGTCAGGGAACCCTCATGGCCCGTGTTCATGGCCTGAAGCATGTCCAGGGCCTCGGCACCTCGCACCTCACCCAAAATGATCCGGTCGGGACGCATGCGGAGGGCATTTCGCACCAGATCGCGGGGGGTGACTTCACCTCGTCCTTCCGCGTTGGAAATCCGCGTTTCGAGGCTGACGACGTGTTTTCGCTGCAACCTGAGTTCTGCCGAGTCCTCGATGGTGACCAATCGTTCGTCCTCGGGAATGAAGGCCGACAGATTGTTGAGGAGTGTCGTTTTCCCGGAACCGGCCCCACCACTGATGAGGATGTTGATTCGGCCTTCCACAGCCACCCGCAGCAGCTCCACAATTTCGCGGCAAATGGACCCGAATTCGATCAGATCGGTCATTTTCAAGCGTTCATACCCGAATCGCCGGATAGAGAGGATCGGGCCATTCAGGGCCAGCGGCGGGATCACGGCATTGACACGGGAGCCATCGGGGAGCCTCGCATCGACCATCGGGTTCTGCTCGTCGATGCGGCGGCCCACTCGGGATACCACCCGCTGAATGATCTGCAGAAGGTGCTCTTCATCGGCGAACACCGTATTCGTTGCCTGGAGTTTCCCGCAGCGTTCGACATAGACTTCGAACGGGCCGTTAACGAGAATGTCCGTCACATCCGGGTCCTGCATGTAGGGTTCCAGGGGCCCTAAACCGAAGGACTCTGCCATCAACTCGTTGATCAGACGTTCTTCATCAATATTGCCAAGCAAGTCGGATCGACGACGGAGGACGGCTTCCGTCAAATTGCGGACGTGACGCCGGAGCTGATTTTCGTCCATCTTGGCCAGTCGAGACAAATCGAGGGATTCAATAATCTCTCGATGAAGACCGGTCTTCAGCTTCTGGAACTCGCTTTCCCATGTCTCGCGGCCAGCCGATTCGACCACGGTGTTGTGTCGCCCATTGCCACCTTGATCGCTTTGACGATAAAGAAAACTCATCATTGCTCGATTTCCCACGACTCGAAAAGAGATTGTATGGGACGCCTGTATTTCATCACTATTTTCACATGGCTTTTTTGTCGCACAAATTTGGTAATTGTCGAGACTGCCGGAGCCGCTGGTTAATTTGCAAACTGAACCTGCATGGGGACGGTAACGATCCGGCCATAACCGACCGATGATTGGCTGGCCTGATCATTGCCTCGGGATGCCGGTTGCGGTGCCGGCGTGGGGACTGGCTTTTCACCCAAGGAGCGGGCCGCCGCTTCCTTCGCCCGTTTGAGAGCACACTCGGGGCAATCTTCAGCCTCGGATTCAGAATGCTTCGATGATCCCGGCGAGCTTGTCAGCGTTCCTGGGGTGAACGGTCGCGGCGATTTGCCTTCAGCGACCAACGTTGCATTCTCGGCTTCCTGAATCTGCCATTCCACAAATGTGACCTCCTCAACGCTACCGCCACGCCAGATTTGCGCCGTCCTGGTTATCGGTTTCTCAGGCATCGGCTCGGGCGTAAGAGGCGAAATTCCAAGCAGTGAATAGATGTTAACCAGATCATTTCGATCCTCCGAGAACGTACGATCGGTTGTCGCAACTGTGGGGTTCGACGCGGGAATTGCTGTCACATGTCCGGCTGCCGCCGTAGCAGCGTCAAGTTCGGACTCGGGAGTGTCCTCATCGAGTTTGCTGCACAGGACCACGCTGAGTGTCCCGTACTTTTCAGCGAGGATCAGCTTGTTCGCCTGTTCTGGCGTGACCGCCACAGTGATGTTACGCAAATCGCCGGGGCGATCTTCGCTGGCAGGAAATCGGTTTCGGCTGGTGGCCAGAACGCGAACACGGCGAAGCAATGTCAATGTTGCCAGTCCGCCGATTTCAGGTCTCTCGTTTTTCACCGTCAGCGTGATGTCAACCAGGCTTTCAGGCTGGATCATGCCGTTAACGGCTGCTTTGGCATCGACAGCAAGTGTAACGGCCCGATAACCGGGGGGCAAACGCTCGGAAAGAAGCGGGACCTCGCCGACGGCGTAGAGGTCCTCATCGCGAATGGGCTGGCCCGCAAGAATCGTCCCTTTTGCCAATCGGTACAAGGCGCGGGACTTCAGCGTTAAAGCACCTTCAGGCACCTTGTCCGCCGGAACCTGCACCTCGTCAATGTAGTCTTCTGTAATCCTCGCGTATTGGGGCAAGTTATACTTGGCCACCACGATGGTTTTTGTCCTTCTGGGGGACGCTTTGGCTTCCTGGGGAGTCGATTGCGAGAGATGGCGCACAGCGTAAGCTGCAGCAAGTCCCACAAGAATCGCACCCACGACAAAAGTCACACCTGCCGGACTCATGCGTTTCATCGACGAACGTCTCCTCTGTTTCGAAATGGCAACGTGAAAAGAAATGTGTTTTCTAAAAGTAACAGTGTTTCCTCAAAGTGAGGCTGCGTTTATGGCTTGGAAGTTCGCTAAACTCGGCATCACCAGTACCAACATCCCCGGTCCTCACTATGATTTGGTGTCTCCGATCCTTGGGACAAGCCTGTCGAAAAGTGTCGCAAATCAAGTGCCACATTCATCGTGATCGAAGGATTCTTTTTCGTGTGATCGCAAACGCGGCCCCGAGCTGGCTCGTGATGAATAAGACCATGTTGGGTTGACTCCTGTGATGGCCGACAGTAGTCCTCCCTGATGACAATTCGCAATTCGCCGCCGGAGATTGACTGTTTCTCCCCACTCAAAGGGGCCGGTTGCTTAAAAGCCAGTTCGCGCCAACACGATGACGAGCATGATCCATGTCCCCATAGCGAGCGGCACAGCAAACGGCAGGGCCTTCTTGCTGCGAAAAGGTAGTGCCTTCATTGCCAGTGGTTGCGAGGGCTTCTTCCCTATGACCGTAGCGTCCGATTTGATCCCGACCAACTCTTCGAACGAGCGGCCGGTGATCAGGCAAATCAGGGTCAAAACGGCCCCGACCACCGTCCCCGTGGCGAAAGCGACCAGGATCCAAAATGGCCCGAGCCAGGTTCCCAAAGCAGCCAGGAGTTTGATATCGCCCATTCCCCCACCTCCCAGGAGATACGGCAAGGTGAGCAAGACGGCCCCTACAGCGAACCCTGCCAGGGCAAACCACCAGCCTTCGCCAAAGGGCAACAATGTGTGGAACAGCAATCCAAGTGCAGCAGCCGGGACAGTAATGACATTCGGAATTCGGCGCTGCCGAAGGTCACTGATCGCGGCTAATCCCGCAATGATTCCAACAGCAATGGCAAGCAGCGGAAAGGCCTTGATGACCACGAACATATTCGGGAATCCTCGTTTGCAAGTAGAATTGAGAGAAGCTCAAACCAATCAGCGATAAGTGATGTCCTGCAAAATGGCGTCATTATTTGGCCATGATTATTTCGTCCCGGTTCAGATGGGCGAGGATCCTTTGAGCAGCGTAACGTCTCGATGTTCTTACAGGTTCCGTCCACGCTCCAATTGATCTGCCGCATTGTCGTCTTGCCAACTTCCCCAGCTTCCTGCGCACGGGAGACCCGCGGGCGGCTCGGTGTGGAACGACTGATCCACAGAAAGGACGGCAGCTGCCGTGTCTCCAAGTTCATCCACAAGGCCGTCCCGCGCGGCCGTATAGGCCCCGACAACGCCAATGACTAGCAGAGTGATCAGGATGATCCACTCGAATGTCATAAGGCCTCGTCGGTTCTGATGGTGATCAGGTTTTCGTCTCTTACGCATACTGTCGCTCCACCACGGGGCATTTCCGGTCTGCTTCGGTTGGTTCAATTCCACCTTGAGAATGTTTCTGAAAGACAACCGACAACGTGTGCGTATTTCTAAATTTCAACACCGTCAATTAATCACGGATTGGAACAATCACCAACAGGGCCTTGATCTGGTCGCCCGGTCGTAGGTCGATTCTGTTCGCCGGCACACTCCGGCAGCGAGTCGCTGTACGAGAATTCGTTTCCCCA
>Ga0209162_1003479_pt1 | contig 12660 bp, 13 predicted proteins | sample YNPNPMetaG_FD_187121 | JGI IMG/M metagenome (GOLD analysis project Ga0209162, IMG submission 187121) | Anoxygenic and chlorotrophic microbial mat microbial communities from Yellowstone National Park, USA - YNP NP MetaG (SPAdes) (version 2) ...
GTCGGTCAAAGCAAACGGTTTCAGTGCTCTTCAACGAGCCGAAATTGCTGAAACTGGTACTGGAGGTCCGGACCGGCGCGTATTACGTGCCGTTTCAGTGCTCTTCAACGAGCCGAAATTGCTGAAATGGCGGCGAACGTTCGAGCGACCAGCGGAGGCGGGGTTTCAGTGCTCTTCAACGAGCCGAAATTGCTGAAAGGGTCGGGGAGGGAGTCGGGGAGGGAGTCGGAGTCGGTTTCAGTGCTCTTCAACGAGCCGAAATTGCTGAAACGTTGAGTCCGTCCGTCCAGTTCGCGTAAACCGCAAAGTTTCAGTGCTCTTCAACGAGCCGAAATTGCTGAAATTCTGTCTGCGCTCGATTACGTCTGGAACGCACTCTTGTTTCAGTGCTCTTCAACGAGCCGAAATTGCTGAAATCTTGAAGCGCAAACCACGCGGTTCGAAGAGAATGTGTTTCAGTGCTCTTCAACGAGCCGAAATTGCTGAAATCCAGTACCCCAACATTGTCGTCATCCGGTCGGCGAAGTTTCAGTGCTCTTCAACGAGCCGAAATTGCTGAAATAGCGGGCTGCCGGAGCCGACATTCGTCGTCCACACGTTTCAGTGCTCTTCAACGAGCCGAAATTGCTGAAATAAATCACAGTCTGGTGCGGCGTCAAGCGCGTCGTTCTGTTTCAGTGCTCTTCAACGAGCCGAAATTGCTGAAATTTGTCAGGTGAGAAGAGAGCGCCGGGCGTTTGCCCGTTTCAGTGCTCTTCAACGAGCCGAAATTGCTGAAATTCCCGTCCACCAGCGCGCCGGAGATAAGCGTCGAGGTTTCAGTGCTCTTCAACGAGCCGAAATTGCTGAAATCGCAGCCGCAGTTTCTGCCGCAGGTTTCCGGTGCGCGTTTCAGTGCTCTTCAACGAGCCGAAATTGCTGAAATCGCGGAACCGGCGTCGGGCAGCCGCGCGGGATCGTGTTTCAGTGCTCTTCAACGAGCCGAAATTGCTGAAATTTCTACTGCCCCGCCGCGTTCTTGACGAACTGGTCGTTTCAGTGCTCTTCAACGAGCCGAAATTGCTGAAATCTTCCGTCGGTGACGGGCGCTAGTTGAGCCGCCTAAAGTTTCAGTGCTCTTCAACGAGCCGAAATTGCTGAAATCTCAGCGACGGCGCTTCAGCGATCTTCGCCCAGGCGGTTTCAGTGCTCTTCAACGAGCCGAAATTGCTGAAATCCCCGCGCTGGATCGTTTCCAGCGCTGATCGACCGTGTTTCAGTGCTCTTCAACGAGCCGAAATTGCTGAAATAGTGCAACGTCAGCCGGATCGAGGCGCGGATTGTCGCGTTTCAGTGCTCTTCAACGAGCCGAAATTGCTGAAATCGAGCGCGACTTCATCAGCGGCGGCGAGTACGAGAGTTTCAGTGCTCTTCAACGAGCCGAAATTGCTGAAATCGAATTTGGTGAACGACGATCCAGCCGTCTGCGCGCGTTTCAGTGCTCTTCAACGAGCCGAAATTGCTGAAATCGAGACGCAACTGCGCCTCGACGCCGGCTTGAATCGGTTTCAGTGCTCTTCAACGAGCCGAAATTGCTGAAATTGCGTACTGCTGGTGCGACAACACCGCGCCGCAACGCGTTTCAGTGCTCTTCAACGAGCCGAAATTGCTGAAATTCAACCGCCAGCGCGCAGCGCGCCAGCGCCTCAGGTTTCAGTGCTCTTCAACGAGCCGAAATTGCTGAAATCCGTTCCGGCGGATCGGCTAGCGAACCGCTGCTGAGTTTCAGTGCTCTTCAACGAGCCGAAATTGCTGAAATTGCAGCGCGTCGCAGCAGGCGACCGTCACCGCACGCTGTTTCAGTGCTCTTCAACGAGCCGAAATTGCTGAAATCAAGCAGTTGCGGAGTTGATGCTGACGGTCGGCTATCGTTTCAGTGCTCTTCAACGAGCCGAAATTGCTGAAATTAGTATAACCGTAGTCAATAACCACTCACCAAAAGGGTTTCAGTGCTCTTCAACGAGCCGAAATTGCTGAAATCGGGGGTGGACGCTGTATGAGTGATCTCATCGCTTGTTTCAGTGCTCTTCAACGAGCCGAAATTGCTGAAATGCTAGAAGCCGCTGATGCGCAGTTCTGGCGTGAGAGTTTCAGTGCTCTTCAACGAGCCGAAATTGCTGAAATGCTCCGGCTGTTCGGGCGTGCGAAAGCGCGGCTGAGTTTCAGTGCTCTTCAACGAGCCGAAATTGCTGAAATATGCGCGCCAGCAACCTCGTTGAATTTCTCCAAAATTGTTTCAGTGCTCTTCAACGAGCCGAAATTGCTGAAATGAGATGGAGTGGCAGACCGCGCCGGGCGCGGCGCTGAGTTTCAGTGCTCTTCAACGAGCCGAAATTGCTGAAATCTGCTGGTTGCGCTTGTCAGCAAAGCGCGCGCGCTGGTTTCAGTGCTCTTCAACGAGCCGAAATTGCTGAAATTATGCCGCACTCTGGGGTTATATCCGGCTTGTATGCGTTTCAGTGCTCTTCAACGAGCCGAAATTGCTGAAATCGCGGATCGCGACGTGAGGTTTGTGTGGACTAAAAAGTTTCAGTGCTCTTCAACGAGCCGAAATTGCTGAAATTCGTCGAGAACGCGAACCTCTGTTTCAACGCAACCGTTTCAGTGCTCTTCAACGAGCCGAAATTGCTGAAATTCCCTCGACCGGCATATTCTGGAACGTCAGCGTCGTGTTTCAGTGCTCTTCAACGAGCCGAAATTGCTGAAATATCAGCGCAGCAATGCGCTGGTTTCTTCTGATAGAAGTTTCAGTGCTCTTCAACGAGCCGAAATTGCTGAAATATTCCGGCATCTCGCGCTGTCGAGCGAGATAAAGGTTTCAGTGCTCTTCAACGAGCCGAAATTGCTGAAATTTGAAGCAGTAGGCGTCGCCTGACGGCGCGGCGAACGTTTCAGTGCTCTTCAACGAGCCGAAATTGCTGAAATGCCGCTGCGCTTCCAGAAGAACCGCGTCCAGTTCTGCGTTTCAGTGCTCTTCAACGAGCCGAAATTGCTGAAATCGTATGAGATTTTCGTCACCGGCGCGGAGGCGTATGGTTTCAGTGCTCTTCAACGAGCCGAAATTGCTGAAATACCGCACTGCGCCCCGTTTGTCAATACCCAATTTTGTTTCAGTGCTCTTCAACGAGCCGAAATTGCTGAAATGCAGCGCCGCGCGCTCATCGAGTTCTGGCAGCGCAACGTTTCAGTGCTCTTCAACGAGCCGAAATTGCTGAAATCGACGAACGGGACGATCACCTACAACGTCCCTTCCGTTTCAGTGCTCTTCAACGAGCCGAAATTGCTGAAATGTCGAGGAACTCGCGTTAGGTCTTGCAAACGTCGGGTTTCAGTGCTCTTCAACGAGCCGAAATTGCTGAAATCGCTGCTCAGCCCGCCCGGCACGCGCGCGGCGTAGTGTTTCAGTGCTCTTCAACGAGCCGAAATTGCTGAAATCAGAAACAGCCGCGCCGCCGCCACGCGCGCGCCGGCGTTTCAGTGCTCTTCAACGAGCCGAAATTGCTGAAATAGTGACGGTTGGGGCGTGTACGTTGCGCTCTACAAAGTTTCAGTGCTCTTCAACGAGCCGAAATTGCTGAAATGTATAGTATAACCGTAATCGATCTCGCAGTTCTGAAGTTTCAGTGCTCTTCAACGAGCCGAAATTGCTGAAATCGTGGCTCGCGCGCGGCGACGTGCAGTTGCTCAACGTGAGGTTTCAGTGCTCTTCAACGAGCCGAAATTGCTGAAATCATCGACCGCTGGATCGCCGACGCGCAGATCGACAAGTTTCAGTGCTCTTCAACGAGCCGAAATTGCTGAAATTCGGTCGGGTTCGCGCCGAGCGTGTATTGCCGCAACGTGTTTCAGTGCTCTTCAACGAGCCGAAATTGCTGAAATGCTTGACAAGCGGGCGGTTGTGTGATAGGGTAACGCTTGTTTCAGTGCTCTTCAACGAGCCGAAATTGCTGAAATTCAAAACGCACTATTGCAAGCGGCGCGGGCTGTGCGTTTCAGTGCTCTTCAACGAGCCGAAATTGCTGAAATCGCACCCCGGCAGCCGCCGCCTCGGTCGCAGCGGTGAGTTTCAGTGCTCTTCAACGAGCCGAAATTGCTGAAATACGAAACGCGAACTGGTCAAAACTGCGGCGCGGATGCGGTTTCAGTGCTCTTCAACGAGCCGAAATTGCTGAAATTGGGTCGTCCACGTCGCGCCGGTGCAAGCCGGCGTCGGTTTCAGTGCTCTTCAACGAGCCGAAATTGCTGAAATTCATATTCTGCACTACCGAGATGCGCGCGTCGCGCGTTTCAGTGCTCTTCAACGAGCCGAAATTGCTGAAATCTTCCGGGCGATTGCCTCAGCCTCAGCCTCGCTCAGGTTTCAGTGCTCTTCAACGAGCCGAAATTGCTGAAATGCTGAACGTCGAACGCCAGATCAACCAGCGCCTCGACGTTTCAGTGCTCTTCAACGAGCCGAAATTGCTGAAATCCGGCGCTGAACGGGGCGTATGTAGGACGTTTCCTGTTTCAGTGCTCTTCAACGAGCCGAAATTGCTGAAATTCGTCGATCTCCCACACCGCGCGCGTTGCGCGCGTGTTTCAGTGCTCTTCAACGAGCCGAAATTGCTGAAATGCGTCGCAGTACGTGCGCCCGGAGCGCGGCTCTTCGTTTCAGTGCTCTTCAACGAGCCGAAATTGCTGAAATCAAAGATCAGGGCGTGAATCGTACCCGGCGCTTAGGTTTCAGTGCTCTTCAACGAGCCGAAATTGCTGAAATCGGAGGCGGCGAAATGCTACCCGCGCGTGCTGTCCGTCGTTTCAGTGCTCTTCAACGAGCCGAAATTGCTGAAATAGCCGCGCTTCGAGCAGCGCATCTTTCGCCCGCACGGTTTCAGTGCTCTTCAACGAGCCGAAATTGCTGAAATCTTGCGCACCCACTTTGAGACGCGCACCGGCGCGGTTTCAGTGCTCTTCAACGAGCCGAAATTGCTGAAATCTTCGAACGTTGCGAAACACCGCGCCGCCGTCGTCGGTTTCAGTGCTCTTCAACGAGCCGAAATTGCTGAAATCTGGAGCAGCGCACAATTGTTCTGCCAGCAGACGAAGTTTCAGTGCTCTTCAACGAGCCGAAATTGCTGAAATCGTAGTAGTAGTATGTGCGGGGGTTGGACACAGGAGAGTTTCAGTGCTCTTCAACGAGCCGAAATTGCTGAAATCTACGGTGTCGCGCAGATGACGGATGAGCAACTCGCGTTTCAGTGCTCTTCAACGAGCCGAAATTGCTGAAATTCACCGACCAAAGCGACTATGAGAACATTATCTTCAAGTTTCAGTGCTCTTCAACGAGCCGAAATTGCTGAAATTAAGGTTCGCGCCCAGCAGCGGAACGCGCTCAAAGATGTTTCAGTGCTCTTCAACGAGCCGAAATTGCTGAAATACGGCGTGCGCAGCACATCGAAAATACACAACCCGTGTTTCAGTGCTCTTCAACGAGCCGAAATTGCTGAAATCTTCCGGTGCGAATTGCCGATAGAACAGTTCCGCGGTTTCAGTGCTCTTCAACGAGCCGAAATTGCTGAAATTGTGCTGCACAATCTCGGCGTATTCCCGCAGATCGCGGTTTCAGTGCTCTTCAACGAGCCGAAATTGCTGAAATTTCGCGGTCTACGCACGCTGGACGGATGGGCTCAACGACGTTTCAGTGCTCTTCAACGAGCCGAAATTGCTGAAATTGTATTGTTCTAGCCAGTTCCCACCTGAATTCAGGCGTTTCAGTGCTCTTCAACGAGCCGAAATTGCTGAAATGCCGTAGGCTTTGACGAGCAGCGTCGCAGCGACGTCGTTTCAGTGCTCTTCAACGAGCCGAAATTGCTGAAATCTGGATAGCCGACGCGCTCGTTACGTTCGGCGACAACGTTTCAGTGCTCTTCAACGAGCCGAAATTGCTGAAATTCCGTCTTCGTTCGCCTGGCGGGGTAGCGAAACAGGTTTCAGTGCTCTTCAACGAGCCGAAATTGCTGAAATCAAAGACGTCGATGTCTTCATCTACTCCCCGTCAGTGTTTCAGTGCTCTTCAACGAGCCGAAATTGCTGAAATGGTAGCGCTGGTTGACGCGCACTGGGTCGGGGAGTTCGTTTCAGTGCTCTTCAACGAGCCGAAATTGCTGAAATCGCGTACCCGACGCTCAGTCGCTGGTTCGCCGAGTGCGTTTCAGTGCTCTTCAACGAGCCGAAATTGCTGAAATACTCTATGCCAAACTCAGCAGCGTCGAACTTGCGTGTTTCAGTGCTCTTCAACGAGCCGAAATTGCTGAAATCTTGCTGCGACGCAGTTCTTCGCCGAGCGCCTGCGGTTTCAGTGCTCTTCAACGAGCCGAAATTGCTGAAATAATCGTCTCGCGCGTCGCTGCGCCGCCGGTTCGACGGTTTCAGTGCTCTTCAACGAGCCGAAATTGCTGAAATTCGCTTCCATCGGGTTGGACGCGGGTGCTGTGAGGTGTTTCAGTGCTCTTCAACGAGCCGAAATTGCTGAAATTTGCTGCTCGCCGCGAACGTTCGTGCGACTAGCGGGTTTCAGTGCTCTTCAACGAGCCGAAATTGCTGAAATCTATTATGGTTCGCGTGTGGGAAGGCTACATCTCGGGTTTCAGTGCTCTTCAACGAGCCGAAATTGCTGAAATGCTGTTGCGCCTGGCGCTCGATCCCGACGCGCCCGCGTTTCAGTGCTCTTCAACGAGCCGAAATTGCTGAAATTTGAAGCGCGCAGTGGATTGGGCGCGCGGGGTGCGGTTTCAGTGCTCTTCAACGAGCCGAAATTGCTGAAATCCGGAGGCGCGGGTGTTGAAAATCACATCCGAGACAAGGTTTCAGTGCTCTTCAACGAGCCGAAATTGCTGAAATCAAAGAATTCAACGTCTCATCGCTGAAGCCCGCGCGTTTCAGTGCTCTTCAACGAGCCGAAATTGCTGAAATCGTTGACGACCCACTGCGGCTCGCGGAGAGTCCAAAGTTTCAGTGCTCTTCAACGAGCCGAAATTGCTGAAATACGATGCGCTCGACGTCCACCACACACCGCGTCTGCGTTTCAGTGCTCTTCAACGAGCCGAAATTGCTGAAATGCGAACGTCCAGCGTTGAACGGGGCGTACATCGGTGTTTCAGTGCTCTTCAACGAGCCGAAATTGCTGAAATTTCGCGCAGCGCCCAGACCGGCATTAGCCCGTTGCGTTTCAGTGCTCTTCAACGAGCCGAAATTGCTGAAATGATGACGCGCTGGCAGTAGGCGATGTCGGCGCGACGTTTCAGTGCTCTTCAACGAGCCGAAATTGCTGAAATCACGCAGATCGCAGTGCAGTTTCCTCGCCAGCCCGACGTTTCAGTGCTCTTCAACGAGCCGAAATTGCTGAAATTGAGTTGGAGAAAGCCGAAGCGATTCAGCGCCTCGCCGTTTCAGTGCTCTTCAACGAGCCGAAATTGCTGAAATCCCGGAACTCGATACGCCGGTGCGGGTGTCGAAGTGTTTCAGTGCTCTTCAACGAGCCGAAATTGCTGAAATCGCAACGACGCGCAGTCTGTTGCGGAACTGATGCTGAGTTTCAGTGCTCTTCAACGAGCCGAAATTGCTGAAATCTTGACGAGTACGTTGATGAGTTCAATCGCTAGAAGTTTCAGTGCTCTTCAACGAGCCGAAATTGCTGAAATGCGCAACCCGCGCCGCCAGTCGCCGGCGCTGCTGGTGTTTCAGTGCTCTTCAACGAGCCGAAATTGCTGAAATCGTGGGTGATGCGGCATATTGCCCGACTACTCCGGTCGTTTCAGTGCTCTTCAACGAGCCGAAATTGCTGAAATTATGCCGCGATGGAGCAGCGCATCGCAGCGGATTTGTGTTTCAGTGCTCTTCAACGAGCCGAAATTGCTGAAATCAGTCGGTTGCAGAACTGATGCTGACGGTCGGGTATCGTTTCAGTGCTCTTCAACGAGCCGAAATTGCTGAAATCGTATCCAGTGCTGTCGCGCTGGTTCGCGGAGTGCGTTTCAGTGCTCTTCAACGAGCCGAAATTGCTGAAATGTCAGTTGCTGCATCACCGCCGACACAAGCCGCGCAGTTTCAGTGCTCTTCAACGAGCCGAAATTGCTGAAATCGGTGACGAAACTCTTGCTGCCGACCCAGAGTGTGAGTTTCAGTGCTCTTCAACGAGCCGAAATTGCTGAAATCCCGCAGTGAGTTGTTTGAATACGCCGACCTCGCCGGTTTCAGTGCTCTTCAACGAGCCGAAATTGCTGAAATCAGCGACGAAACTCTCGTTCGCGTCATTCAGGCTGGTTTCAGTGCTCTTCAACGAGCCGAAATTGCTGAAATGTATCGTATGAGCGTAGTCGTTCACCTGTCAAGAAGTTTCAGTGCTCTTCAACGAGCCGAAATTGCTGAAATCGAGCCCAAAATGGCGACGAGTACGGGACTGTTATGTTTCAGTGCTCTTCAACGAGCCGAAATTGCTGAAATTCAATTATCACTAAGGAGGTATAAAATGATCAAGTGTTTCAGTGCTCTTCAACGAGCCGAAATTGCTGAAATCCTCGCCGTATGCGCCGCGCTCGTCGTCCAATACCGTTTCAGTGCTCTTCAACGAGCCGAAATTGCTGAAATCGAGATCGCGACGGCGCTGGACGAGAACGAGGCGAAGGTTTCAGTGCTCTTCAACGAGCCGAAATTGCTGAAATTCGTCTCGATGTAGACGTTCGCCTCGCGCTCAAGCGTTTCAGTGCTCTTCAACGAGCCGAAATTGCTGAAATCCAATATCCGAACATCGTTGTTATCAGGTCGGCGAAGTTTCAGTGCTCTTCAACGAGCCGAAATTGCTGAAATCCTCAGCCAGCCACTGCGTCTTCCCCGTCCCCTTCGGTTTCAGTGCTCTTCAACGAGCCGAAATTGCTGAAATGTTTTTATTTTCCCTCTTGACAAACGCTCCTGAAAGGTTTCAGTGCTCTTCAACGAGCCGAAATTGCTGAAATCCCAGGCGTTCGCCTGAGGCTCTTCCGTCGGGCGACGTTTCAGTGCTCTTCAACGAGCCGAAATTGCTGAAATCCTCCCGCTTCCACTTCCCCGCATCTACGCAGATGCGTTTCAGTGCTCTTCAACGAGCCGAAATTGCTGAAATCCGGCATCAGCCCGTTGCCGGTGTGGACGATAAACGTGTTTCAGTGCTCTTCAACGAGCCGAAATTGCTGAAATCGCAGAAGCCGTCGCGCTCGTCAACGTCTGGCGGAAGTTTCAGTGCTCTTCAACGAGCCGAAATTGCTGAAATTGTTCCCGCCGGCGGGCGGCTACGGCGATGAGGGACAGGTTTCAGTGCTCTTCAACGAGCCGAAATTGCTGAAATGAGACGGTGGTTCAGATGTTAGCGAAGACATTAGAAGTTTCAGTGCTCTTCAACGAGCCGAAATTGCTGAAATCTGGCTGATGCGACGTATCTGCGGCGCATCGTCGTGTCGTTTCAGTGCTCTTCAACGAGCCGAAATTGCTGAAATTGAATATCCCAGATGAGATTGACGCAAGCCTCGACGTTTCAGTGCTCTTCAACGAGCCGAAATTGCTGAAATTCAGTTGCTGCATCACCGCCGAAACAAGCCGCGCAGGTTTCAGTGCTCTTCAACGAGCCGAAATTGCTGAAATGCGGTCGCGCGGCTACGATCTGATTGTGGTGGACGGTTTCAGTGCTCTTCAACGAGCCGAAATTGCTGAAATCATTTTCTTCCTCGCTTTCACTTCCACTACGAAACCGTTTCAGTGCTCTTCAACGAGCCGAAATTGCTGAAATCTGGATCGCACACCCGTTCTGGCGCTCGCGGCTGAGTTTCAGTGCTCTTCAACGAGCCGAAATTGCTGAAATGACGCGGGTACGATCGCCAAAGCCTCGTCGTAGATGTTTCAGTGCTCTTCAACGAGCCGAAATTGCTGAAATCCCTACCGCGACCTCGCGGCGGTGTGCTTGCGGTGGTTTCAGTGCTCTTCAACGAGCCGAAATTGCTGAAATGCCGCCGCTCCGCCTCGTCCGCCAGTTCATTCCAGGTTTCAGTGCTCTTCAACGAGCCGAAATTGCTGAAATCGTTCGACCTGCTGCTGCTGGCGCTGTCGGTCGTAGAGTTTCAGTGCTCTTCAACGAGCCGAAATTGCTGAAATCATCCTCCTCCTCGCTTTCACTTCAACTACGAACCCGTTTCAGTGCTCTTCAACGAGCCGAAATTGCTGAAATTGCAGCAGCGGCGATGACGCTCATAATTCCCGCCCGTTTCAGTGCTCTTCAACGAGCCGAAATTGCTGAAATCGGATCGTTCGCGTAGTCGCCGGAGCGGATAAGACGTTTCAGTGCTCTTCAACGAGCCGAAATTGCTGAAATCGGACGAGCCGCGCGGCGACAGCGCCGCCGCGCTCATGTTTCAGTGCTCTTCAACGAGCCGAAATTGCTGAAATGAGGCGGCGAAGTGCTACCCGCGCGTGCTGTCTGTGTTTCAGTGCTCTTCAACGAGCCGAAATTGCTGAAATTTCGCGCGCAAGCCGCTGCTCGCGCCGCGTCGAACGTTTCAGTGCTCTTCAACGAGCCGAAATTGCTGAAATTGGAAGACCCACTGCGGCTCGCGCAACGCCCAGACGTTTCAGTGCTCTTCAACGAGCCGAAATTGCTGAAATCGCAAGCCAACGCGGCTGTCGCATCCAGGCAAGGGCGTTTCAGTGCTCTTCAACGAGCCGAAATTGCTGAAATCGATCTGCTGCGGCGTCGGCTCCAACGCGAACGGATGTTTCAGTGCTCTTCAACGAGCCGAAATTGCTGAAATCGTACTCGTCAACCTCGCCCGTGAGCGCGGGTTCGAGTTTCAGTGCTCTTCAACGAGCCGAAATTGCTGAAATAGGACGCGGAGCGGAGGGTTGAACTGGAGGAGCGCTAGTTTCAGTGCTCTTCAACGAGCCGAAATTGCTGAAATCCAATATCCTAATATCGTCGTCATCCGCTCCGCGAAAGTTTCAGTGCTCTTCAACGAGCCGAAATTGCTGAAATTGTACAAATCCAAATAGACGCTATCCCATTCCGTCGCGTTTCAGTGCTCTTCAACGAGCCGAAATTGCTGAAATGCCGACGAGGTTGTCGAAGAAATTATTCTTCTGCGGTTTCAGTGCTCTTCAACGAGCCGAAATTGCTGAAATATTGAGGGGAAGCAGAAACGCGACGAAGGCGGGCGAGTTTCAGTGCTCTTCAACGAGCCGAAATTGCTGAAATCTCCAGCAGTTTGGCGACTGCGCTTTGCGCATCGTCTGTTTCAGTGCTCTTCAACGAGCCGAAATTGCTGAAATGCGTTTCTGCTTCCCCTCAATCCCGACGCCAATTCGTTTCAGTGCTCTTCAACGAGCCGAAATTGCTGAAATTCGCTGAAGCCCGCGCCGGTTCGCGCGGGAAGAAAAGTTTCAGTGCTCTTCAACGAGCCGAAATTGCTGAAATCGTTCTTCTCCCGATCTTTGAGCGCATTCCGCTGCTGTTTCAGTGCTCTTCAACGAGCCGAAATTGCTGAAATCAGACAGCGAAAGTCGTCGCGTTTCTGTATTTCTAGTTTCAGTGCTCTTCAACGAGCCGAAATTGCTGAAATCGTGCGAATGAGTGATGACGCGGAGCGCTTTGTGCGCGTTTCAGTGCTCTTCAACGAGCCGAAATTGCTGAAATCAGTGGAGGAAGTACTGAAATGAGTGCGTTCTTTGGTTTCAGTGCTCTTCAACGAGCCGAAATTGCTGAAATTGGCATCCGCGTTATCGTCTCGATGCAGACGCCAACGTTTCAGTGCTCTTCAACGAGCCGAAATTGCTGAAATCCCTCACCGTTCCGACCGCCGCCGTCGAGTACTGCGTTTCAGTGCTCTTCAACGAGCCGAAATTGCTGAAATTCTCGGCGTCGTCGATATAGCGCGCGGCAACGACTGTTTCAGTGCTCTTCAACGAGCCGAAATTGCTGAAATCGAGCACATCGTCAGCATACGGGTGCTCATGCCAGGTTTCAGTGCTCTTCAACGAGCCGAAATTGCTGAAATCATAGAGTCGCGGCGTGGCGACCGCCAACCACGCCAGTTTCAGTGCTCTTCAACGAGCCGAAATTGCTGAAATCGCCCGACCCGCTGCCGCTGTTGGTGGTTCTTGCGAGTTTCAGTGCTCTTCAACGAGCCGAAATTGCTGAAATCCTGAGCGTCAGCGGAGACGGCGTGGACGTCGCCGGTTTCAGTGCTCTTCAACGAGCCGAAATTGCTGAAATCGTACAGAAACGCGGCGCGCAGCGGGTATAATTAAAGTTTCAGTGCTCTTCAACGAGCCGAAATTGCTGAAATCGAGGGGGTGCGGTGATGCCGACACGGAGAGAGGACGTTTCAGTGCTCTTCAACGAGCCGAAATTGCTGAAATTGTCCCGACGACGCGGATTGAGCGCGCTGCGTCGCGTTTCAGTGCTCTTCAACGAGCCGAAATTGCTGAAATCGAGGCGCGCGATTCGGCATCAGAAAGCGCCGGGACGTTTCAGTGCTCTTCAACGAGCCGAAATTGCTGAAATCCCAACCTCCGCTCCCTTCACCACCAGTGTTCCAGACCCCAACACCCGCACGTCGCCGCTCC
>Ga0209162_1003480_pt1 | contig 12660 bp, 10 predicted proteins | sample YNPNPMetaG_FD_187121 | JGI IMG/M metagenome (GOLD analysis project Ga0209162, IMG submission 187121) | Anoxygenic and chlorotrophic microbial mat microbial communities from Yellowstone National Park, USA - YNP NP MetaG (SPAdes) (version 2) ...
TTCGTTGCAGGCTTGGCACTCCGCCGCGCCGCGCTGAAAGGGGCGACTTCGTCGCCAACGGGGGTGCAGATGCGACTGGGATCAGTGGCCGAAAAGTTCGAAGGCAAAAGTCTCGAAGCACGCGCTGCTCTGCAATTTCCGCGCAGATTACCCAGTATTATACTCGACTCCAAAGGCCGCACTCTGGTGGCAAATTGAGCAAACTCGCAGTCTGAAAATCTTCGCAAAAATAATCGATTTCTCCATATAGTAATACAATGGTTGCACCCATGAGCAATCCCAGTCAGAGACTCGATAACTGCGGTGTCCTGACCACGGACGAATCGTTGCGCGTGCTCTCTTGGGATGATTGGCTCTCCAGGGCCACCGGGCTCGGAGCCGACCGCGTCGTGGGACGCAGACTCGATGAGGTTTTTTCCAAAACGGACCCGGGCGGTTTGCTCCCACATCTGCATCGGGTGCTTAATGAGGGAAAAGAGGTGGTTTTGACACCTGGTGCATGCGACTGTTTCATCCCATGCCACCCGACGCGCGCAACCAAGCGATTTTCCCAAATGCAACAAAAGACCCACATCGCGCCGATACGCAAGGCAGATCAAATCGTCGGTACAATCATCACCATCGAAGATGTCACCGAACAGTGCGAACATCAATTGGACCTTGCCGAGCAGTTGTCCAGTGAGAACGAATCGATCCGGGTCGCGGCTGCAAGGGAACTCGACCCCACCTACAAGGGAGCTCTTCCCGCCTTGCTCAAGGCAATCTCAGATCCAAGTTGGCGTGTCCGCCGAGCTGCTGTCGATGCCCTCGTAAAACACCACGATAACGGTGTCGTCACCGATCTCCTGCGCGGACTCCGCGAACGAAACCGCGACCCCGGATTCCTTAACGCAGCACTGAGCGTGCTTGCCGCCTCGAACCTTGACGTTTTAACCCCACTGATAGAATTGTTGACCGACCCGGAGCCGGCCACCCGCACATACGCCGCCCTCGCTCTCGGCCTCTTGAACAACAAGGCCGCAGTACCTGCCCTCATGCATGCACTGCAGGACCCCGACCCCAACGTTCGGTACCACGCAATAGAGGCTCTCGGTCGCCTCCGTGCAGGTGAGGCAACAGAAGAACTTCTGAAAATCGCCGAAAATCGCGATTTCTTTCTTGCTTACCCGGCAATCGACGCCATCAAGTGCATAGGCGATGCCTCGGTTGCATCTCGCCTTGTGCCGTTGCTTGAAGATGAAGTGCTCTGTACCCCCACCGCCGAAGCCCTCGGGGAAATTGGAGACGCGCGTGCGATTGAACCGCTCGTCGCTTTGCTCTGCAGACCAACCTCGCAAATCTCGCCAATCGTCCATGCCATCTTGGCAATTCACGACCGCTACGACACCGCGTACCAGGAAGGGCAATACATCGCCGATCTATGTCGCAAGGCGATCTCCGACGAAGGCATCAAGCGCCTGCTCGCAGCAACCGAGCAGGGCGATCCGGAAGAAATACCGGGTATTGTACGTATCCTCGGCTGGCTCGAATCGCAAAGTGTCGGACGCAAGTTGGCCTCGCTGCTGGCCGAGCCGCGCGTCAGACATGAGGTCGTAGAAGCCCTCGTACGACACGGACCGAAAGTGACAGACCTGCTGCTCGAACAGTTGCGGTCGGCCGACGCAGACCTTCAGCATGCCGCAATCGTTGCTCTTGGCCGCATCGGTGACACACGTGCCGTACCAGAGTTGCTCAAAATGCTGGATTCACAACAAGAACTCCTTGTTGCCATCGCCAGCGCACTGGCACGCATCGGTGATCACCGTGCTCTGGATGGCTTGCTGGAGCTTCTCGCACACCCAGACGTAACCGTCCGCATGGCCGCCATAGGCGCAATCAACTCCCTCGGACACCCGGACCTCGAAAACCGTGTCTCAGCGCTCTTGTACGACCCAAACCCCCTCAAACGCGAGTCGGCGACGCATATAGCGGGTTATTTCGGCTACCAGAGCTGCGCAAACCGCCTCTTCGAGCTCTGCCAAGACCCCGACGAAAATGTCCAACACGCCGCAGTCAAAGCGATCGCGTACCTCGACGACCCTCGAGTAGCTGACACCCTGTTGTCCGTTTTGGCGCAAGGTAAACCGCACCTCCGTGCCGCAGCAGTAAAAGGTTTCGCACACCTGCCTCATGGGCAGGCTGTTGTCGCGCTCCTGCCCACCCTTAATGACCCGGATGCGTGGGTCCGCTATTACGCAGCTCAAACCCTTGGTAAGATCGCAGCCCCAGAAGGCCTCGAACCATTGGCCGGACTCGCAGCCTCGGACCCGGCCCCGCACGTCCGGGTTAGCGCCCTGAAAGCGCTCAGCCAAATCGGCGGTCCTCGTGCTGTCGCCGTCCTCGCTTCTGCAACACGCTCAGACAACATGGACATCGCCACGGCGGCAATCGAGGCTCTTGGCGAGCTCGATCACCCGGATGCATTGACGCCCTTGCTGGCCGCGCTGAAGTCCGGTGACGACGCCAAACGCCTCAAGGCGGCCCACGCCCTCGGCAAACACCCTTGCACAAATGCGGTCGCCGCCCTCAAGTCGGTCGCGGAAACCGATGACAACCCCGAGGTCATTCACGCCGCCCTGGAAGCCCTCGCCAGCCATGCAACTCCTGATTCAATCAGAACCTTGATTTCCCTTTGCACGGATGATTCTCGGCGCGACACCATCGTCAACCTGCTGGCCAAAACAGGCGAAAATGCCGTCGATCTGATCGCTGAAGGATTAACCCATCCTCAACCTGCAGTTAGAATCGCAATTGTGTCTGCACTCGCACGCATGAAATGTCCCCGCGCCTCGCGAAGAATATCCCATGCCCTCGACGACCCCGACCGCACCGTTCGCCTCGAGGCAGTGAACACCCTTGCAGCACTGCAGAGCCAGGAAGCCGGTCGAAAACTTGCCAGAATCGCAGCAACAGACCCTGACCCCCTCGTGAAACACGCCGCCCAAAACGCATTCAAGAACCGCCTGTGAACAACCAAGGTCAATATCCACTTGTCATGCCATGATCCCTCGGCCACTGCAGAATAGGTCACAGACCCGGCATTCGCCGCCCCGGCCAGAATGCAGCTCCGCAGTGCCACCCCTGTCATCAGACCGTTTGGGATGCAGCATTACATCCTGCACAGACACACTCGGGCTTTCAATACACGCTTTTGCCCTTCTGCGCGATCTGATACACGAACGAACCGGGATCATGTTCGACGACGACAAGCGCGATATTTTGGCTGACAAATTGTCAACCCGCGTAATCGAGTGCGGGTTTAGCTCGTTCATGGATTATTACTACCTGCTCAAATACGACCCTGCCGCCAAAGACGAGTGGCCGAAGGTCATGGACGCCCTCGCCGTCCCGGAAACGTATTTCTGGAGGGAGGTTGATCAAATAAGAGCACTTGTTGATCACGTGGTCCCGGAACACTTCAAAAACTCCCCCGCCACCACGTTCAAAATCTGGAGTGCAGCCTGCTGTACCGGCGAAGAACCCCTCTCCATACTCATCATGCTCAACGAATCCGGCTGGCTCGAGCGAGCTCCCATTCAGGTTTATGCCAGTGACGCCAGCCCCGCACTCGTCGCTCGTGCCAAAACCGGCAGCTACCGCGAACGTTCCCTTCGAGCACTTCCCCCGGAGCTCAGGGAAAAATACTTCACCAAACACGGCGATTTATGGCAGGTGTCACCAGACCTCCTCGCACGGGTAAAGTTCGCCACCGCCAATCTGCTTGACCCGGAAGTCGAAAACCTCGCCACCGCCCATGCAATTTTCTGTCGAAACGTGTTCATTTACTTCTCGCCGCAAGCGATTCGGAAGGTTCTTAATGTGTTCCATGCTCGAATGTCGCCGCCCGGATACCTTTTTGTTGGCGTGTCCGAATCCCTGTTGAGATTTACAGACTCTTTCCGATTGCTTGAGCTTGGCGACGCCTTTGTGTACACTAAATGCTAACAAGGTTATGGACCGGATCATTCGTGTTCTTGTTGTTGACGACTCGGCGTACATCAGAAAAGTCGTTTCACAGATGCTCTCCCGCAGCCCTTTTATCCAGGTAGTGGGCACCGCCTGCGACGGAGAAGAGGCCCTCGAACAGGTCGAGAAACTCGATCCCGACGTCGTCACTTTGGACCTGATGATGCCCCGGCTCGACGGCGTAGGTTTCCTCCGCAAACAAATGGCCCGTCGCCCCATCCCTGTGGTCGTCGTAAGCATTGCAAGTGAATCCAGTCAGCTCGCACTCTCAGCGCTCGACGCCGGCGCCGTTGAGTTCGTTCAGAAACCAACCGCACTTGCCACCGAGAAAGTCTTTGAAATCGCTTCTGACCTTGTACGAAAGGTCAAGGCCGCAGCCGAAGCGCGACTCCCCAAACTCGTTCTCCCCGATGGTCCCCGACCCAACCAACTTGCTGCGCCTGTCCCAGCTTCTCCGAAAATCGACATCATAGTGCTGGGCGTGTCAACCGGTGGCCCACAGGCTTTGAAGTACCTCATCCCACAGTTACCTGCAGATTTCCCGGTGCCAATTGCCATTGTCCTTCACATGCCGGTTGGCTACACGGAACTTTATGCCAAACGCCTCAATGAAGAGGCAGCAATCGAGGTACACGAAGCCTGGGAAGGCGAAGAACTTCGTCCCGGCCTTGCACTATTGGCATGCGCAGGCAAGCACCTCACACTGGCACGGCAACCCGATGGCCGGGTTCTCGCTCATCTTGACACAGTGCCTCTTGATCTGCCACACAGACCGTCGGTGGACGTACTGTTCAGGTCGGCCGCCGAAACATACGGCCCGCGCGTGCTGGGTATCATCATGACCGGCATGGGCAACGATGGCCTTGCCGGCGCTGCCGCCATCAAAAGCAAAGGCGGGCGCATCATCACCGAGGCCGAAGAGAGTTGTGTCGTTTATGGCATGCCGCGAAGCGTGGTGGAAGCCGGATTGAGTGACCGTTCGGTTCCACTCCACCAAATGGCGCCAACAATTTTTCTGGAAACAATGGGAGAAAAATCATAGCTTCAATAAGTCATTTGTAATCGGCACAAGTCGTGGCATCGCAACTGAGAGTCACATTAGAGCAGAACGATGGCGAAAAATTTCGTTCACCGGAGATTTCCTATGGCAAACATCCTGATTGTCGATGATTCCAACTTCTCGCGGCGCACTATGCGCGCCATTCTCGAACCGGCAGGTCACACCGTGCACGAAGCTGCAGACGGACTCAGCGCAATCGAACAGTACACCCTGCTGAAACCCGATCTCGTGTTGCTGGACCTCACTATGACAGACATGCATGGGTTCGACGTCCTCCGCAAAATCAAGGGCATGGACCCCGCCGCGCGCGTCATCATTGCCACCGCAGATATCCAAACCGCAGTCAGAGCTGAAGCCCATGCCGCTGGCGCAGTCGGTTTTGTCAGTAAACCGTTTCAACCGCAGGAAATCATCGCAACCGTCAAGTCTGCTTTGGGGGATCAGCCACCATGCAACTGACACCAGACCAAAAAGACACGCTAACCGAGCTCGTCAACATCGGCTTTTCACGCGCCGCTGCTTCCCTGTCGGAACTCACCGGCAATCGGATCGTGCTTGGCGTACCCGAAGTCTCAATTCACCAGATGCACGAGCTGACCCGTCTCCTCGAAAGCCTTGCTTGCTCATCTTTCGCGACTGTTCACCAGGTGTTCAAGGGTACGATTTCCGGTGATGCCGTACTGCTCCTGCATCCTGAGGGAGCGGTACGGCTGGTGAACCTTGTTTCAAACCTACCAGTCAAGCCGGACGACCGTCTCGATGAGTCATCCCGCGAAGTGCTTGCTGAAGTGGGAAACATTCTACTCAGTGCCTGCCTCGGCGTGTTTGGCAACATGCTCAATGTGCGGGTATCATTCTCTGTTCCGCATGTGGAATTTGACGCCATGGACACGATGTTGCAGACATTGACCGTGGATTCCGAAGAATTACACTATGCGCTGGTCCTGAAAACGGTGTTCCAGCTCTGCAACAGCACAATCCAAGGTCACATCATCATCGTGCTGGGTGTCTCTTCACTCGACCGCCTGCTCGAGGCCGTCGCGCAATTGTACAAAGAGCCCATAGCCGGGTTCGATGAGTCCAAATGAGTACTTCCTTCTTTTCACATTTCATGAGGTTGGTTCCGTATGCCTAAGTATTCGCCAGATTACCAAACCTCAACACACCAGTCCGCCACCGCATGGGAATTGGATGACCTCGAAGTTTTCGGCTTGATCGCCACAGACAGGTCACTGGTGATCCGTTTCTGGAACAAATGGATGGTTCAGCACTCGGGCCTTTCCCCCGCCGAAGTCATTGGCCGCCCATTGTTTGATGTTTTTCCATACATCCCAGAACACCATTTGGATAAGCTCTACGAATTCGCACTCGCCGGACAGCCAACAATCCTTGCGCAGCGACTCCATAAATACCTGATCCAACTCCCCAGACAACTCCGCCAGCATGAAGAATCCACCCCGGCGGACAAATACATGTGCCAAAAAGCCGCTGTCCTCCCATTGGTCCGCCACGACGAAGTCGTTGGCACATTAACGCTCATCGACGACGTAACGGAACGCGTGTTGCGCGAAAATGAGCTCGAACAAACAATCGCAGCCCAAAACGCCCTCATCGAAACCACCAGAGGCATCCTCACATTGGACCTCAAGGAATGCCTCAACCGCATCGTGAAGGAAACCTCGGCCCTTCTGCGTGCTGCAGCCACCGCAGTCGTTCTCCGCGAAAACGATTCTTTAACCGTGGTCGCATGTCTGATCGACGGCAAATCGTCTGACATCAAAGAGCCAATCCCCGTCCCAAAGCTCGACTCTCCAACACAGTTGCCTGAAGGTTCACACATCGCCCAGTGGGTTGCTCTGTCGGACCACATGGTACGATTGGACGACCTCAGCGTTTCTCCCGGGAGGGATAATATTGTTTCTTTTCACCCCCAAGCCAGATCGGTCCTCGCAGCACCGCTGCAAATCGGCGGCCAGTTGCAGGGTGCAATCATAGTCGAATCCACCCGACCAAAAGCTTACACCAAGAACGACGAGACCTTGCTTCTCGGGCTGGCACTCAACGGCTCAGTAGCCCTCAAGAACGCAGAATTGTACACCGAACGGGCTGAGAACGAAACAAGACTTCGCACACTCATGGATACTGTGCCAAGTGTAATAGTGGCCCTCGACGCGAATCGCCGCATAATCGAATTCAATCCCACTGCAGAGAGTGTTCTTGGGTGGAAAAGAGAAGACGTGCTGGGGCTGGACTTCATGAGACTTTGCATCCCCGAAAGTCTCTGGGGCGCTTTTTCATCAGATATCAACCTTACTCTGACCACCAATACGCCCGTCAGAGGACTCGAAGCCGAAGTCCACAACGTTCGTGGCGCGCGCATGGTCGTGTTGTGGAATATGGCCCGCTGCGTTAACCCTGCCACCAAACAGTATTGCATCATTTTGTCCGGGCAGGACATCACCGCACGCAAACAGGCGGAAACAGAACGTGAGAGGTTGATCGATGAACTGCGTAAAGCAATGTCAGAAATAAAAACACTGAGGGGGTTCATCCCAATCTGCGCAGGTTGCAAGAAGATTCGTGACGACCAAGGGTATTGGATCCAGGTCGAACAGTATATCAGCAGCAGATCCGACGCCAAATTCACGCACGGGCTTTGCCCAACCTGTGCGAAAAAGTATTTCCCCGACGTTGAAATCACCGGCGAGCCCGGTGACGCCAAACCCGAAGCCACAAAATCGGAAACCGCCTCAGAATGAACGCCATGCGCCCTCCAAAATCGAGTTTTTTCACCTTGACCGGGCGTGCACGGTTACGCGATCTCGTCGCCCGCGGGGGGCAGTGATGTCGGCGTGGCTGGATGAACAGTTTGACAGCAAAGGTCTCGAACAAACCGCTGATCTGCGATTTCGGTGCGGATTTTCCAATATGGCACCATGGATCACACCGCACTTTTGGTCTCGCACAGCGTGACGGTCAGGAACAGCATCTGTCCAATTGTTGAAAATGAGCTGCAAGATGCCCACGCGAATTGACCAGACCGAGCCAGCAGTCCAATCCATTGCGAAGGTTCATGTTCTCGCGCATTCAGTGCGGGCTTTTGTTTACAGCCTTTTTGCGCCTGTTCCCGTGCTCGGCTTGCCATTCGCGGTCAGCGCGTTTGTTTGCGCCAGTCGTACCAAGGTCGCGAAATCCGGCTGGGTTAACCCCGCACAACGCTACGTAACCGCCGCAAGGGCGTTCAGTTCAATCGGGCTGATCGTCAGCGTGGCATTTGTTTTGTTTTTTCCCGAGGTGCAAAGGTTTTTCACCGACGCAAACTGCGGTGGCGGTGGCGGGTGAGGCCCATAGTAGATCAGCCACATGGCGTGGCTCCAACAAAGTCACAGGCGCTCATTTGCAGTTTCAACCCGAAATCTCCGGAGACATCTACTAATAGCGAAATCCAATTACCGCTGGTCACAAACTGGGGAGAACGGACAACTCAATGGTTGGAGCACTCGACGCCCGACTCGCAAGGATCAACGGGCCGGACCAGACATCGAGCCCGAGATCACGCTTTCATGTGCTGATGCTGGAAAACGGCGGCAATGAACCCGCGAAACAGCGGATGCGGCGCGTTCGGCTTGCTTTGAAACTCGGGGTGAAACTGGCAACCAACAAAAAAGGGATGATCCTGTAACTCGATCAACTCGACCAGCTCGCCGTTGGGCGAGGTACCGCTGCAAATGAACCCGGCTTTCTCGAATTGTTCCCGGTAAGCATTGTTGAATTCGTACCTGTGCCGGTGCCGTTCGCTGGCCATAAACGCTCCGTACAGTCGCGCCGCTCGACTTCCCATTTTGAACTGAACCGGCTGGGCACCCAGCCGCATGGTACCACCGAGATTCTTGATGCCCTTCTGTTCTTCGAGCATTGCTATGACCGGATGCGGAGTCTCTTTGTTGAACTCGGTCGAATGCGCGCCTTTGAGCCCAAGGACGTTTCGGGCGAACTCGACCGTGGCAACCTGCATTCCAAGGCAGAGCCCGAGGTATGGCACCTTGTTCTCCCTTGCATACCGGGCTGCCATGATCTTCCCTTCAACACCGCGCTCTCCAAACCCGCCCGGCACGAGGATTCCCCCCAGCCCCTTGAGCAGCTTTTCCGGGCCTTCCTTCTCGATTTGTTCGGCTTCGATCCTTTCGATTTCAACGCCGCAATCGTTTGCCACGCCGCCGTGGCTGATTGCTTCGTACACGGACTTGTAAGCGTCCGGCAAGCCGATGTACTTGCCGACAACACCAATCCGAACGCGATGTTGCGGAGCGATCAGTTTTCTCAAAACGTCCTGCCAATGGGTCATGTTCGCTGGCGGAACGTCCAGCCGCAAAAGCTTGCACACAAGGTCGTCCATCCGCTCGCGCTGAAGCATCAATGGAACCTCGTAAATGCTGTGGTCAACGTCTTTCTCCTCGATCACCGCCTCATAGGGCACGTTGCAAAACAGGGAGATTTTCTGGCGCAATTCCTTGCTGATCGGGCGGTCTGACCTGCAAACAAGTATGTGCGGCGTTATTCCAATTTCGCGCAGCTTGGCCACCGATTGCTGGGTCGGCTTCGTCTTGAGCTCGCCAGCAGCCTTCAGGAACGGAACAAGCGTCACGTGAATGAAGATTGCGTTGCTGAACCCGACTTCGAGTGCAAATTCACGTATTGCCTCGAGAAACGGCAACCCCTCGATGTCGCCGGTTGTTCCGCCAATCTCGGTGATCACAACGTCGCATTGGGTCAGTTCACTTATCTCGCGTATCCGCAATTTGATCTCGTCGGTGACATGTGGAATCACCTGGACGGTTTTGCCGAGGTAATCCCCGCGTCGTTCGCGTTCGAGAACGCGTGCATAAACCTGGCCGCTTGTCAGATTGTGTTTGCGGGTCAGCTTTGTGTTGGTGAAGCGCTCGTAATGGCCAAGGTCAAGGTCGGTTTCAGCGCCGTCATCCAGCACATAAACCTCGCCGTGTTGAAACGGGCTCATCGTTCCCGGGTCCACGTTGAGATAGGGATCGAACTTCTGAAGCGTGACCTTGAGCCCCCTGTTTTCCAGAAGCGTCCCAAGCGAGGCCGCAGTCAGCCCCTTCCCAAGGGAACTCACAACTCCGCCGGTTACAAATATGTACTTCATTTTGACGTTTTCCCGACCACCCTGTTCTTCACAATGAAGATCGTTCGTTGAGCGCAGTTTTTACTCACCCATCTCGGCAAGGATGCGTTCGATTCGCGCTACATCGGTTGGCACGTCGATGCCCACACTGTCGTATGCGACTTGCACCACAGTGATGGGTATCCCGTTCTCGAGCGCGCGCAATTGTTCAAGGCGCTCGGCGCGTTCGAGTGACGATACCGGCAATTGCACAAACCGCATCAACGTCCTTCGCCTGTATCCGTAAATCCCAACGTGCTTCAGAAATGGAAAAGCAGCCAGTTGATCGACAAATGGCTTGTCCGCCATCTCCCTCAAGTACGGTATTGTCCGTCTGGAGAAATAAAGTGCGTGTCCAAAAACATCCACCACAACCTTCACCACGTTCGGATTGCCGTAATCGGTCGGGTCTCTGATCGCTACCGCTGCAGTTGAAATCTCGGCAGTGCCAAGAGCATCCGCCACAGCATCAATAACCGAAGGCTCAATCAACGGTTCATCCCCCTGGATATTCACCGCCGCATCGCAAGATGTCCGTTCAACAACCTCTGCGATTCTGTCGGTCCCGCTCTGATGATCGGGACGGGTCATCTCGACCTTGCAGAACGGAGCCGCCACGGCGGCTATCCGCTCGTCGTCCGTGGCAACTATTACGTCAGCCAATGACCGCGCCAAACGGCACCGCTCAACAACACGTTGGATCAGCGGTTTCCCCGCAATCATCGCAAGCGGTTTTCCCGGAAACCGCGTGGACGCGTATCGTGCCGGCACTATTCCCAATATGCGCATGCGCAGATTTAGCCACGCAGATCGGTCATGGCAAACTGTTTTTTATCCAGGTTTTGATCGACAACCGTTTTGGCTCTCATAACAATTGACGCAAAATGCCAGGTTGCCGACAGTTTGCGCTCCGGGCCAACACCAAGACTGACAACAGCTCAAAGCTCGAAATCCGGCGCAGCAAAACCCGGCAAACGCTCAAAAAATGAAAACATATTCAGTTCTCGTCGTAGGAATGGGAAAACGCGGCATGCACCACGCACTCGCGTTCAACGCAAACCCCCGTTTCACAGTAACCGGCATTTGTGATATCGACACCGCCCGCCTCGAGACGGCAGCCGCCAAACTCGGTCGGCCAAAAACAGGCACCGACGCCGCTGTGCTCGCGAAGGACATCAAACCGGACGTGTTCTGCTTCTGCACAATGCCGCACCTGCGCACCGATTTCATCAAAGCCGGCATCGACTGCGGCGCAAAACTCATTGCATTCGAAAAACCCGTCGCCCTCACAAGCAAAGAACTCTTCCGAATCCGCGATCTCATCAAGCAAAGCGGCGTCAAGGCCGTCGTCAGCCACCAGCACAGATACGGTGAGCATTATCGGAAAACCAGGGAAATCATCGCCAGTGGCGCACTCGGCAGAGTGCATACCGTCTATGGCACCGCCACGGGCTGGATGACGCATATGCTCTCGCACCTGATAGACTACACCTGCTGGTTCAACAACTACGCACCGGCCCAATGGGTCATGGCTCAAGCAGCAGGCAAATCCAAGCTCACCGACAACCACCCTTCTCCGGACTACATCGCAGGCTTTGTCCAGTTCGCAAACGGCGTCCGCGGAATTTACGAGTGTGGCGCAGGCGCGCCCGATCAACCCGAAGTCGCCAAATGGTGGGGCAAGAACCGCATCGGCGCCCAGGGCACCGAAGGTTTCGCCGAATTGCTCACCAACGGCGGCTGGCGCGCAGTCACAAAATCCGGCGGCTTCCAATCAGGCCCCGGCGCCATGAACTACGATCTCGACATGCCACCGTACATCCAGGACATGGCAAACTGGCTCGACAATGATCAAAATGTTCATCCATGCGCCTTCGATTACGCCTGTCTCGGAGCGGAAATAATGCTCGCGTTGCAACGCAGCGCAGTTCAGGGCGGCCAAATCCCTCTGCCGCTCTCCACCGCCGAAGACGAGCAGGCAATGTTACGGTCCGGACTGGCCGACAGACCGGTACTGGCATCATGCGACCTGAACCTGAAGGAATTCGGTTTGCCGATTCCCCCGAAGTAACAACGGCAGGGCGCGCCGGAATCTGGGCAGAAACTTCCAACATTTCCGCGCAAACCAGGTCCACGCCGCGTCAGAGTACCGCCTTCAGGCGGAGCACTTTCATTCGGTTGCGGCTGCGTCGCACTCTGCAATCTGCGCGCCCTTCCCCGTTAGCCCGCGCGGAGCGTCCCCCTGCCATGTCAAGGTTTCATGAAAGGCGGGGTACGTGACGCCCCTCACTTTGTGCAACGCGCAAAACGACGTGTCACTTCATCTGTTCTGTTTCCACTCGAATTCGGCCACCAGCGGCAAATGATCTGAGGCGGGCGTCTTGATCACCCATGCCCGCAAAGGCTCGATCGA
>Ga0209162_1003481_pt1 | contig 12660 bp, 10 predicted proteins | sample YNPNPMetaG_FD_187121 | JGI IMG/M metagenome (GOLD analysis project Ga0209162, IMG submission 187121) | Anoxygenic and chlorotrophic microbial mat microbial communities from Yellowstone National Park, USA - YNP NP MetaG (SPAdes) (version 2) ...
GGCTGGTCCAGCGCTGGTGCTGGTACAGTTTAGACGACACCACCTACCCCACCGGCCGCCTCTTTGACCCCCAGACCGGAGCGATGACGGCGGTGGGGGAGGGGTGGGCCAGGATGGTGACAGAATGGAGAGGAGATCGATGATGATGAAGCCCAATTGGTGGATAGCCTGTGCACTTGGAACGTTGATATTTCTTGTTACGCTGGTGCTGGTAGCCCCCGGGTGGAGTATGCCCGATCAGGATATCTCAAGATCAACAGTGCCTACACCAACACCAACGTTAACTCCAAGGGGGTACCTGCCAGTTGTGTTAAGGAATTATTCAGACAAGCCCCTCATGTCCGCCGGTAACCAGGTATATCTCCAAACATTTGCGAGTGAGCATCCCGCTGCATTCCAAAGAGAATCTCCTAATTGTCGGTATGGTGTGGCGGCATGGGGTGCAGATCAATTGAAGTGGTTACCGGCTTTGGGAGTAGGATGGTATCTGGATTTCAGCGCCCATACACCCAATGGACCTGAAAACATAGAGTTCGTTCAGGTTGTCCGGATCAAGCAGAACAAATCTAGTTGTACTTACCTTCCTGGATATTCGGTTAGCCCGCCACTGACCGAGGAGGGTCTTGGCAATTTGGTGCGCGCCAATCCCGGTGCGCTATGGCTGATTGGCAACGAACCAGATCGGGGTCCTAACCCTGACAGTGATTGCACCAATCGCGTTCAAGATGATACCTATCCGGAGGTCTATGCTGAAGCCTATCATGAAGTGTATCATTTTATCAAGCAACGCGATCCAGCGGCTCAGGTGGGAATCGCTGCATTGGTAGAGGTAACCCCTGGCCGCCTTCAATACCTGGATAAGGTCTGGCAGACTTATTTGCAGAAATATCATATGCCTATGCCAGTAGATGTGTGGAATATGCATCTTTACATTTTGCCGGAAGTTGAGTGGGATGGGCGCCCAAATGGAATTGCCAATGTAGCGCTGGGTACAGATCCTGCAGTTGGTATCCGAAACGGCTGTTGTGATTCGCAGAATTGTCTGAATCCGCGGGACAACATCTATTGTTACTCTGAGCACGATAATTTGACTATTTTTGCCGATCAGATTGTAATGATGCGAGAGTGGATGAAAAACCATGGAGAGCAAAACAAACCATTAATCATATCGGAATATTCTATATTGTATCCTTTTGAAGATTATGACGATCCGATCAACCCAACCCAATGCTATCTGCGAGACGAATTTGGCAAATGCTTTACACCTGTCCGTGTTAGCCACTTTATGACCCGCACATTCAACTACCTGGAAACCGCAATGAATTCCAATCTGGGCTATCCATTGGATAATTATCGTTTAGTGCAGCAATGGTTATGGTTCAGTATGTACTATTCGGGCGCAGGGAAGGTGAGCAGTTTAGTCAATAGCGACGCGACCTCACTGACGCTGGTGGGATTGAATTTCTCTAATACTGTAAACAGCCTGGCTACATATGCTAATTTGTTCCCTGCTGAGGTTGCTCATCCTGTCGCCTTTACAATAGAACCGACCGGGACTGTAAGTGTAACTTTATCTGCCAGCATATATAATAATGGGAATACATATGCCGTTGGTCCGGTTACGGTGACGTTCTACGCGGACCAGGCACTGACCGATGCAATTGGTTCTTACGTATTTACAGGAACCCTGGGAGGGTGTGCCCGGCGAAAGTTTACCGCTGCTGTTGCATGGAACGGACTATCACCAGGAGTGCACCGTTATTGGGTCAAGCTGGAAGGCGATACTTATATGGTGGATAACGTCGCGACAGGATATGTGCTGATAAACCCGCGGCAAGTCTTTTTGCCAGTGGTGTTGCGAAATAGATAAACACGTGCTCGGATTTCCCTATCTTTTCCGAAGAAGCACAAAACTGCCCGTTTCATATTCAAGAGTAAATTCGTTGTTTAGAAACTTGCCCATTTCTGTGTTTGCATTTAGTAGATAAAGAGGAGCTACTACAAAACGCACGTTTAATTCTTGAATTCTTGCGGCCACAAGGTTGACCTCAGTGAGATACGCACCGAATAACTGAATGAATTTGCGGCCGGCGAAAAAACCGACATCTTTAGGGCATAGTACTACTTCGCCGGGATCGGTGGCAGCTTTCAGGGCCTCTGCGATAGCAATGATGCCCTGCTGACCTTTATCGTATAAAGTCCCACCAGGGTACCGAATCCAGTACGATGATTTCACGGCGCAGTTGGTCACCAGAAGGAACGTTATTGCCCCAACGAGGATTCTCTGAGATTTTGATGTTGCCAGGAATAGACTCAATCCTTCACCAGCAATGTATACAAACAACAACGGCAGCAGGAAGAGAATATATTTGGGGAACCAGTAGGCGTTGGCTTTCAGGGCTGCATGTGAGATCAAGCCAATGATGATAACGGTAGGCAAAAGGAACCGCTGGGGATGGTGTGTGCCCAATATGGGCCTGAGCAATAATAAGGCAAATATTGACATAACAGGTAGGCCTATCTCATAAGTGTACCACTTTAAATAATCCAAAATCACAGGAATCTGTCGGTACGACAGAAAATCCTTGTCGCTTTTGGCGCGCGCAAAGTTGTGGAGAAAAGGTTGGCTGAAAGGAAGTTGAAACGAGCGGCAAAAGGCGTAAAAGAGGAGAATAAAAAAGATCGTGCCAATTATTATCGCGCCAATTGCCTGCCCAATTTTCTGACGACGGTCCAGTAAAGGGGATAAAACAGAATACAAACCTATCGCGAGCAGAAGACTTGTGGCTATTCCTAAACTTGTAAAGAGCATCACAATTGTAGAGAGAATCAGTCCCCACCAGGAATTTTTCCGTACACCGTAGAGGTAAGTAATGACAAACCAAATAGCAGTGCATGGGCCAAGTGTTGCATTATAATCAATCAGAACTGAGCCTCGCACTGTTAGTGGGTTTAATGCATAGAAGAGTAATGCGAATAAGAAGATCGGTTTGTAAAGGGAAGGGTAAATTTCTCGTGATAAAAGCAGCATCCCAATGAAAATGCCAATGCTAAACACCAGATTAAAATACCTTAAAAGGTGGCTATTCTCTGGCGCTAAAGGTACCAGGCGCAGAAACACTGAGCCCAGGTAGATATAGAGAGGAGGGTGCCACATTCCGTAGGTATAGCGGCTTGTGCCACCCACAATGGCAAAAAAGGTTTCTTTAAGGATCCCCGTTTCCGGTTTAAAGCGATAAAACACGAATTCCTCTTCCCCCAACTGTCGGCTGGATGAGTATACCAGTAGGTGAGGATCTATTTTAACTTCACCGGCATAATAGATTGGGATGCCTAAACGGATAACATTTTCCATGCACTGGAAGTAATCTACTTCATCCCAACGTAAGGGGTTTTTCTGCACCTGCAAGACAAATAGCGAAAGGAATACGCAAAGAATCACAACAACCGTTACCCAGAAAGTCATGCTACAGAGGTTAGATCTCATGGGGCATCTCCCGAAGATGTGTAATTCCAGCGTTCTATTATATCCCCAGCATTTCGTAATGCAAACGCTCATGTCTAGCAGCCTGAAATCGACATAATCTGCCACGCCCTTTGACAACTCCAACAGGCCTCTGGCCGCATCCAGAAGGCGCGTTACACCCTCTGGGGGCAATGGCGATGGCCCGGCCAGGGCCGGAATGACGGTTGCGGCGGGGGAATGTTTATCCGGCCACCGGACACACCTCGGCGAACTCCGCACCGTCCACCAGGGCCAGCAGTGCCTGGGCGTCTGCCTGAAACACCACCTGCAACACGTCTATCATCTGACTCCAGTGGCTGGCGTGGCGGCGGTTGAAGAAGAACTCAAACTGCGCCACATACAGCGGCAGGTAGACCTTGGAAACGCCCCGATAGGTGCGAATCGCCTGCCGCAGCCACGACCAGGTGCACTCCACGGTGTTGCAGTGCACCTCGCCCCGGGCATACTCCCCAGCACCGTGATTGACGGTGGCGTGCTGATACCCGGCCCGGCCCAGGAAGTGGTAGACACCGTAACTGTCGGTGTAGACCCGGGCCCCCTTCCGCACCATCCCTTCAATGACCGGTCGGATGGTGGCGGTCTGCACGTTGCGCAGGGTGATCAGGCGCACCTCGCCGCCCCGACAGAGCAGGCCCAGGATGGGCACCCGGTCGCTCTCCCAGGTGCCCCGACCCCGGCGTTTCAGCCCCCGTCGCCGGGGCTCCCGATCCACTGACTGACGGCCCGCTCTGCCCTTCAGACCGGCGGTGATGTAGACTTCATCACCCTCCACAACGTCCTCGGGCCCCAGGGCCAGCGGCCCGGTGGGTCGGGCCTGGTAAATGGCCGCCCGGAACAGCCGAAAGTAGCGGTCCACGGTATGGCGGTTCACCCGGACCTCATCCGCCGTCTCCACCGCTGCCGCCTGGTGGACAAAGGCTTCCACGATCAGCCACAGGCTGCGGATGTCCAGGCGGGAACCATCAAACAGAGTGCCAGTGAGGTCGGTGAAGGTGCCACCTTCCCCCGGGATCGCCTGCCTCCTGGCAGACCCGGCAACGGTAGCGGTACATCCCGCCCCGGTAGTGGCGGTCGATCACTTCCAGATAGGTTGGGTCGCTCTCCCCACAATGGGGACAGCGCAGCCCGTTGGCCCAGCGCACCTGCCGCAGCAGTGCCCAGAGTTCGGTCTCTGGCACCCGCTCAATCCAGCCTCGGCCCTGCCGCAGGACGGCCAGGGGGTCTGCTTTCGCCTCCCCCCTCGGGGGGTTGGACGGCGGGGCAGGGGGCGCAGGCCTCGTGGGCGGTGTACCCGCTTCCACCGGCGCCGGGGTGGGAGAGGGAACGGCGGCCGACCGACCGGTCGGTGCCGGCAGAGGGGGTGTTCCACCCAACAACATCTGCACTACCTTCTCCTGACGCCGCCGACGCTGGCGGCGGTTCAGCGGCGGCTGGCGCCGCCGCCACCGACGATAGCGGGCCAGCCATCGCTTGCGATGGGCGGCCGGGTTGAAGTGCTGGCGGGTGCGGGGAGGTGGCAACAACGACGGATGCCACCCCGGTTGTCTTTGCCGGGCCGGGTGCGCAGTCTCCATACCCGCAGGCGTTGCGAACGACCACTGGACAATTGCGCACCCCACCGGTCTGGAAACCCCTGGCTGCGGTGGGGCCGCAGAGATGGCCAGCAGTCCTGCCAGGAGTAGACATTGCAGCAGGTTTGTGATTCGCATCGGTCCCTCCTCACGAAGTGAGTATATCTCTACTTTCCGCTAACTTTGCGGACACCCCCATATATGGTCAAAAAGCCGAAAAACTGGCCTTACAAACCATATATGGGCCTCCCATATATGGCCAGAAATGGCAATTTTCCTGTGAATAGGCCATATATGGGGGTAGGTTATAAGTTAGCGGAACCTAAAGTATATCCATTCTGCCACAAACCTGTCATTTTGTTAAGTTCCACCAGGTTGCCCTGGTCTCACCCTGCTGGACATGAGCGAATGCAAATATCCGCCCTCATTAAGAACCAACGGGGGACTTTTTATCCACTGTTTGCTATTTCGCTCGTTGTGATTTTTACACTTATAGCCCAAATACCACTGATTTGGAAAGTACACATAGCAGAGTATGACGAAGCCATTTTCTTAGATGTGGCTGGTAATATACGGCAAGGCGGGCTACCTCTTCGGTCAATTGGCGAAAGGGGGGCTTTTTACTTTGAACATACGCCGTTATACGTTTACTTTTTGAGATATATTCCAGGAGGGCTTCTTACCGCTCGTGGGTTAACTGTGGTGTTTGAAATTGGCTGTGTGCTTCTTGTCTACCATTTTGTCCAATGGGTAACCGGGAAAAAGGCCGCCGCGTTCATCAGTGCTTTACTTTTAGGTATTAACTCCTTCTTTGCGCGCCTCTCTTTTTTCGTATATATGGAAGTGCCGATGGCTTTCTTTCTACTGGTGGGTCTGTTATTACTTATTAAAGGTGAGCGAAAAAAATTGTTGCCGCTTGCAGGTTCAGGGGTAGCTTTTGCAATCGCCGTGCTTCTTAAGGAGATTGCTCTTCTGTTCGTCATTGTGTGTGGAATTTATGCGTTTTTGAGATTTCGGCAACATCAACGCCTGGCCTGGCAAGCGGTTGCGCTGGTGACTTTCCCAGCCATTATTGGCCTTGTAGCCTGGGGAATATGGTGCTGGCAACTTTCGCCCCAGGCGTTTATGAGCACTATGCAACGCTGGTGGGGCTCTGCGACTCAGCAGGCTCTCCGAGATCCCCGGTCTTCTATTGCGGCGGTTCAGTGGGCACGCCAGATTGTCTTTGACCTGCTGGATGTCGGTATTGTATCCGGTTTGGTCGCTGGAATATTGTTTTTCATCTTGCGCCGGAAAAACGCCTTGTTGAATTGCATTTTGTTAGGTTACCCGGTTCTGGCTATTGCCCTGTCCTTCATTATCCGTTTGAAAGAGTTGCGCCACCTTATTGGTGTCTTGCCGATAAGCGTCCTTTTCATCGGAGTGAATATAGATTGGGATGTGCTCCTGGAATGGGTGTGGAGTCACCGGTTGCGTAAGGCTGCAGGTGTTATTATTGCTTTCATTCTCCTGTTTCTGGCATCGCCTCTGCGGAGTCCCCACGGCAATATCACTGATTTCCGGTCCTGGTTTGACCCCCTCTACGCCTGGCGCCTGTTTGAAAACGACCGCTATTACAATATTCTGCGCCTTGCTGGGCTATATCTGAAGGAGCATACCGAGCCAGATGAAGTGATAACGGTATTGCACGAAGCCACGGTGACTGCTTACTATGCAGAGCGTCACTACTATATGCTTTATACTGCATCCCTGGATGTGGCCATGCGGATTCTGGAACGTACCCGTTATCTGGTCTGGGACCATGAGGTTTTCCTGGCTTTAACTGGGGAAGAGGTGCAAGCGGTTAGAGAATACGTCGCTCAGCATTTTACCGTGGAGCAAATTGTGCAGGACGAGTTTCGCCAGGTGATAATATATCGTCGGGTTGATGGGGTTGGTCCATAGTTGATCTGCAGTAAAGGATACAGTTTGGCGTTTCTGCCAGAGTATGCTATCATGCGCCATAAGCGGTCAGCAAGCCCACGATAGGGTTGAAAATAGGGGTAGGGGCATCCTGCGTGGCGCATTGAGGAGGCCAGGATGAAAGTTTGCTTAGAGGCTCTGCAAAGACGTTTTGCAAGTGATGAGCACGTCATTCTGGCTTACCTCTTTGGCTCCCAGGCCAATGGGACCGCCGGCCCGCAGAGCGACTACGACATCGCCCTGCTGGTCCGCCAGCCCTCGCTGGCCCTGCAGGCCCGCCTGGCCCATGAAATCGGCATTATCCTGGGGACGGGCCGGGTGGATGTGGTTTCCCTGAACCGGGCACCGGTGGAACTGGCCTATGCGGTCATTGTTCAGGGACAGTTGCTCTACCAGCGGAGCGTGGCCGAGCGGGTGGAGTTTGAAGCGAAAGTGCTCAGCCTCTATGCTGACTATCTCCCCATTCTGCGCCGCCAGCGGAAGGAGATTTTGGAAGATGTCGGAAAAGAAGCCCGAGTTCAACGGTATAGAGAGGCGCTTGGACGAACTGAGCGAACGCTTGCGGCGATTAGAACTAATCTGAAGAATAGGGGCTTGTCTTGAGCGCGGCGATAGAGTTTGACGGGGTTTCCAAAAAATTCATCCTCCACCACGAGCGCGCCCGTTCCTTCCAGGAACTGGTCGTGGGGCTCTTCCGGCGCAATAACCGCTCCCGCGAGGAGTTCTGGGCCCTGCGGGATGTGAGTTTTGCCGTGGAGCAGGGGGAGACGGTGGGCATCATCGGCCCCAACGGCGCCGGGAAGAGCACCATGCTGAAACTGGCCGCGCGGGTGATAGAGCCCACCTCGGGCCAGATCGCGGCGCGCGGCCGCATCGGGGCGCTCCTGGAACTGGGCGCGGGCTTCCACCCCGACCTGACCGGGCGGGAGAACATCTACCTCAATGGCTCCATTCTGGGCCTGAGCCGGGCCGAGATCCGCCGCCGTCTGGACGACATCATCGGTTTCGCCGAACTGGAGCGGTTTATAGACGTCCCGGTGAAGCACTACTCCTCGGGGATGTTTGTGCGCCTGGGCTTCTCCGTGGCCGTTCATACCGACCCGGAGATTCTGCTGGTGGACGAGGTGCTGGCGGTGGGGGATGCGGCCTTCCAGCGCAAGTGCCTTCAGCGAATCCGTGAGATGCAGGAGGAAGGGGTCACTATTTTGTTTGTCTCCCATGCCTTGGATCAGATCCGGCGTCTGTGCCATCGCGTGCTCTGGCTTCAGGACGGGCATCTATCTGCAGAAGGTGATCCAGAAGAGGTGACTCGGGCCTATTTGGGCAATTCTCTTATCAGGAAGCAACTGCATATGTATCGTATGGGCACCGGAGAGGTAGAAATCACAGGTGCCAAGACCTTAGATGCCACTGGACAAGAATGTGCTGCGTTTTTAAGCGGCTCCAGGTTCATTGTCCGTATTGATTATCGTTGCCATCAACCCGTGGATCATCTTGCCTTCGGACTCAGCATTTATGCTGAAGATGGCACCTGGGTCACCAGTCCAAATTCAATTCTGCAGAGTGAGCAGATTGAGGTGAAGCAGCAGGGCAGTGTCTACTACGTTGTGGACTCGCTGCCCCTGAAGGCAGGTACCTATCATGTCACGGTCGCTGTGTTTGACGGATCCGCTGCTCCTCTTTATTTACCCTATGATCACATCACCCATGCCTGCCACTTTATTGTGGTGGAGAGGGAAAGGCCAATGCCACAGGATGGCCTGATAGAGTTTCCTCATCGCTGGTTGGATGAGCAAGGATGGGATAGATTGATGGGTACAAGTAGGGTCGTGCAATCCCTTTTGCCCTGAGAAACTTGAGGTGTGAAACCGATGGACACGCAAAGACTGCCTCTTCTACGGGAGCATGATTTTCCTTCCTCAGTACCCCTAGTGGGGCCGCTCATCCGGTTGGTTCGCCGTTTTTTATATTGGCTAACGGCCAAATGGGCTGTGTGGTTCCTGATCCAACAGCAAAACCAAATCAACCAGATAATTGGAAACTGGCTTCGCGAGCAGGAATCGTTGCTGCGTGAGCAGGAATCGTTGCTGCGTGAGCAGGAATCATTGCTAATTGATCTGAACCGGGATTTAACATTACTGGCCCGCACAGTTGCCGAAATTGAAATCCGCCAGCGCTATCTGGCAAAAAGTGTAGAAGCCAATCGCGCTGCCGATCAAACGAAACGGGATGCATGAGCATATGCTGGTGACTGACCGGTTGAGTATCGCGTGCATCAGCCCGCTTAATCCCCTCCGGAGCGGCATTTCTGATTACACCGAGGCGCTCTTACCGTTTCTGGCCGAGTTTTTTGATTTGACTTTATACAGCGATTGCGGTGTTCCCGCTAATCCGTTAATTGCCGAGCAATTCCCGGTATATCCTGTCTCGGATTTATATAAACATCATTTGCGGCATGATTTGCGGCTGTACCAAATCGGCAATAGCCCTCACCACCAGAGTGCCTTTGAGGCACTCAGGACTTTGCCGGGGGTTATTGTCCTGCATGAGCCGTTCCTTCATCACGGTCTTTACTATAGTTCACCGTTACATTACCGCCGCGAGTTGTTCTATGAGTTGGGAATACCGGATTGGGCACGTCTCAAATACATGGAACAGGCTCTGATGAATGATGACCGTCAGGCGCTGATGGATATCCCAATGATCGGCAGAATTGTGGATTCCAGCCTGGGCATTCTGGTACACTCTCAAGCGGCGCGTCGGATCGTAGAGACACGCCGTGCCAAATCTGCATTTTGCCGGCCCCGCCTTCCCAAAATTATGGTGGTTGCACAGCCCATGTCTGTGCCGGATTCCGACGAGATGCCTGAATGTCGTGCCAGGTTTGGGTTACCCCAAGATGCTCTTATTTTTGGAATGGCAGGGTTTATTCATCCGGTCAAAGAACCTTATCTGGCACTTCAGGCCTTTGCGCGCCTTCGGTTGGATTTCCCTCAGGCTCTGTTCTTATTCGTTGGGGAGGTTTTGCAGGAAACGGGGGATCTCCTCGCATTCGCCAGAGATTTAGGGCTGGCCGACAAAGTGATAATCCTGGGACGAGTAGAGCCCCTGGAGCGCCTGCATCAGGCTATAAGTGCCTGTGATGTGATCCTCAATTTGCGTCGGGCCACCATTGGAGAAACTTCAGCCATTGCCTTGCGTGCGATGGCTTTGGGAAAGCCTATCATCGTACGGAATATAGGTTGGTTTGGCGAACTACCGGATGAAACCTGTGTAAAGATAGGGCCTGAAGATGGCGTTGAGGAGTTGGCTGCTGTAATGAGGGCTTTGGCGATTTCTCCGGAGATGCGACTCCGCTTGGGACAGGAGGCCCGACGTTACGTTGAGCGCGAATGCGATCCCCGCCGGGTTGCCCGCCAGTACGCCGAGTTCCTCTGGGATGTTTATTTATCCATTGGTCAATCACGGGTTTGAGATGGTGACAGTCATTCTGCTCCTCTTGGTCTGCATCTGGACAGGGTATGGAGTGTCTCGCCTGATAGGACCCCGGCGTGCAAAGGTGGATCCTTTAGGCGGCCTTTTTGCCTTCGCTTTGACCGGTATTCTCCTTACCGGTTGGGTCGCTCTGGTGATGGCCGAGGCGGGATGCTTCTCAGCGAGCGTCCTTCTTATTGGCAATATTGTGGTTGGCCTCGTGGGATGTTTGATTGGGCAACGCAGGAAAGCACACTGGGAATGGGAAAATCTGTGGTGGGGCGAACCTGTTCTGATTGGTCTGCTGATGATGAGCTTGCTCTATTTCCGCCCTCACGAGTTCATTTTCGGAGGGGCTGATGCGGGTGTGTACGTGAACCTGGGGGCTAATATCGCCCGTACCGGGAAATGGCTAATCCATATCCCGGAACTGGCGGCGCTTCCTCGGGAAGCGTATCCGATGTTCTTCCGCGAACACCCTCCATACTTCGTCCCCCGGTACAATTATCTCCCAGGCTTCTATGTCCCCGATAGCGGCGCCCAGACGGTCATCCCGCAGTTTTACCCCCTGCATCCGGTCTGGCTGGCCATTGCTCACGGCATCGGAGGAATATGGGCCAACCTGTATATGACGCCCCTGTGGGGTATGCTGGGGGTGCTGGCTTTCTACTTCGCTGTCCGGGAGGCTTTTGATCGCCGTCTGGCTGCTGTGGCGGCGACCTTGCTCGCTTTGACGCCGACCCAGGTCTGGTTTGCCCGCTATCCGACATCGGAAGTGTTGACCCAGTTCCTATTGTTCGGAGGCCTCTGGGCTTTCGCCCGTTACGAGCGCGATGGCGAAGGGTGGGCCGCGGTTCTGGCTGGTGTTGCCCTGGGGGAGGTGATGCTGGCCCGGATTGATACGTATTTCCTGATAGGTGTACTACCCGCCTACGCAGCGTACTTACGGTTACGGCGCCAGTTGAACCGACGGTTCTGGTGGTTCGCAGGGCCAATGCTGGTACTTATGCTCCACTCGCTCCTGCATGCCAGGTTCCAGGGATGGCCTTATTTTTATAACGTCTATCTGGCCGGACATGCCTTCACGCCTGCACGTCTATCTCTGATGGCAGGCGGATTGGTGATTCTGGGAGTGATTTTTTCCCTTGCGGACCGGGTGGTCACACGTCCCAATGGTTGGGTACGCCTGGCCCGTATCCGGCGGGTCGGGCTGTATGTGGTTGCCGTTATGCTGGTGTTCCTGGCGGCTTACGCCTATTTCCTTCGCCCGCTCCAGGCGGATCCTACCCGTGCTTCTCCCTACTGGTATGGTGGGAATACCATTCCGGATGTGGAGCCTTACAATATGGTGCGGCTGGGCTGGTATCTCTCCCGCCCTGGCCTGGCGCTGGGCGTATTGGGGATAGCAGCCATTTTGGGCTGGAAGGTCAACAGGCGTAACTGGATGATCATAGGAATTGGCCTCTTCTTCTCCGTCCTGTTCTTATATAGAACCTTCAACAACCCTCACCACGTGTATGTGATGCGCCGATATGTCCCGGCGGTGATTCCCACCATCGCTCTGGGGATCGCCTACGCCGCGTTGTTGCCAGCGAACTGGCGACGCATCGGGGAGGTGGCGTCAGTGGGATTGGTGGTGGCGCTGGCTGGCCTGATGGTGTGTAAAGGACAGGTGATGATTCCCCAGGTAGACTATCGGGGCGCGGTGGAGCAATTCCGTCGCTTTGCAGAGTTGGTCCCCCAGGATGCCGTTGTGCTCTTCAACGACGACGAACCGGTTGGCGCGGCCGGGGTTTTTGGAACGCCGTTGGCCTTCCTGGAAGGGCGCACAGTGCTGGACCTGCGTGAGGATCACCTGGACCTTGGCCTTCTGGACGTTCTGGTAGAGGGCTGGCAGGCCGCTGGGCGACCGGTAGTCGTTGTGGAGGGCTCATCTCCGGTCGGCGGTCTGTGTGGGCGATGGGAATGCCGGCCTTTGGGCCATTTCCAGTTTGACCTGCGGGTTCTGGAGCATTCTTACGACCACTGGCCTACGCAAGTGGTGGAGTATAAGCCGAAACTGGAAGCCTATCTTGTGGTGCAAATGCGTGAATAAGCCATTGGAGGAAACCGCCTATGGAGAGCAAG
>Ga0209162_1003484_pt1 | contig 12658 bp, 8 predicted proteins | sample YNPNPMetaG_FD_187121 | JGI IMG/M metagenome (GOLD analysis project Ga0209162, IMG submission 187121) | Anoxygenic and chlorotrophic microbial mat microbial communities from Yellowstone National Park, USA - YNP NP MetaG (SPAdes) (version 2) ...
CCGCCGTTGATCCCTGCCACAGACCTGCGAGGTACATCTATCCCCCATTCGTGAAGAGCGCGACGTATCCGCTCACAGCACCTTTTCCTCCCGCAGCAGCTCGGCCAGCCGCCGCCCCGCTTCCTCAGGCGAATCCGCTTCCACCAGGCGGCAGCGGCGCTCCCGCGAGGGCGACTCCAGAGCGAGGAGCTCCAGACGCACCTCCGAAGCCGGGTCCATCCCCAGCTCCCTTAGGGAGAGCTCCTCCACCGGCAGCGCCTTTGCCTGCTTAATAGCCATGAGGCTGGGGTAGCGAAGGTCCCCCACCTCGTGGCTCACGGTCACCAGGGCGGGCAACTCCGCCTCGTATACCGCGTACCCGTCCGGGAGCACCGACTCCACCCGCACCCTCCCTCCGTCCACCTCCACGCTGCGGGCGAAGGGTACGGCGGGGAGGCCCAGCATCGCCGCCAGCGACAGGCCCACCAGGCCGGCATTGGTGTCCGCCGCCTGCCTCCCGGTGAGGATGAGGTCGAAGCCGCCCAGCTTCCGCACCGCTTCCGCCAGCAGGGCGGCGGTGGCGTACGAGTCCAGCTTCTCGCGGTCGCAGGCGGGATCGTCCAGCAGCACCAGGCGGTCCGCCCCCGAGGCCAGGGCCTTGAGCATCACCGCCCTGGAGAGCCCGCTCCCCACCGAGAGCAGGGTGATGGAGCCTCCGTGCCGCTCTTTAAGGCGGATGGCCGCCTCCAGGGCGTTCTCGTCGAAGGGCGACACCACCGGGGGGATGCCTCTGGGAACTACCCTCTTGTTCGCCGGGTCCACCTCGAAGGCGGAGGGCGGCCCCTCGGGATCGGGGACCTGCTTCAGGCAGACCAAAATGTTCAGCTCGCCCATGTCCATCACCCCTCCAGCAGCTCCCGCAGGCGCGCGGTGAAGGCGGGCATCACCTGCTGCCACTCCCCTACCACCCCGTAATCGGATACCTTGAATATGTAGGCCTCGGGGTCCTTGTTCACCGCCACGATCACCCGCGAATCCCCCATGCCCGAGAGGTGCTGGCTGGAACCGGATATGGCCACGGCCATGTAAACCTCGGGGGCGACGATGCGCCCGGTGATCCCCACCTGAGCCGTGGAGGGGAACCACCCCGCGTCCACCGGGGGACGGGAGGCCCCCACCGCCCCCCTGAGCAAACGGGCCAGTTCGCGCAGGATCTCAAATCCCTCGGGGCCGCCCATGCCCCGGCCTCCCGATACCACGAACCTGGCCTCCTCCAGGCGCACCTCCTCGCCCTCCTCGCGCACCCTCTCCATCAGCGCGGCGCAGGAGGAAGGCCGCTCCGGCTCCACCTTCAAGACCTCAGGTGAGATGCCTGCCCGGGGCTCCGGGGACTTGCCTGCCCCCGCGCGCACCGTCACCACCGCCGCATCCGTGCGGGGGGCGAAAGTGGCGAGGGCGTTTCCGCCGTAGACCGGCTTGGTGCACAGGAGCCTGCCCTCCCTCATCTCCAACCGGACCGCGTCAGTCACCGTGGCGGCGGAAAGTGAGTGCCCCAGCCTGGCGGCGACGTCCTGCCCCAGGGGCGTGTGCCCCAGCAGGATCACCGCCGGACCGGCCTCCGCGGCCACCGCCACGAGGGCCGCCGCCAGGGAGGTGGCATCGTCACCGTCCGCCCCCGGCACCTCCGCCAGGAAGACGGCCTCGGCGCCGGCTTCTCCCAGACGCCGTGCCTCCTCCTCTGAAGCCCCCACCGCGGCCGCCTGCAGTTGTCTCCCGGAGGAAGCGGACAGTTCAGCACCCAGGCCGAGGAGCTCCAGGACGGTCCCTGGAGGATCCCCAATCCTTCCTCCCAGCAGGCAGGCCAAGATCCCGCCACGTGACGCCATGGGCCACCTCCCGCATCGCAACGCCGATGACTGACCAACGCAGTACGACAACGATTCTAATACTTTTCTGACGATAAGTCATCTTTTTTGGACGATTTTTCCACGATTTTTTTCCGCTGTTCTCTCTCAAAGCACCCGGGCGTGCCCGAGCAGCTTTTTACAGGCCTCGTCCCGCGTGATCCGCGCTTCGCGGGTTGCAGCATCCCGAAAGATCGGTATGGCCTCTTGCCGCCGCCAAGCCTGAGAATCAAAGCGCTAATGCCATCGTAGTACTTGACTTCCCCGGACCCGCTGCGTTCAAAGCCGCGGGGAACCTGCGGCGTTTCTTCCCCATCGTATAGGAACGTCAGTATAAATCGTTATGGGAGATGGGAAAATCACATCATAGGGCCCCGCGGCCCGAAGGAAATCAATCTGAGGATATCATGGCCTTATCGGCGGTTCTCACCGGGTCGTGGCGAGAAGAGGGTGAGGGAAGGGAGTGATGGACATGGAGCGGTCTTGTAAACCGATAGCCTTCGCTGCTGCCCTGCTTATCACCGCCGCCCTGCTCACCACCTGGGGATGCGGAAGCGGCGGAGGCGCGAGCGGCGGGGGTGGGGCCGGCGGAGGCGAGGGCCCGGGCACGCCCCCACCGGCCGGGAGTGCGGAGAGGGGAGCGGATATGCGCGGAACCATCGAGAGCACCGCGCCCTTCCGGCCGGCGCCGGGCAGCGACATCCTCGCCGTGTACGTTGTCACCGCCCTCCCGGGGACGCCCAGCCCCTGCGACCGCGTCTCCGTCACTGTGACCCGCTCCACCCGCATCCTGGAGGGCGATTCCAGAGAGGCGGGGCGGGAGGTCGAACTCAACCGCCTCGGCCCGGGGACGCTCGTGGACGTATGGTTCGCCGGGCCACTCGCCGAATCCTATCCAGCCCAGGGTGCGGCCGAGACCATCCTGGTCCTGCCGGACGGAACGGAAATCCGCGTGGACGACATCGAGTCCGTCAGAAACAGGCACACCGGCGAGCTGATGGCCATCCCCGGAGTGGTGGGGGTGGGCATCGGGGAGGAAGGCGGGGTGCCCTGCATCGTGGTGATGCTCGCGGACGATTCGCCCGAAGCCAGGGAAAAGATTCCTGCCGTGTTGGAGGGATTCAAGGTCGAGGTGGCGGTCACCGGAGAGATCCGGCCCTTCTGAAGGGAGCCTGCCGAGAGCTTGGTGAAGGAAACAGCGCCCTTTATGCTGTCTTACGCGCCAATTTCTGAGCACGGAGCGCCCACCGTTCTCGGAAAAGTGACGGCGATCAGCTGTCCCCCTTCCGCCTCCTCCCCTTCGTGCCCATAAAGACAAAGGGGCCGCGCCCCGCGCGGCCCCATGTCATCCTCTTATGCCGTATTTACTCGTTTCGCCCAGCTTCAGACCCCCGGAGGAGGCGGAGGCGGAGGCGGCTGGTAGCCCTGCGGCGGAGGCGGAGGCGGCTGGTAGCCCTGCTGAGGCGGATAAACCTGCTGGGTCGGGTAACCCTGCTGGGGCGGGTAGTAGCCGGGGGCTGCCTGGTAAGCGGCCGCCGGCTGGTAGTACTGCACCGGCTGGCCGTTGCCGATGACGTACATGGCGATGAAGTTGACTATGGGGATGATGGTCAGGATGCCCCACCAGCTCTCTTTCCCCATCCTCTCGGCCAGGGCCATGAAGGCGATGACCTGCATCACCGCCCCCACGATACCGCATACGAAGGAGCCGACTATCATGATGACGATGAAGGTCGTGTCCTTTCCGGCAAGCTCGCCCAACATGTATATCTGGGCGATGGGAACCCAGGCCATCCAGTTCTTGTCGTAGTTCATCTTCTTGCCGATGCGGTAGAGCAGCCAGCAGTAGAGGACGTAGAAGGCGATCGCCAAGAGGAAGATCAACAGGATGATCCCCGCGGCCAGCCCCCCTTCCGCCTCGTAATGGTATTCAGCGGCCGCCCGCGCCAAGCCCACAAGTCCGACCATCTCCCACCAACGCCTTTCATCGTTCCGATAGTCTTTCGCAGCGACAGGCAGATTATACCACAAACGGCGAGCGCCCTGACCAACAAGGCCGTGGCCCGGAATATTGCTGTATCATTGAGGAAGCGGCTGCTGGCGAGGTCCGGCATTTTCCGGCCGGGAGATAAAAGGAGGGGCAGGATGAGAGCGCTGGTCTTCGAGTACAGCATCCCCAGGTACCTGCTCACGGGGGCTTTGTCCAAGCGCCGACCCCAGGTTCTCTTCTCACGGCTGGCCCCGGTGCGGGTGCGCGAGGTGCCCGACCCGGTGCTGCCCGGCCCGGAATGGGCGCTCGTCCGGCCGCGGCTAGCCACCCTCTGCGGCAGCGACATGAGCATCATCACCTGCCACGAGAGCCTGACCCTGCAGCCCTTCGCCTCCTACCCCTTCGTGCTGGGCCACGAGGTCTGCGGAGAGATCGCCGCGCTGGGCGAGGCGGTGGAGGGCTTCGCGGTGGGAGATAGGGTGACGGTGATGCCCATGCTCTCCTGCCGGCAGCGCGGCATCCATCCTCCCTGCCGCATGTGCGCCCGCGGCCGCTTCCAGCTGTGCGAGAACTTCACCGAGGGCGCCCTGGCCCCGGGGATGTTCGAGGGCTCCAACGCCGACTGCCCCGGCTTCATCAGCGAGATGGGGGTGGCCCACACCTCGCAGCTCTACAGGGTGCCGGAGGGGGTTTCCGACGAGAACGCCGTCCTCACCGAGCCCTTCTCCACCGCCCTGCACATGGTGGTGAACACCCCCCTGCGGGGGGACGAGACGGTACTGGTCTTCGGCTGCGGGGTGATGGGGCTGTGCACGGTGGCCGCGGTGAGGGCCCTTTATCCCGGCTGCCGCCTGCTGGCCGCGGAGATCGATCCCTTCCACTCCGAGCTGGCGAGGAACATGGGGGTGGAGGAGGTGGTTAAGCCGGGCGGCAAGGATTTTTACCGGCGCGTGGCCGAGCTCACCGGGGCCAAGATGTTCACCCCGCTCATGGCCAAACCCCTGCTGGTCGGCGGGGTGGACGCGGTCTTCGACGCGGTGGGCAACACCGAGACGGTGGAGGCCTCCCTGCGCGTGCTGGCCAACGGCGGTTTTTACAACATGTTAGGAATCGGCAATCCCGGGAAGATCGACTGGACCCCGGTTTGGTTGAAAGAGCTGATCATCCAGGGCATCTACGGGTACCAGCTCGAGGACTGGCGGGGCGAGAGGATCCACGACTTCCACCTGGCCCTGCGTCTCTTCGAGAGCGGGGCGGTGGACCTCTCCCACCTGGTCACCCACCGCTTCACCCTGGAGCAGTGGGAAGAGGCCCTGCGCGTGGCCTTGAACAAAGGAACCCACCGGGCCGTCAAAGTGGCCTTCACCCCCTCTTCAACCGGGGCCAGGCACCAAAACTTCAATTCTTGCTAGGTGGGATCAGACCCCGCTCCCGCTACACCCTGGCCACCGCCTTTCGCGGACACCGCCGCGATGATCTCCGCGGCCGCCCCTATCGCCCCTTCCGCATCCTTGCGGCTGAAGGATTCGGACGGTATCCCGCCGGGGAGCCCGTTGGAGGGCGGGGTCAAGTCTCCGTTGACTCATTTAAACCAAAGTTCCACCCGGAATAACCCCAGATAACAGCAATAAAGCCCAGCATACACGGCGTTCTTTATCTTCATATTATTGCAATAAGTAGCCACTAATATATAATTCCTACTTGACATATGAATATTTATATGCTATTAAACAAAGTATGGCACGGAGAGAAGGGGCTGTACACGTAGCCACTACCAGGCGGAAATACGGGGATAGGGTCTACGAGACCCACCTCCTCAGGAGGACCTATCGCGAGGGTTCAAAGGTCAAGCACGAGACGCTCGGGAACATCTCCCACCTCCCTGCGCACGTGATAGAGATGATCAGGCTCGCCCTGCGGGGGGAGGCCTTCCTGCCCGCGGGCTCGAGCCTGGAGATAGTGCGCAGCCTCCCCCACGGGCACGTGGCCTGTGTGCTGGGCACCATGCGCAGGCTCGGCCTCGAGAACATCATCGCCTCCCGGCCCTCCCGGGAGCGCGACCTGGTGGCGGCGATGGTGGCCGGGCGCATCCTAGAGCCCTCCTCCAAGCTGGCCTGCGCGCGCGCCCTCGACCCCGAGACCGCCACCTCCACCCTGGGGGAGGAGCTCGGGGTGGCCGGGGCATCGGAGGACGACCTCTACCGCGCCATGGACTGGCTTTGCGCCAGGCAGGCAAGGATCGAGGGCAAGCTCTCCAGGCGGCATCTTGAAGAGGGCTCCCTGGTCCTCTACGACGTCTCCTCCAGCTACTATACGGGCTCTTCCTGCCCCCTGGCGGACTTCGGGCACTCCCGGGACGGCAGGAAGGGCTTTCCCCAGATCAACTACGGGCTCCTCTGCAGCCGCTCCGGCATCCCCGTGGCGGTGGAGGTCTTTGAGGGGAACGTGGGCGATCCCTCCACCCTGGCCTCGGCCATCGCCAAGATACGCTCCCGCTTCGAGCTCGAAAGCGTGGTCTTGGTCGGAGACCGCGGGCTTATCACCAGCGCCCGCATAAAAGAGGAGCTTCAGGGCATAGAGGGCCTCAAGTGGATAACCGCGCTCAAGGCGCCCGCCATCCGCAGGCTGGCCGAGGAGGGGGCGATCCAGCCCTCCCTCTTCGATGCAACCGACCTCGCGGAGATATCCTCTCCCGACTATCCCGGCGAGCGCCTGATCGCCTGCCGCAACCCCTTCCTCGCCTCGGACAGGGCGCGCACGAGGTGCGAGCTGCTCGCGGCCACCGAGGCCGAGCTTGAAAAGATCGTTCAGGCGACCAAAAGGAGCAAGCGGCCCCTGCGGGGCAAGGACAAGATAGCCCTGCGTGTGGGCAGGGTGATAGACCGCTTCCGGGTCGCCAAGCACTTCAAGCTGACCATCACCGAGGAGGCCTTCTCCTTCGAGCGCGACGAGAAAAGGATAGCGGAGGAGGCGGCCCTGGACGGCATCTACGTCATCCGCACCTCGGTCCCCGCGCAAAAGTCCTCTGCGGAGGAGGCGGTGCGGGCCTACAAGGACCTCTCCCGCGTGGAGCAGGCCTTCCGCTGCCTGAAGACGGTGGACTTAAAGGTAAGGCCCATCGGCCACCGCAGGCCCGACCGGGTGAGGGCCCACGTCTTCATCTGCATGCTGGCCTACTACGTGGAGTGGCACATGCGCAAAAGCCTGGCCCCCATGCTCTTCGACGAGGAGGAGAGGGAGCTGGCGGAGGCGCTGCGCGCCTCGGTGGTGGCTCCCGCCGTAAGGACGCCTTCGGCAAAGCGCAAGGCGGCGAGCAAAAGATCCGAGGACGGTCTGCCCGTGCACAGCTTCCAGACCCTGCTGGCGGACCTCCGCACCATCGCCAAGAACCGCATCCGCCCGCTCGATCAGGAAGGCTCCGCAGCCTTCGCCTTCGACCTCATCACCACGCCGACCCCTCTCCAGAGAAAGGCCCTCGATCTCCTGGGCGTACCCCTTGCCCTGTAGCCAGAACCGCCACAACCACAGCGGGGCATAAGTCCAGTATGAGTGCGGATAATGAGGTTATTTTATGGAGGAACTTTGGTTTAATCGGCATCATCGAGTTGGTTTTCCGATTATGGATGCTGCAGTGGGCTATAACGCCGAAGAGAGGTCGCCATGCGCCGTTTCAAAGCCGCCGTCAAGCCGGGACCGGGGGGCTCTTTCGCCACGTTCGTGTTCCTTTCCCTGCTGTTGCTCGTTTTGACGCAACCGACCGTCCTCGCCGCGAATGCGGGAGGGCCGTCCGCGTCGCCGCCCTCGCGTGCCTCGGTCCCCCTGCCGCCGGAACCCTCCTACGGGGAGGCGCAGACCTGGTACCTGGCCGAGGGCTACACCGGGGGTGACTTCGACACCTGGGTGCTGGTGCAAAACCCGGGGGTGGACACCGCCCACGTCACCTTCGACTTCCAGCTCCCGCCGGGGTCCTCCGCCCCCTCCTTCGAGTTCGACCTCCCCGGCCATTCACGGCAGTCCTTCCACCTCGACGACTTCGACGGCCTCTCCGACACCGACGTCTCCACCAGGGTGACCTCGGACCGGCCGGTGATGGTGGAGCGGGCCATGTATTTCAGCTACAACGGCAAGGCGGGAGGCCACGACTCCGCGGGAGTCAAGTATCCTTCCAATATATGGTATCTAGCCGAGGGCTACACCGGGGGTGACTTCGACACCTGGGTGCTGGTGCAGAACCCGGGCGGCGCCAACGCCCACGTGACCCTGGAGTTTCAATTGCCCCCGGGGATGAGCGCCGATCCCTACAGCTTCGATCTCCCCGCCGGCACCCGCAAGTCCATACACCTCGACGACCTACCGGGGCTCTCCGCGACCGACGTCTCCACCAAGGTGGTCGCGAACCTGCCGGTGGTGGCAGAGCGGGCCATGTACTTCGACTACGAGGGACGGCAGGGAGGCCATGATTCCATCGGGGTGGTGAGCCCTTCCACCCGCTGGTTCCTGGCCGAGGGCTACACCGGGGGCGACTTCGACACCTGGGTGTTGGTGCAGAACCCGGGCGACGACACCGCCCACGTCACCTTCGACTTCCAGCTCCCGCCGGGGTCCTCCGCCCCCTCCTTCGAGTTCGACCTCCCGGGGCGCACGAGGCAGTCCTTCCACCTGGATATCTTCGACGGCCTCTCCGACACCGACGTCTCCACCACCGTTACCTCGGACCTTCCGGTGGTGGCGGAACGGGCCATGTATTTCAACTACTACGGCAAGACCGACGGCCACGACTCCGCGGGGGTGGATTTCCCCTCCGATACCTGGTACCTGGCCGAGGGCTACACCGGGGGCGACTTCGACACCTGGGTGCTGGTGCAGAACCCCGGACAGGAGACCAAGCACGTCGTCTTCGACTTCCAGCTCCCGCCGGGGTCCTCCGCCCCCTCCTTCGAGTTCGACCTCCCGGGCGGCACGCGGCGCTCCTTCCACCTCGACGATTTCGACGGCCTGGCGGACACCGACGTGTCCACCAAGGTCACCGCCGACGGGCTGGTGGTGGTGGAGCGGGCCATGTACTTCAACTACCAGGGGAAGGACGGCGGGCACTGCTCCGCGGGGTCCCTCTACGAGCCCCCCATCATCCCCGACACCACCAAGGTGCTGGGAGCGGCGGAGCTGGATCACCTGGCCGGCGCGGCCAAGTCCGGCGACGGCAAGCGGCTGGTGCTAACCTTCGACGCCAACGTGGGCGCCCTGCAGGGGATCGAGGCGGGTGACGTCATCGTGGGCGGCATCACCGCCAACACCCCCTACGGCATCCTGCAGAAGGTGGCGAGCGTGAACCGCGCCGGGGGGCAGGTGGTGTTGAACACGGTCTCCGCCTCCCTGGAGGAGGCGGTGTGGAGGGGTCACCTCTACCAGCCCCTCGACCTGGGCGCGGCGCGCGTGACTTCGACCAGAATCCTCGCCGAGGGGGTGGAGTTCCAGCCCGGCGGCGAGGCGGAGGCGGGCGACTTCCGTGACGCCGCCCACATGGAGCTTCCCTTCACCTACAACTTCAATAACGTGAAGCTGGGCAGCGACCCCAACTACGTGCTCCTCAACGGCAAGGTGGGGCTGACCTTCAAGGCCGACTTCAACGTGGACATCGACGTCTCCTGGCCCTCCCTGGATGACCTGCTGGAGGGCGACGTGGTACCCGAGGTGGATCTCAAGAGCGTGGACTTCGGGGTGACGGCGGAGGAGGAGGTGGACATCAGGGCCACCGCCTCCGTGAGCAAGGCCATCGAGTACGAGGAGACCATCGTCGAACACGAGTTCGCCCCCATCGACGTGCAGATAGGCCCCGTCCCGGTCGTCCTCGTGCCCTACGTGGAGGTGCACGTGGGCGTGGACGGCTCGGTGTCGGCGGGGATCTCCTTCGGCGCGGTGCAGAGGGGGAGCGTTTACGCCGGCGCGGCCTACGACGGGTCGAGGTGGACCCCCAAGGCGGACAAGAGCTTCTCCTTCGATTGGACTCCCCCCAGCGGCAGCCTCGACGCCGACGTCAAGGTGTACGCGGGGCCGCAGTTCGGGATCAAGCTCTACGGCGTGTGCGGGCCGTACCTGAACCTCGAGCCATTCGTGCGCATGGTCATCAACACCGCCACCCCGCCCCTGTGGAGGGTCTACGTGGGCATCGAGGTGGACATCGGGGTGAAGGCGGGGGTCGAGCTGGAGTTCGAGGCCGACCTGGGCTGGTTCGGCACCTACGAGTGGGAATGGTCCCTGGAGCTCTTCGACGTGAAATGGGACGGCGCGCTATCGTGGGAGATGCTTTTGGCCAACGCGGTGAAGATAGACTCGCTCTCCCCCACCTCGGGCGCGGCGGGGACGGAGGTGACCGTCAAGGGCTCCGGCTTCGGGGACGCGCGCGAGAACGATTCCTACGTCAAGTTCGGCTCGGTGGCGGCGACCGAATACACTTCCTGGAAGGCCGGCGAGATCAAGTGCAAGGTGCCCGCGGGGGTCTCCGGCACCGTGCAGGTGCAGGTGGTCCACGTCTTCCATAGATGGGGACCGGTCGTCATCCAGGTGACCTCCAACGCCAAGAGCTTCAACGCCGGAGGCGGAGGAGGCGGCGGCACGGGTCCCGGGACCTGGGACCAACAGGCCGCCGGGACCACGGAGTACCTCAGCGGGGTGGACGCCCTCGACGCCAACCACGTGTGGGCGGTGGGGTCCCACGGCACCGTGCGTTTCTTCAACGGCTCCTCGTGGACGGGCCAGAGCAGCGGCACCACCCAGCCCCTCTACGACGTCTCCGCCGCGGACGCCACGCACGTGTGGGCGGTGGGGTACCATGGCACCATCCGCTTCTTCAACGGCTCCTCGTGGTCGGGCCAGAGCAGCGGCACCACCAACGACCTCAACGGCGTTTACGCCGCCGACGCCAGCCACGTGTGGGCGGTGGGCGCCGGAGGAACCATACGCTTCTTCAACGGCTCGTCGTGGAGCGACCAGTCCAGCGGCACCTCGGAGAATCTCTACAGCGTTGAGGGGCTGGATGCCAGCCACGTGTGGGCGGTGGGAGCCAACAATACCATGCTCTACTACAACGGCAGCGGCTGGAGCCCGGTGACCGGGGCGCCAGCCGACGACCTGGGCGACATCTGGGTCAAGGACGAGAACAACATCTGGGTCCTGGGCGTCAACCTGTACTATTACGACGGTTCCGGTTGGGAGACCCACGTGTCCGGCTGGACCGAGGGCCTGGTAAGCGTGGCCGGCCTGGAGACCGACCGCGTATGGACGGGAAGGTGGTACGGCGTGATCCACTTCTGGGACGGCTCCGACTGGGTGGTCCAGGACGTGGCCGACTCCGACGTGGATATCATGGACATCGACATCCTCGACCCCACCCACATGTGGGCGGTGGGCAAGGGCACCATCCTCTTCAACGACGGCACCTGATAAGAGGCGGGGGCGTGATGGGGGCGGGCGCGGGATCATCCCCGGGACGGCAGGCCATGCCCGCCGCGTCTCAACGGGAGTACCCATACCCGTATACACGTGAGCGATGGGGAAGCGGACGGCCGCGGGTCCTTCCGGGAAGAGCGGGCGGTCTCGCTCCTCCGGAACTTCGGTTTAAAGAAGGGGCAACTGTGAACCGTGGACACAGGCACGCAGCTTCGACTGCGAGGCAGCGATGTCTGCGAGCGAGCATAAAAGGTGGTCCTCGAGTTCATCAAGGTAGTCGGGCCGGCCGTTGGCAAGGCTGCATCTCAATTGAGACCAGACCCCTTCACCCGGGTCCAACCCAGGGGCATAGGGAGGCAGGTACTCCAGATGCAGGCGGGGACGGGAACGCTCCAGGTCTTTCGCCACCTTCGCGCGTTGTAGGGTAGGACGAAGAGAAAGGAGAAGAGGATGGACGGGAACGCTCCAGGTCTTTCGCCACCTTCGCGCGGTGGGTGTTGCAGTTGTCCCAGACGACGATGAGGTGTCCGGGGATCATACGTAGAGGTTCGCGCAAAAAGCCCGCCGCGCCATCTGCGCGTATGTTTTCTCGAGAGATATTGAGGTAGGGGGACAGGTGCTTGCGCACCGGACTTACTGTAACTGCGGAGATGGCGCTCAGGCGGCCGTGCGAGAAGCGGTGGACGGTTGTCGGGGTCAACCCCACAGGCGCCCAGGTGCGCCTGACCGATGGAATAAGGAGAAAGCCCGATTCGTCTACGAAGGCTATGTGGGCTTGGAGCCTTTGGGCGTTTTTCTTGCCCTGGGCCAATCGTTCTTGACCCAGTCGGCAATCCTTTCCTCTGAGCGCTGAGAGGCCCCTCTCTCCGGCTTCTGGTGGCTCCAGCCCATCTGGTTGAGGAGCCTGCCGACGTGGTCGCGGTGGTAGCGTATGCCGAAGCGGCGCTCGATGACCTCGGACACGCGGGCGGTCGTCCACAGATCGGTGCGGTATCCCTCCTTGATGGGCCCCGCGAGAAGAACCTTTTCCAAGGCGCGCTTCTGCTTGTCGCTCAGCTTGGGCGGCCTGCCCGAAGCCTTCTTGACCTTCAGAGCCTCACTGCCGCCGGCCTCGCGCATGTTCCTCCACCGCATGACGGAAGAAGGTGCGCAATCGAGCAGCCTTGCGACTTCGTTCAAAGATCGGCCCTCATCGAGGAGTTCCAGCGCCCTATGCCGACGGTATTCCAATACTTCAGCAGACCCTGCGATTCGCATGATAGACACCACTTCCTGGCATCAATCATTTTGCATTACTTATGCAGTTGTCAATAATAGCTTTAATTTTTATCAAACCTAC
>Ga0209162_1003485_pt1 | contig 12653 bp, 9 predicted proteins | sample YNPNPMetaG_FD_187121 | JGI IMG/M metagenome (GOLD analysis project Ga0209162, IMG submission 187121) | Anoxygenic and chlorotrophic microbial mat microbial communities from Yellowstone National Park, USA - YNP NP MetaG (SPAdes) (version 2) ...
GTGCGGGGCTCCGCTTACACCGTTGGCGCTTCACTGATTACCCTGACTCTGGGTTTCCTGCGCTCAGTGCTCCTGGCCCGGTTGCTCTTGCCGGAGCACTTCGGCCTGGTAGCCCTGGCCCTCTTTTACATCGGACTGGCTGCCCAACTGCGAGGTCTGGGCCTGGACATGGCTCTTATCCACCGCCAGAACCCCGATGAATTGTTCCTGCGCACTTACTTTTCCCTGCGGCTGGAACTGGACCTGCTGGCCTTTGGGCTGTTGTTAGCCCTGATCCCTCTTCTCCAAAGAGCTTATCCTCAAATGCCAGGGTTGGGCTTGGTTCTGGCGGTATTGATTTTCGTGAACCTCCTATCCAATCTAAGTCAGGTTCAGGAGACGCTTATCCGCAAGAACCTGGCTTTCTCCCAACTGGCCATCACCGATGTGACCGCCTCGGTAACGATGACGATTGTGGCGCCGCTTCTGGCCTGGCTGGGCTGGGGAGTCTGGGCGCTGGTGGCCGAGCAACTCTCCGGCATCGGGATGCGCTTTCTCCTGACCTGGGGGCCGTTCCGGCAATGGAAGCCTGGGCTGGGTTGGGAAAAGCAAACGGCCCGCTGGTTCTGGGAGTACGGTAAGCCCACCTGGGTGGCGTCCAATCTGAGTTACCTCCTGGACCGTTTTGACGATTTCTGGATCGGCACGGCGCTGGGCAAGGTCCCTCTGGGGTTGTATTCCAGGGCCTACGAGTTTGCCCACTACCCTCGTCGGGTCCTGGCCAACCCACTGGTGACTGTCTTCACGCCGGTCTTTGCCCGCCTGCAAAACGACCGGCTGCGGCTCTCTCAGGCCTTTTTCCGCGCGGCCTACGTCATCCTGCGCAGCGGCTTCCTGGTGGCCGGGGCCTTCGGGCTGGTGATGCCGGAGTTTATCCACTACGTCATCGGCGACAAATGGCTGCCGATGCTGTGGACTTTTCGGCTGATGCTGGTGTATACAGTGCTGGACCCCATCCTTCTGCTGGTCGGAGGGCTGCTTCTGGCCGTGGGCCGCCCGCGGGAACTGCGCAACGCCACGGTGGTCCAGACCCTCTTTTTCATCCCTGCCGTCATCCTGGGGGCCTGGCTTGGGGGGATTAACGGCGTCGCACTGGCTGCAGACGGTATGCTCCTGATCGGAGCCTTCCGGCTTTACCGACCTCTGCGGCAGGCGGTGGATTTCTCTTTTAACCGGCTGGTGACCTGGCCCGCGCTGGCCCTGGCTACGGCCTGGGGCGGTGGGTTCCTGGCGGAGGTTTTCACCCAGGGAACGCCGATGGAAGTCCTGTTGCTTAAACTTGGGATCTTCGGCCTTCTCTTCGGCGGCTTTCTCCTCGGGGTGGAGAGAGCGGACCTGCTGGCCGGGATGCGGGAGTTGCGGAGGACGATATGAGAGCCCAGGACGGGCAGGCTGTGAGGGTGCTCTATTCCATCGGGAGCAAGTTTGGCGGTGGGGGGATTGGCACCACAGCCTATTACGGCGCCTTGGGGCTCTACCGCCATGGGATGCTTGGGCGCGTGCTCTGCGGCTCTTACAGGCTCGGCGAAATCCCCCCTGAGAAAATCCGCGCCGTGGGCTTGCCTGACCGGGCGCTGCGCAAACTGGCCAGCATGGATTCCAGCGGGTGGCTGTGGCACCTGCAGGCCGTGTTTTTTGACGCCTGGGCCTCCCGCCACCTGGAGCCCGCGGATGTCTTTCACGTCTGGGGCAACTATGGCCTGCGGAGCCTCCGCCGCGCACGGGAGATGGGAATGGTGACAGTGGTGGAGCGAGCCAGCGCCCATCCCGTTTATCAGGCCCGGCTACTGAAAGAGGAGTTTGCTCGCTGGGGCCTGCCTTTTCGCTCCTCTCAGGTTGTGATAGCCAGAGCCCTCGCTGAAATGACCCTGGCCGACTATATTCTCATCCCCTCGGACTTTGTGCGGCAGAGTTTTCTGGAAGAGGGGTTTCCGGAGGAGCGATTGATTCAAATCCCTTTTGGGGTAGATACCACTCGTTTTTGCCCTTCCGGAGCACCGGCCGCACGTCCTTTTCGGGCCCTATTCATGGGGCAGGTGGGCATACGCAAGGGGGTGCCCTATCTTCTGGAGGCCTGGCGGCGGCTGGGCTGGCGAGATGCGGAACTCTGGCTGGTGGGGCGGGTGTTGCCGGAGTGCCGGCCCATCCTGCAGCGCTACCCGGATTTGCCCGGCCTGCGTTTGATCGGCCATCTGGACGATCCGGTGGAGGCGTATCAGCAGGCTGACATCTTTGTCTTTCCCAGCGTTGAGGAGGGGAGCGCCCTGGTGACGTATGAGGCGCTGGCCTGTGGCCTGCCGGTGGTGACCACGCCCAATGCTGGCTCGGTGGTGCGGGATGGGGTGGAGGGGTTCATCGTGCCCATCCGGGAGGTGGAAGGCCTGGCCGCTGCGCTGGAGCGGCTGCGGGCTGATGAGCAGTTGCGGCGGGAGATGGGACGGGCAGCGCGGGCCAGGGCGGAGGAGTTCACGTGGGAGAGGTATGGAGAAAGCCTATCTCATTATCTGATGAGGATTGCATGATGAGGGTTTCGATTTTCACCGGCCTCGGCGAAATGAGCGTTGAGATCATCACCCATCAATTTGTGAGGGCTCTCTTGGCAATCGCAGGGGACAAGCTTAATGTTGAGATTTACCGTCCCCTAGACCTTTGGCGAAAACGCTTTGGTGACACGCCTTTTGGGAGGGTTGCATTTTACCTCGGGGTCGGTCTTCTGTATGGAATTGTCGCAAGAGGGAAACAAGGGACTATTAACCACGTCATGGATAATCGCTACGGACATTTGGTACATTTTCTTGATGTAGAGCGCACGGTCGTTACCTCTCATGGTGGTACACCCCGATCTTTCCACCACATTCTTGGTGTCCCATATCGCTTTCAATTGCGCTTCTTTGAATGGGCAACGCAAGGGATGCTAAAAGCCCGCAAGATTTTTATCGTCAGCTCATATTCAAAAAAAGAGCTCTTGCGTGATTACAAGGTTGATCCTGACAAGGTCCTCGTGCTATATCCTGGCGTAGCCCCTTATTTCTCCCCCCCATCTTTAGAACAGCGCAGGAAGGTACGTGCCTACTTGGGAATCGGTGAACAGGAATTTGTCCTTCTTCACGTTGGTCACAGTGGTCCTCGCAAGAACATCGAAGTAGTGCTTAAAGCATTGCCTATCTTGAGATCACGAGTTAATAGGCCCATTCTCTTCCTGCATGTTGGTCAAGATTTCACTTCTACTCAGAAGCAACTGATCAAGGAGCTCGACATCGCTGAAATGACCCGCGCTTGGTCGGCCATCCCTCATGAGTCATTGCCCCGGTTTTACCATGCCGCCGACCTGTTCGTCTTTCCTTCCTGGTATGAAGGATTTGGAATGCCGCTTATTGAAGCCATGGCCAGTGGTCTCCCAGTCGTATGCTCAGATTATGAGCTTTTCCATGAAGTTGCTGGGGATGCTGCTTTATTTTTCCCACCATTTGAACCATTAAGCTTGGCTGACATAGTGGAGGAAGTGTTAAACTCTGCTGAGTTATCACAGCAACTTACACAAGGAGGATTGCAACGAGCCGGTGTTTTCTCATGGCACAACTACGCAGCGCAGGTGTTAGAAGTCTACAATACAATTGTCCGAGGGGCGAGATGAACCGGCAAGTATACTGGCTGAGCAGTCTGTTCCTATCTCTGTGATTTATTTGGCCTTCCGTTATCCTGGAAACCTTCCCCGTGGCTGTATGTATACAATGACGAGTTCCGCGTGTGGAAGCCAGTCGCCCTAATTGACCTCGGATCTAAGTATTATGGACGGCTTCGCCCTCTTCACTTCTTATTGACTGATATGATGTTTGCAGTTGGTTATCAGGGATTGATACCTGGAAAGATGGTAAAAACATGCGAATTTCTATCATTATTCCCACCTACAACCGTAAAGACCTGCTTCGCCGTAGCCTGGCCGCTGCCACGAGCCAGGACTACCCCGACTATGAAGTAATTGTCGTGGACGACGGCTCCACCGACGGCACGGGGGAGATGGTGAGGCAGGAGTTTCCCCAGGTGCGCTACATACGGCAGGAGCCGAACCGCGGCCCGGCCGCCGCCCGCAACCGGGGGATAGAGGCCGCTACTAGCGAGATCATCGCCTTCACTGACGATGATTGCCTTTTGCCGCCGGATTTCCTCTCCCGCCTGGCCGATGGCTATCGCCGTTACCCGGAGGTGGCCGGCGTGGGCGGCTACCTGGAAGCCCCGGATGACCTGCTCCGCACCAACCCTTTCGCCCGCTACGAGGCCTATGTGACCCATCGGGTATATCGGGTCGGGCCGGAGGAATACCTGGGCGGCTTTGAGTGCCCGGCGGGGGGTACTAACTCTATGTCCTACCGCAAGGCCATATTGCTGGAAGTGGGGGGCTTTGATGAGACCTTTCCCTATGCCGCCGGCGAGGATGCGGACCTCAAGTGGCGGGTTGTCCAGCGAGGCTACCGGCTGCTCTATGTGCCGGCGAAGGTTGCCCATTTGCAACCCTATATCCTTCGCCACTTCTGGCGGCAGTACCGGCGGCACGGGCGCGGAGCAGTCCACTTTGAGCGCAAATACCGGGGGCGGCCGCCTTCGCCAGCGCGGTTGATTCTGCGGTTCGGCGCCCGCTGGGCCCGCTGGTTGCCGGACCTCCTGCGGCTTGGCCCCACGCTGGCCACAGTGAAACTCCTGGCCGAACTGGCCGATTGGTACGGACAAGTAGAGGAAGTGAGGCATCTGCGATGCCCATGAAGGTATCTTTGATCGTCGGAACTAGGCCGGAGGCTATCAAGATGGCCCCTGTGGCCTTGCAGATGCGTCAAATGCCTGACGCCTTCCACCCCATTCTGATTGCCACAGCCCAGCACCGCGAGATGCTGGACCAGGTTTTAACCCTCTTTGACTTGCAGCCGGACTACGACCTGAATGTGATGCGGCCTGATCAGAGCCCTTTTGAAGTGACGACCGGTGTGCTAACACGCCTGCAACCGGTTCTTCAGAAGGAGCGTCCCGATCTTGTGATGGTGCAGGGCGATACAACCTCTACTTTTACTGGGGCATTGGCTGCCTTCTATCTCAAGATTCCAGTTGCCCATGTAGAGGCCGGCTTGCGGACTTACAACAAATATCAGCCCTTTCCGGAGGAGATCAACCGACATCTGGTCTCTGTCTTAGCCGACTGGCACTTTGCGCCGACCGAGTGGGCCCGTGCCAATCTTCTGCGGGAAGGGATACCACCTGAGCGGATTTTTGTCACCGGCAACACCGTGGTAGATGCCCTGCAGATGATCCTGGCCCGCCCGGCACCACCCTTGCCGGATTTCGTGCTCAGACTGTCTCCCGAACAACGCCTGCTTTTGGTGACCGCCCACCGTCGCGAGAATTGGGGCCAGCCTTTGCGACATATTTGCCGTGCTTTACGAGCGTTGGCCCAACGTTTCCCTGAAGTTGTGATTGCCTTTTCCGTGCACCTGAATCCTAATGTTCAAAGCGTTGTGCGTCAGGAATTGCAGGGTATACCTCGCATCCATTTGCTGGAACCGATTGCCTACCCGGCCTTTGTCCATCTGATGGCCCGCTCATACTTTATCCTTACTGATTCCGGTGGCATTCAGGAGGAAGCCCCCTCGCTGAGCAAGCCGGTCCTGGTGTTACGGGAGGTGACCGAGCGACCGGAAGGGGTGGAGGCTGGGGTTTTGAAGGTGGTAGGCACCAACACCGAACGGATTGTGGCTGAGGCAACCCGGCTGCTGACAGACGAGGCAGCCTACCGCGAGATGGCCCAGCGTCGTAACCCGTATGGAGATGGGCATGCAGCGGAGCGAATCCTGGCGATCCTTCAGCGGGGTTGGGGATGCGAGTGGTGATGTTCTCCCACACTTATCTGCCGGCCCATTACAGGGGCAAACTGCGCTGGCTGGCTACTGAAGGCGGGGTAGACTTGATTTTAGTGGCTTTGCCGGTCCTCCGATTACCCACCGGCGTTCGGCTGCTTTTCGAGCAGAGTGAGGAGCCCTTTGCCATCCGTTTCCTGCAACCCCTGGCTTTTGCGGACCATAACATCTTGCGCCTCTATGCACCCCATTCTGTTGCGGCTCTGCTACGGGATACTCGCCCGGACATCGTCCACGCCGAGGCCGAACCTCAAAGCTTTACCTTGGGCTTGTTGGCCCTTTTCAAGCGCTTCTTCTTGTATCGGCTGGTTGCCTTCACCTGGGAAAATCTCTTTCGGCGGGGGCTGGGGCCTTTGCGTTGGGGCGAGCGCTTCTCCTTACGCCATGTGGATTGGATGATCGCCGGGAATCATGAGGCAGTAGAGGTAGTGCGCTGGCGCGGTTACGACGGACCGATTACAGTAATTCCTCAGGTGGGGCTTGACCCTGCCCACTTCTCTGGCCCAAAGCCTGACTCTGCCGACGCGTCGTTCCGCATCGGCTTTGTGGGACGGCTTGTGCCCGAGAAGGGGGTTCTGGACCTTTGGGAAGCCTTTTTGCCGCTGGCTGATCGGGCGATATTGGTGTTGATCGGAGAGGGCCCTCTCAGAGAAATCATCCAAAAGAAGGCCGTTGCGGCCGGGGTAGCACCTCGGGTGGAGATCCATGGTTTTGTGCCTTATGAGCAAATGCCCATGTGGCTGAAGAGGTTGGATGTGCTCGTGCTGCCGTCGCGCACCACAACCTTTTGGAAAGAGCAATTCGGCCATGTGCTGGCCGAGGCGATGTTAGCCGGTGTGCCAGTCATCGGCTCCGATTCGGGAGCCATTCCCGAAGTAATTGGTGATGCGGGCCTGTTGTTTCCGGAAGGAGACATTTCTGCCCTGCGCGAGCGACTTGCTTTCCTGATGGATCACCCCGAAGAGCGTCAGCGTCTGGCCGAGAGGGGACGACAGCGGGCTCTGGAGCGTTTCACCGATGCGGCTATTGGCCAAGCCACATTGCAGGTATATAAGCAGGTGATGGGATTGAGATGAAGGTTGCTCTGTTGCGCGATTTTGCGGAGGAGAAATGGCCGAGCATTGAGGTCTACGCTGATCGGCTGGCTCAGGGCCTGCGGAAGGTAGCGCCGGAGGTGGAAATTATAGAGGTCCAGCCACCAGCCTGGTCATGGCGTGACTGGCGGTTGCCGATGCTCTATGGCCGGAGCGCCTCCTTGCAGACCCTGGGCCTATACCTCTCCCGCTGGATCCGCTACCCCCTGGCTTTACGGAAGATACAGGCTGATGTGTATCACATCCTGGATAACAGCTACGGCCACCTGGCCTTCTTCCTGGATCCCCGGCGGACGGTGGTTACTTATCATAGTGGCGGATCCGGCCCTCCTAAATTATTGCGCCAGTGGAATCCGGAGGGGCCGTCTATGTGGTTGTTTGACCTGGCCTTTCGGGGAATGTTGCGGGCAGCACGCATCATCGCTGTAAGTCATTACGCCAAACGGGGGTTGTTGGCCGAGGCCAGTTACCCATCTGACCGCATCCATGTGGTTTATCACGGGATAGATGAGCGGTTCGGCCCTGCTACGGGCGATGAGCGCCAACAAGTGCGCCGGCAGTATTTGCAGCCAGGGGAAAAGGCACTGCTTCTCCACGTCGGCCACTGTGCGGCGCGGAAAAATGTGGGGGGGCTACTTCAGGCCATCGCGTTGCTGCGGCAGAGGGAGTTGAAAGTGCGCCTCTTGCAGGTCGGCGGTGTTTTCACATCGGCGCAACGCCATCTTATGGAAACGCTGGGGCTCCACGAGACCGTCACTCAAATCCCTTATGTCCCCAACGCTGAGTTGCCCGCCTTTTACAGGGCAGCCGATGTTTTTGTCTTCCCCTCATTCTATGAGGGGTTTGGCATTCCGCTGATTGAGTCCATGGCCTGCGGGACACCGGTTGTGTGTTCGGACTGGGAATTATTTCGCGAAGTGTGCGGGGATGCGGCGTTATTTGCGGATCCCAATAGCCCCGAGGCCCTTGCCAAAGCCATCGCTCAGGTACTGGAAGACCCGGCATTGGCCAGTGACCTCCGGGAGCGCGGCCTTCGGCGAGCCCGAGAGTTCACCTGGGAGCGGACTGCCCGAAGAACACTTGAAGTGTATCACCGAGTCTTGGAGGATAGAGTATGACAAGCATTCTCCTTTGGATGCGAGTGTTACGGTGGTATGCACTCCACAGCCCGGTTCAGCGGGGCACTTATCGCCTTGGTCTCTGGCTTTACCAGCACCTGCCGGTGCCAGATACAGAGGTCACGGTCACGCTGGACCGGACGTTATGGATTGTGCTACGCCCACGGGTTTGGGTTGACTATAACATCTACTGCCTGGGTTTGTATGAGGCCCCTTTGGCTCGCTTCTTTATCCGCTCCCTCCGATCAGACAGCGTGGTCCTGGATATCGGCGCTTATATTGGCCAATACACATTGCTGGCAGCCAAATATGCGCCGACGGGTCGCGTAATAGCCCTTGAGCCTCATCCCGAATCGTATCAGCGCTTGCTGGCCAATATTGCCCTGAACCGCCTCGGCAATGTCCAGGCCCTGAACCTGGCCGCGGGCCAAAGGGCTGAGCGTGTTCCCCTATTGCTGTCCGACCAACCTTCCAACAGCAGACTGTTTCCGACGGGCTGGCCAGATGTTAGAGTAGTTGATGTGGATGTAGTCCCTATGGACCAAATTGTGCGCGAAGTGGTGCTACCCCGGGTAGATGTAATGAAAATTGATGTGGAAGGAGCGGAGGGGCCTGTGTTGCGAGGAGCACACGAGACGTTATCCCGCTTTCATCCCATCGTTATTGTTGAACTGGACCGTGAGCGGGAGCGGGCTTTTGGGGATGAGCCGGAAGAGATTTTAGGTTATCTACGCGACCTGGGATATACTTTTTACGCCTTGAGGAAGCGCAAATTGATACCTTTAACGGGGTCGCCTGGAGAGTATGAGAATGTGGTCGGTTTGGCTGACTGCGAACAAGCAAGGTAATCGGATGAGGGGAAGATTTTACGTGCTGGGCTCATTCTGCCATCCCAAATCTTGGCCTGGTTGGAAAGCAGTGGGTGGTTTAAAATGTGTGGTATCGGAGGTTTATATCTACCCAACCGCACGCTAGATCCAGCACTCCTTCATCGCCTGAACAACACCCTCACCCACCGCGGCCCTGATGGCGAAGGCTACTTCACCGACGGCCCGGTCGGGCTGGCCATGCGCCGCCTGGCCATCATTGACCTCCAAACCGGCGACCAGCCCATCTTCAACGAGGACCGCACCGTCGCCGTCGTCTTTAACGGCGAAATCTACAACTACCGGGAACTGCGGGCCGAACTCCAGAAGCGAGGGCATCTCTTCTACACCCAGTCCGATACCGAGGTCCTGACCCACGGTTACGAGGAATGGGGCGACGATCTGCCCAGTCACCTCAACGGCATGTTCGCCTTTGCCCTGTGGGACGCCCAAAGGCAACGCCTCCTCCTGGCCCGCGACCACTTAGGCATCAAGCCCCTGTACTATGCCGAACTTCCCGGCAGCGGCCTGGCCTTCGCCTCCGAACTGAAGGGCCTTTTGCCGGTGAACGGCTGGCGTCGGGAGATAGACCCTTTGGCCCTGGACTGGTTCCTGGCGGCCCGCTATATCCCCGCCCCCCGCTCCATCTACCTGGGCGTCCGCAAACTTCCCCCGGCCTGCCGGCTGACGGTCGGAGTGAGGGAGCCACTGCGGATAGAACGCTACTGGGATTTTTCATTCGCCCCAGACGACACCGACGGCCAGGACTGGCCAGAGCGGCTGCGTGAGGCCCTCACCGCCGCGGTGCGCCGCCAGATGGTCGCCGATGTCCCCCTGGGGGCCTTCCTCTCCGGCGGCATTGACTCCAGCATCCTCGTCGGCCTGATGGCCCATATATCCGCGGAACCCGTGCGCACGTTCACCGTTGTCTTCCCCGGTTGGGGCACGCTGGACGAATCGGGCTATGCCCGTCAGGTGGCCGAACGCTTCGCCACCGCTCACACGGAGATTGCCGTGGAGGCCGACGTGGCGCGGGAATGGCCAGAACTGGCCCGCTGGCTGGACGAGCCCTTCGCCGACCCTGCCACCCTCCCCACCTGGCTGATGGCCCGCCAGACCCGTCAGCACGTCACTGTCGTACTCACCGGCGAGGGAGCCGATGAACTCTTCCAGGGCTACGGCTGGTATGGCTGGCCTCGTCCCCTGCCCCTTCCCGCTTTCTTGGCCCGTCCCCTCCGCAACCTGGCCCGACGGTCCCTGAGCGGACGCCGGGGGCGACACCGCCTGCTGGCTCTGCTGGCTCCCGATTTCGGCACCCTCTACGCCGAAAGCATCCTTTCCAGTGTTTCCCAGGCCGAGGAGCGGCTGGCCTGGTATCGCCCTGACTGGGAAGCCCGCCTGACAGCGATGGCCCCCATGGCCGACCTGAAAGATGCGCTGGCAACCCATCGCACTCCTTCCAGCAGTCTTATGCAAGAATTAGACCTCAAGGTCTGGCTGGAGGGGGATCCGCTGGTCAAGGCCGACCGGGCCACGATGCTGGCCTCGCTGGAGGCCCGGGTGCCTTTCCTGGACCGGGAGGTGGTAGAGTTAGCGGCGCGGATTCCACCCCATTGGCATCGCCGAGAAGGCCTAAGCAAATGGCTCCTGCGCCGGAGTTTCTCTGACTTACTGCCTGAAGAAATCGCTCAGCGACCCAAACACGCTTTTGAAGTGCCTGTTGGCAGTTGGCTGCGCGGCCCGCTGCGCCCTCCTCTGGAGCATGCCCTGGCCGACGCCTCCCCCCTGTGGCAGGTCTTGCGCCCCGAACCGATCCGAAGGATGATGCATCTCCATCTGGCGGGACGGCGCGACTATTCCCGCGAACTCTGGGCCCTCCTTCACCTGGCCTTCTGGTGGGAGACCTATGGCTGAGCCCGTCCTTTTCCTGGATCACGCTCCTGCCCTGGGTGGGGCGGAGCAAAGCCTGCTGTTGCTGCTCAAATACCTGGACCGTTCTCGCTGGCAACCTCATTTAGCCTGCGTGGGCGGGCCCCTGGCGGAGAAGGCAGCCGGTCTGGGGGTGTCGGTGTATCTCGTGCCCATGCCTCGGCTGCGCCGCTCGGCTCGTGCCCCGGTGGACTGGCTGCGTGGGGTGTGGGCCATTATGGGAGTCGCCAGAAGGACCGGCGCCCGCCTCCTTATCGCTAATACTGTCCGAGCGGCCCTTTACGCCGCACCGGCTGCCCGCCTCGTCCGCATTCCATTCATCTGGTACATGCGCGACTTCTGGCTCTCCGAATCCAGGCCCCGGCACTTCTGGGCAGATCGCTTGGGCAAACAACTTCTTTGTCGGGCAGCGACCAGAGTCATCGTCAACTCCCAGGCCACCGCCAGCCATCTTCCCTGCCGGGAAAGGGTGACGGTCGTCTACAACGGCATTGAGGTTGAGCAGTATGATCCAGGAATGGATGATCAGCCCTTCCGGGAACGCTACGGGATTCCCCGGCAGGCGCCGGTCGTGGGAATGGTGGGGCGGCTGCGTCCCTGGAAAGGGCAGGATCGCTTCCTGCGGGTGCTGGATCGGGTGCGAGAGGAGGCGCCGGAGGTCTGGGGGGTGGTGGTGGGAGGTACACCCCTGGGTGAGGGGGAGGCCTATCCGGAGCAACTCCGTCGGCTGGCCCGTGCCCTGGGGTTGGAAGATTGCCTGATTTTCACCGGCCATCTGGAGGATGTGCGCCCGGCACTGGCGGCGATGGATGTCTTTGTTCACCCAGGGGACCCGGAACCTTTCGGTCTGGTCAATATAGAGGCAATGGCCATGGGCAAACCTGTGGTCGCCTTTGCCCACGGAGCCCTGCCGGAAATCGTGGCCGATGGGGAGACAGGCCTGCTGGTGCAACCGGGGGATGAGAAGGCTATGACACAGGCAATCTTGACACTGCTACGGGACCCTGCGCGGCGGTATAGGATGGGGGCCGCTGGGCGGGAGCGCGCCCTCTCTTGCTTCACATCGGCTAAGATGGTCCAAGAGGTTAGCGCGATATTTGAAGGGGTTCTCCAATGAACATCTGTCTGGACCTCTCTCCCGTTGTCCACCAGAAGGCGGGACTGGCATCCTACGCCCGGGAACTGGCCGCACAACTGATACAGATAGACGCGGGGATTTCGTGGAGCGCGTTTCACTACGACCGCCACCCGCCCGTACCCCTACCTGCACCGCTGGACGCCTTGCCCAGGTATGGGGTTCCGTGGGGCGCCCACCGCTGGCGCCTGACGACCGCTCTCCGCCACTTCCTGGGCCTGAGCATGGACAGGTTCTTCGCAGGGGTGGATTTGTTCCACGCCACAGAGCACTTGCTTCCCCGCTTTTCCTCGGTCCGGACGGTCTTCACCCTCCACGACCTCATCTTCCTGTTTTATCCGGAGGCCCATAAACCCCTGAACCGCTGGTTTCTGACCCTGATGATGCCCCGCTTCCTGCGGGCAGCGGACGCGGTCATCGCTGTCTCCGAGTGCACCAAGCGGGATGCCATCCGCTTCTACGGCATCCCCGAGGAGAAAATCACCGTCATCTACGAAGGGGTGAACCCCCGCTTCTGCCCGGCCAGCCCGGAAGCCATCGCTGCCGTCCGCGCCCGCTACGGCCTGCCGGAG